>TARA_R100000808_G_scaffold92_1_pt1 | contig 10076 bp, 19 predicted proteins | sample TARA_R100000808 | Tara Oceans TARA_R100000808 (sample SAMEA2622852) | marine metagenome | biome: marine biome (ENVO:00000447); feature: marine epipelagic mixed layer (ENVO:xxxxxxxxx); material: "saline water (ENVO:00002010), including plankton (ENVO:xxxxxxxx)" | depth 140 m | reverse complement strand
TAAAAGTGGTACTTTTGTTTAGTAAATAATTTTAACTGTGGGGTATAAATCCACATCCCTCACTATGTCATGACAAAAAGTCACAGTGGAGCACTTTGAAAAAGTGTGACACTAGGCTGTTAAATAAGTAGAATAACAGGCTAATGTCACAGTTTTTGGAAAGAGAATGAGGTTATTTAACCTCAAACTCTCTCGCCCAAGTAGGGAGATTATTAGTATTAGTATAATTCTTGTATTTTCCCCAACAAGGCATCGCTTCAAGGCGTTCTTTATTTGCCTCATATACTTTGTCGTGACTATACTTTCTTGTCACACCTTTTTTGTTGGTGAACTCAATAATTACTTTTTTGCCGATAAGCGACTTTCTTAGAACGAATCTTTTCGTCTTCATAGTTTTTAGGTATTTAGTTAATTTAATTACATGGTTATTATCTTACTCGTGTCGTTTTAAGTTTGTGACGAGCAGAACGTGTACTAAATGGTACAAAGTTATTATTAGCGACTTTTTAGTTACGTTGCCGTTTAAGTACTGGTTTAATTCGTCAATAGTAGCAAGTATTTCTGTTCGCATAGTATATAATTTAAATTCAGTATTATTATCCCACTATATTCGTGCCCAGTTTGTGATAGCGAAGCATAGTAAAGCTAGTAAATTAGGTAACAGTATAATTACTTCAAATGGATACGAGTCTATAATTCTTTTCATAGTATATAATTTTTAAATTCATAACTATTATCCCACCATGTTCGTGCCCAATTTGTGACGGTGAAAACCTGCTGGCGAGGCGAGGTGCTATACATGCCATGTGCTCAGTTAGTGCTATACACAAACGCCTTGCGGCGCTTGGTATTATTAATTACTTGATCTCATGCTCGCGAGCCCAAGTAGGAAGATTGTTAGTATTTGTGTAGTTGCCATATTTGTGCCAGCATGGCATAGCTTCTAACTTCTTCTCATTAGCTTTGTAGACAACATCATGGTTGTACTTCCTTGTCTCACCTTTCTTGTTAGTGAAAGTTATGACAATGTTCTTGCCAATTAAAGTTTTTCTCAATACAAATCTTTTTGATTTCATAGCATATAGTTTTTAAATTCAGAATTATTATCTTATAATGATCGTGCTGACTTTGTGACGCGGGAAAATACGTGCCCACTTTGTGAGTGCTATACACGTAAAAGAAAAGCCGCTCATTCGAGCGACTGATCTTGAACCATGATCACACAGATCACCAAGCAGAGGATTACCACTGCACCTACAAATATATCGAACATAAGCGGAGTTATTTAGACTCCACTTGATGTTCTCTCGCCCATGTCGGCAAGTTATTAGTGTTGGTGTAGTTTTTATACTTGTTCCAACACGGCATTGCCTCGAGTTTCTCTTTGTTGGCATTGTACACCGCGTCGTGATCGTAGGTGAACGAGTTGCCTTTCTTGTTAGTGAATGTGATGATCGCCTTTTTACCGATCAATGTCTTACGCATAACGAATCGATTAGTAGTCATGCTGTTCAATGCTGCCTTCTTAGCCATAGCTTTTAAGTATTAGTTAATAATTAATTTTCAAGTTTATTATCTAAATATAATCGTGCCCAGTTTGTGATGCCAAAAATAAATTGCCAAAATAATTTAGCCGAGCAAATATACTTATTTAAACTTCAAATATATTATCTAAAAATATTCGTGCCGACTTTGTGACGAAATGGGGGGCTGGGCTAAAATATTTGACTTTTGATAGTCGTTGTCACTTTGTGAGAAGGGGTGCAGCACCCCGGTTCTATATTTGTAATAACTTTTTATATGACATTAGGCTGTTAATAAAGAAGAGTAGTAGGCTACTGTCACAGTTTTAACTATCATGTGTTTTTAAGTGATAGTATACGTATGGCATATGTACAGAAGAATAGTCCGTTTAGAAAGCAGAAGTTATCGGCTAAAGCTGCAAAGGCTAAAGCAGAGAGAGACTTAGCTTATGCAAACGGTCCTTATAAGAAGAAAAGAGCTGAGAATCAGAGAAAGCGACGTGCTGCTAAAAAGCGTGGAGTTAATCTAGAGGGCAAGGATTATGACCATACAACGCAATCATTCGTATCGGTTAAAAGTAACCGCGGTGGATTTGGTAATGGAACTAACACTTAATATATAAAAACATGGCATTTAAAATGAAAGGTTGGTCGGGTAATCACGGTAATAGTCCGACTAAAAATTATAAAAAAGGATATTACGGGGATTCTCCAAATAAAAAAACTTGGAAAGAAGCTTATAAAAGCATGAAGAGTGATCCTAAATTATCGAAAATTTATGGTAACCTAAGTGAAGCTGAATATATAGCTGAAGCTAAGAGACAAAAAGCTAAACACGCAGAAACAGGTAAGTGGGATGCTCCTAAAAAACCTATGAAAACTTCTTCTACAAAAACTGAAGTAAAAACTAAAACGGTCCAACAACCATCAAACGTTTATAAAGAAGGAGAAGTAAAAACTGTACCTGTCACAGAAAAAACGAAAAAACAAACTAAGACAGATAAAAAAATAGCAAAAGCAGTTTCTAAAGGTAAATTAAAAAAAGCAGCTAAAATATCTGCTGTAGCTTCTCAACCTGGTACAAGTAAACTAGAGAAAAGACTTAATTACGCTGGAGAGAAAGCTAGAAAACGAAAAGCTTTAAGACAAGAGAAAAAAGAAAGAAAGCAAAACCTTAAAAAACAAGTATCTAGTTCATCTAGAACCGATAAAGAGAAAAAAGAGTGGTTGAAGACAGGTAAAAAGAATATTAGAAAAGATATTAGATCAAGAATGTCAAAAATATAAGATACCTGTAAATATAAAATTACAAACATACGTTTAACCTAAAACCAATAAACATGACGTACCTTTATTACCGGTCCACAAATGGACAACAACAAGTTAACCCAAAAACTAAGAGAGATTGGGAACACCTAGCCAACAAGGCAAATTGGAGAATTGTTCAATTACCTAACGGCTATTACCAAACTGAAGTTTCTAACCCTGATAATGAGGAAAGTTGGCAAGATGTTACTCGCCGAGAGACATTAGAAGGTGCTGAAAAGGCTATCGACGGAAGTGTTGATCATTTTTCTAAAAAACTAGAGGCTATCAAAGGACCAAAAGTGGTAAAAACTTTTAATTAATGCATGAGGAGCGCAAGCTCCTCTATTTTTTTTAATTTAATTTAATAAAATGGAGTACAATAACCCTTCTCAGCTCATAAAAGAGTTGAATTTTGGCCAAAATGCCAAATCTAAGATTGCAAGTGGCGTAAATAAGCTTGCAAAAGCAGTAAAATCGACGCTTGGAGCGTCGGGAAAGTGTGTGATTTACGAAGATGCACGAGGAAATCCAGTAATTACTAAAGATGGTGTGACAGTAGCGGAAAGTGTAGTACTTTTTGATCCAATTGAGAACATCGGAGCAACGATGATCAAGGAAGCTGCTAAAAATACCGTAAAAGAGGCTGGTGACGGAACTACAACTGCCACTGTTTTAGCTGAAGCTTTGTTAAGTAGTATTTCTAAGCATAGCGATGGACCTATTAGAGCTCTAAAAAATGGTGTTAATTCAGGTTTAAAGAAGATTAATAAATATTTAGATGAAGTCAAGATCGAAGTAGCAGACGAGAAGCTAGCTAACGTCGCTGCTATCTCTTGTAACAACGATTCTGAGCTAGGTGATATTATAGCTGAGGCCTACCAGAAAGTTGGTAAAGATGGTGTTGTGCTTATGGAAGAGTCTCCAACCGAGGATACTTACGTTGAGGTTGTTGATGGAGTACAATTTGAATGTGGAGTAACATCACCGCACTTCATCACAAATACAGATAAGCAGAAAGTTGAGCTTGAGCAGCCACTTGTTTTAATATGCATGTCTGAAATACCTAATATACGTAAGATTCAGAACATCTTAGAGTATGTTATTAAAAACAACCGATCTTTACTTATTGTAGCGGCAGTAAGTCAGCAAGTAAAATCGGCGCTGCTCATGAATAAAGTAAAAGGTAACATTAAGGTTAATATTGTAGATCTACCTGGTTTTGGTCCTACTAAGAAAGATACATGTGAAGACTTAGCCATATTAACAGGGGCTACGGTTGTAAATGAGGAGCTAGGAGACGATCTTGACCTTATAGATGTCGAAACACTAGGGGAAGCTGAATATGCGACCACAGATGACAGATATACAGTTCTAACGGTTGATTCTGATACTGAAGCTGTAGAAGAAAGAATCAAACAAGTTAGTAAGCAAATAAAAGATGAAAAGAATCAGTACATTAAGAAAAAGCTTCAAGAGAGGTTATCTATGCTTTCTGGTTCGGTTGGAGTTATCAAGGTTGGCGCAGATTCTAAGATTGAACTTAAAGAGAAGAAAGACAGGGTTGAAGATGCGATATACGCTGTTAAAGCTGCTCTTAAAGAAGGGATTGTTCCGGGCGGAGGTATTGCATTACTTAATGCTTCTCAAAAAATCGAACCCACTAACGTGGGTGAAAGAGCTATTATTGAAGCTATACAATCGCCTTTCAAAACAATAATGTCTAATGCAGGTCTAGAACCTCAAACTGTATCGGGTGAAGGTTTAGGCGTTGATGTCGTCACAGGTGATATTGTTGACATGGTCAATGCTGGTATTATCGATCCAGTTCTCGTAACAAAGTCTGCACTCAAGAACGCTGTGAGTGTAGTTACAACTATAGTATCAGCGGACTGTGTAATCTCAAACGCAAGAGCAGATGAAAGCAATCAATAACTATTTAGTAGTAGATAAGATCAAAGAAGAGCAACGTAAGGTTGCAGGTCTTATAATGACAGAGGATTTAGATGATGACAATAGGTACTTAAAGGCTAAGGTAATATCAGCTGGTAATCTAGTTGAAGCTGTAGCTGAAGGTGATATGGTTTACTATGATAAACATGCTGGTCACGGAATACAATGGCAAGATAAACTTTATTTTGTCATTAGATCAAGTGATATTGTATTAGTAGATTAATCATAAACCAAAACCCGTAATCCTTAAACCTGAATTCGTAAACAATTATTAATTATTAAACAAAAATTTTTAACAAATGGAAAAATTTCTTTATTTCACTGACGGTACAGCAGGAGCAAATGCAACAACAGAGGCTATATGTGTTCCTGTTAGTATGATCAAAAGTATGGAACCTGTTAGTGCTTCGGCAATGAACATTTATTTTAAAGAATTACGAGAAGAACAAGGAGCTACACAAGCTGTAGCAACAGCTAGATATTCTTACGTAGATCTTGAAATAACAGATGGAGGTTTTAAAGATGTATGTGAGGCTATAACTGGAGCTATAAATGACGTTAACAATAGTGGATTCATAGTTATAGCTGATACACTAAATAGCAAGTTTATACACCCTAACATTACTGATGCTACTATTAAGTATAGTGATACTGATACTGCTGCATAATCTAATTATTAACTAATAAAATATAAAACATTATGAAAAATATGCTTTATTTTAGTGATGGTACAGCAGGAGCAAATGCAACAACAGAAGCTATTTGCGTATCATCAGACATGATTAAGAGTATGGAGCCTATTAGTGCTAGTTTGATGCACATTTATTTTAAAGAATTAAGAGAGGAACAAGGAGCTACAGCTGCTGTTGGAACTGACAGATTTACTTATGTTGTCTTAACAATTGGCGATGGAGATTTTCCAGCTGTTGCTGAAGATATTGTTACTGCGCTTAATTCAAGTAGAAAAAGTAATAACGGTTTTATTGTTATTGCAGATGCACTTAACGGTAAATTTTTAAATGGTAAAATCACAGATGCTAAAATAGTGTTTAGCGATGATGATATAGACTCTACTAACTAATCTCAATGAGATTAACATCTCACGATTTACGTGAATTACAAATCCTTAAGTATTACAGGCTCACTAGAAAGTGGGCTTGTAAGACTTACGGGTTAACTGATGCAGATCTAGAGTTATTGATATATCTAGACTGTAAGAAAAGATTTACTCGAGCTGAATTTGAAGCTGGAGAATATACACTTAGCTGGGATAAACACCGCTGGGAAAAACTAAGAAAAGAAGGCTGGATTGAGGTCTGGCGTCATCGAAATCGAACTACGATTAAGTACAGCGTCTTCAAAACCTCGTTTAAATGCAGCCAACTCATAAGCAGAATATATAGAATATTATTAGGCGAGGAGGATATTCCAACACACGATAAAAGTGTATTTTTTAAAAACAAATCATATACAGACAAAGTGTATAACAAAGCTGTAGATGATATGATAAAAGACTCTGAAAGATAATGGGATTTAAACTAGGTTCTGAAAAAAGACAAATACGTAATTCAAGTAATACACCTATTATTAGAAAAAACTTAGACGATGGTATTTTAGGTGAAGCTAATATGGACGGTAGTATTTACATAGATAAATCAGTACCTAAAGATAGTGCACTTGAAAAGAAAGTAATAGCACACGAATCCCAACATCTAAAAGATATGTCTACTGGAGAATTATCCTATACAGATGATTATGTTCGTTATAAAGGTGTAACATATCCTAGACGTGATGGTAAAATTAAATATAATGGCAAGTGGAGCGCAGAGGGCTCTAACGTTTTTCCTTGGGAGAAGAAAGCCGTAAAAGCTGAAAAGAATGCTTAATAAAATGTTAGGTGGTATATTTGGTAAAGTATTAGATAATGCCAAAGGTATACTAGATGAGGTAATAACTACAGACGAAGAAAGAGAAAAAGTAAAGTTAGAGATCGAGAAAGTAATGCTCGAAGCTGAACGTGAAGCTTTTGCTAAAGAAGTGGAAGATCGTAAGTCAGCTAGAGACATGTATAAAGATGATGCTATAATTCAGAAGATATTAGCAACACTGTTTACATTAGCTTATTTTGGTCTAACTTACGTGATGTTTAGATATTTCGTTTTAAAAGACGTTGTATTAGGTGATTATGAGATAGGATTCATTTCTACCACATTTGGTGCAATGAGTGCTAAAGTAAATACAATAATAGACTTCTTCTTCGGGGGAAGTTCAAAACAGAATCAACAAGTAAATAAATAAAAAAAATGGGATTAAATTCAACAGCAACAGCTTGGAATTTCGGACAGCTTGGTAGTGGACATCTTAAAGCCAATGCTACCGATCTTACACCTCCGCATGGTAGAGTAATAGTTGCTATAACAATGTTAGAAGATGTAAAGTTTGATCAACTAGTAGCTGCAACCGACGGTTCGTCTAGTTTAGTAGATACTGCTGGATCACTAGGTGATGGTGTAGCTTTTATTGGTACTCAGACTCAAACTAGGGCTAATGGTTTAGATCAATCAAATGATACCGCTGAGAGTGAAGCAATAGCAGATACCGTTATATTTCCAGAGGGCTTAACTATTTACGGTAGATGGAATAGAGTATCTTTACAAACTGACTATACACATGGTGTAATAGTTTATTACGGCTATTAATGGCGTTGGGTAACGCAAATACATCAGCTCAAGCTAGAGGTAAAAATAAAGCTGTAAAAATTAGAAAACGTACGGAGGTTAGAAACGCTAGCGGTTGGACCTCTTTCTCCAGCTCTACAGTTCAGAGTAATGGTAGTAATGCTTGTGCTGCAACTATGGACCAAACATATTACCATGACGGTAGTAGTTCAGCTCCGACTGCAGGTGATAAAGTTTACTCAAAAGCTAGAGCTAATGATAGGTATTTTCTAGCAGATGGCCACTATAGAATAGATGGTGGTGGAGGTAGGTTTAAAGCTATGCCTGTAACATCAGGTGTAGTTGGATCAATATCAGATTGTAGATAGTAAATTTATATAAAACAATTAAATTAAATTAAATTATGAATACAACAAAAGAAAAACTCGTTGACCTTAAACCTAAAGCTAAAAAAATTGAAACTGAAGAACTAACTAAACTTCAGTCTTTAGCTAAAGGTATCAATCAAGCCCAAAAACAAATAGGTATCATTGAGGTTCAAAAGCACAGCATGCTTCATGACATTTTTGAAATGAGAAGTTATATTATGGAAGTTCAAAAAGAACTTAAAGAAAAATATGGTTGTGACGATGTGAGTCTAGAAGATGGTACAATAAACTATAATTCAAATGAATCAAACGAAGCTAATTCGTAAGATTACAGTTGGAAAAGATTACAAGATAGACGCTATGCACTACTCTGTAGGTCAAGAAGTTTATGGTGGTCATACCATTTGTAATATTATGGAAGAAGAAGAAAAGTATAGTATTTATATTAAAAAAAACAAAGATATACTGCCTTGGAAAGATTTTAATAAAAACATGGCAATATCAGTTGAGTATAATTTAGAATACTAATGAGAAGTATATATGGCTTTGTTATAAAACCAAAAGGTGGTAGATATAACAATACTAAAACAATCGGTGATAAAGAGTTAATAATAAACACTGAAATATATAATCATCAATTTGTCAATAGAGAAGCCGAAGTTATATCTTGCCCAATGGTTGGTGATGACTTAGGGATAAAACCAGGTGATACAATAATAGTTCATCATAATGTTTTTAGAAGATGGCATGATGTTAAAGGCAAAGAAAGAAATAGTAAATCCTATTTTAATGAAAATACCTATATTGTTTTCAAAGATCAAATATTCTTATACAAAAATGATAAAAGTGATTGGAAAGCCCCTGATGGCTTTTCTTTTGTTATGCCCCTAAAATCTATAGACAAGTACGATATAGATCAAGAGAGGCCACTTATGGGTGTTATAAAGTACTCTGATGGTTCTTTTGATAAACAAGATTTAGTTGGTGTTAGACCAAACAGTAAGTACGAGTTTATAATTGATGGTCAGAGACTATATAGAGTTATGAACCATTTTATAACTATTAAGTATGAATATCAAGGAGACGAAGAAGAGTATAATCCAAGCTGGTCATAGAGCAGTGGAAGAATTAATTAAAGTAGCTAAAGAAGCTATAGTTGACAGCGGTGATGATATTACTGCTGATAGACTTAAAAATGCTGCTGCTACAAAAAAATTGGCTATCTTTGATGCTTTTGAAATACTCAATAGAATACAAGAAGAGCAAGCTATACTAGATGGTAAAACTGAAGATAAAAAAGAAGACAAAGTTTTCAAAGGTTTTGCTGAAGGTAGATCTAAGTAATGTACGAGCAAACATTATATAAAATAATAGAACCTATAAAGCTTACTACTATTAAAAGACTTAATAAAGGTAAGAAGTGGAAACAAGGATATGATCCTGACCATGACATTATTATACTTGGTACTACAGGTCAAATAGGTGAAATATATGAAATACAAGGTTTAAAAATAGCTTTGCCAAAACCACCTAAAAGTATATATTCTAATGATAAAAAGAAGTGGGAGCAAATACCTAAACCTGATATACTTAAAAAGATAAAAACTATATTTGATTGGCGTGCATATCCTGAAGAGCAAAAACCTCAATGGTATGATTATATAGATGAAGAATTTAAACGCCGCGAAGATGGTTTTTGGTTTAATAATGATGGAATCCCAACTTATATAACAGGTAGTCATTATATGTATTTACAATGGAGTAAGATTGACGTAGGTGCCCCTGATTTTCGTGAAGCAAATAGATTATTCTTTTTATTTTGGGAAGCTTGTAAATTAGATAAGCGATGCTACGGAATGTGTTATTTGAAAAACAGACGTTCTGGTTTCTCATTTATGAGTTCAGCAGAAGCTGTGAATCAAGCTACAATATCTAGCGACTCAAGATTTGGTATACTATCAAAAAGTGGTAGTGATGCTAAGAAGATGTTTACAGACAAAGTAGTACCAATATCTATAAATTATCCTTTTTTCTTTAAACCTATCCAAGATGGTATGGATAGACCTAAGTCAGAACTTGCTTATCGTGTTCCTGCTAGTAAATTTACTCGTAAGAAATTAGATACTAACGAAAAGTTAGAAGATATAAAAGGTCTTGATACAACTATTGACTGGAAGAATACTGGTGATAATAGTTATGATGGTGAAAAGCTTTCTCTATTAGTACATGATGAAAGTGGTAAATGGGAG
>TARA_R100000808_G_scaffold6500_1_pt1 | contig 10208 bp, 16 predicted proteins | sample TARA_R100000808 | Tara Oceans TARA_R100000808 (sample SAMEA2622852) | marine metagenome | biome: marine biome (ENVO:00000447); feature: marine epipelagic mixed layer (ENVO:xxxxxxxxx); material: "saline water (ENVO:00002010), including plankton (ENVO:xxxxxxxx)" | depth 140 m | reverse complement strand
TTTTTTTTCCTAATTTGATTCGGTAATTAAAAGAATCGATTTTTGTATTCTTAGATTTTACATTAAAAATTTAAAAAAGTACAATAAATAAAAAATTAATTTTAGTTACAAATGTAACAATAAAAACCGTACATAAAACCTTTACCGTTGGTATCAGTTACAAATGTAACCATTATTGACGGTTATATATTTTACTAACTGATACTTTATCAGATTGCTAAACTTTATAAATCAATAATTTAGCTATTATTATTTATTATCTATTTAGATTCCTGTTTTAGAATTATTCTAAATGCTTTTATTATTTGAGTTTAAAAATTTCTTAAAAAAATCCATCCCATAAACGTGACCGTGCAAGAGCCACGTGGGGGTATAGGGATATATATGTATGAATATACACACGGAAGAGGTTTTTTGCTTGTTAACCACTTTTTTCCTTGTAAACACAGCGGTCCTCTAGTTGTGACCTTAATAGGAATACTAATAATAACTTATAGTGTGACAATATGTCGCTTGACAACTTTATGATTCTATGGTATAACATAGTTAAAGCTATTAAGTTAAGACTATAAAGTTAAAACTATCTTATAGTACTACTTTTTTAATAGTCTTTACTATAAAGTTAAAACTATCTCTTGTGTTTTTTGCATTAATATGTTATTATAAAGCAAATAATGTTTGACAATGAGTAAAAAGAAGGTAAAACTATATGCAAGTGACTCGGTTATTGAAGATTTTTACAGGACTCTCTCTAAAAATGACCCTAACATCCTCAATAAAGTCCACATACCGAAGTCTGATGTCTTTTATGTACGTAAAGCTATAGAAATGCGTACAGGAGAGACATATAGTTTAGACCATGTAGAAAGGGCTATGTTTCTGGAAGGACATTTACGTAGAAATGAAGTCTTAGATCCAGATAGACCAAGAGGATATTGCTCATATGACACCGAAAAACCTAGAACAAGATAGCAACTACAACAAATATGACTTAGACGGTGACGGTATAGTGACAGATGATGAGCTAGAACACGCTAAAGAGATAAATAAAACGGAAGCTGACCTACGTAAGCAAAAAGCTCAACGAAGAATGGCTACAGGTACTCTAATAGCAATGGGTGGTTTTACTGCAGCTATGTTCTTTATGCCGATAGAGCATATAAAAGCACTTTCAGACATATCTAATCTGTTTTACATTAGTGGAGCAGGTATAGTTGGAGCTTACATGGGAACTTCAGCGTGGATGTCTAACAGAGATAAGTAACTAAGAAGGAGAAAAACAAATGAGTAATACTAAAGAAATACAAATAACAGAAGAAATGAAGCTAGAGAAAGAAATAGCTGAAAAGCAAGAAAAGCTACATGAAATTCGCTACGGTGAAATGGAAACAGCATACAAAGCGTTTGAACTAGCTAGAGAAGATGCGTTAAATAAGTATCAAGCTTGGAGAAAAGCTGCAATGAAGCACGGAAGAGTTCCTAACAATATATTAACTTACTTTAATGTGAATTTGCACTAGTATGTCACAAGATAACGTAATTAACATAAATAAAAAAGACTACAAGGTAGATGACCTAGATAATAAGTCTAAATACATTGTAGCACAAATAAGAGACTTAGAAGGTAAAGTAGCGTCTGCTAAGTTTCAGTTAGATCAACACGAGATAGCTAAGCAGCAATTTGTAAACATGCTTATTAATGCCGTTGAAGGAAAGCCTAACGGTAAGGATAGCTAGTATGTTTAATATTGCAGGTACGCTATTATCTTCAGTTGGCAGTTTAGCCTCTACTTATCTAGATGGTAAGGTTGCAGCCAATAAAGCTGAAGCACAAATTCGCCTTAAAGAAGCAACAGGCGATATAGATTGGGATCTAGCTGCTATTAGGGCATCACAAGGTTCGTGGAAAGACGAATGGATTACTATATTATTTTCTATTCCTCTAGTACTGTCCTTCTGTGGTGATTGGGGTAGGGAGATAGTAGCAAACGGCTTTACTGCTCTTGCAGGGATGCCTGATTGGTATCAATATAGCCTTGGTGCTGTCGTAGCTGCGTCACTAGGAACAAAGGGAGTAGCTAAGTTCTTTGGTCCTAAGAAGAAGTAGCAGTGAAAGTATTTCTATATGTAGTGTTCTTAGTAAACGAACATTGGTGGATTGATCCTAACTTTCCTCCTGTAATTATGAATGATGCACAACAATGTAGAGCAATGGAAAACTACTTTGATATTAATCTAGGTCTAATACAAGACAACGAACACAAAATAGGATGTATTAAAACAGATGACATATGGGGATTTCTTGTTGAAACATACGGATCAAGACCCTATAAAGATAGTAAAGTTTAATCCTCAGTACTTAGGCGAAAGACGGATGCCTATAGAAAGACTTAAAAACAAAAGGAAATACATAAATGGCTTATACACTGTCGAGCAGATCTCTAGACAAACTAGAAGGAGTAAATGAAGATTTAGTTAAAGTTGTCAAGAGGGCGATTGAACTAACTAAGATTGACTTTGGTGTTATCTACGGAATGAGAACTAAAGAAGAACAACAGAAGTTATTTGATTCTGGTAAATCTCAAACTATGAAGTCTAAGCATTTAACAGGTGATGCAGTAGACCTGATGGCTTATGTAGACGGCAAAGCATCATGGGAACTCAACCTGTATGATGACCTAGCTGACGCTATGAAGTGGGCAGCTACTGAGTCTGGAACTAAGATTAGGTGGGGAGCAGCTTGGCACATACCAGACATATCAACTTGGGATGGCACAATGGAGGAAGCCATGATGGCTTACATTGATCTACGCAGATCAGAAGGCAGAAGACCCTTTATAGATGGTCCACATTTTGAACTTAATTAATGGACATCAAAGTATCCATAGGTCTTGCCGTAACTCTGGCAATGCAAATCTCTGCTGCAGTTTGGTATGTAGCTCAAACAGATGCTACCATTAAAGACTTGTCAGCTACCGTTGCTGAACTAAGTTCTGCTAACTTAAAGAGAGATGTTGATGTTAACGCTAGTAACATTTCAAATATTGACGGAGATGTTAAATCTTTAGGTAATCACTTAGCTAGAGGTATAGGTGATAGTAATGATATACTCAGACGTATTTCTATTTTAGAAACGGATGTGTTGTATATGCAAAGAGAAATATATAGGAATGATAGATAATGGCTAAAGGTAAAAAAAGTGCATTAGCTCTGGCTAAAGAAAAGAAAGAGTTTGAAGATATTAAGAAGTTAGTAGCTTCTTACGCTAACACAGGCAACAAAACTATAACACCTACATATGATGAATTACCTAAAAACAGTTCATGGTTAAATAAACTAGGTAACACATTTAAAGGTACTAACAAAAACAAAATACAAATTAACTACGAGGTAGATTTTTAAATGCCTAGAAACTACAAAAAAGAGTATCTAAGGTACGATGGAACACCTAAAGTTAAAAAGAAAAGAGCAGAACGCAATAAAGCAAGAAGAAAAATGGTAAGAGCAGGTCTGGCTCGTAAAGGTGATGGAAAAGACGTAGACCATAAAGATAAAAACACCTCTAATAACAGCAGAAGTAATCTTAGGGTAATATCTGCAAGTAAAAATAGATCAAGGAGATAAACTATGCCAATGGGAAAAGGTACGTATGGAAGTAAAGTAGGAAGACCGCCTAAAAAAGGTAAAGCTAAAAAAGGTAAAGAAGAAGAGCTACTAGACAAAAAAGGCATGAAGGGTAAGAAAAAGCCTTCTGCTGCTGTTATAATAGCTATGAATAAAGGTGGACAGATGGGTAAACAAGCTGTTCGTCAAAAAATGGGCTTTATGAACAAAGGCGGCAAAGTAGGAAAAAGTAAAAAATAATGTTTTTAAAAAAGGGGATTACTAAAATGAAAAGATACTTAAAACGTATATACTGCGCAATACTTAATCGTAAGTGTTGTGAAAAATGCAACTGTAATGAGTAGAAGGACAGCACCACTTAGTTTAACACTGTGGAACGCAATGTCTGTGAAGTGTGTAGACACACTATGTCTGTCGTTGATGGTAGACTAGAGTGTTCTTACTGTTTAGTATTCTATAATTTTGAAAATTCAAAAGCGTGGTTAGAACACCTTTACGATAAAAAACACGAAAAGGATAAACGTGAAACAACTAACAGAAAAACAACAAACCTTTTTAAAAGTCTTATTTGATGAGGCAGGTGGTGATGTATTGTTAGCTAAAAGACTAGCAGGTTATTCAGATGCAACAGCTACAAACGAAATAGTTAAATCTCTCAGAGAAGAAATTGAAGACGCTACAAAACAATATATGGCTAGGATTGCTCCTCGTGCTGCTTTTGCTATGGGTAACGCTTTAGTTGATCCTACTGAGTTAGGTATAAGAGATAAAATGACTGCAGCTAAAGACTTACTCGACAGGGCAGGTTTTATTAAAACTGAAAAAGTTAATGTAGAATCTACAGGAGGTATTTTTGTGTTACCTGCTAAAGAAGGAAAAAATGAGTAAGTGGAGTTGGAATAGAGAAAAAACTAAAACAGCACTAATAGCTTTGTTTGTTATTTGGTCAGCCTACTTTATAGTAGAGTATTTATAATGAGAACAGAAGAAAGTTTAGGCTATTGGACTCTACCAAAGCCTGATATGAATGTCAAACTGTGGAGTAGAATACCTAGAGTAGCTAGAACTACACCGTTTGGTTATAAAGTTGATCCAGAAGATGATGGGTTTTTACTTCCTGTAGAAGAAGAACTAGAACTGTTAGAAAAAGCTAAGCAGCACTTAATACAGTATAGTTACAGGGAAGTAGCAAACTGGCTTAGTAAAGAGTCAGGAAGATACATATCTCACGTTGGATTAAAAAAGAGAATAGACATTGAGCGTAAACGTAAGAAAACAACTACAATTAAACGCAAACTTGCCTCAAGGCTCAAAAAGACAATACAAGAGATCGAAAAGCTTGAACAAGAAGCAACAGGAAGTTACCTCTCCGAAACAAGAGCCTGAAGTTTCTACTGTTCCTGCTACAGTAATTGCTGAACCGTTTGAAGTACAACAAGCTCAAGACGTTGTATTTAAACCTAATGATGGACCTCAAACTAACTTCCTAGCCTCATCTGAAAGGGAAGTGCTATATGGAGGTGCAGCAGGGGGTGGCAAAAGTTTTGCAATGTTAGCTGACCCCCTGCGAGGCTTAAATGACCCAAACTTTAGTGGGTTGCTTGTACGACACACAACAGAAGAACTAAGAGAACTAATACAGAAGTCTCAGGAGTTGTACCCTAAAGCAATACCTAACATAAAGTGGTCAGAACGTAAATCGCAGTGGACTTCACCTAGAGGTGGCAGACTTTGGATGTCCTACCTAGACCGTGACTTAGACGTAATGCGGTATCAAGGACAAGCGTTTAACTGGATAGGGTTTGATGAATTAACGCAGTGGGCAACACCGTTTGCTTGGGATTATATGCGATCTCGTCTTAGAAGTGTAGACCCTGCTCTAGGCTTGTATATGAGAGGTACTACAAATCCTGGAGGAGCAGGACATCAGTGGGTAAAGAAAACATTCATAGACCCTGCACCACCGAATAAGTCTTTTTGGGCAACAAATATAGAAACAGGAGAAGTAATAACTTTTCCTAAAGGTCACAGCAAAGAAGGACAACCATTATTTAAACGAAGGTTTATTCCTGCAAGTTTATTTGATAATCCTTACTTAGCTGAAACAGGTGACTACGAAGCGATGCTTTTATCTTTGCCTGAACAGCAAAGAAAGCAACTACTTGAAGGTGATTGGGATGTAGCAGAAGGTGCTGCATTTCCAGAGTTTAACAGAAAGATACATACTGTTGAACCTTATAAGATACCTAGTAGTTGGACTAAGTTCAGAGCTTGTGACTACGGATATGGAAGCTATTCAGCAGTTGTTTGGTTTGCCGTTACTCCATCAGAGCAACTTGTAGTATACAGGGAGCTTCACGTTTCTAAAGTATTAGCAGTAGATTTGGCTGATATGATCTTGGAGGCAGAAAAAGATGATGGAGGTATTCGGTATGGTGTGTTGGACAGTAGCCTTTGGCACAAACGTGGGGATACTGGTCCATCTCTGGCAGAACAGATGGTACAACGAGGTTGCAGATTTAGACCGTCAGATAGAAGCAAAGGCTCTAGAGTCGCAGGAAAGAACGAAGTCCATAGACGATTACAAGTAGATGAGTTTACAGAAGAACCAAGATTGGTATTTTTTAATAACTGTACTGAGTGCATTAGTCAAATACCTACTCTACCTCTTGACAAGAAGAACCCTGAAGACGTTGACACTAATGCTTTAGATCACATGTATGACGCTTTAAGATATGGAATAATGACACGACCTAGAAGTTCTATATGGGATTACAACCCTGCAACACAAAAGTCAGGCTTTCAAGTCGCTGACCCTAAATTTGGATATTAAATATGGCAACAGAAGAAGAACTAAACTTTGATACAGATGAAGTGTCTGTTATAGAGGATGGAGATAAAGCATTACGTGATCCTTCCTCTATAGAAGCTTTTATAATGGAAAGGTTTACCAGAGCAGAAGATGCTAGAAAAACAGATGAAGATCGTTGGACTAAAGCTTATAGAAACTATAGAGGTTTATATGGATCAGATGTTCAGTTTACGGAAGCAGAAAAGTCTAGGGTATTTATAAAAGTAACTAAAACTAAAACTCTTGCAGCATATGGTCAGATAATTGATGTGCTTTTTGGTAATAATACGTTTCCACTATCTGTAAATCCTACAAGACTACCAGACGGTGTAGCAGAAGCAGTACACATTAACACTGATCCTAATGCAGATCAAGCAACAGAACAGTTAAAAGCTGTTTCTGAAGATAAGCCTTCTCAACCCTATCTTTTTGGTCCTGACACAGAGTTAAAAAAGGGTGAAACTATAATAGATCTGCAAGAAAGGCTTGGTTCGTTAAAAAATAAACTAGAGCCTGTCTCAGATAAAATTATAGAAGGGGAAGGCACAACAGGTACGACTGTTACTTTTCACCCTGCGTTAATTGCAGCTAAAAAAATGCAAAAGAAGATACACGATCAGTTGGAAGAGTCTGGTGCTAATAAGCATTTAAGAAACACAGCTTTTGAAATGTCTCTATTTGGTACAGGGGTTATGAAAGGTCCATTTGCTATGGACAAAGAATATCCTAATTGGAGTGAAGAAGGTGAATATGATCCCTTAATTAAAACTGTACCGTGTACCAATCATGTATCTATATGGGATTTTTATCCTGACCCTGATGCTAAAAACATGGATGAGGCTGAGTATGTAGTGGAAAGACACAAGATGTCTAAAATGCAACTCAGGGCATTAAAGATGCGTCCATACTTTAGAACAGAATCTATAGACAATGCTATTGAACTGGGAGCATCTTACACTAGAAAGCACTGGGAAGATGATATGACTGACTACGTTACATCACAAGCAGTAGAAAGATATGAAGTACTAGAATTTTGGGGATACGTTGATGCTGAAAAACTACAACTAAGCGGTCTTGATATTCCTAAAGAATTAAAAGATATGGAGCAACTAAATGTCAATATATGGATATGTAACGGAGAGATATTACGCTTGGTTCTTAATCCATTTAAACCAGTACGGATACCCTACTATGCCGTACCTTATGAACTTAATCCCTATAGTTTCTTTGGTATAGGCATAGCTGAAAACATGGATGATACGCAAACCTTAATGAATGGGTTTATGCGTATGGCTATTGACAATGCAGCTTTGAGTGGTAACCTTATTATTGAAGTAGATGAAACTAACCTAGTTCCAGGACAAGATCTATCAGTATATCCAGGAAAAGTGTTTAGAAGACAAGGTGGCGCTCCAGGACAGGCTATATTTGGAACAAAGTTTCCGAATGTTGCAGGAGAAAACATACAACTGTTTGACAAAGCAAGAACATTAGCAGACGAGAGTACAGGCTTTCCTAGTTTTGCACACGGACAAACAGGTGTACAAGGTGTAGGTAGAACTGCATCAGGTATATCTATGCTTATGTCAGCAGCAAATGGGTCTATCAGAAATGTTGTAAAGAATGTAGATGACTATTTGCTTGGTCCTCTAGGTAAAGCTTTCTTTAGTTTTAATATGCAGTTTGACTTTGACACTGAAATAAAAGGTGATCTAGAAGTTAAAGCTCAAGGCACAGAAAGCTTAATGGCTAATGAAGTACGTAGTCAAAGGCTCATGCAATTCTTACAAACAGCATCTAACCCTGCTCTTGCTCCTTTTGCTAAGATGGATTACATTATAAGAGAGATAGCTAAGAGTATGGACTTAGACCCTGATAAAGTAACCAATAGCTTACAAGATGCAACAATACAAGCTGAAATACTTGAAGGTTTTCAAGCTCCTGCTCCTGCTGCACCTCCTGCTGCTGCTCCAACTGAAGCTCCACCTGCTCCTGCAGGAGGCGGTGTACAAGACACTACTGGTGCAGGGGGAGGAACGATAGGTACAGGTGTTGCACCGTTACCGCAAGAAGAAGGCTTTACAGGTAATGTCCAATAACCTAAAGCCTTTAGTTAATAATAAAGAACTTTATGATTCTTTTAAAAATGAAATAAACACACAAATACTAATGTATAGTAGGTCATTAGAACAGGCTAGTACATTAGTAGATGTACACAGGCTACAAGGTAGCATCAATGCGTTACGAAGATTACTACAACTGAAAGAACAAGTTAATGGCAGTGAACCCTCAAACACAACCAAATGACCTAAATACCCAAACTGAAGAGGCTATGGGATTAAGGGGTATGGCTGAAAAAACTATAGGTAAAAAAGCTACTGGTGTAGCTGACTTTGTACCTATTGTAGGGGATGTATTAGCAGCAGGTGATGTTGTTGAAAGTGCTAAAAAAGGTGACGTACTAGGAACAGCAGTTAATACTGCAGCAATGGCATTAGGTGTAGTTCCTGTAGTAGGAGACTTAGCAGGTAAAGGGCTAAAAGCAGGATTAAAAGCGGCTCGTACAGGTAAATCTCCTGTAAGAAAGCTTTTTGATAAGCTCCCAAAAAAAGAAAAAGATGAGCTTCCTGCACAACCAGACGAAGACAGTTTATGGGGGTATCACGGTACAGCTAGAGAAAGAGGACCAGATGAACCTTTTTTTGATATTGGCTTTGCTAGGAAGCAGGATCAGTTTTTAGGTGAAGGTTACTATTTTACTATAGACCCTAAAGTAGCAGAAGAATATGCTAACATGAGAGCATTAGATCTTGGAGGATCAGCAAAAACAGCTAGAAATATAGAAGGTCAAGAAGCTATAAAGCTAATGAATGACCCTAAAGCTACTCATGTGGGATCAGCGTTTACTACAAATCCTAGTAAGGCAATGATAACCGTAGATAAAGCAGGTAACTATGTAACTCCAAGTAGTGTTATGGGAGGTACAGACATATATGGAAACCCTATATCTAAAGGTCAGAACATAGCTAGGTTTAATTTATCTAATTTAGAAAAGCCTTTTTTGGTTAAGACAGCAGCAGATAGAAAAAGACTAAAAGAAAATTTTCAGGAAATAAAAGACGAAGGCTATGACTCTGTTTTGTTTGCTGACTTTAAAGACCGATCAAAACAAATTATGGTGTTTCCTGAACATATCGGAAAAGTTACAGGAGATATTGCTAAAGACGTTGGTGAAGTGGGTACACCCAAAGTACCAAGAGTAACTACACCTAAAATATCAAATATTGACTATCAAAAAAAGATGGCAGAGTTTGATAAGGTAGATAATGTTGACGATTGGCAAACAAATGTAGAAAAATACGTTGAGGAATCTAGGGATGTAAATCCTACTATACGTACCCCTGAATTAGAAAATTCTGCAAAAGATTTACTTGATGGTAAAATTACTAGAGAACAACACTTAGATAATATTGATAAATATAAACCTGTTGATCCTTGGGATGCTCTACCAAGAGAGCCATCAAGTAAAGCTACAGTATTTTCTTTAAAATCAAACCAAATAGAAAAAGGTAAATTTATATTACCTAAGGAAGCTACTAAAAATCTAGGTGTTTCTAAGTCCTCTTTAAAAATAGGAGATAAATTTAACGGTAGACTAGACATACCTGCGTATAATAAATATGACACTTGGATTGTAGCAGGTACATCTACGGCTGAAAAGGGTGTAACGCAC
>TARA_R100000808_G_scaffold1326_6_pt1 | contig 10212 bp, 11 predicted proteins | sample TARA_R100000808 | Tara Oceans TARA_R100000808 (sample SAMEA2622852) | marine metagenome | biome: marine biome (ENVO:00000447); feature: marine epipelagic mixed layer (ENVO:xxxxxxxxx); material: "saline water (ENVO:00002010), including plankton (ENVO:xxxxxxxx)" | depth 140 m | reverse complement strand
ATAGCTGCATTTTTATTAGACTCTATTTTGTTATTAATTGTAGCTAATGCTTTTTCTGCTGAAATATCTAAATCTGCTCGTTGTTCTAAACTTAAATTTTTAAATGGATAATTATCTGCATCACCTTTTGCTAAATCTATATAAGCCTGGGGATCACCAGCAATCATTAATTTTGCTTTAATATATTCTACTTTTCCTAGTGTATAATAATTAGCAACATCAGGAGTTGCATTAATAATAGCTTGTTCAAATGCCTCTTCGTGAATACCTTTAACACCATTTAAACCAAGCAATCTATTTTCTGCTTGTATTTTTTCATTCGGATTACCAAATTCCATTGTGTATAATAAATCTGCCTCTTCTTTTTTATATGCAGCTGTACGTTGTTGTAGTCCTGTTTTAAAAGAACTATTCATTACATCGATTGCATACGCATCGGTTTTGTTATCAAATTTTTCTATGAAATTTTGTTTAACAACATCATCATCAATAGTTGCTAATACTCTTGTTTTGACAGCTAATGATGCATTTGCAAATCCCTCTTCGGCATTTAAATAATCAGCAGTAGTTTGAAATTCTTTTTTAATTCCATTCAAGCCCATCATATTGCCATTGCCATTAAGAGCTAAATCCATTGCTGTTGTTAATTTATTAGATCTATCAAGTTTTGTTTTAATGGCATAAAAATCATTAGCTTGATTATCTAATGTTTTTATTAACTGTAATTCTTGATCACTTTCCATTTGAGCTTTTCGAGCTTTATTTGTTTCTTGTTGCTGCAATAAATTTAATCCTACATTACTTGTTGTTTGCCCTACTCTTGCAAGAGCATCAAAACCTCTTGAAAAATCAGTTGGATTATAACGAATACCACTTAATGTATTTGGCTTGGGAGTGACTCCAGTTTGTGCTTTATATTTTTTTATTTTAACCATTAGTTATATATCCCCATTTCTATTAATAATTTTCGGTGTTGATTATTCATTTCTAATAATTGTGCTGTAAATGCACTTTGAGAGGCTAACATTGATTCATTAAATAATGATTGTGTTTTGACTTGTTTATATCCACCATACGCACTTATAGATGCAGCAGCTGCGTTAGCAATACCAACTATCTTTGCTGTTTTTGCATTCATTTTATTTATAGCTGCGGATGTTCGTAATTGATTTGCATTAACAATTTCTGAGTTAGCTCCTATTCTTGCGTTGTATCGAATATTTGCTTTTTCAACTTCTGCTTGTGAACGATTATTATGCATAACTTCAATAACAGTAGGGCTATCTAAAGATACACCAGATTTTGCATAATTAACTATCGTATCACTTTCAAAACCATCGTATTGTTCTTCAAAAGCGATAATTTGTTGTGAGGCTAATTCAATTATTGCCTCGGCATTTTGATCAGCTAAATCAGCGTTTTGTCGATCAACAGCTGCTTGGGCATTATAAGCATTTGCTTGTGCCAATCCGCTGTATAAACTTGCTCCAGCAGAAACTGCTGATCCAGCAACCATCATTGTGCCTGGATCATAATTTATATTATTACTAAAAGAAAAGCTGTCTTGTGGTGCAGCTGGGTGATTAATCATTTACATATCCTCGCATATCTTAAATAGTCTTGTTCATTTTGGTATTTTGGCATTTCGCCCTCTAATGTCATTCCAAGCCAAGCAGCAAATTTTTTGCCTGTTTCAAAATCTTTTTTTACAGCTGTCTGCAAACGAACAACATTAAAATCTTTTATTAATTTATCTAATCCTTTTTTAATTACCCTGGCAGTTGTTATTGGATGTTTAAAAGATAATTGACTTGCCATTACCCATCCCTCGTAAACACCCTCCCACATCGGAACGATACCACCACTACAAATAATATTTTGTTCATCATTAATAGCAGTAAAACTCATATTCTCTACTTCCAAGCCATCAAGCAATGGGCGTAAACTTTCATCAACTTGCGTGTATGAACTATTCATTATTCCTTTAACCATTGCGTGAGCATGGTCTTTTTTAAATGCAATTAAACTAGCCATCGTAAGTTGAGAATTGCGGATATAATGCTATTACATTCATCGGCAATGGTTGGTTTTGTTGAATGACGATGAAACCATCTGTATCATAATCAGCATCAAATTCGATTTCTTTATCCCCTGTAAATAATGGAACAGCTGTGTCCATTGCAGCTGCACTAGATCTAAAAGGAACTCTATCTAAATTAGATGTGTCTTTTCCTACTAATAATCCAACAGTTTCAAATAAACGAACTGTTAAATTATGAATACGTTTTGTTTTACCTTGGGCTGTACCATCCTGGCTACCAGCCTCCAATCGCATTGTTTGTAGTGTAGAATTATATCCTAATCCTACTTGTACTTTTGTTGAAGATCTATCTAAAGTTATAGATCCTGTACTACTAACTGTTTTGTTTGGATGTGTAGATCCATCGGCAAGTATAGTCACCGATTGACCAATTAAATGATGCAATCCAGTTATAGTTGTTGTTGCACCACCATTATACGTTAAACCACTATCAACAAAAAATGCAGTTGTTAAATCTGAGCCATAATCTACTGGTTGTAAATATTCAACATATCTCCTGGTTGCTCCATTAATTGTCCTTTTAACAACAACGTAAGTCACATCCTCGTTTAAATCTCCAGGTATCGTTGCAACACTTTCTACAATAGCATTCCCAGATCCAAAAGCTCCACCAAATATATGTCTATGCCATCCAACAACTTGCTCATTTCTTGCATACGTTAAACCAATTAATACTCCATCTGTTCTTACACACCACAAAATACTTTGCGGCTCTTGATGATAAGACATTTCAGTTATACCGCTATCAGTAATATGTTCTGCTAAAATAGTTGTATCTGGTGCAATAAATCCATCAGTATCATAATTATAAACAAGCTCTCTTACTTTTCGTTTTGCTCGTTGCACAAACATTGTAGCATTACCAATTGATACTGCATCAATGTTAGATGATCCATAACTTGATTGTTTTTTAATTTGTATATTTGTTGGCGTAATAGGCTCGGCAGAAGATGATGCTGTGACAGAAAACTCACCACCAGCTGTGCCACAAATTAGTGATCTGGTCACAGTTAAATATTTAATAGCATTACCTTTATTCGATGCAATGGAATATGTCATTGCATCAGCTGATTCAGATCCTACTGTAAAATCTTCCAGGGAGTCTGTTTTAGAAAACCATAATGTTTGCGGATTATTATTACTTCCAGCAAATATTAATCGCTGTTCAAAAAAGACAACACAGCTTGGATATGTGCCTGTACTTTTATTTAATACTGGGCTTGTTAATTTTGTGACCGCATCGCTACCACCAGCTGAAAATGTACCATAACTGCTAGTGTTTAAATTATTACCATCAGTATCATTTATTTCAAATTTTAAATCTGGAGTTGTGACAGTACCAGCTGATGCATACGCAGTATAATTTGTTGTATTCCAATTTGCACCAACTGCATCCGATAATTCAAAAGTAGTTGATGATCCTACATTCTTAACTGTAAAAGTTGTATCATTAACCTGTGTCATTCCTTTAACACCAGTAATGGTGACTTTTTCACCAACAGCCAAACCATGTGCAGCTGATGTAGTGACAACTCCTGGGTTAGCCTGGGTAATGCCAGTTATAGAAAATTCATTTAATACATTACCTACTTTGTAAACATTTCCATTTAATTCTGTCATTCCTCCAATGTTAGAAAAAGTAATAAAGTTTCCTTTTATTAAACCATGATTAGTTGATGTAGTGACCACACCAGGATTTGCTTTTGTAATAGCACTAACAGTAATATCTGTACCTGTGGTGAGAGATACTTCTGTTAATGTCCAGGATGTATGGGCTGTTCTTGATAATTTACGAATAGAATAACTTGGATGCACTAAGTACATAATATCTGAACTTTGAGCAAATTTTATATCGGGAATATCTGCGGTAGCATAAGGAGATGCAATTTCATAAATTTTTTGTGCTGTACCACCAGATGTGTATGTTGTGTAAGCAGATGAATTAATGGCTGTACCATCATAATTTTGTAGAGAAAAAGTATTGGTTGTTGAGTTAGCAACAGTAAAAGTAATACCATTAACTTCTGTCATACCACCAACGCCAGAAATAATTACATGATCACCATTAGTAAAACCATGACCAGTAGAGGTGACAACAGCTGGGTTAGCTTTTGTAATACCAGTTATGTTATCAGCTGTTTCTGTAATAATACCACCATCTCTATAAAAGCGGATTTTTTGATTACTTAATTCTAAAATGTAAGTATCAGTTGTTGAAAATTCAAAAGGTATAATTCTTGTTTTATTATCGCTATCTCTTACTTCGTGAACAAACATTGAGCCTGGTCGTCTTGATGCTCCACCATGAGGATAGATTGTAAAATTTTCTAATGTTTTTGCCCCATTAAAATATTTACCTAAGTCTGTTCTACCATCTAATTGTGGAGATAATTCACCCGCTGTAAAATTTGATATTGCAAAAGATGCTCTTGCCATAAATTAAAACCTTGCTGTTATAAATTCGTTAGCCTCTAGTTTATCAGCTGTACCCTCGGTAGCATCCATAAACCTAGCCTCTCGTATTTTGTTTTGATACATTTGTTGCATTAATTGTGTCACCGAATTTGATTGTGTAATTGCGTAAGCTAATTCTGATGCTAGTCTTGCAGCAATAGCCTCTTGTAATAATGAGTCGTATTCATTAACATCGGTAATTCTTGCCAGGTAAACAATTTTTATTTCTGATTCATCAGTTAATAATTTTCTACCCTCAATTTTAAAAATATCACTATCTACTTCATTTGAGTATTGTGTTCTAATTACTCTTATACAATCACTTGGAAGAGTATATTGATAAGAAAATTCAAATGCGGGTGTGTCTGTATCAGCTGCTAATTCAACTCTTTTAATTAAACAATTCCAATTGTGTGATCTAAATACTGCATCTCTTGCTGATACATATCGCTGGTTTAATAACCTTGCGTTTTTACTATCTTCTGTAAGAGATATAATATTGGATGCTCCCAACATATTTAATGCTGAGTTGCACATTTCTACTGTTGATGCCATTTTATTTTAAACCTGTTATTTATTGATTGAAAAAAGGGGGCTTAAAAAAGCCCCCAGTTGTTTATACTGTGTAGTAAATCCAGAAATAAATCGTTCCAGAAATAGTTGCTCCACCAGTAGTAATTTTAATATCAAGAGCAGAATCGCCATTCTTATAGCCAAGTCCAGCAACAGCAGTATTTGCTGCAGTTGATCCCGCTAACATAGATTGACATTGCCCAGCAGCATTCCATGTGCCGACAGCAGCTAAGTATCTGTCATCGTCACCTGAATCTCCAACTTTTAAAGTTGAAGAGCCACCAAGAGCATCAGCTTTCACAATTACATCGTGAATAGTTGCTCCCGCTGGGATTCTTGCAATAGTTATATCTGATCCACTCGCAAGTGATGATGCCTCATAAGTATCATGCCACACCATAAGTGGGCTTGATGAATTATTTGAATCAATCATCACGCTAGGAGATGCATCTAGATTAGTTATGTTTACACTTTTCACACTAGCCATAATTTACCTCCTATTCCTCACAAGCGATTTCAACAACTTTTTCCTCTTCCATACGAGTTGCCCCTAAGTCCATACAATAATAGACTTGTGTGGAATAAGATTTGTCATCTCTTTCGCTTATTTTTGCGGTTATATCTTTTCCTATACCTAACTTGATACCATCAGATGCAAAAGCAATAACCTGTCGGTTAGGAGTTGCATCCTGTGTAAGTCTGTTAGATGTTAAGAAAGTAAATCCTAAGAATGAATTAATATCTCCTTGTGCAAGAGCTTTAACAGTATTGAAATCAGATGATTTCACTTCTGTTGTATTTAATAGATCTTCCACTTGTTCTGGAGAAACAACGCAGTATCTTTTAATAGATGGATCTACATCGTTTTCATCTAGGATTTTTTTAGCTTCTAATAATTTAGCAACTGTCAATCCAGCACTACCATGAGCAATTTTTTGGCTGCTCGGTAAAGCTGTTGAAGTACCACCAGAAACACCTGTATCTGCTGATCCTAAAGCTGCTGCAATTATTACATCATCCATACTTCTTCCCATAGCCGCAGCTGCTGCTTTAGCATAAGAAGATGTTGGATCGATTAACATACGAATTTTATCCGCATCGTCAATCAAGTCTGCCCATTCATAAGTCGCAGTATTTAATCTACGTCTTGAATGAGGCGTATCAATTTGTGGAGTTGCTCCATGTCTTGATGTTCTTAGTTGAGCTGTCACTTTGCCGATTTGTTCAAAGAAAGCATTTTTTCCTTTAATTGACTCGACATCAACAGCTCCCCTTAATACTGATCCCATTTGCTGGGAAAGCATTTGAACATTAGCGGAATACTGCTCCACAAAAGAAGTTGTCACATTTACTGACATAACAATTTCCTTTCATAGTTATGGTTAAATCGGTCTGCTTATCCATCATGGGGCTTTCCTGGATTTTAAATCTTTTGGATTTCTAGTCTTTCCCAGCTGTCTTGATCGCCTTTCGGTTATGATCTATCCACCCATTGCTGGTTGGAAACTTATATCTGGAGCTTGTTGAGGTTTTTTTTCTCTAAGCTCCAATACTTGCTGTACTGCCTTGTCGTGATCTGGATGCATTTTATTCCAGTAAGGCGTATTTGGTTGTGTTAATTCGGCAATCTGTTTATCAATTTCAACTGGTGATATTAAACTTCCATCACCATCAGCACGAATAACATCCTCACCCATTTTATCAGCAATACCCATAAACATTTTTATTATAGCGGGATGATCTTTAAATGTAGATCCATCCGCTAAAGGGATGTTTAGTATTTCTTCACTTGCAAAAGTTTGTGCTGCTTGTCTTGCTCTCATAATACTAGGATCAAATTGTTGCCCTAATTCTTTTCGCAGCTCTAACTCTTGCTGGTGTCTTTGTTGTTCTAAATCTCTTGTTGCTGCCTCAGTTGCACCTTTATTCATTTCGACATAATAATCGAGAATGCCCTGGGCTTGTTTAGTTGATAATCCTAATTTATGTACTTCACTTTTATATTTATCTAAAGCCTCGGGATTATCAGTTTCATAATTTATTTCATAATGTTTTGCCTCATCTGGTCGCCCAGCTGCTGAATAAAAGTTATTCCAATCTTCATCGGTAAAATTATTATTTGGTTTAATTATTTTATCCGCCCCTATCATGCTTTCTGCATTGACATAACTTTTTGCCAACGATTCAATTGAGCTAAATTTTTTTAATGACTCATTGCTTTGGAGATCTTCTGGTAGTGAGGACATCCAGGTTGTTTCTTGTGGTGTTTCTTGGATTGCTCCAGGCTGCTCCTTTTGTTCTTCGGGTGCAGTTGTCTGATTTTCTTCCATTACTTATCCTTTTTGGTTATCATGTTAATTATATGAAGAACAACACTACGCTGCCCCTCTCTTACAAAAGTTTCGTTTGCATTGTCTGGAACAAATGTACTTGTCGTAAAAAAACATCGCCTTTGTAAATCCGATAAAATTCTCTTTCCCTCATCTGTACTAAAAATATGTTGATAGTCTTTTTTTAATTGTTCAATTATTTTTTCTCTATCAACCACCTGTCACCGCCTTTAATGCTGGAGTAGCAGATCCCGCTGCCTCCGCCATTTGTTGTGCCTGGTCTAATTCCATTTGAGCTTGTTGAGCTTGTTGTCTTTCTTGTCTTAATTGTTCTACCTCACCCTCAGATCGTAATACTTTAGCGGGTACACCTAATACATCCGCAACATGACTTGCCATCGCATCAGTATCTAATAGATCCATAACTGGAGCTAATTGATTTAATGGTGTTAAGATTTCCATTGCTTGTATTATTGCCTGGACATCTTGACCTCGTTGAGCTTTTGCTAATGGAGATACATATTCAATATCAATCTCTAATCCTTGTAGATCTTCTGGAGCTGGTGGTAATGCACCTTGACGCATTAATATTGCAAAAGACCTGGAGATAAGTGGTCTTAACATCTCCGCTTGTAATCTTCCAAGAACAGGAGCAAGTAATCGCATCTTCTCCTCATTTCTTTTCATTACCTCAGTTGCGGTCATTTGCACATTTTGCTCCATTAATATTTGATCAACAAAGTATGCTTGTCTAATTGCTTGTCGTCTTTGTTCTTCCATATTTAAACCAACAGGAGTATTGGCTTGGATTTGTAATGGTTCAATTCTATCTCTTGATCCAGATCTGTAAAAATTTAATCCCCCTGGAGTAGTCTTAATCGGTAAGATAAAACTATCATCGGGAACTAATAAAGGTGGATCAATTTGTTTTTGTGCAGCTCTAATAGTTGTTTCTGACATTTTATTAATCATTTTAATATCAGCAAGAGCAATCATAGATGGAGATCTTCCATAGACCTCAAAGCTCGATTTTGACCATCTAGGAATCAAATAAGGAAATTCCTCAAAACCACCCAGGGAAATCATTTTCATATCTTCTGGATCAAAATATGCAGACATAAAAGGCATACTTTTGTTATCTACTTTGTATGGGTTAGCATCATCATTAGGCATTACTGCATGAATGATAGTTAGATCCATATAAGGATCTTTACTTGCAACTTTTTTTATACGTTCAGATACATTCTCCTCACCAAACATTTCCACAATGTTTCGTGCAGCCATCTTACAGCTGCGGAATACTGTATCAATTCTACCTTTAGAATTTTCCTGGATATAAATTTCTTTTATGTGTCTTGTTGTAAATCGAAGTAAATCATTAGGATCATTTTCAATATACATACACGCAGTACCAAAAGCACATAAATCTAAATACAGCTCATGTACTTCTTGTTGAAAGTTAGATCTATCAAAAGCAATATACATTGCCTGGTTAGCAGCCTCTAACCATTCATTGTTTTCATCAGTTGCTAGTAAAGGATCTTTATAACGTAGAGAAAACCAAGGGGTTGCCGCATTGGTAAGCATACCATGTAGGGAGGAAGATAGTAAGTTTAGGGCATGAAGAGCAGTACCATCATAGATTTGTTCTGTTCTCTTATCTCCCCTTGTTCTCTCTTTTATTATGTCTGCTCTTTTTGGCAGCACATAATCAGCGATCTCTTGCCAATGGTTTTCCCAATTGGATCTTAGATCAACTAACTTTTTATACCTACTGTGTAATTCTATAACTGGCATTTATTGTCCTAACGTAGTTTTTTTATCACCACCACCCAGGGTTGCTTTTACAACTCCTAAAGTATCAGTAATAATATTTGATGGTTTGTCTGGTTTAATTCCTTTTTGTTTTGCTTTAAATTTTTTCATATATTCTGCATGAGCTGTTTCTGGAGTAGCAGCATCCTTTAATGCTTTAGTAGCATCCAACTTCATTGCTGTTGCTCCTATACCTGGCATTGCTAAAGATAACGCCCCTACCATTAAACCTTTCATTTTATTTTGTGATTGCAACATTTGAGAAGATATTGGTACAGATGTTAATGCACCTGTTGAATCTCCTGTACCCATAGCAGTTGGCGTAGATGGAGTTTGCACCCCAGCATTAGGATTGCCTCCTCCATATAAAACTTGTGATCCAGCGGTACTGACATTATATGATGTATGCAAGTTAGTTGCACCACTAGCTAATTTTTTTTTATATTCTGATTTAGAAATTTTTACAAATTCCCCTCCTTGCTGTTCAAAGTAATTACCTACACTTGCCAAACCTTGATTTATTAATTCTTCATTAGCTGCTGTTGATACTGCACTTCCATACATTTGATTACCTTGATCAATTTGGTTTTGCATTTCTTGATTTGCAGCAGACGTGACAGCTGCCACTTGCTCTTTTCTTTCTTTATTTCTTTTTTCTTTACCGGCTGTTGTTTGCCCCATGTTAATCGCCTAACTTTTTCTTATAAACAATATTAGGATCATCCAATAAACCTTGTTGTGATGTTAATACTGTTGGTGTTTGATTAGCCTGGAATGCTTGTATCGATTTTGATGCCATAGATTTTTGATGATACGTTGGAGTTGCACTCGGTACTGGTGGGCGTGGTGGTGGTGGTGGCGGGGGTGGTGGTTTTGGTGGTTTTAAAAATCCCATGTTATGCTCCTAAAGGGTTATAGTTATTATCAGCTGCAAACTGC
>TARA_R100000808_G_scaffold12515_1_pt1 | contig 10214 bp, 23 predicted proteins | sample TARA_R100000808 | Tara Oceans TARA_R100000808 (sample SAMEA2622852) | marine metagenome | biome: marine biome (ENVO:00000447); feature: marine epipelagic mixed layer (ENVO:xxxxxxxxx); material: "saline water (ENVO:00002010), including plankton (ENVO:xxxxxxxx)" | depth 140 m | reverse complement strand
TCTTCTCCTGTCATTCCCATTGTTTGAGATTTAATATCATCATCTTGAAGTTTAGGTATTTTAGTCCAATTGGTTATAAATACCTCTCTTAATTTATCTCTTACTAGATTTTGAAGTTTTCTTCCCTTTGCTTTGCTTGATTTTATTTTCATATTCTTCTATTCTCCCATTTAATTTATCCATGAAGTCAGGATTTGTTTTTATTACTGGAAGAGTTTTAAGTATTTCACTTAGACGTTTCCAATTGTTTTTCTTTGACGCCATAACCCATCTCCTTCCTTAATCTTTTTCTTGCTCTTTTTAATGCAGACCAATCCACCTCAACTCCCGACTTAAGCTGAGGTAGATCTTGTCCACATTTACAACACTTTGAATTAATCTTCATCTCTTAACTCTGTTAATTTAAATGAAAAGTAATTTTGTCCATTTTTATTTCTTTTCCAAAGTGCTATTTGTACTTTTTTGTTCTTATAAACATTATCTTCAAATTCAACAGTTCCTGATAAATCAGGTCTATTTTCATTTCCTCCTTTGTCTTTTGGAAACGCTGCTCCTTGAGCTACTGTTATATACTTCATTTTTCTTCCCCTTATTTTTTTTATTTAATTGTTCTTTACAAGCATGATAAAATTCATATTCCCACATATTCCATTTTTCTTCATTATCAGCCCAGAACTCTTTCATTTTTCCCATTATTTAGCCTTTCTAGCTTATTATCTTTTAACGCTTTACGCCATCCTTTTGTTCCATAAGTTTCTTTGTATGCACATGGCTCACATACATTCCACTGATCTTCTGTGACTAAACTTTTAAATAGAAATACTTTTGTAGTTCTAGTTTCACCACATCTATTACAGTGAAAATACTCCTTACCCAGATATTCTTTTACCATCAGGAATATCTTCTTTTTCTAATCCAAAGCTAGGCATAGAATTATAAGTAATTATTTCATACTCACAAGTATTACTATTATATTTCTTTTGCCACACTTGTTTGCTTTTGGGGCAATACTTCATTACAGAATTACCCCATGTCTTTTTATTCATAATGCTCCTCACATAGTTTAATGTTTACATTGTCAGGTCTTAATTTAACCCACATATGTTCTCTTTCCCTATTCTTATCACTTTTAAGTTCTAAGAAAGCAATAGATCCATCTTTAGCTCTATAAGGCTTTAAAGATAACAATTTATTAGCATTATATGCTATTCTAAACGATCCTCTAGCACTAGATAAATCCATACCATCCTTAAAAGATGATTTATTTATTTCACTTACTGCAAATACTATTATATTATGCTTAACAGCAAGTTCCATAAGAGCTTGTGATGCTTCTTCACATTTCATATTCATATCTTTATGTTTAGATCTAAATAATCCCATGTGATCTACAACAACAAGTTCTGGCTTTCTTGGCATCATAGAAATTCTCTTTTCTAATTCAAATGGATATGGCGAAGAATAATCTACTGTAAGCCAATTAAATTTCTTATCTTGGCCATTCTTTAAATTTTTATAATGATTCTTTAGATCTTTTTCTGACCATCCATTTTCAATCATTACAAATCTAGACCATATTTGTCTAGAACTCATTTCCATTTCAACAAAATAAGTATTTCTTTTCAATGCAACCATCCAATTTTGAAGTAACATTGTTTTCATACTTGCAGGTGGAGCTTGAAGGATTACTACTTCACCTGGATATATCGGAAAGGTTTGACCATATAAAGATCCTATATCTATAGGTTTTACATCATCTTTATAGAATTGTATAAGTTGATCTTCCATTTGAGTAGATGTTAGAGCTCTTGTATCTACCTTAGATTTATATAACTTACACTTACTTGAGCAAAATTTACTCATTATATTATCATTGCATCCATATCTGTTGCCTTCTCCACCATGGCCTTCATAACAAGACTTCACAATACTATCCATTTCTTTTTCAGAAAATCTATAATCAGGTCTATCAACTTTCTGTCTCCATGATTCCATAACTAATCTTACCATATTTTCTGGATATAACCATCTAAAATGAGCTGCTAATCTTAATGCTACTGCATGTCTTTGACCTATATTGGTTCCATTAATCATTCTTTGAATGCATGTATAATTAGAAGGATCTGGATTATATAGTCCATTTTCTTCAGTAACTATAGGTTTATATTCTTTCTTGTTTTCTTCTATAACTTCAAAGACAATGTTGTGTTTATCAACTCTATAGTTGTGTAAGAATTTATTAGGTTGTTGTGCTCTATTAATAATTAACTCTTTAGCATTAGTATGAAATAACCAATCTTTTTCTATATCTACTTTATATAGTCCAGATTTTGTATTCTTTGTATTAGTTACTCTTATTAATCTAGTTTTATCAGTAACTGATGAATCTGCATAATTAAATATACCTTTATCAGTTAACAATTTCTTTACATATATATGTAGATTAGCACTAGGATTATATTTAAAAGCTTTTTCAGGTATTCCAAAATGAAATCCTCTACCACTAAAGTATAATGCATAAAAGCACTCCATTTGATCTAATAATATAGATAATTTCTGTGCCTTTTCAATTGCTTTATCAAACTTAGGGCCATCTACATCTAATATGAATTCTTCTGGCATATATATACATCCATTAAAGCCAGATAATGTTTTGTTAGCAGAATAATATTCTACTACACTTTTATCGTAGTCATATAAAGAACAAAAGGTATCGTGATGAGTACCCATAAATTCTCCATATTTATTTGCATCATGAAAATGATGTCTTTTATTTATTCCAAAAGCAAATTCCTTTATCATTTAATCTCCTTTCAATTTGATGAGGGGAGCCGAAAGGTAAACCCCCCTCACCATCTCCCCCTAATTTACCAAGGTATTGAGTCATCAGTTATAGCTGATGTACTAGTTGTATCCATCACACCATTAGCTGCTGGTGTTTCTTTTGCAACTACATAATCGTTATAATACTTTTCAGCTTGCTCTTTCCAGAACATTATATCATTAGCATTAAACTCTTCAAGATCATTCTTGAATTCAGTAGGCGCAACATTTGGTAATACCTCAGTGTACTTTTTATCAGGTTTCTTATAAAAGAATACATTGATTTGTTTTCCTGCAAGTTCTTCTGGTGTATCATCTATTGTTACAATAGCATCACCTTCATCAGATGTAGATACACTTTTAATACCTGCATTAGCAAATCTAAAGAGTCTACCTATAGCAAACTCTTCACCATCTTTACCATTTTTAGCCCATATTCTCATAGATAGTTTGTCATATTCTGCATATTCTTTAAACCATACATCAATAAACTTACTATCTTGAAATGTACCATATTTGGCTTTTAATACTGTTAAAGTATGCCATCCTGGAGGAAACTTATCCTCAAATTTGGCTCCTTTTTTTACTTTTAGCGTTCTCATTCAACACCTCCTTGTATATTATTAGTTTCTCCTCTTAGATAAGCTACTTGATTATCTACAGGTATTTCTCCATTGGATTCTGTCATACTCTCACCATTGCTAGAATGAATGGTTTGAGTTTCGCCATCTTTATCAGCTAATTCTCCACCATCTTCAATTGCTTCATCTACTACATTGGTTGCTAGTGTTTTAAGACTATAAGTCTTTCCACTACCAGGTGAACCTATGATAAGTATCTTAGAGCCATCAAAGCCTCTTTTTGCAGCAGCTTCTAATACTAAGCTATAGTCTTGATCCATTTCTGCATCTAATAATTGAGTTCTATCTTTAGCATGATCATATGTTTCAGTTCTATTTGTTATCCATATATATTTTCTATTGCCATCTTTATCAGTAATAGTTTTAGTATAGAATACAAAGTCAAACCATTTAGATATATCCTCTTTAGTAGATCCATCTATATATGGTTGAAGTCTATTTTCTCCAGTATCCATAGTTTGAGTTTTAGAATGACAAGTACAAATTACATTGCCTGGGATTCTAGTTATAAACTCTAAACATGTATCTAGTTTATTCTTTAATCTACCCCATTCTTGTAATTTCATTTTACCTGTTCTATCAGTTAAAGTTCTCATAAACTTTTTAGATAACTCAGAGAATGTATCAATTACTAAAGCATCTACAACTAGACCTTCTTTAGCTACAACTTTAGTAGTAACTTGATCTATTTCTAAACCTTCACCAAGCTTTACTTTCTCTTTAATAGATTCATTTTTATATATCTTTCCAATAGTAGCTTGAAACTCATCCCAACTAGACGGGGTGAGCATCGGAAGATTAAAGTTCTTTTGTATTGTCTCTTTAGAGCCTAGAGTTTGAGATCCATGCTCTACGTCAAAGTATAATATATTCATATATATTGTCCTTTCTTTAGTTTATGTTATCGTTCCCACAGGGTCTTAAATTTAAGAATATTATAACTATTTTCCTAACATTAAAGTTGGAAAGTTGAAATAAAATTCTTTGTTAAAAGGCTGCCCTGTAATTACCTTTCTAACAGAGTTGGCTATAAAGCTACCGCTCATATTAGAACAGTAGCTTGTAGCCTTTGCATTACATGGTTCTGGATCGCCTTCGCTATCAGGATACCATGTTTTCTTATACGCAGCAAGTTTAGGTTTTAAGAATGTATATTGCTGATAATGTTCAGCTCCCATCCTACCATCTATTAAAAGCTCAGGTTTCAAGTGAGGCTTACATGTAATTTCTACTGCGTCAAGTCTTGATTTCATGTCATCAAATCCTAATATTATTATATTTCTCATAAAAGGATTATGTTTGTATGACTCTTCATTAAATCTTCCATATACTGGTTCAGTAACGCAATGAGGATTTATATACTTTATAATATCTTTTAATGCCTCTACTTTAGATTTATCAATATCTTTAAAGTTATATTGACTGACGCCTATATTTTCAATACCTACTGTATCCATATCATATAAATACATTTGAGGTGCACCACATCTAGCAAGTTGAGTGGCTGCAGAGCTACCAATAGCTCCACAACCAAGTATATGAAAGGCATAATCACTTATTTCACTGCCTATTATATCTGAAAATCTCTCATTAATACTCATTATAACTCCTTTCTAGGTTGTATGAATGTAGTAGCTCCATCTGATGTCATTACAGCATCAATAACTTTCGCTTTACTTGGAACAACTATTTTCCATTCATAATTTGATTGTCTAGCTTCTTTTTCTAATGCTCTCATTTCTTTCAAGAAAGTATTTATATGAATAGTTCCTTCCATGCAACGATCCACTAAATCATCAACATTCTGATATAATTCTTGAAATGTTGGATCATATGATGCAAGATTCATAAAGGTATCTATACTGTCATAAGGCTCATCCCATAATGCAGATTGCCCTATATTTCTTTGTTTAGAATAATTATTCCAACCAAGATGAGTATTTATTACTTTCATTTCTTTTACACACATATCCTCTACTTCTTTAATCATTTTCTTAGATAGTTTGGTATCTGGTTTATCTGTAATATTCAACTCAACATCTTGAGCTACTTTTAGTGGCTTCCAAATACTTACTCTGAATTTATATTCTTGTTTAAGATTAACTACTAATGCAAAGCTCATATCACCTTCATTAAACTCTTCAATAGCTGCATGATCAGTAGAACTCCAGAATGCGTCCATAGTATGATGTGAATGCCACCATAAGAATCTATAATTTATTCCAGGATGTTCTTTTTCCATATAAATTGCTTCTTTTGTATAATATTTAGCAAGAGCATCTTTATCTATAATAGTATTACTACTAGATATTTCTTGCTTAAGTATTACTGGTCTCATTACATTCCAATCTCCATCATTATCTTTCATCATAATAGCCATACCACCTATTTCTGATCTATAATTATCATAAGCTATTCTAGCATAATCTATTATTTTATCCCAATTTTCTTGAGATATATTAAATTCATTCATTTCTATTCCTTTCCGTATTAGTTATAAATTCTAATGCTTGTCTTTCTACCCATTGCATTGTTCTTTCTTCATCAGTCATATCTTCAGTGTCTCCAATTGACTCAGTATTGCTTAACACAGGTATCTCTTCATCTATTTCATATTGTTGAACTTCTTTAACACTTCGTTCCATATTTTCATACCTATAATGAAATGCTAACCTATATAGTTCATCATGAGAACCATCTATATAAAATAGATTTGTTAATCTATCTTCATCTATATTAACTACATTATTGTAATAAGAACATTTGTCTCTTAAAGCACATTGTATATCATTACACGTAGTATCGTTCATTATTGCATACTCTTGTTTATCAGATCCAAGCTTTTCTATAGATTTAGGGACTCCACATCTATCTGAATTCTTAATATCTGGATAAGCATATGTTAATCCTTTATAATTAGCTTGATCAGTTAACCATTTAGGCATTCCAAAGAACAATTTATCAGGTTTATTATGAGGATGTGTTCTGTTTTTGTGGAATTTACTAATCCACTGCTCTAAATATACACCCATAGCTTGAAGATTAAAGTTATAAGCAGAATCTGTTATTTGATTTGTAAAATCTCCTAAACATACTGGTTGTAAATCAGCACTATCTCTATATGAAGAGATATATGTGAACTTTAATTCAGGACTTGGAGATAAATATTCTCCAACTATTTTATTATTATATATATTAGGAGGCTTTATATTTCCATCTTTAGAACTACAAAGTTTATTAATATGCTTTATTAAATCTATTCTATATTCTAAAGCAACAGGATATAAAGGTATTTCTGCTATAATTCCATCATCATCTATAATACTCATTGTATAGTCTCTCATTACTATTTTTATAACATATTGAGGTTTAAATTCATCTGCTGTATCTACTAATATATTAACAAGAAATTTACTACTATCTACTATTTCGTGTAATATACTAAGTTCTGATTGTATTTTTTCTTTTAAGCTATTAAAACTATCAACTACCATTTGAGTATTATCTTGCATTGCTATACCATCAGCTCTCATTCTAGACAAATCAGTATTAATACGACCTAACATTTCTCTCATTTGATTATGAGTATACTTTCTATTGTCTATTCTTTTAAAGAATTGTTCTGTGCCACTATATTTCATGTCCCATCTAAGAACAGACTTTTGATAAGCTTCTCTTATCTGATCTCCTCCACCTGGAGACCATCTAAATGTTTTAGTACATTTAAGATTAGTGCCATAATAGCTATTAAATCTATTAATTTGTTCTAAAATAGTTGCTTGAGGTCCTAACAGGACTACTTCAGCAATCTCAGTCAGATTCGGATTGTACTGGTGTATCGGTATCATTATTATCCTCCTTTTCTTTTATATAGTCACCATCAAAATATCTTCTAATGATTTCTTTTATAGTACTATATCTTATATCATTAGCTTCATTTCTATAGCCATATGTTTCATAACTATCACATATTTCACCACAATGCTTTAAAGCTCTCTCTGCATTTAATAATTTATATCTTAGATCAGCTAAGGTAGCTTCTCTTTTATTTAATTCTTCTAAAAATACTTGTATTTGTTCTTCGTTCATCATTTACCTCTACTTTCATTTTGCATTTGATCAATGATTTTATCGCTTATTTCTTCTGTTTCAGCTTCTATAATACCTGCCCATAATTCAGCGGCTATTTTACGATCAGCATGTATCGCTTTCTTTAATTCATTCATAGTTTTAATTATTTCGTCTAATTGTTGCTGTAAATTCATAATTTCTCCTTATTTTACTGGTGTTAGCCCTCTCTTTAGACATTGATAGTTGTATCTTTGTCTTTTACTGATCATACTGGGCTTAAAATGAGTATAATCATTCTCTTTAGGATTTTGTGCTACTCCTATATCTGTTCTTGTTATAAAATGTACATATTCTGTTAATCTCATGGTTATCCTTTCTATTAAATGAGAGAATGCCCTGCGTTTTTTATGCGAGTGTCTCCTCGGGGACTTACATCTCTCATCTAATCATCCGCTATTTACTAACCACCAGTTTTGTTATTAGTAACCCATGCTACTAATGATCCATCAGTTAGCTCTGTTGAGTTAACAGCATCTGTGCCATTAACTGATACAGCAGCACCTAATGGAATATCTAGCTCATTTCTTAATGCTTCTATATTAGTTGAATTAACTGCTGTTTCAACAAAGTTAGCACCTCTTAATACTTTAATTGTAGCCATTTATGACTCCTTTCTTAGTTTAGTTAAGTATACTTTACCTCTCCAATCAAACAAATGTCCTTCACCATATAGTAAATACATTTGATTAAAAGCTTCTCCAAATGATAAGCTATCAAAGCCTTGCCATTTAGGTTCATCAACTACTACCACAGGAACTTCTTTAGTTATAATTCTTTGTGGTTCAGCGGTTGGTTTATTAATTGAATTGATTGCAAATATCATTAATAATAGAACAATTAGCAATTCTCTCCAATATCTTTTAATACTCTTCATCTATTACTCCTTTTTCTTATTTTCTCAATAAAACTTATAACATCTACCATCATATCAGAAAATCCCTTCCATAATACTACTACTGCAACTATCATTACTAATAATCCAAAGCATGTTAGCCATAAAATACTATTCATATTGACTCTCCTTATTTAATTCAAATACAGCATTATCTCTACAATTCATACAGATACCAATAGGATCACCATCAATAGCATAGCTCATATGATCTAGTTCCCATAATGGTGGTGCTGTACAACATTGACTATAATATTCTAAATCTTCATCTCCTGGTTCATCTATTCTATCTATTGCCATAATATCTCCTTAAGTTAAATTTAATAGAGAGGTGAAAATATTTGGGAACCTATAAATAGGTATGTAATTACGTCTCTCTGCTACCAACCAAATATCTTTTACGAAGAGCTACCTCAACCTCTCTAAATTTTGTGGACGATTTATTTATACTGATACGCCCACGCCTCAGTCTTATCACAGGACCCATGGTTTATTACAGCAATAACCTGTGAAACTATTAGAGAGGTCTCTAGGTTCTTATGAGTCACGCCTAAAGAGCTACTTTAGGATTTTCTCGCCTCTGCCTAGAAGAGACACCTCTCTAAACTTACAGGAAGAGGGCTGTACGCTACAGTTATACATTTAATCTGGAGAGTTAACCAGAACCCAATTCCACTTAACTATTAACATAAATAGCTATTAATTGTTTCTTCTTCATCTTGCTATGTTTATTGGGATAATATCTTTTATCAGCCCAATCTACAAATTGTTTCTTAGTCCAATGAGGTATAAATGATCTATATCTCATTTCTTGGTTACTTTTAGCTTAACAGGATGTTTCTCAACCTTATGTAATACCTCTAGTCCAGTATTCTTTGTAACCCATAATAATACATTCTGCAATTGATCAGCTTTGGTATCTTTATGTACTATTACTTTACTTACTAGTTCATTGAATTTAGCCATTCTTCCTCCTTTTGCTATAGTATTGTGCTCTCATTCTCCAATCAGGAATATCTGGATATCTATCCCACATAAAAGGATGATCACAAATACAAGGTCTTAATGATGCTGTCTCTCTTATCAATTCATATTCTTTCCTGGTAAACTTCATCTCATAAGGTATATCATTTGACTTCTTTACTAATCTTTTAGTCTTCTTACCCATAATACTTCCTTTCTAGCTTAATAGCTTTAGTTAAGGCTCTTTCATATGCTGAGCCGATAGCATTACATTTAATTCTATCTATAGTAATAATATCACCTAGATAGTAGAAATAGTAATATCTCTCTGTTTCTTTTATTAATGACATAATATCTCCTAGTTAGTTAATAGTTAATGATAAGACTTACCTCTCGTGGCCTATATATATTTCAAGAGAATCTTTAGTCTTATGGTTTTGGTATAGATGACCTCACTGCTTCTCATATTCTCTGCTCGCACCAAGTGCTTATCATATTAGCGCTTTATGGGAGCTTGGGTCATCAACCCTTAAGTATACTTGTTGGGATCCTCTATGTATACATCACTCCCATAAATTTGTGTATATTACATAATTGTGATTGTTTATGATACCTAGCTATGATATCAAGGGTATATCAACCTATTTGGTTAATTGAGCAGTTTACCGCGCATATGTAATTATCTCAGATATACTGGATAACCACAATTATTGCTAACGTGGGACACATCACTAGGGTCTTCCTAGCTTTATACCCTTCCTCAC
>TARA_R100000808_G_scaffold11876_1_pt1 | contig 10246 bp, 1 predicted proteins | sample TARA_R100000808 | Tara Oceans TARA_R100000808 (sample SAMEA2622852) | marine metagenome | biome: marine biome (ENVO:00000447); feature: marine epipelagic mixed layer (ENVO:xxxxxxxxx); material: "saline water (ENVO:00002010), including plankton (ENVO:xxxxxxxx)" | depth 140 m | reverse complement strand
GAAGCCGAAGCCCCGAAGCCAAAAGCCGAACCCGAGAAGGATTTCAAATTCGAGTACATAAAGGGCGGGAAGGCTTTGGAAGACATGGCTCGCGGAAGAACGGGCGGGCTGTTCGACCCCACTGCGGGACGGGGAACGGCAAGCGCGGCGCAAAGAAAACGCATGCGAAACATCCAGGCCGCATTTACCGCATCCAAGAAGGGTGACGTGTACACCATTTACAAGGCCGAGCCAGGGGAGAAGGGCAAGCACGGCATGCACCAAGAAACCCGTGATTGGCGCACTCAGGGAACCAGCCCGCTTACTATCATCGCAGGCAGACTCGCGGAGTATTTCAGGCAGGAGAACGCCAAACGACTCGCGGCAAAGCAAGACCCGATCAAGCGCAAGAGCGTGACCGAGCTGAAGGACAATACCTTGCTGATGGTGGAGCTCGCGGGAGTGGAGGAACTTTTCGAACTTTACATAGGCGACGAGAAACCGGGTGGCGGGTCTTACGTGGACATACAATACGTCACCGCCCTGACCGACATTCTGTACAACCTGGAAGCAGACCACCAGAACCGCTTCCAGGGTATGCAAAAGAACGAGAAAGAAGCGTACCAGTGGGTGCTGAGTCAGGTCAGCGGCGAACTCACTGGCGATTTGACGGCCACCGAAGCCGCCGAACGACCAGTGGAGGTGGAGTCACTGCCTCCGAAGCCTTACATAAGCGTTAACGAGATTCTCCAGGAAGGGGACGCTAGAACACCGACCCCAGAGGCTACCGAAAGATTTACCGTAGACGGTGTATTCAACCGCGAGGCTTTCGAGCGGTATGTCAAGGAATGGGAGAAAGCCCGAAAAGAGAGGAACGTGAAGATTTCAAAGGGTAAGGCACCCGCCGGTCCCGAAGCCTTGGTTTCGTCGGACGAGGGAATACAGCGGGCGGTAGGTGAGATGCAGAAGAAGTTCAAGCTTACGCCGGAGAGTGCCCGCTCGATAAGGGAATTACTCAGGATGAGAGGAGCAGCGAATAGCCTGCTCGCGAATTTCATGGGCGATGACTGGAAACCTTTCTCAGGCGAACAAGCCGAACGAGGCGACCTTGTCCAGGAAGCGGGAGCCGCCATACAGACGATTTGGGAGCAAACTCGAAAAAAGACCAAGTCCGACGACCTTCCTCGACACATATATCACTTTGCGGCCAGCAGGGCCATGAACAGGTTGTTCGAAACCTACGGAGACGAGATCAAGGAGCTCGGCCCCAACAACTTCCTGATGACGAACCCCGACACGCTCGGCGACCAGGCCTTGGACAAGGAGACCAAGGTCACGATGAAGCGCTGGAGTGAGATTTATGAAGACAGTTCGCAGGAGCAAACCGAAGGGCAGGAGCGAGCGGAGGATGCGACCGATCCCGACGCCGGGTACGTCGAAGAAGAGGTGGAACAGGAGATACGGGAGCTTCGCACCACTTTGGGCGATGCATTGGCCGTTGAACTCCCCTCCCCTTTCCAGGGCGAGGAAGGGACTACTCCGAAGGAAGGCGAATACCTTTTCGTCGACGACAACGAGCTGACGGCGAAGGGCGGCGACAAACTTCTAAATGAAACGATAGAGTTCAACGCCACGGCGCCTACGGCCGATGGCAAGGGTACCGAGACTATTCCCGCATCCACTACCCGTGAAAAGCTGGAGAAGCCGTACAACATCCTGGTGGCCTTGGCGAAGTCCCAGGGCATGGACGATAAGGATATTCGTTCCTTGAAGATGCATTACTCGAACCTTGGCCTGAAGGAAAGGGATTTGGTGGCCTTGCCGTTCGACGTGAAACCCAAACCCGGAAACAGGGTGACGTACGAAAGGGACGGCAAAATATGGTCGTACCGCGAAGGAGGATTCTGGGCAAAAGGATCCGGAGACAACATGGTCGTGGCGGACGAGGAGACCACCAGAGCCTTGATGAACGTATTCGTCGAGCGCCAGGCGGCGGCCGACAAGGATTTCAAGAACCGCTTCGCCGACTACTCGATCACGATGCCGCAGCTCGTGGAGTTCATGATCGGCAAGGGAACGGGGTTCAAGGGACTGGAATATCTTTCAGAGACGCTGCGCGACGTGGGCGGACCCGCTGGGTCGCAGCTCCGCAACATACCTTTTGAAAACCTCCTCGACGTGATGATCAAGGACTTGGGCCTCAATCCCGATGAGTTCATGACGGAGGATGGGTTGTCTGAACAGGGCATACCGAAGAAGACCGCTCTGGCGCGCAAGCTTCACCCCATCGCCCAGGCCGTGATCGCGGCGGAGAGAGTGGACTTGTTCAACCAAGCCACTACCGAATCCAAGGGAGGCGTTCTCGTCGCCGACCCCATGGCGCAGGAAGGCGACGTGAAAGTAGGGCTAAGCGAACGCGAGGCGGATCCGGACGACGTGGGCGAGGCTCCCAAGAAGAAAACCGACAAGGGAGACCCCGTCAGAGCGGGAGTCAGAGACGATATTTCTCAATTAGACGCCGAGGAGTACGAGCGGCCGCCAGAGGAATTTTACAGGGGAGCCGCCGTGAGCTACGCGGAAACAGACGGCTCGTTCGACGCTTTCGCAAAATGGATCGGCGAGGAAAGCGACATAGATCCTAACGATCAATCTTTCGGTACCGCTCTCGCTTTGTCGGCCGCCGCTGATTCCGGGAAAAGAATAAGCCAGGTTACGCCCGAGGAGCTTGAGGCCAAGCGAGCCAAGCTGAGGGAGAGCCACGCCAAAGACGAGATGTTGCCCGCATTGAAAAGAGCCGACCGCCCCATAAGCAGGCCCGACGTTACCCTTTACGCCCGAATGGGTATGCCCGTGAACAAGTACATGGCGATGACTGCCAAGGCGGCGGGCTCCATGCACGACTTCTTTGTAAAGACGCCAGCCGCGTCCCGCGAGGACGAGCGGAGAATCCTCGGAGCCAAGTATTCTCCGGAAAGCCAGCTGTTCATGCCGGAGCTGATGCGCGACTTCTTCCTACCCGCCCGAGAAGGCCAAAAGAAATCCCCTCAGCAGTGGCTGTCCGAAATAAAGAAAAGCACCATGGGAGGTCTTTGGGAGTACGCGAAGGACACGGGGCTCCTCGCGTGGATCAAGGGAAGAAAGGTGAAATCGATTCCCGAGAGAGATATACGTGAATATTTGGACTCTCATGCTCCCGACTTGGCGGTAGAGGTTCGAGACGCGAGTGAGAAAACTGAGGAGATGGCGGTCAGTTGGTTTGAGAGGCGGGCTAAAACCGAGAAGCAGTTGAACCAAGACGGAGGGCATTCGGGAGGCTCCGAGACCACCAAGCCCAAATGGCAGATAATGGTGGCCAGACGAAAGGATCCGTCGGCCCGCGAGGACGGACCACCCGACATGACGAAAATAGCATTCCCAGGAGCCCCCGCGAAACAACGCCAAAGTCACGCTCATATACCTTGGGTCGATGAAAAAGACGCCTTTTTCTACGCGTCGTTCCAGGAAACCGACAAGGTGGTCCACGTCGAAGAGTTGCAGTCCGACTGGCTCCAACAACCCAAAGGGAAGATGGAGGATTTCCCGCCTTTGCAGAAAAGATGGGTGCAGGCCGCCGTGGCGTCCATGATGAAGTACGCGGCGTCGAAAGGAAAAGATCTGACTTTCCAGAGCAAATCCGCAAGTAAGTCGCAGTCTTTCGAGGGTAGAATCTACTCCAAGTTGATTCCCGAAGCCGTCAAATACTTATCCAAGCGTCTCGGAGGTCTTCCTAAAGCCGAAAAAGACACGTCTCGGGTGTCCTTGTCCCCGCTGGATATGGATGCCCCCACAACCTCTTTCCCCGCAGCCGAGGAGCATGAGGAAACGGCCCTTTACCTAAGTCCGGAACCAGTGGAGATGCCTGAATCCGGGGAGAGATTTTATCTGGCTTTTAGTGTTAAAGAGAAACGACAGTACAATGGTTGGTTCTACGCACATCCGGACGTGTACCTTCTGAATCCGGAAACATTGAGTCACGAAATATCTCGGCCTGCGATAATGGACGTTCAGGAAGAGCTCGACGTGAATACGCTTAGAAGCGACATGGAGGGCCTCGAGATCAACGTCACGTTCGGCGACCCAAAGGTAGACGCCCTCCATGCCTCCAAAACGGAGAATAACATAAGGGTGGAGGACATGGGAACCAGCGCGAGCGCGAGCACCGTGGTGGCCCCTTTCGAGTTAAAGGATGTAAGCGACATGCAAGCGTCCGATATGCGAGGCACTTATTCCGTCACTTTCAACGGTACGCCGGTCACCATGTCCAGGGTCCGCAAGCCCGAGGGCCAGCCTACTATCTCCGTGTTTTCGCTGAGTGGAATGGTGGCAGGCACATGGAGGCCAGATTACGGTACACCGCCGGATGCGTACCCAGTCTCCAAAATTCCGTCGAAGGATTTGGCGAGGTTGTCGTTGTACGGCGTGGTTTCCCCCAAGGACTACGATGCAGCCACACGTTATTTGGGAGCCAAGTATGGAGGTCGTCACGGGAAATTCAGAGGACCTAGAGTTAAAGGTAGAAAGGCGGTGAGTGGAGTCCCCGTGGATGTTGATCCGGGAGAGTACACCATGAAGCAGCTCAAGAGAGTTATACAAACGGCTAAGCATGTCATGAGAAAGTTGGGAGTCCCCGATGAAGAGTCTGCCGACGACGTTAAGGATGCATACGATGATATTTCCACATATCTATATTATTTGGAGTTTGAACTCCGAAAAAGAGAATCCACCGCTTGGGAAAAAGAAAATAAGACGATGTGGGCTGAGGGAGAGCGGTTTAAAAAGGCTACAGGTCAGAAATACCTCGGAGCCAAGTACGAAGGCGACGCCTCGAAGAACATACTCCTAGGCCGTATGCCTGGTGCCGGAGGCCGTATGCTTGGTGCCAGCGCGGAAGGAGACGCGGGCGAAAGCGACAAGTCGGGCATGACTTGGAAGGAACGGATAACCGACTCGTTCGTGGATCAGTATCTGCCGATCGAGTACGCCGTGGAGCGGATGACCAGCCTCATGGGCATAAAACCCGGGACCGCCGAGTACGACGACGTGAACACTTACGCCAAGGCCCATATCAATTTCGGCGTGGGTCACGCCCAGATGGAGGAGCTTCAGCTCAGACACTTCGAACCCATGAAAGACGCCATGGTCCGCCACGGCGTGACCAACGAGCAGTTCGGCGAATACCTGTTGGCTAGAGCTGCTCCGGGAAGAAACAGGCATATCGCCAAGAAGATGAGGAGAGGTTTGGCGGCTGCCTCGGATGCGTCCAGACCGGAGTGGGAGGCATTGGTCGCCAGATTCAAGGACGAGCGGGGCAACGACAACGGAAGCGGAATGACCGACAAGGTGGCCATCGACACGGTAAAACGGATGGAGAGCGATCCGCAGTTCGTGGAGTTCCTCAAGGATTCGTTCAACCCTCTCGGTAATTTCTACGAGATGCATCAGAACGACCTGGCTTTGCGGGTGAAGGCGGGGCTGATCGGGGAGTCCGAGCAGAAAGCGATGACCAAGGCGGCCTCCGAGTTCAGTTGGGCAGGCACTTCGGCCTTCGCTCAAAAAGGCTACGCGTACGCACCGATGGTCGGATTCGAGGGGGAGACCAACACCGTGCTCGAGCAGGAAGAGATTTTGGAAGTCATAATGGGAGGCCTTGGAGTCGGTAGTGGAAAAGGATTCACCCAACCGACCGCAAAGCATCTTTCCAAGGCCGCGATGGGAAGGAAAGGCACTGCGGATCCCAGACTCGTTCTTCCGCAGAGTTTCCAGCAAGTGTCCGAAGGCATGATTCGCAGCCAGCGTAACAGCGTGGCGCAGTCTTTCGGACACCTTCACGACATGATGCGCGAGATCAAACTCAACGGGGTCAACCTCGAGGGCGAGAAAGTCTCCGAGGACATGCGGAAACTCGTGGTTCAAGAGTACGACAGCCTTTTCGAGGACTTGTACGACAAGGACGGCAACATCCAGGACGAGAGGCAGGTTTCGTACGACACCAGCGTGGACGTGGCGGAGCTTTCCGAGAACCCCGCCCTACCCCTCAAGATCACTACGCTCACGCCCGAGTTCTCCACCAACCCCCGCGTGTTCGCTTACCGTCACGAGGGCGAGGTGATATACGTCAAGTTCAGGGACAACGCCAAGGCGACCAACCTGGCGGCCTCGCTGAGGAACATGAGGTACAAGACCCTGGGCAGCCCGATCTCGAAGGGATTCAACGCGGTGACCAAGTGGATAAGCCGCGTGGTCACAACTTGGAACGTATCCTTCGTGACCGCCAACTTCGTACGAGACTACCTGTCCGCCGCCATCAATTTGAACGAGGACGACAAGGCGGTTTTCGCCAAGGACGCGCTCAATCCCAAGAACATCCTGCACGCCATGAAAGGCATTTGGAAAGCCGAGCGGGCGAAGTCCAAGGGACGGCTCCCACAGGTGGACAACATGGCTCTCCGGGACATGGACCCGACGGAAGCGGCCAAGGACCCCGTGACGGCGTATCTATTTGCGAAAGCCCACGGAGCCAAGGTCGGGATGTTCCGCCACGACACGGTCGGAGAACATCTGAAACGACTGGACGACGATCTCGGCAAGAGGAAATTCGACGTGAAGTCCGCCGTGGACAAAGGTCCGTTGAAATACATGGCCAACCTCGTCGAGGACACCAACGCCATGGTGGAGAACTCCATAAGGATCTCCACCTTCTGGGCGGCGATCAACGCGGGACGCTCGACCCAGGAAGCGGCGGACGCGTCCAGAAACGCCACCGTCGACTTCAACGTCGGCGGCTCCCTCAAGCAGGGCATGAACGCGTACTTCATGTTCTTCGGGGCTTCGATGGCATCCATGAGGCGAATGAAGAAGACCCTGGACAGACGGGGCGGCCCTATGTCTCCCAAGGCACTCAAGCTTTACGCGAAACTGATCGGAGCCTCCGTTTTCTTCAACGTCTTGTCCAGAGCTTTGACGGCCGACGACGCCGAGGAGGGCGAGGAACCGTATCTCGACCGCGTGACTCCTCACCTTCGCGACACCAACGCCACCCTGACCATACCCGGATTCATGACTTCCGACGAAAAGCCGAGAACTCTCACCAGCCCCGTCGCTTTGGGTTGGAGCTGGTTTTGGGCTCTGGGGCAGAACATCTCTGACTTGGCTTTCAACGTCATGAGTGACGGCAAGGAAGGCAGCGGCCCCTTGGAAGCGGGCATGAGAATGTGGAACGCGACGGAAACGGCCTTCAATCCGATAGGCGGTAGCGGGTCGCTCTGGACCATGGCCACGCCTACCGCCTTGAAGCCGATGATGGAAATCGCGACGAACCGGAATTTCATGGATCAGCAAATTGTCAGGGAGGATGGTAAATACGATCTACCCTCACCCGCATACACTCGCGATCCCGAGAAAACCCCCAAAGCCTTAACCAATTTGTCGGAAGCCATGAACCGCATGATGGGAGGCGACGAGGTGACCCCTGGAGATTGGCTGGGCAATCCGTTGGGCCGCGACTCGGAGCTTACTCGTTTCGATCTGTCTGGGTCGGAGATGGGGCATCTCCTAGGTTACCTTGGTGGCTTGAAGGATTTCGGAATGATGTTTTTTGAGGGAGGCCAAGCGATTTTCGACGAAGCCTCGGGCTTCCGGCCTGAGAAAGTGGTCGGTTTGCGCAGGTTCTATCGAGGAACCGCAGCCGACTTCGGCACAGTGCACAGGTTCTACGACCTGCGGGAGCGCGTGAAAGGAGCCGAGGCCAAGATTGAAAACGCGGAGGATGCGACGGAAAGAGCCGCCGCCAAACGCGATTTCGGGAACCTCATCAAGTTGGGGCCGACGATCAAGAAAATCGACAATTACCTGGGGAATTACCGCCGATTGAAGAAAAAGGCGGGGTCCTTGACGGGAAAAGAAAAAAAGCAACAGCTCGATAAGTTGGAGGAGTCTAGAATAAAACATATGCTGAAGGCGCTCGCTGCGGCTCATGGACTTGGTATAAACGCATGAAGGAAACAAATCTAAAGCTCGACCAGGCGCAGGAGGAGAAACTTCTGCGTTACGTGAAGGATCGAATCGACCAACTGAAGGCCGACAACTTGGAGAGGCACGAAGCCGACAGGTTGAGCTGGAACGTGTACGAAAACGACCGCAGGGACCGCAGACAGCCCGACACCATATACGATCACTCCAATCTCCCCATCCCTCTCACCAGTTTGGTGGTGGATCATTTCCTGGCGCGCGCGGAGGACGAGATCACAGGTTCCGCACCTTATTTCAAGTTTGAGCCTCAGGGTCCGTCCGACCACGCCCCCGCCGAGGATTTCGACAAGTATTTCAACTGGAAGCTGGAAGTGAAGGGAGCGGTTCGCGAACGGCTGGAAGAAGCCTACTTGCACGTTTTTCTGCAAAAGGCATGCGTCATAAAGGCAGTCTACGAAACCGACGTGAGTCGCTGGTTCGACTTCGAGCGCAACGCTTTGTTCAACGCGGAAACCGAGGAGTTCGAGCTGGATGCCGAGGGCAATCCGATACTGGAGGGAGAGGCGCAGTTCGCCGAGGTTCCCGATCCAGCCACCGGTTTGCCCGTCACCGTTTTGGAAAACGACCCCACCTTTGCAATCAATCCGGATGCCCACAGCTTCAAGCCGTATGCCGAAGGCGTCCCTACCGAGCAGTTGAGGTACAGCGGCCCCCGCACCGTGGTCGTGGACTCCGACAGATTCCTGTGCCCTTCCAGCGCAGAGACCGTGGAGCGGGCCGACTTCGTGGCCGAGCTTTACGACAAGGATCTGCAATGGGCCAACGACATCTTTCTGGAAAGGGAGTGGTTGTCCTTCGCCGATTACGAAGGCTCCATAACAAAAGACGCCAATCCCCGCACGGACACCGAGAAGAACAAGACCTCGAAAGAGAACCTGACTTTTGATTCCGACGAGAATCCGTCCATCCCCATCATCGAGTGCTGGATCAAGCGCGACGTCCTGGGCTTGGGCACCCCGCAGGAGTTCTGCGTATTCTACGATCCTGAAGCCGAAAAGGCGCTGTACTACGAGTACGTAGCCAAGGTAACCCCTGACAACCGGATACCTTACTCGGTGATCTCGGTGGGCAAGGACAAGAACCGTTGGTTCGGAATGAGCATTCCCGAGAAGGTGCGTCCCTATCAGGAATACATCGACAAGCAGTTCAACTCGCAGTCCTACCGCAACGAACTCGCGGCCAACCCCATAGTGGGGGTGAATCCCAATGCCGTGGAGGACGAGCCCGACGAAGTGGAGATGCACGCGGGCAAGATTTACGAGCTCAAGGATCAGCACTCGATAGACGAGTTCATATCCTTCACGACTTTGCCGAACAACGACCTCAACACCCAAAACCTCATCGATTTCGTAGTTGGAATAGTGCAACTATGGCTAGGTGTGTCGAACCTGGCGCAGGGTGATTACCAAGCTCTCGCGCCCGCCAACACGGCTACAGGCGTCGAGGCCACCCTGCGCGAAGCGAGCAAGATAGGCAGACGCTGGATGCGTCGTATCGTGCGGGGCTTCGAGGACCACCTGAACAAGATGGTCAAGATTTCCATGGCTACGATGGAGCCAATCGAGGTTTACGAGTATATGGAGGGCGACGTACGCAACTTCGCCACCATGACCGAGGAGAAGATCCGAAATCTCGAGGTCGACGCCAGGGTAATCCTGAGCCGCGACCAGGGACAGAGAGCCATCGAGAAGGCGAACCTGGCTCTGCAAACGCAGGAAAGATACTTCAGTTACCCATCGGAGATGCGACCGTTCACCCGACCCATGCTTGTCCGCATTCTGGACGCCTTGGGTTACGAAAAGGTCGACGAACTCCTACCCGAGGAAGCTCCACCCGACCCACGCACCGAGGCCGAAATCATGAAACTCATGAGCGACTCGGAGGCATCTGGCGGTCCGGAGAAAGACAGAATCGACGGAGCCACCCAGGGGATGGGCAACAGCAACCCGCAAGGGCAGAACCAATATCAACAATCAGCATAGGTAAATATCATGGCTACGTACATACACAGTAAAATGACCACCAACGCGAACAAGGGGCACCGTATATTCGGCACCGCTCGCACGACCAAATCCAGCCGCAACGGCGGCAAGGGGCATGTCCGATTTGTCGACAGCCTTCGTACTCGCTGGCGGCAAGCGGCCACGGGTTCCGGCATAGACGGTTTCGTCACCGCCGAGCGTTTGTTCAAAGCCAACCT
>TARA_R100000808_G_scaffold88_2_pt1 | contig 10281 bp, 14 predicted proteins | sample TARA_R100000808 | Tara Oceans TARA_R100000808 (sample SAMEA2622852) | marine metagenome | biome: marine biome (ENVO:00000447); feature: marine epipelagic mixed layer (ENVO:xxxxxxxxx); material: "saline water (ENVO:00002010), including plankton (ENVO:xxxxxxxx)" | depth 140 m | reverse complement strand
TAAAATTATATAACGTTGTAGCGCCCATTGGTAGCCCCCTTTAATATACTCTGTTTTGTTGGTTTACGTGCGTCAAGACCAAGCTGTGAGCCTCTTGGCTCTGTTGTCGCTCCAACTTGTCCAGTTCAGTTAAAATCAATTGTTCAGCCAACCCCAACACGTTGTTGGATTTGTCCGTTTGCCCATTCGCGGCCAACCAGTCGCCGTATGCTCCGTAGGTGGCGTACTCCGCAAGTTCCTCTGGAAACGATATGGAAGCGGTTTCATGGTTCACGAAAGGTTTTCTGTAATGCACCCATACTGGAGCCGTACTGCTCCTGTTCTCCAAGGCGGCAAGTCCGTATTCGCTGCTGCTGCCCTCGTATATCATTCTAAATTGCAAGTCGCTTGGCGTGGTGGACCCATAAGGGTCGCGGTCGGTGATCCTGAATATTTCAGCAATCGAGGTACCAAGCTTTACGTACGCCATGACGTTTGCGGTTGCCTCCGCTCCGCTTCCAGCTCCTCCAGTAAAAGCAACGGTGGGAGCTGAAGTGTATCCCGTACCATTGGCGGTAACGGCTATGCCATTCACTTGACCGTCGGAGTCTATCGTTGCCGTTGCGGCTGCTCCGGAACCTCCACCTCCGCTGAAACTCACGGTTGGAGCGGAAGTATAACTACTGCCACCGCTACCCATGTCCACGCTCCTTACGCGAACGTCTGGCACCTTCGGCTCCAAGATGGAGCAAAAAGGCCAACGAGCGCGTTCCCATGCCAACTTGCCGAACCTGTTGATACTGCGTTCAACCGCAGTGGTTTCGTTCGTTAGAAACGAATCAACGCCAGCCAAATGCTTTACGTTCGTGACAAGGGAGGCCAAGGTGACTTGCCTCATGGTCGTACTCCCTCACCCCTAAATTCAGGATTATCGCGTATAAACTCCCTGACGAAGCCCTTGTCGCTCCAACAGCCTTCGTGCGAGGCGTTCCAGCGGTGCCATTCCCTTGCAGGGATGACCGCTTTCAATTGCCCCAAGCCTTCGGCTTTGGCGTTGCCCATTACGCGAGCTTGCATATTGGCTTCCTGCGCCCTCTTGCTAGCCTCGTAACGCTCCAAATCCACCTCTTGGCGAATGTGGCGTTCAAGCCCTTTCATGAAGGATGACCCGTTGCCAGCCTTCCACTTCGGTATGAAAATATCTGCCATGTCGTTAATGGGTGGGGGCGGTGGTGTGCTAACGAACCACCGCTCCCCTTTCCCCAATATTATAGCCTACCCTTGACTACAAACTATCCGATGTTGTTGGCATCGATCATACATAAGTAGATGTCGCACTCACCAGCAGTCAAAGCGGATGGTGATCCGCTAGACGAGTTGGTGAAGGTCGCAGTCAACGCATCCGATGCGGCGGCGTAAGTGCCAAGGAACGTCTTCGGAACCGCGCCTAACGCCGCAATGATAGGACCAACCGCAGCAACGCTCGTTGACTCGATGAAGTTATTGTCGTCTCCATCAGTTCCTACCTCAATGGCGAATCCGCCCGTCCCAGCAAACGCCGTAGTCACATTGACTAATACCTTCGTGATGACGAAATCCGTGGGTGTGTCGCCAAGAGCAACGACAATATCATCACTTGATCCACTCCCATCGTTTACGTCGGTGTATTTCACCGTCCATTTATGAGTGAATCCCTGCGCCCGTTCTTGATTACTCAAGACCGTTTTACGGGAATCATCCAATGTGTTATTTGTTGTGGCCATTGTAATATCCTCCTATTTAAGATTATCCTTCAAAGGCACCGAATCCAAGAGGATTGAAGCATGCCAACCCAGCGATAACGTCGGTATAACCGCGACGTCCACCACCTTGGTTCTCAAGCTCCGTGTTGCCTTCAGCCTTCAAGACCAAAAGCCCAATAAGGTCGGGATCGATAAGATAACCCCAATCGTCGTCAATCGTATTATCTCCGCTTGTGCGGTTGTTGAACAACGTAGGCATGATATTCACCAAACCGAAGTCTCCGTCATAAACAGTAACTGAAAGAGTTACTTTTTTCGACTCTGCCTCCTGTGTGACGGTATAAGTGCTATCATTGCTGGAAGTGTCAGCTCGCGCAAAATCACTGATTTGCGATCTCAAAGCAGGACCAGCAACCAAGGTCAACTTATTGTTGGCTGAACCAACTTGCTCGTAACGTGATTGCAACACTGCATTGAGGTGAGCCTCAGTTACGGTAGCATTACTATCAGTTGAAGAGGTTGGCATCGTGAATGCAGCTGGCAAATCACTTGGAGCAGTTGGATAACTGCCACCATTGGCGTTACCAAGCCATTTACCAAGACCACGAGTCTTGTATGGCGTACCGGAACCAGCTTCAGCCTGACGATCTTGAGTCGAGCAAATAGCCGCTTCAAGGTCACGCTTCAATTCACGCAAGCTCTTGGCTTCGGAATTAGCCACCTCACTGGAAACTCCAGCGGTATTGACCAACTCTTGAATGTCCGACACCATCCATTGGCGTCTGAATTTCTGGACGTAATTGCCCAACTTGGTCCGATTGACGGCCTTGTTGTCGAATGACGAAACGTCTTCGCCTTCACTAACTCCGCCAAAGGCGGGGGTTGATAAGTCATCGACTTGCCACTCCACGAAGGTTGCCGTTGCTGGCAACTTCTTGGCCATGGAAACCACGGGGGTTTCTTCCGGTTCCAGAATGGTCAATACGTCGAGGATTTGTTCGCGGTTTCCCGCAACGTTGTAACTAGCAGCTTGTGCCATGGTAACGTTCCTCCGTAATAAGTTTTAGTTTTCTATTGCTTGAAGCTCGCGCAAGCGAGCGAGACTTTGGAAGGAACCAGTCTTCTCGAAGTTCTTCTTCGCGGCAGACAGCGCTTTCTTGTATCGGCTGGAGTCGGAATTGGACGTTCTCTTAGGCGCTGCGGCTGATGCAGTGGCTGGCTCGATGGGCTTCTCAGCCTTCGATCCATTCTTCCCCTGCTTCGCCTTCATGCGTTCCCTTACCCGCAAGTTGCCTTCGACTATCAAGCCAGCCACGATATTTGCCTCTGGTAGTTCGTCGAGCATCTTCTTGTAGCGCTCCTGCGCCAAAAGTTCCTGATACTCCCCGAACTCAGCGGTCTTCTCGTCGCTCATCCATGGGAAAAACCCAAGGGCTTCCCCATCGCTTTGCTGTCTGTGAGCAAGGAAAGCGCGACGATTATCGACTTCGCCTCCCCTTCTCAGCATCTTGCGAGCGTTCGCCTTTATCCTAAGCAAATCCTGCTTATTATATCTGGCGTCGCCCTCCTTGACCAAGTATTCCTCTCCATCGTCGTCGTACTGCTCTTCGCGTTGTAACGCTTCTTCAGCCCAATCCTCGATGGATTGAAGGTCTTTCTCCTTCGCAGCCAAGGTTTCCTCCGTCCATATATCCTTCAAGGCATTACTCTTCGGAGCAGCGTCGGCAGTTTGTCCCTCAGCCTGATTCGCTCCCTCTTCAAGTTCGCGTATCTTCGCTTCGGCTTCCCGCTTTTGGGCGGTCAATCTGCCAAACCTTTTCATGGAATCGGTACGCAGAGCGCGTCCAAGCGCCAAGGCTTGCTCCTCACTCATGTTGTCCAAATCCAAGCCATACTGTTCTTTAAGCAACGCCCCGTCGTCGATACCTTCTTCCGCTTGTTGCGGCTCAGAAGCATCTTCAGTCGGTGGTTCTTCCTGTTCAGTCGGCGTTTCACTCGCTTCAGCTTGTTCAGAAGCGGGTTCCCCGTCGTCCGATTGGTCGTTCCGTCCTGCAAGCAGTTTTTCGGTCAGCTCACTAAGGGACATATTACCATTGCCCTCCTCTTCGGAGGGTTCTTCGCTCACCACGTTGGCTTCAACCTCTTGCGAGGGTTCAAGCAAGGTCGTGGAGTCAACCTGTTCAGTATCGATTTCCATTGTCAGGTTACTTTCTTCACCAGTTGTTTATTAGTTACGATAATGTCTAAAATTAGTCAAGAGCGCTGCCGCTCCACATGTTCAGATCGTCCAATAGTTCATCCAACGCCTCAAGTTTTCCCGACTCCATGAAGTGTCGGTTGGTGCATTGAATGACTTTTTCAGTCTGCATGTTTCTTATTATGATCTCCCTTCTTTCGTGTATATGCTCCACGAACGTTTGAAAGTGAGCGTTGGTACGCAAGGCGTGAGCCGCTTGTTGCAACGCTTCTTCTTCTGGTCCCTCATATCTCTTCTTCTTCTTGAACAGGCTCACTTCTTCTTGGTCGCTTTCTTCTTTGGCGCAGCCTTCTTCTTGGCTGGGGCTTTCTTCTTGGCTGGCGCCTTGCCACCCTCCCATGCCTCGTTCACGTCGGGCGTGGAGGGATCATCCGCTTTCAATTTGCCATTGGACTTTCTAGCCCGCTTGGGCTTTTCAGCTTCAACCGCTTTCTCTTCAGCAAGCTTTTCATTCAATAAACGCAAATAATCATTTGCGAAATGCTGCTGAGGAAACAAAGGAGATTGACGAGCGCCGCTCGCATCAACCACACAGTACTTACCACCTTGATTGGATATTTTATACGACATACTTGTATGCTCCTTGTTTTATATTCAACGCCCCCAGTTGGGCGTACCTGTCATGTCTTTCTGCCTGATACTATATTCTTCGCTGGGATTTATAACACCACCACCCTTTGTTATTTCAGACTTAGATACATTCCATTTATTGGCAGCTTGCGACAATGCCTTGGTTCTCTCTTTTCTAAATTTCATAGAAAGGGTGGGAGAATTACCTTTTGCTTCTGCTCTGCTTATTTTACGACCTACTTCATGTTTTAACTTCCGCATTCTACTATTCACTTCCTTACGCGCAGCAGCAACATTTGTTCTATTTTCAGCATCAGTGGGTTCTTTCTTAGGCACTCTAGACTTTCTAACATTTACTCTTGGCATGATTAGTATGCTCCTTCTTCTATTGCTTGCGGCATAGGCGAGGCGGCTGCGGCTGGAGCGCTTCCAGTAACACCGAATTGAGTCGGAGTAGCTCCCTGCCTTCCTATTTGCGCGTTTTGTATTTGCTGAATTTGGAAACTTCTCTGCTGTAAATAATTCTCGACCCTGCCCCTCAACGCCTCGTCTTGAGCCATGCGTTGCTGAATGTCGGGTTGCTGCATCCATTGCTGGAACAGTTGCAACTTCACTTGATGCGAATCATTGGGCTTTACGTTGGGAGGTACGCCGGCAACCAATTCGGCAATGGTAGCCCTTTCCTCTTCAATCGCCTTGTTGGTCGCGGTTTCACGAGGCTGTATCACCTTGTCGGCAGCGCCGGGCAACGCTTGCTCAACGACCATGCTCAACAAGCGTTCCGTGTCCACCACGCCATTCTTGTCCAATGCCCCCACCATCTCGCTTATCGCTTTTACGCGCTCCACGATTTGACCGCTATCCAGAAGACCTACGTCGAATTGCAGGTAAAAATCGAATCTCTCGTTGGGCGCCCCCTTGTCGAAACGCTGGACGTCGTTTACGCCTATCACCCTGAAATACTCTTGATCGGAACCATACTGCTGGTAAAGGCTCCATACTTGATCCATCACTTGCCTGACGTGGTTGAATCCCTTCTCGATCAAGGCTTGTTGCTTGTTCGATACGTCTTGTGGATCGACGCCGCCGTAGTTTCTTCCGAAATACTCGAAGGTCATGCGGCGTATATTCTCCCTCATCTCGATGGAACTGCCGTCGTAACGAGGAGTGTCGCTGTATCTATACTCGCCGGGAGTGCGATAAGGCACCTTGACGCCCGGTCCCCAGCGACTTGGCGCCCTTCCAACTGGATGCTCAAGCGGTGGCAAAGTGCTAAGACTCAACCTATCGACGGCAGCATCCATCTCAGCCTTCAATTGCTGCTCCCAGCTCTTGCCTATTTCCGGATAACTCCTCGTTTCGTAGAGCCTGTTGCTCCACTCTTCGAGCTTCGTCACGACGAAGGGATAATTCCCATGCCTGTAAGGCAACAACTCATGCTTGGCGTAGGGCTGATCCATCACGTGGTCGCCCGTGGCGTCTGGATGAAACACCGTACAGTATATACCAGTGACGTTGTCCTCGTCTGTAAGTCTTTGGAAAGCATATACGCAGGGTACCGTCTCGTCGTCCTGAGACTCCCTGTTCATGCTGGCCGTGCGGTGACGCTCCCTCGCGTAATTAATGTCACGCTCGTCGTCCTTGCCCTTCAAATTCTCTATTACGTACTCGACCCACTCCTCGTTCCAGTCGCTCGTCTGTACCTTCGCCCTCAATTGCTCAGGCGTATGATGGCATATAAGGAATACGTAGGGAGCTTCCTGCGGATTCATCGTCCAAGAAGGCCAAAATATCTCTTCGTCGCATGCCAGCGCCTTGACGGAGGGTCTGTTATGCACGGTTTCCACGAAAGGAACCTTGGTAGTTCCTTCCTCACGCAGCTCTTCCAACGCTTTCTTCGCCTTCGAGTTCGACACGTCGTATTGCGTGGCTATCAACTCAATCAATATTTCATTATTGCTCTCGTCTAGCATCATGTCGGCTAATTCGGGCAAGGTAATGCCGATCTGCTCAAGGGATATTGTCTCCAAGGTCTTCTGCTCGACCTGCTCCCAATACACGTAGTGAGTCATGATGCCTTTTTCAAGGAGGTGGTTGAAGCCACGCTCGAACTCTCGCATGACGTTCTCCATCTTCACTTGAATCATCCACTTCATGAAGTTCTGCACGACCGCCGCTCTCGCAACGTCGTCGCTCTCCACTGGCGTAGCCACGATGTTGGCTCGCTTCATCACGCTGGTCATCAGACTAACGTGGCTTCTAATGACGTCGTCTATGAGATTGCAACTAAGGTCGCTTGCTCCGTCCCAAGGGAACGGCTCGCCGTCTCCAGCCCTCGCATGCTTGCGATTGTCGCGACTCTTTCCCGGCCATATTTGAAAGCGTTGATCGAAATCATCCTGACGCTGTTCGAGAAAGTCGGCGAGGTCGCTTCTAGTCTCTTGATACGCAAAAGCCAAGGCATCCACGTCGGGATCACCCTTGGGGTCGAACTCCAGTGCTTCTTCAACGTTGTCCATAAACGCGCTTAACAGGGTTAATCACTTCTAATATCACTTATGTCAACAACTAATCTTCCTTTCTTCCAGTTCTTGACGTTAAAATCAAAGTCGCCGACAGGCTTTCCACCCCTCTTGCGCCAGAACCTCTCATACCCCTCATGTATCATCTTATGGTCTTTCTTCGTAATCTTGCCCCAATACAAAGTGTCATCGGTCGCATTAAATTCCGATGGAAGAGGTTTCTTTGGCATCAGTACCCTCCTCCTCCGCTTACCGCCAACGCGCCTTCCGTAACGTAATCCAAGGGAGTAACCGCTCCATAACGCAATACGTCTATGAAGTCCTTGCATGCCTCCTCTCTCGAATTGCCACTGTACTCAGTCATTGCATAGATTAAGTTATCACATCTATCCGATACGTAAAGTTTCGGACTGTTGTCCACGCCAATGGGCTGCGTGTCGTCCCAACTCAGAAGGTCGTTTATCTTCTGTATGCCATGCTCTATTTCGAGTCCCGGCGCAGGGCGAAGAAAAACGTCGAACTCCATCATTTCGTTGCACATATTGGTTTCCCCGCTCGCCGTGCGTACCGTCGCCTTTCCGAAACGAGGGTCAACCAAACGCTCGAATATCTCCTCGTCCTGCTCCAAGTCCTTTATAAGATCGGCGTAGTTCTCGTAGCCGAAACCCACGGGGCGTTGCCCCGGACCAGCCTTGCCCACGCTTTTCCCCTGTGAATTGGCATGGGGCAAAGCCCATGCCCCGACCGTAGAGTCGGGCCACTCCCTGTAAACCCACCAAGTACCTTCCACGTCCACTGCAACCCATATCATCACCCATGGTTTGCTTCCAGCGGGATCGCATATCATGTATCTGGTGACACGCTCAGAAGGATTCCTTATAAAAGGTACGTCTTCATGAGCCACCACGTTGACGTGAGGGTTGAATTTGGGGAACTTGTTCTGAAATACCTTGCTTGGAACACCGTACAGCCTCGCCTGTTTTACCTCCAGAGGTTGCTTGGAATAAGCCTTTCTAAGCTCTTTCGAGTCGAAAAACGGGTTATCCTCACTCCAGAAGTAGTGAATGCGGCACCCTTCCCAATTCGCGCTGATCTGCTCCACCGGCAACTCCATGCCCAAATACTCGCTGTACCTGCTCTTTACCGTTTCGGCGCCTCGCAGCAAGCTGCTCACCAAATCAGTCCAGCCTTGAAGGGTCGTGAAAGTCATCACTATACGCCCATGATAATCAGCGACACGGGCTAACAAGGTTTCAAACAACTTCGCCGGACACTCCTCCTCCAAATGTATGCAGTGAGCGGTCATACCCTCGATGATTTGGCTGTCCTGCAAGAATTGGCGATAGTTGTTGAACCGCAAATAGCTACCCCTCTTGTACCCATCGTGCGGTGGAAATATCACTTTGCCGTCGGTAAACCCGTTCTTGTGCGTATAAGTCAACGAGTGAGAAGCGCTCCGCTTCTTCATCTCCTTGTAACGCTTCGGTATGGCGTCCCATACGAATTTCTGCGTGTCTTCTATGCTTCTGTCTTCGGTGACGTGAAAGCTTCTAAGCTCCGCTTCAGGTATTACTTGAGCCAAATGCACCAGCAAACGAGAAGCGAAGGTTGTTTTGCTACTGCGGTTCCCACCAAATATAACATGCACCTTATCCTTGTCCCAACGCTTCATCACACGCTGCCAGCTTGGTAAAGTAAAACCCCATTGTATGGGGTCCAGCTCCTCCTGAGCTGGTTGGTTTTCCAACATATCAACTACCAAATCAGCCCTGTCGGGATCGTCCCTCAACAACAAACGAGCCTCGTCGCTGGTCACCCCACTGCCCAATTTGCCTCGCTCATAAGACAATTCAGGCATCCAAGGCAAACCGAACTCAGCGCTTACCTCGTCGGCGTACTTCACTTCTCAGCTTTCTCGTAACGCAACTGCTCGACCAATCCGTCGTTCTTGTCCAAACGCTTCTCAATAAAGGCCAAACGCATGTTTTGCTCCGCATCGTCAGGCAACGAACCCAATTCTCCACGAGGCCACTTTACCCGAAACTCGCTGTTCTGCTTCAACTCCGTATTTATGCGATGAAGCTCCATCTCGATATTCGATATTCGCTTCTCTATCGTGGCGTAAGTCCAAACAGCCACACCGACGAATGCTATCACCTTCGCAGCAAAACCCAAATTGGCCTTGAATTGAGCGTCTTCTCCCACCTTCCCAGCCATATTCAAGCCTCCTTTACTTTCTCAGCTTCCACCTCTTCCACCTCGTCGTTACCCAATATACGCAAAATATCCTCCCTGCTCCTCTCCTTGGGGCCAAACCCAACGTTTACGTTGGCAGTCATAGACTGCGGACGCCCCTTCAGGTTGTTCACTTTGTCAACCACGATACCCAACGCATACGCCAAATTCTGAGGCGGCATATCCTTGTACCGGTCTTGCAAGTCATCAGCCAACGAATCAACCAAGTTTTCCAACTTCGCAGTCACTCGCTCGTAAAACTCATTAGCGAACATTCCAGTCCTTTCCATTAAAAAGCTGTTTACGTCCCTCGTCAAATCCGCCCCCTTCACCTTTTCGGGCATACCCGTATAGTCCATGCCAACGTCGCCAGTAGCCAATTGCACAGCCCGCTGTATAACCTTGTCGGGATCAAGCTTCTTCGGTGGTCGCCCCTTACGCTTTGCCGTCATCCAGTCGCACCCCGTTGTTTCTATACTTGCCCACCAATCGCCAAACTCCCGATTCGTCAGTCTCCTCAACCTCCATAGCCATATTCTCCTTCGGCTTGAAATCCCTCTTCTTCCTCACCAAACCCCTACTCCCATCCTCGAACTTCACCATCATCACGAAATCATTGCGAACAGCCTTATCACTCAAACACTTTCTTCGTTCAAGCGCTATCTCCTGACTGCCCTCAACCTCCAAAGACGCATACGCGCTCAATACCTCGTCACTCAATACGTCGTTGTCCAGTTGCTTCTTCAATGCCACCTCACTCATCCCGCAACTCTCCGCAAACTCACGGTAACTTACCTTCCTACGCAATAACCCCATACGCACCTCGCTCGCTCCACTCATCAATACACTCATGCACAGCCATTCAATCCGTGTCAAGAACCCTTATTGCTAAAAATCAACTCCGCGAGGTTATGAATATATATAAAGTCGCGCGCTCTCGCACGCACCCCCGCCCCCCCCTATGCGCACAGGCGTT
>TARA_R100000808_G_scaffold10318_1_pt1 | contig 10286 bp, 12 predicted proteins | sample TARA_R100000808 | Tara Oceans TARA_R100000808 (sample SAMEA2622852) | marine metagenome | biome: marine biome (ENVO:00000447); feature: marine epipelagic mixed layer (ENVO:xxxxxxxxx); material: "saline water (ENVO:00002010), including plankton (ENVO:xxxxxxxx)" | depth 140 m | reverse complement strand
AGGACACAACACCCCAAGTAGTGGGTTTTCCTACTACACAAAAAGTTGGGAGGAGCTACAGGAACTCGTAGCTGCCCAGTTGTCTTCTGTCGTTCCTGGCTACCGGGAAGGCGTTGTCTGCGTCAACATCCCAGACGCGGGAGACTTTCGGAGCACGCTACACAATCTCCAGGAAGGGGATATTTTTACTGGAGAGTATGTCTCTCGGATGCCTGGCGAGGAGCCCCGGAAGCAGCTTTTCGTTTTGGGGGAGCCCGATGTGGCTGTTTCTGCTCAGGTTATTCTCTACTCTTCTGTGCTCCTTGCGGATGAGGGCAACAATTCTCTACCGCCTGAAGAAGGGAACTGGGAGATAGTGACTATCCTGGCGAGCGCCGAGAATCTTGAGGGGGCAGAACCCATGCCCATGCCTCCGGACACTCTAATCGCTAACCACTTCCAGATGAGTGGAGGAACGGACACTCAGATGTCAGATAGTGAATTCGTAGAATCCCTCCGCATCTCCACCGAGTACTGGAAATCCAGGGCTCTAAAAAGAGGAGCAAAACAATGAGTAGATTAGAACAAGCTAAAAAAGAACTCGCGGGACTTGAGACACGCTTGGAGAACACGAACCCTTGGGGGCTCGATATGTATGCTCTTGGTGCTCTGTTAGCAGAACAAGGAGAACTTAAAAAGGAAGTCGAAGAACTGGAAAAGGAAATCAAAAAACTGGAAGAGGAGGAGTAATAGCGTGGATGAACCAATCGAAAAAACTTTGAACGATAGTCTCTTTCTATTGCACATGGAAGAAACACACCCTGACACCGAAATACCCCCGGATTTCTTTGCAACTCGGCCTTACCTGCCCAGTGAGATTCAAGCCATCCGAGACAGTGAAATCCCAGAGGAGCTAAAGCAAGAGCTTATATCGGCGCATTGGGCATACGAGTACTGGTACATGTGGCTTGGACCATCACTTTGCAAAGATCAACTCAAAGAGATTCGTCGCATTGAAGCCGAGATTAAAAAGCTTCCGACACACATATGGGCATTCGCAGCGGAACTGGGATGATGAGGAGGAGTCATGAAAACCGAAATTGAAAAGAGAATCGCTGCCATAAGAGAGAAGCGGAAAGAAAGAGATGAACTCTTAGACAGGCTTCTCCGATACCAGAAGTTCAATAGTATCTGCGGAATCGCGCCCCATGAAATCTCTAAGATTAAACTCTCGGAGAGTAATATCCCCAGACTCGTGGGGGCCATAAGACTGGCAACGGAACAATTGAAATGGGATACGGCTCAGAAGTTAAGGGAGGAACTGTCAGAGGCGAGGGGTCCCTTGGACTGGTCCTCTCTCACGTCTGAGAAATATGGGAAATACGATTCTTATGTCACCACGAGAGATGGCAAGGAGCATATTTTTCGTGGCGTAAATATCAAGGCGATTCTCGACGGAGAAGAATGATACCGACACAAGCCCGTCTCTCTTTTGGGAGGCGGGTTTGGGCCGTTAGCATTCTGCTATTCGGAAAACTATTCAAAGGATAAAAAAATGGGAAGTTCTACTTCTTTAGAATTGCTACGCATCTGTTGGGATGCGAACGTCAACAGTATCTCTTGGGGCCCTCCGGGAGAAGGAAAATCAGCGCTCGCTAAATATGAGGCTGTCAAAAAGAGGGGTTGGGGCTACGGCCTTGTCATCCTGGCAAACTGTGACCCTACCGACCCAGGTGGTTTGCCCGTCACAGTCACTCAGCCTGACGGACAACAGGTCGTCGTTCGTTTGCCCGGTCGTGTTTTTTATGAGGCGGTCGAGCACGGAAAGAAAGGTTTGCCCTACGTCATCCACTTTGACGAGTGGAACCAGGCCGCTCCATTAAATCGCGCGGCTGTTCAAAATATTCTCACGTCTCGGCAAGCTGGGGATTTAGTTCTCCCAGACTCTACCAGATTCTACCTTTCTTGCAATGACCCACAAATCGCTATCGGTGCGAGCGATCTTGCTCCACCAGAGAGCAATCGTGTTGTCCACATTCAGTGGGAGTTGGGGCACCTCGAATGGAAAGAGTACATGCTCTCGGGCGATAACACCCCGCTTGAGGAGTCTGCTCTCGTAGTTGCTTTCTTGGAGAATCAGGCTTGGATCGGGCTACGACAACCGGCTGACCAGGCAAAGTCCAACCGTCCCTACTGCACTCCGAGGTCGTGGGAAATGCTCACCCACCTATTGAAGGTTGCCCGAGAGAGGAAGACTGAACCTGCAGTCATGCGGCTATTAGTTGGTGGTACTATTGGTGATGAAATGGCAGCTAAGTTTGTGGACTTCCTCCGGATTCGAGATGAACTCAGTCCTCCCGAGGAAATCTTAGCTCAAGCCGCTACGTACCAATTCCCTGACCATCGAATGGATCTTAGCTACCTATTGTTCAACGCTGTAGGAACCTATGTTCTACAGAATCCATCCAAGGAGAACTGGGATAATGCGTGGACATTAATGGGACGTGCTGTGGATACAATCCATTTTGATAAGGCAGCACTGGGTGCTACCATCATGTCGCGTCTCCTATCTGAGAAGACACCGCTCGCCAAGGAACTGAAGAAAAAGGCGCATCCTGGTATGCTCGGCTTTCTCCCTACGTTCCGACAACTGCGTGAAATCAAGAAGGTGGTCTAATGGACAGTCTAATTACTGTCGTCTGCCCGAAGTGTAATCAGGTAGGCTACATGGATGACTTCTTCCACGGGAAGAACGCTTGCTGCCATTGCGTTGCCGAGGCTCGGGAACGCAGGAGCAAGGGCCCAATGAGAGAAGTTGAAGTGATCGTAGAAATAGTTGAGAAGACTATCCGCAAGGACCAGTGCGGAGACGCATAGCTTCTCCCTGATTGAATATAGACAAAAGCTCCTCACCCTCCGGGGTGGGGAGTTTTAGCCTGTATTTATGCAGGATCTAACAAAGGAACGATGATGAATCGAGACATATTAGCGAAGGTAAACTGCCTGAATGAAAGGCATACCATTCGCTTATCTGAGAAGGGGAGACTCTCCCTACTAAACCATGACTCCCTCGACGGAGTTGAAACCATGATGGAGTTCAATCCTGATCTGAGGTGCCGGTGTTTAGAAGTTAAGCAACTCTGGAACTGGTATCTCGACTACAGGAGTATGCCCGGGCGTCATTTCTGGAAACTCAAAGACACTCACCCCTGGATTAAAGAGGTTTTCCAGGATGGGTGGGGCAGATTCAGTCCCCCTACTCACTCCCAGATTCTCTACGCACTCCCCCGCGCACTCAGGGAGCCCGCACAAGAAGCTGAGAGACGTCGGTATAAGAGAAAAGAGGACCGAAGATGGGGAGGGGGCGATGGAAAGACCCATTATTTCAGCGAGCGGTTTCCTCACCGTTGGACGGACGAAGAGTCTGAGAGTTTTGTAGATAGGCTGAGTAGGCATTCTATCGAAAGTGCGGTCAAAGCCGGACGCCATAAAAAGATTATTCGGCATCTACGAAAGAGCCTCAACTGGAAATGGGGCAACAAGGCGACATGGAGGAATGCCCCGATAGGGCCCGGTGATGGTGGGGAAATGGAACCCCCAACACATCTGGCTGCTGTTCCCCCGAAAGAAATATGGAAGTGGGAGAAAGAGGATTGGTTTCGGGCTGTAACAGATGCTGGGTTTTTCCCAGTGCAGGGTCCTCCCCTCCACTTCTGGAAAATCGCTGAGGGTACATGGAAGGGACGCGCGGGGAAAGCGTACCCTCCATACCTTGTTGTCGTCGGAGTCACGGGGTTTCTCAAGAGGGACCGCGCTGGAACAGACACATTCTGGGCGGCCATCCATCACCATCCTACCCGAGGATTCTCGTTGGAATTTGAGGTTTCCGCGCTCTCCGTCCCTTGGAGTAATGCGCCTGACGCAATCATTCGTCCCCATAAATTAGGAGAATAAAAATGTCTTTAACTGAAAAAGAGAGAGCAGACTTAATCAACAAAGCCCAAGCTCGATTCTCGGTAGTTCGGTTTGCGGCGGCAAACCATTCGCCCTTCTTATCGGAAGGGATATTTCGGATGGAGCCCGTCCCTGTGTTTGGACTATCAGAGCAGAGTGGTGGATGGGCAATGGATGAACATGGGAGGTGCTACTACGATGTGCTACTCATCCTCGATATGCTTGAAGACCAGTCCTGGCCTCTGCCCAGGTTGGTTGCTGCCTATAAACATGAGGTGTGGCATTGGTTAATGGAACACCCACGCAGATTCAGGGAACTGGACTGCCAGAGGAAAGACAGTACTATCTGGAATATAGCAGCGGACGCCCAGATTAATGGGTCCGATCCATTCCTACGTGCTCACCTTCCAGACTTCTGTGTATTCCCAGAGAAGATAAGGGGGTCAAAGGGGGAGATGCTCCCGGGCCACAAGCTCGCAGAGTTCTATTACTTCAAGATGTTGCCCCCCGAAGATGAAGAAGGGGGAGATGAAGAAGGTCCGGAACAGGAAGGAGGAGATCAGCCTCCTCCTCAAGGAGGGCGGCCCGCAGAGTGTATGGACAACAAGAAGCGTCCTTGGGAAATAGGGCCTCCTTCTTCTGATACACCGGGTATCTGCGAAGCAGAGAGGAAGGATATCTGTAAGCGCACGGCGCGTAAGATTCTAGACTCTGGTTCTAGCAGGGGGCTGACAAATTACGGGATCGAATCCTGGGCACAAGAACAGTTAGAGCCTCCTAAAATCCCGTGGGAGAATAAGGTGCGTCAGTTTGCCCGGAGGTCTATGGAGATGACTACCGGGTCTTCTGACTTCACATTCCGTAGGCGTTCCCGTAGACAAAGCTGCGTCTCAAGTGATGTAATCCTACCCGCCACATTTCATCCTAAGCTACGGATTGGAGTTGGGGTCGACTCCTCAGCTTCTATGTCCGATGATGACTTGATGAGATGTTCCTCTGAGATCTCAGGGATTGCGAAGGCTGCGGGAGGTAGTTGCATTGTCGCTACTGGAGATGTCGAGGTGTCTTGGACTGGTTCGGTTTATGCCGGACGTGATGTCGAATACTCCTCTCGGGGAGGGACGGACCTACGCCCACTCATAGATTGGCTGGATAATGATAAGCCCTCAGTACATTGTATAATCCTATTGACCGATGGATACACTCCTTGGCCCAAGAGGAATGAGTGTTCTGTGCCTGTGTTGGTTGTACTCATAGGTGCCCATTGTGGAGAGCATGGAGTTCCTGATTGGATGGAGTCCGTCGTTCTCGAAGGAGGTGGATGATGCTTTTAGAACCTAATCCTTATACCCTCTGCCCTTCTTGTGGTGAGGTTTACCATGAGGACGATCTGCACAAGTGCAATCCAATGTTGGTAGAATTCCAGAAGAAGGAATGGAGCCTCGACACCTGGCATGGGCTGTACCCAGAAATCTATCAGACAGTGGAAAAGTGGGGGGACGAGGAACCCCCCCACCATTGCGTAAGTTGTCTAGTTCCGATGAAGAAACTCCATCACATTTTTGGGGGGAAAGGAGACTGTCCCCGATGTTTCTTATTCACGGAACAGACTGGGTACGAGGTATCTCCAAACCGCATATGATTCTCCCTCTAATCTATCGGCTCCGGTCGGTAGATTAGCTGGTGCAATCAAGCATCATTCACAAAGGACAAACCGATGAGTTCCATCGTAACAAAAGAGAATAAGATTAATGGGTTCAACACTTTCTGGACTCTGACTAATTCAGATAAGCTAATCCTACAGGAGGGGTTCAAAGAACTCGGAATAGATTCTTTAATTCCAGATCCGAGAATTGATACACAAGCTCTTAACAGAGCCCTCAGTTTGGTATTCCGTGGACGGGACTACACAATCAAGACTGTCAAAGGGACGAGCGGATACATCATCTGCGGTCGGGAAGACCTCGGAGATGGTCGACGCCGCTATACTGAAGCCCTCCGGGTTACTTTCAAGAGTTCGACCTCGGGAGAGCCTGTATCGCTCGAATATGAACACGGGAGTGAGGATACTTCTATCCAAGTCCACAGTTGGACACTACACCAAATTGAGGATGAGTTTAGAAGACAGGAGGGTATTATTCCTGCGAACACTCTTGGGACTGTTCTCTCTAAGGTTGCCCGAAAGGAAAGGGGAGTCTCAATGCGTCCTCGTGGTGGGATGTATTGGCTCCCAGAGGACAAGAGAGAGTTCTGGGAGAAGGTTGCGGAGGTAGTCAACAAGGCCAACTCGGACAACACAATCTCCATTATGGAAACTATTGTGAATAAGAACTCACTCTCAGCGATCCGAAGCGGACTCATCCGCCAAGTAACGAGTGGGCTGAAGCAACTGGAAGAAGGGATTGAGGATGGAGAGTTAGGCAAGCGGGCCCTCAAATCGCGGAAGAATGCCGCAGAGGAATTGGATGACCTCATTGAAACCTACTCAGAAATCCTGAATGATACTCTCTCTGACTTAAGAGACCACCAGTCCCAAGTAGACGACCGGGTAGCAATGGCTCTTTGGGAAGCCGTATCAGCATAGGACGATGAATTTCGTCGGCCTGCTAATCATCTTGATTCTAATCGCGGGCTTCTTTACATAGAAGCCTCTCCCCTGGGGGACTTTCGGGTCCTCCAGGGGACGTTTCTTTTATTTTTTCAAAGGGGCTGTCAACACTCTTGCCCTACCCTGGTGACTACCAGTCAGCCAAGGCCTTACAAGTACTTGTATCCAGCGCCGTTTCTGCCCTTAGAAAGGTAAGGTGTTGAAATTCCGTAGAAGGGGTTTAAAGGTTGACACGTAAACCTTTTAAGAGGTAAACCCCTATAGTTAGGAAAGCGCCCTTGGGGGTTGGAACCTCGTCGGTACAATCTCCTAAGTACTTGAAATCACGTAATCCCCTAAGATGTAAGAGGGTCATTGACCCACTCACAAGTCTGTAAATACCTATAATCACTTGTCAACTCTAGACTTATAAGATCTACCGTGACTATCCTCTTAAAAGAAAAACAACCAAGTATAATTATAGGTTGGTGTATTATTCAGAAAAGTTTCTGGATAGGGTAAATAGTCCTTGCTTGACACTACCACCGTGCTATAGTTGTTAGACAGCAGAGGAGACAAACATGGCTGATCTTGAACTGAAAGAAGAACTCGCCTCTCTTGCCCGAGAAGTGCAGGCGCTCGCTAAAACCCCAAGTAGACTAGAGGCTACGCTACGGGCCCTTAGATTCTACAAATCCCTACTCGACTCCAGCCTTGGGCCCGAGGGCGCAGCGTCAGAAGCCCATAGGGTTCTGGAAGTTGCAGAGGACTTGGGTGAGTACGGATTCACTCTTGAAGAACTAATTGGTGTCATCGGACCTGAAGTGGTTTACTATCCAAGACGGTACAAGAATGAGTTGAGCCGAGTGCTCCGCGAAGCTGGGTACTATCGAAAGCAAGTTCGCAGGAATGGCGCTCGCCCCCTGGTCTGGTTCACCCCAAATCTCTAACCCATAAAAGAAAACCCCGCGCTGGGGAAACAGCACGGGGCAACAGGAGAAGCATAGATGAGCAGCTTACCTTGGAAGCTCTCCCTATTCCGGGGAGGCTTCACTACTGTACACCCGTCCAGTGTTTCTGTCAAGGAAGTCAAACAACTTGAGAGGTTGTTTAACGAACCCCCTTGGAGAAGCTCTACCTTCCCAAAGAAGAAGCTGGATTGCTGGAGCCCTGCCTTATACCCACCGGGCAAGACGCGCTCAAATAAGAATGTAGAAAGTATTAGTGCAGTAGTTTTTGACTACGATGGCCCAGGGTGGTCTGCCGCTCGAATGTCGGCTCAGTTGGAAGAGGTCGGCATTGCTTACGCAGTTTATACAACTTGGTCCCACGACGACTCGGAGCCTCGCTATCGTGTGGTTTTATTCCTTACTCGGTCTCTTTCTCGGGAAGAGTTCACTATTGTTCGGGAAGCCTCCCTTTCTCTGATAGGCTACACAGAAGGAGTCGATGCTCAGTGTAATGACCTCGCAAGACACTACGCCCTACCGATTAGGAAAACGGGCTCGTCGTATGAGAGTTACCTGAATGTATCGCTGCCCCCCTTGTGTGTGGATTCATTGATGGCAAGCAATAACGAGAACGACCCCCAAGAGGGGGAGGCCCTTCTATCTCCGGAAACGGTACTCACAATCGCTGATTGGGGAGAGGAGAAGAAGGTATCAGAATTAATAGAAGAAGGAGCGGGCAAGTATAAATGCGCCTGCCCTTTCCAAGAAGGAGCTTCTTTCGGGAGCGCATTCCTACGAGTGTGTAAAGATGAGCGAGTCTTTCTCCAGTGTACGAGTGAGAACCACAAGCACGAGAAGAAACAGTTCTGGCTTGGTGGGGAGAAGAAGAAAAAGAAATCAAAGAGAAGAGACCGCTCTCTGAAGGATAGGAAAGAAACACTCACAGAAATCTCTGATGCGTTCATCACCTATGTAGAGACAAACCTGGCCTTCAACTTTCCTCAAGGAGTCTTCTATAGAAGAGAGCGAGGAGCTTGGCAGATACAAAGCCCCCTTAGAAAAGAGACTGTAGTCAACCACTTAATTGGTAAACTACAGGGAGAGCTTGGGATGAAACATGTCCAAGCTATGGTAGACCACGTACTCTCTCGCCAGGTTTATGGCTTTGATTGCGACTCTTCTCGCGGAGCGGTTGTGCCCAGTAGTGATGGACCTCTTTTAAATCTGTATGCTCCACCAGAGTTAGAGCCTAACCAAGGTGACTTCCCTCGGATTACTAAGATTCTAGAAGTTCTTAGCGGAGGGGACACCGGGGTTCAAGAATGGTTGATGCACTGGAGTGCTGCGGTTGTTCAGCATCCTGAGCGTCGATCAATGGTTGCCGTACTCTGCCTCTCTCCTCAACAGGGGATTGGTAAATCAATGTACGGGAGGCTACTGTCCTCTATCATCGGAGAAAGAAACTCTGCCATCGTATCGAATCGGTCTCTTCGAGATTCATTCAACGCGAACTTCGTGACGAAACTTCTTGTGCTCGCGGACGAGGTGGGCATCGGGGGAAGGGACAACGACGTCATCGCTTCTTTAAAAGCATACGTTACCGATGACCGGGTTCCTTGTCGTGCTCCCTATGCTGCGCGAACGGAAGTAGAGAATCGTATGACTTGGTGGATGACTTCAAACGAACGACGTCCCCTTATGATTGAAGAGGATGACCGTAGGTTCACCGTTCTTGTGCCCAAGGGGATCACCGTCGAGTATCGCCGCATGCTTTCAGGATGTTTCAATCCTAAGACTGGGAGGTACTCCAAGACTTTCGCAGAGGAAGTCCAGGGGTTTGCCCACCACCTCCATTCTCTTTCAGTAGACTATAAAACGATAGCGCGTCCTTACTCTACCCGGGCTCGTCGTCTACTCCAGGAAGCTTCCCGCTCCTCCATCGATGAGTTTGTTCACTTAGTTAAGCGCCATGGCGCAGCTACTGTGGTCACAGATTATCCTGCTCCTCCAGATTTTATGAGGGTAGGAGAGGCTCTGATTCAAAAGGCTATGCCCTGTGAATTGCTCTACGGTTCTTACACAACTTGGTGTGACCGACGAGGAAGAAGGGACGTTCGGCAGGAAGCAAACCTCCGGCTTGCTTTCCAACAGATTGAAGGGATCTCTACCAAACGGATGATGGTAGGAGGCAAGGGACTCGACTGTTACCTCGGCCTCCCTTCTGCCCAAGTGAAGAAAACAAACGTCGTTGAGATCGCCATCTAACGATTAAAGGATAAACCAATGGCCCGACCTTTCGTGTTTGCAAAGTCGGTGCCGGAGGGAGGAGAAGAGATTCCAGGAGTCTGGAAGAACAAGAACTCCCCCGGATACCGGGTTCCACTGAATGCCCATTCAGTTTTAGATTTTGAGACGCCTTACCCCAGCGTAGAGAAGAACGCTGTCCACCGCGCATTATCTGGCCCTCTCATAAAAGGAGACCTCTCAGATTTTGCGAAGCCCCACCAGAAGAAGATGCTGGGGAAGGCTCTCGCCCTATCGGGTGCCCACTGCTGGGCACCTCCAGGAGCGGGGAAGACTCTCGTGGGTCTTTCTTTTGCCGCTGCTTGCAGCGGGCCAAGGCTCGTCGTGACGAAAGCTGCTGCCCGAGGGACTTGGGAGGAGCAGTGCTTACGCTACACACACATGGAACCCACACTTCTTTTGGGCAGGACGGCTCCTACCATAGAAGCCTCACCCTCTAAGCTCTACATTACTGCGTGGGAAACTCTGAAATACTGGGTCGATGCGCTACGGGCTCTTAAACCTGGAGTCAT
>TARA_R100000808_G_scaffold12542_2_pt1 | contig 10293 bp, 10 predicted proteins | sample TARA_R100000808 | Tara Oceans TARA_R100000808 (sample SAMEA2622852) | marine metagenome | biome: marine biome (ENVO:00000447); feature: marine epipelagic mixed layer (ENVO:xxxxxxxxx); material: "saline water (ENVO:00002010), including plankton (ENVO:xxxxxxxx)" | depth 140 m | reverse complement strand
ATTCAAATACTTATGTTAATTTAATTACTGGTAATGACACTAATTTTTATACTGGTAGTGCAGGTTCTTTATATGATGCAGTTAATACAACAGGAGACCATTTAAGAGCTGCTCTATTAAGTTATTATGGGGGAAGCTTAACAACTTATGCGAATAGGGTTTTAATTCATTATAATTCCAGAATTACAGGTGGTTCAGGCTCTTTTAATGGGCAGCAAAGTTTTGTTTATCCATTTCTAGAAGATGTTTGGAGAAATCACAACAGTAGCATTAGTTTAAATCCTGCAAACGCAACAGGGGGAGTTAAGGTTATAAATATTGTTTTTGTTAATAGTGCAGAAGGGTATTATTATAATACAAACGGAGAATATTGTAATGTAACAGACCAATACGAATATGATATTAACCAAATTCATATGATGTATGGTCAAGCCGACTATGGAAGAATGAATGCTTATGTTGTTAATATCCCCTCTATTAGTGGGGCAAGTGATATACCATATGGAGGAAGATTTTTACCTAATTTTATGAAATTAGCAAAACAAGGGTATTATTCAAATACTTCAGGGGAATGTAATGGTGCTTATAAAACAGAATTAAATACAAAAGGAAATTATAGATATACAAATTCAGTTTCTTATGGCGGTACTACTGAATCACCAAGAATATTATATGATACTTCAAATACAAGTGTTTATAAAAATATAAGTGCAACAAATTTAACTTATAAAGTTATTGATTATATAAATGCTCTTGGGTTTAGAGATAGTTCAGGAAATGAAATAGCAGGAGGTACACCTTAAAAAATAAAAGATGGCAAAAACAATAAGTAACGCAACATTAAGACTTTGGATTTATCAAGGACAATTTGGTTCTAGAACTGCTGACCCTACATATACTTTATATAAGGAAAGAATATCAACAGAAAATTCAATAGTATTTGAAGTAAGTGAATTAATAAGAGATTATACAACTGTAACTTTCACAGGAGATTTTTCAACTATTAACCAAACTGCTTGGGCTGAATGGGAAATAACAAGAACATTTAGTGATAGTAAAACAGATGTTGTTAAAAATGCTGCTCTTTGTTTTAATGGTTACGGATATTTTGAAGATGGAATAAATCCTGAATTGTCTAAAGGGCTTTTACAATCAAATACTATAATTTACCATAAAAAAGGAGACCCATTTTATATACCAGTTTATACAGGTGAAGGTGGAGCATTTTCTGTTAAATATTATGAAGGTGCTTCTTTAACCAAAACTACAACGCTAGGTTATAAAGTGAAAAAATTAACTGTTGATGCCGAGTGGACTGTTGATGACTGTAAAGATTGCGACCCTTCAGGAGGAAAATATACTGCAGATATGGAAAGTATAAATGTAGCAGACTCACAAGAAACTATTGATACATTATATTATGATGGTGTACCTAGTTCAGTTACTATTACAGATATAGAAGGAAACACAACAACTTGTACTGTATATGAAACTGAAGAATGTAAATTTACACCTTACAGGGTAACATTTATGAATAAGTTTGGTGTTGCTCAAAATGTCTATTTTTTTAAACGTAGAGACGAAAGTATTAATGTAACTAAAGATAGTTATGAAGCAAATACAATAACAAGTTCAGATGCAACAACAGCAACAACAGATACCTCTGTAAAAGGGGCAACAGTTAGTTATTCTTTAAATGCACCAACAAAGAAATTCTTTAATGTAAAAGGTAAAAAGAAATTAAAATTAAATACAGGATTTGTAGATGAAAGCTTTAACGAAGTAATACAACAAATATTATTAACTGAACAAGCTTGGATTCAAGAAGGAGGCGAGGTTTATCCAATTATACCAGTAACACAAAGTTTACAATATAAGACAAGGGTAAATGATAGGTTAATAGATTTTCAAGTTGAGTTTGAGTACGCTTATGATGAAATTAATGAAATTAGATAATGAATACAGTTCAATTATTTATACAAAATCAAAGAATAGATTTATTTGATGATGAAGTCATTAGCATTAATTTATCTATTCAAAACTCTAAAGACCCTGCAAAGATATTTACAGAGTTTACAAAGACTTTTACAATACCAGCTACCCCAACAAATAACAAGATATTAAAACACTATTACAACCCCGATATTTCTTTAGCAGATGTATTAGATGCAAGAAAAAGAATTGATGCTTTACTTTCTATAAATTATGTAGATTATAAAAAAGGAAAAGTAAGAATTGATGGGGTGTCAATGGAAAACAATAAGCCAAAAGATTATAAAATAACTTTTTTTGGCAACACAATTAAACTCCCTGATTTATTTGGAGACGATAGACTTTCAGATATAAGTGAATTAAGTGCTTATGACCATTTATATAGCCCTGCGAATGTTAAAACAGGACTTGTAACAAACTTATTAAGTGGTTCAATAGTATATCCTTTACTTACTCATACTAAAAGGCTTTATTATGATTCTTCAGGCTCTACAACAACAGATGGCAATTTATTCTACGATGCTGCTAAAGCAAATAGAGGTTTAGATTATGCAGATTTAAAACCTGCTTTAAAAGTTAAAAATATAATAGATAAAATTGCATCTCATTATTCATTAACATTTAGTAGCACCTTTTTTGATAGTTCAGATTTTGGCGAATTGTATTTATGGCTTCATAGATATAAAGGTAGGTTAATGTCTCAATCAGGAGATGAAATAAAAGATAGAATTACTGACTGGGCTTTTGAAAGTGGAGATGCAAGTAATTTTTTTGATGGAAATAGTGGTAATTTTTTAATAGATGGAGAGAGGTTTACTTTTACGACTTTTAATTATGGCTGGAGAACCCAAGCATTTAGGTTTAATCTTTTTATAGATAACATTACAGGTAGTGGAAAGTATAATATTAAAGTGTATGATAATGGTGTTGAAGTTCTTGCTGCTATGGAGGTTACAAGTAATCAAACTTTAAGTAGGCTAGTTGAATCACAGGTAGGCGAATCAGATTCACATAACTTATATTATGAAATAGAATCAACAGGGGGTATTAGTCAATATGATGCACAAGTAACTATATATAGAGAAACAACGGATAATACTCCAGGCGTAGGTGATGCAAGTCCTTTTAATGTATTTGGAAGTAATACGAATCAATTACTTGACAAAGTAGTTATAACAGAAAATGTACCTGATGTTAAAGTGATGGATTTTATGAGTTATATTTTTAAGACTTTTAACTTAACTGCTTACGTTAAATATACAGGTGAGATTTATGTAGAAACTTTAGATACTTTTTATAATGCAGGTTCAACAATAAACATAACAGACTTTACAAATACAAATGATGTAAGTATTGATAGGGCTTTGCCTTTTAAAAGTATAAAATTTGAATTTCCTGAATCAAAAACATATTTAACAAAAAAGAGGGCTGAAATTATAGGTGGTACTCCTTTTGGTAGTTTAAGTTATCAAGCTGACCAAGATTTAGATGGTGGGGAATATACTATTAAATCAGGATTTGAAAAATTACTATACGAAAGAATGACAAATGTAACAGGAGGAGCAAATACTCAATTAGGATGGGGATGGATGGTAGATTTTAAAGATGATATTGAAAGTGTTGATAGTATAGTTACGAATCCTTTAATGTTTTTTAATGTAAATAGTGCTTGTTCAGCAAATCCAATAAGTTGGACTACAACTTCACACGACGATTTAGATGCAACCTATAACAGACCCTCAAACGTAAATAATGCTGGGACTATTACTTTAAATTTTGGTGCTGAAATAGATGAATTTAATTTAACTCAAAACAATAATTCTTTATATGAAAAGTATTACAAAACATATATTTCAAGATTGTTTAATAAGAGGACAAGACTTTATAAATACAAAGCAAAATTTAATTCTTCATTAATACAAAGAATAGAATTAAATTCTACGGTTCAGATATTTGATAGATTATATTTAATAAATAGTATGAAAATAAATTTAGTAACTGGAGATGCAACTTTAGAACTATTAAATAAATAAGATGTTAGAAAATATATTTGAATTACTGAAAATAGTTAAAGAAAAAAAAATAAGTGGCAAATATACTGCTATTGCATTAGGACAAAACAAACTTCCTGAATCAATCAGAGAGGCATATTCATTATTTAAAAAAGAGTTATGGGAAAGGTAGTAAATGTTGAATTAAAATTAGATGCTAAACAAGCACAAAAGGAATTTGAAAGGCTTGAAAAAACGATTGCCGAACAAAAAGATATTACTATTGAGTTTGAACAAGAGTTAATAAAGTTAGAAAGACAATTAGCACAAACCCCTGCGAGAGCATTAAACCGACAAGCTAAATACAGAGAAGAAATAGTAAAAGTAAAATCTGCTATAAGAGAACAAAAAGTAGCTTTAAAAGACTTAAATAACCAAAGAACTACAGCAAACAAAATAATAAGAAGCCAATCAAAAGCTACAGGAGGATTGGTTGATGAAATGTCTAGAAATTATGGAGTAACAGGAACATTAAATCAATTAACAGGTGGGTTGGTTTCTAGATATAGGGATGCCTATACAGCAGTAACAGGATTAAGTAAGGGATTAAGAGGACTTAAAGGTGCTTTATTAGCAACTGGTATAGGTGCTGCAGTTATTGCTATTGGTTATTTAGCTGAAAATTGGGATAAAGTAAAAGAATCATTATTAGGAGTTTCTGAAGCTCAAAACAGAGTTAGAAAAGGGCTAATAGATGGTGAAATTGCAGCAAATAATTCTTCAAGAAGCTTAGAAACTTATAGAGATATAGTTTTAGACACAAATAAAGAAGAAGGGGTAAGAAAAGAAGCATTAAAAGAATTACAAAAAATAATGCCTGAGTTAGAAGGTGTTACTTTAGACCAAGCAGATGCCTTAGATAAAGTTACCAAAAATACAAAACTTTATATTGAACAGGTACAAGCTAGGGCAAAAGCAGAGGCATTTGCTAAATTAATTGCTGAAGCTGAAGCGGAACAAATAAGATTACAAAATGAGGCTTTAACAGAGCAGACTGGTTACTGGGACACAATAAAAAATTCCGTTTTAAGTTTTGGTAATAGTGCAGAATTTGCACGTTTACAGGTTGATAGTGCTTTAGAAAATCAAGGCGAAGCATTAGAGAAAAATCAAACTATAATTGATGCCTTAAATGAAAAATTTTCAGAAGCAACAAATAAATCATTAGAAGCATCTGCTGAAATAACAGAAAACAGAACTAGAAAAGCAGTTGTAGCTGTAGGGACTATTAATAGAGAGGGATTAGGTGGTATTATACAATTAGGAGAAGCTGAAATAACTGTTTCACAAACTGTGGCAGACCAAAAATTACAAATTCAAAATCAATTAACTGATGATATAATTGCATCTAAACTAGCAGGATTAGAAAGAGATAAAATAATAGCCCAACAAACTGTCGCTTTGACAGCAAACACGCTTGGAAGTGTAGCTCAATTATTTGGAGAAAATTCAGTAGCAGGAAAAGCTGCAGCAATAGCTCAAGCAATAATTAATTCTTATTTGGCATATACACAGGTGTTAGCAAATACTACAACAATACCGGAACCTGCAGGGAGTACTCAAAAACTTATAGCAGGAGCAGGTATAATGCTTTCAGGTTTAGCGACTGTTAAAAAAATAGTTGCAACTCCAACTCCTTCTTTTGGAGGTAAAGGTGGAGGAAGTAGGGGAGGAATGAGTGCAGGTGCAGGTAGTGTGTCGTCTCCGCAACCTGCTTCTTTCAATGTCGTAGGTGCTTCATCAGGAAACCAAGTTGCTCAAACAATAGCAGAACAAACTCAAAAACCTGTGAAAGCTTTTGTAGTTAGTAATGATGTAACTACTGCACAAAGTATGGATAGAAACATAATTAAAAGTAGTGCAATTTAGAAAATATTACAAAAAACTAACATTTTAATTGTATTAGTATGGACATTATAGAACTTTTTATAAACGAGGAAGATGAAGTCTCTGGAATTGAAGCAATAAGCGTGGTTGAAAACCCAGCTATTGAAGAAGATTTTATCGCATTAAAAAACCAAGAATTTAAACTTGCAGAAATAGATAAGGAAAAGCGTATCTTAATGGGTGCTGCTTTAATACCTAATAAACCTATTTACCGACAAAGTGGGGATAAGGAATATTATATTTATTTTTCTAGAGACACAGTAAGAAAAGCAAGTGAATTATTTTTTATAAGAAACAACCAAAACAACTCAACGCTAGAACACGAAGAAAAGTTAAAAGGAATGACAGCAGTAGAAAGTTGGATTGTAGAAGGTAAAAAAGACAAGACTAGACACTATGGTTTAGAAGTACCAGTAGGAACTTGGATGGTGTCTATGAAAGTCAATAATGATGAAATTTGGAATGATTATGTAAAGACTGGTAAAATAAAAGGATTTTCTATTGAAGGTTATTTTGCTGACAAACTAGAAAGACCTAAAGAGCCAGTTCAAGAATTAAAGTCTCAAGAAATAATAAACAAGATAAAAGAGATTTTAAAGGATGCGTAAACAAGATGAAAAAATTCCAAGCAGAACAAGTCCAAAAAACGACAAAAGGGCTTGTCTCTGTCCTGATGGAACTTACTCAAGAAAATGTTGTGATGGTAGTTTACTAGCACAAGGAGTAGGAAATGTAAATTGAAAAATATAACAACAAGAAACTTAATTTATTGTATAATTATGAAAGCAACTGAAATGTTAAATAAAGTAAAAGACCTTTTAAGTGGCGAGGCTACTAAAAGTGAAGATATTCAAGAAAATCCACAAGAAGAAGTAAAACTTGAACAACAATCTTTAGTTAATGGTACTATTCTAGAAGCCGAATCATTTGAATCAGGCAAAGAAGTATTTATTGTAACAGAAGATGAAAAAGTTGCACTTCCAATGGGTGATTACGAACTTGAAGATGGACGTATTCTTAAAGTAGAAGAAGAAGGAATGATTGCCTCTATTGGTGAAGCTTCAGAAGAAGTAGAACAAGAAGTAGAGGAAGAAGTGGAAGCTACAGAGGAAACTCCTGTAAAGAAAAAAATTGTAAGCGAAATTACTGAAGAAGTATATGCTTCAAAAGAAGAACTTAATGAATTAAGCTTAAAAATAGAAGAATTAAAAACTCTTTTAGAGAGTAAAGCTGATATTCAAGAAAAAGAAGAACTTGCTGAAGAGCCTGTAAAAATTAAACACAGCCCTGAAGCAGATTCAAAAAAAGACCTGAACTTCTTTAAGCCAAGAGGAAGTGAAAATAGTTTTGATAGGGTTTTAGCAAATATGGCAAAGTATAGAAAATAATTAATAAATAAATAAAAATAAGTTATGGCAACAACAACTTCAATAACTTCCACGTATGCTGGTGAATTTGCTGGTGAATATATATCAGCAGCCCTATTATCTGGAAGCACTTTGGCAAATAATTTAATTACAATTAAGCCAAATGTAAAACACAAAGAAGTGCTTAAAAAAGTAGCAACTGATGGTATTGTAAAAAATGCAACTTGCGACTTCGATGCGACTTCAACAATTACGTTAACTGAAAGAGTTCTTACAATGGAAGAATTTCAGGTTAACTTACAACTATGTAAAAAGGATTTCGTAAGTGACTGGGAAGCTATTCAAATGGGTTATTCTGCTCACGATAATTTACCTCCTAAATTTTCTGATTTCTTAATTGCACACGTTGCTTCTAAAGTAGCTGCAAAGATTGAAAATAATATTTGGAATGGTGCAGATGGAACAGCAGGTGAATTTAACGGATTTAATGTAACACTAGCAGCAGATAGTGATGTTGTTGATGTTTCAGGTTCTCCTGTAACAGCTTCAAATGTAATCACAGAATTAGGTAAGATAGTTGATGCTATCCCTTCTGCCGTTTATGGTTCCGAAGACCTATGTATCTATGTTCCTTCAAATATCTATAAAGCTTATATTAGAGCATTAGGTGGATTTGGAGCAAGTGGTCTAGGTGCTGCAGGTTATGGAAATGAAGGTACTCAATGGTTTGATGGTGCGCCACTTACTTTTGATGGTATCAAAGTAGTATATGCTGCAGGATTAGCAAACGAACAAGCTATTGCTGCTCAAAAATCTAACCTTTTCTTTGGTACTGGCTTAATGTCAGATACTAACGAAGTGAAGGTGATTGATATGAGTGATATTGATGGCTCTCAGAATGTAAGAGTAGTGATGAGATTCCAAGCAGGAATACAACACGGAATTGGTTCTGATATTGTTTGGTACGCATAATTAATAGGGGTGGGTAAGTCCGTAAACCTACTCACCCTTTTTTGTTTAACTTTTTAAATCTAAAAAATTATGGCGTGTACATTAACTAAAGGTAGGATTGAACCTTGTAAGGATATACAAGGAGGTCTTAAAGCTGTATATTTCACTAATTTTGGAGATTATGGTACTGTAACTCAAACAGATGATGAGGTTACCGATATGACTGGTACTTTTTCAGCTTATAAATATGAATTAAAAGGTAATAGTTCATTTGAGCAAACTATAAATTCTTCAAGAGAAAATGGGACTACTTTTTTTGAGCAAACTTTAAATCTTACTCTTAAGAAATTATCTAAAGAAGATAACAAAGAAATTAAATTACTAGCATACGGAAGACCGCATATTGTTGTTGAGGATAATAACAAGCAATTTTTTGTAATGGGATTAGAAAATGGAGCAGAGGTTTCAGGTGGAACTATTGTTACAGGAGCAGCAATGGGCGACCTAGCTGGTTATACTTTAACATTTACTTCACAAGAAGAAAAACCTGCTAACTTCCTAGCACAAAACAATGCAGGAATAGATGCTTCTGAATATCCGTTTGATGATATGCCTAGTGCAACTGTTACTATTGTAAGCGGTAGTGATTTCTAAAAGAATATTCTTTTTTGTTTGATAAATTAGGGGGCTTTATAGCCCTCTTTTTTTTATCTAAAATTTAACAAAATTACATTATCTTTATTGTATTATTATGATAGTATTGCAAGAAACGACAAGTTCCCAAACAATTAAATTTATACCTAGAAAATTTACAAGTGGTAATACTTGTACAGTTAAGATAGTTAGTGAATCAACAGGAACAGAAGTTTATAGTGCAAGTACAACAAGTATAACGGAAAATTTATATTATAACCAGTACTCATCTACTATATTAAAAAGTGCAGCATCAGCTTTAAAAGAAAATAATTTTTATCTTTTAACAATTACTGATACAACTTTAGGTGAGATTATTTATAAAGGAAAAATTTTCTGTACAAATCAAACATTACCGAACTATACAGTTAATAGTGGTCAATACACTTCTAATAGTTCTAATAACGACTTTATATTTATTTAATGGATAATTTACACATAGTTAATTTAGCATCTTACGACAGACCTGAAATTGTTGAGCAAAAGAATAAAGAATGGGTTAATTACGGAATAGACAATGATTACTATTCTTATTTAATTGACTTATTTATTTCTTCAACTACAAACAATGCTACAATAAATGGTATTTCTAATATGATTTATGGAAAAGGATTAGATGCTTTAGATAGTAGTACAAAAACAGAAGAATATGCAGCATTAAGGTCTATATTTCCAAATGAAGATTTAAAAAGAATTTGTTTAGATTTAAAACTACTTGGAGAGGCTTCTTTTCAAGTTTTATATTCTAATAAAAAAGTCGTAAAGGCAGAACATTTTCCACGCCAAACATTAAGAGCAGAAAAAATGGAAGATGGAGAAGTAAGGGCTTATTATTATTTTCACGATTGGGCTAAATTAAAACCAAGCGACAAACCTAAAAGAATACCTGCATTTGGTTTCGGTAATGGAAACGAACCTGAAATTAAAATAATAAAAAAATATGTTAGTGGATATGATTACTATTGTCCTGTTGATTATGTTGGCGGATTGGCTTATGCAGAATTGGAAAAGCAAATAGCAGACTACCTTAACAATGATGTAGAGAATGGTTTTTCAGGGACAAAAGTTGTAAACTTTAACAACGGAGTACCTGATAGAGAAAAACAACTTCAGATTAAATCTGATGTTATGGGTAAATTAACAGGAGCAAGAGGCGAAAAAGTGATTATTGCATTTAATAATAATCAAGAAAGCAAAACAACTGTTGAAGATATACCTTTAAATGATGCACCTGCTCATTATGAATATTTATCAAACGAGTGTACAAAGAAAATTATGTTGTCTCACAGGGTAACTTCGCCTTTACTTCTTGGAATACGTTCAGAGAATAATGGTTTAGGCTCTAATGCAGA
>TARA_R100000808_G_scaffold5511_1_pt1 | contig 10298 bp, 6 predicted proteins | sample TARA_R100000808 | Tara Oceans TARA_R100000808 (sample SAMEA2622852) | marine metagenome | biome: marine biome (ENVO:00000447); feature: marine epipelagic mixed layer (ENVO:xxxxxxxxx); material: "saline water (ENVO:00002010), including plankton (ENVO:xxxxxxxx)" | depth 140 m | reverse complement strand
ATGTGCTTGTGATTTTAATGAGAATACAAATGCAGGTGGTACTGCTTATGTTAATACTGATTTTTTCAAATTATCATCTGCAACTGCGACAGAAGTATTAGATGAAGATGCCACATTAAGTTCATTTAGTTTAACATTAGAGAATCCTGCAATATTTTCAGGGGTTAGATTAGGTGCAGCAGGCTATGATGTTATAAATAGGGCTGCTGAGTTTGTTGTAAATCTTGATTGTCAAGTGAAGTATGATGCTAATACAGATGGGTTTATTAATACCTTTGATACTCAAACAGCAGCATTTACTACAGATTATCCTTTTAAAATAACTGCTTCTAATGCAGGTGGGATTCAAATTGATAATGCTGTGATAACTAATGTCGCTTTATCTGAAGGTGATTTAATGATGATTGATGTTTCAATGAAATCTGTAGATGATGGAACAGATGCATTAGTAACATTAGACTTTTAAGGGGGTAGAATATGGCAAGTAATACAGCTTTTTCACCAAAAGAATGGACAGTATTAATAAGACCTCAGACAGAATGGGGTGAAACAGAAGCAGGAACAGACATGTATCAACTTGATGTTGATAGTATATCTATGCCTTCTTTAGGTTTAAACCAGTCTATTGATTTAAGGAATACAAGTGGCAGAACATTTAATGATGAAGATTTCTTTCAAGATAATAAGATGACTGTTCGAGAAATGACATTTTCAGGGAATTTCCATACTGATGCAGCACATAAATATGCTTTTCTTAACTTATCGAATCAAGGAACATCTAACGACCTTGTTTCATTTTTACAAGGACATCAACCTCAAAGCCTTGGCAATGGAGTGAGTATATCAGCAGGAACTATGGCATCTCATCATTTGTTTACGATTGCAATAGCTGCACCTGAAACTACAAATGCTAAACACATGCTTTTTCATAATTGTGTTTGTACTAATTTTCAAATATCTGCTGACATAGGAACAGATGGTGGAAGATATAAATATAGTGCTACTTTTTCTACTGGTGGAAATTATCAAGCATTAGCATCTAGCACTTCAGTTGCACCAAGTGCTTCATACTTAAACAGTACAAATGTTACAATGGGAGGAATAAATGCAAGTACACTTAAAGTTGCAGATATTAATGCTACCTTGCAGTCGTTTTCAGTTGTAGTAGACTTTCCTGCTGTTTGGACAGGGGCAGGATCGTTAGGGTTTGAAGTAGTCAATAGAGCACAAGAATGTTCTATTACATTTGATGCTCAGGTCAAATATGATGATTTAACTAAAGGTTTAATAAATACTTTTGATACTCAAACTGCTGCTACTGATGGAGATGGATTGAAGATTGTAAATAGTGCGAATTTTGATATACAGATTAATGATTATATACTAACTAATGTTGCTTTATCAGAGGGTGATATAATGATGTTAGATATATCAGGGAAAGCAATTGATGATGGTTCTGAATCACTACTATCACTTGATTGGACAGCATAATTAAATAAGAGGTAATATGGAAATCAAACTCAAAGGTGGTCGCACCTTAAAAGTTAAAAACATCACTTTAGATGAAAGAGATGATTTGCTTGATAGTGTGAAGTATGACTATAAAGAAGATGGCACTATGAGAGGTGTCACTATGATGCACTCTACTATGACTAAATGGATGAGAACTTGCTTAGATGGCGATACTTCTGATAAGTTCCTTATGAGTCTTACTTTAGAAGAAAAAAGTGAGATCTTCACAGAATTACAGACAATGTTTTTTGTGGGGGAAGACAAAGCCTCCAAGTAGAACTTAACATTTTAGGGGATGGCTGTGGAGGCTGTCAATATCATGAGTTCCCTTATACTGCTCAAATTCCAATACTTATTGATGGGAAAAGAGAGGTTAGAACTTTCACATGTAAAGAGGATGTTTGGGAAGTGATAGATGTATTAATAGAGGAAGTTTATGAGAATAATCAAAAAGGCAAGGAGTTTGATGTTGCACAATCTATCAATTCTCAATTGCCTTTTTTTACATGTAGGAATATAATTCATGACAAAGATATACAAAAAGATATAAAAAGGTACTTGTATTGCAACGAATGCAATGTCCCACCATATAGTGGGGCTTATGACGAACAACCAGCTTTATGGGTTGATAGGTATTTTATAATTAAAAAGGCTTTAGCTAAAAGAGAAAATGCTATGATAAATAAAGCTAAGAAAGAGAATAAATAAATGGCACAAGTAGAACAATTTACGATAAAATTTGATGCATCTGGTGATAAAAAATTACTAGGCAAACTTACTGCTCTTTCACTTGCAATGGAAAAATTTAGTAATGCTGAAAAGAAAGTAACAGCACAATCTACAAAATTAAACTCTACCACACTTAAATTAACTGCTCAACTTGCTGCTCAAGGGAAAAGATGGCAAGATTTAGGTGTTAAAACTCGAACTGTATCTAAAGCTATGAGAGGAAATCAAGTAGCTATAGAGAAACTAAGAAGGGCTTATAAAAAACAAAATACAGTTAATAGAGTATTAGGTGGTAGTTTTGCTGTCTTAAGATCTAGATTGCTTTTATTTAACTTCGCAATGGCTTTGGGTGGTAGGCAGTTAATACAATTCACAAGAGAAGCTGCAAAAGTTGAAGCTATGGAGAGAGGTTTTAATACCCTAACAGGAGCTTCAGAAAATAGCACAAGAGCATTAGAAAAATTAAAAAAAGCAACTAATGATACAGTTTCTGAATTTGACCTTTTCCAACAAGCTAACAATGCTATGATACTTGGAGTTACTAAAAATTCAGATGAAATGGCAGAGATGTTTGATATTGCACAAAGACTTGGAAGGGTGCTAGGAAGGGATACTAAAACATCAATTGAATCTCTTGTAACTGGTATAGGTCGTCAATCTCGTCTTATGTTGGACAATATTGGAATCATTACTAAGGTAGAGGAAGCTAATATAAAATATGCAAGGTCTTTAAACAAAAGTGTTAGCCAATTAACTGACACAGAAAAGAAACAAGCATTTTTAAATGCCACTATGGAGGCAGCAAGAGAAAAAGTAGCTTTACTTGGTGATGAAGTAGAAACAACTCAAGACCAAATAGATGCCTTTGATGCTGCTATGGATAATTTAGCAGCCAATATTGGAGAAGGATTAGGCAAAGCATTTTTACCTTTAATGAGGGCTATGACAAAAATATCAGAAGTAATGACCCCTGAAAGAGTTAGAGCTTATGCAACAGTTATTGGGTCTGTATTAGTAGTTGCTATGGCTGCTTATGTTAAAACATTACAGCAAGCTGTCATATGGCAAACTAGATTAGGATGGGGTGCATTCGCAACTGCTGTTGGGGTGGTAGCAACAGAAGTCTTAATGCTTTCAGGTATATTTGAAGATGCAAGCGATAATATTGACTTAACAGCACAAAAAACAGATGCTTTAGCTAAAGGTTTAATGAAACTTTCTTTAGCAGAATTAATACACCAACAAGCTGTTATGAATGCTTTGATAACTGATTCATTTAATCCTTATGAAAAACAGTTAGAATTAATAGAAAGATATATCGATATACTACAAAATGGTTTTTCTAGTATGGATGATTATGTTGATAAGCAAACAGTATTAAATGACTTGTTCAAAAAAACACCAGAAGGACAAAAACAATTAATCGAAGCTCAAATAAAAATGACAGAAGCTATGATAGAAACAACAGGAGCAACTCCTGAGTTAATAGCTGTTTTAGCAATGTTAGAAGAACAATTGTTAGGTGTTCAAAGTAAAATGAATGAAGAAGCAATCCAAGGTACTACTAAAATGGTTAATGCTATTATGGATGTGGCTAATGCTTATGATAAAGTAAAAATGCAACAAATAAACCAAGCAAAACAAGCTGAACTTGATTCTGTTAATGGCATAAGAAACGAAAGAATAAGAACTAAAAAATTAGAAGAAATAGAAGCTAAATATGCTGAGAAAACAAGAAAGCATAAAGAGAAAATGAAAAAGGTTAAAGTTGCTGAAGCTATATCAAATACTGCACTAGGTATAACTGCTGCTTGGGATGAGCCTTTTCCATTAAATGTAATGTTGGCTGCATTGATTGCTACATCAGGTGCACTACAAATTCAAGCTATAAAAGGTCAAAAGTATCAATATGGTGGTTTAGTTGGTGGTAGAAGGCACTCTCAAGGTGGAACTATGATTGAGGCAGAGCAGGGTGAATTTGTTATGAGTAGAGATGCTACTGAAGCTATTGGTATTGAAAACTTAAATAGAATGAATACAGGCTTAGGTGGTGGAGGTGGCTCTACTATTGTTATAAACAACCCTATCTTAGGCAAAGATATGATTGAAGATGAGATTGTGCCTCAGATTCAAGAAGCACTTCGTAGAGGTGGGGATATAGGAGTTTAATGCTTACCTTACCTGAAATATTTGAAAAAGATATACAAGGCTCTACTACTAATATACATCCTGTAGTTATAATAAGAACTGATCCTGAAATATACCTATCACAAATTGAAGAAGTTATAGAGTATAATGGTGTAAAAACCAACTTTAAAGCCTTAAACTTAAAAGTTCCCTCTATAAAAGAATCTGTAGATTTAGAAACTAGAAATATGAAAGTTAATAACATTACTTTAACTGTTTCTAATAAGGATTCGTTTAGCGACCTATTTTCTGCACGAAATTTTCTAAATGTTTTTGTTGATATATATTATAAATCGCAATCTTCTACATCCATAGATGATTGTTTGCACATATATAGAGCTAGTATTAAAAGAGTAAATCATGATTACAATAATGTAAAAATAATCTTAGAAGATTTAACAGAATCTGTAATGCATAAAGAAGTACCAATAACAAGGTTAAGTTCTATCAATGCTGTGAGAGATAGCGACATTAATAAAATAATCCCAATGACATTTGGGGATGTTCAAAAAGCTCCTTGTATTTTATATAAAGATTTAGATTTAGACACAGATAGACAAAAGAGAATATATTGCTTGCCTGATAGGTTTGATATGCCCATAAAGCCAGGAATTACCAACAGCAGAGATGCTTTAGAACCTTATTTTGATTGGGCTTTAACAGAAGATAACTATGAAATATATGCTCAAGCAGGTTATATGATTAATCATAGTAGTGAAGGTGGTATCAGCACAGGACTTTTATATATTCATTCAGGCTCTTATTTAAAATGTATGGAAGAACCATATATGCATGAAAAAGTAGATGAGGGAGTTATAGACGAAGACAGGAGACAGCTATATACAGAAACTTGGGTTAGTGATAATGGAGGTTTTGGTTCAAGAACTTATCTTAGTGCAATGTATAGTGGATTTGTTCCAACTAACCACATATCTATGGAAATAATGCAGGTTATGCTACATAGACCTGCTAATCATTTATCTATTTCCCCTAGACCTTCTTATTATCAACCAACTTGGGCAGGATATAATGATAATTGGCTAGGCGAAGATACTGGTGTTTTTATACACAATAAACATTTAGCTTTTGATAATTCTTATGATAGTTATGCAACTTGCCCTGATTCTGCATTAACTACACTGGAAGATGTTCCTGATTCTGATGATGTTAATTTTAATGTAGATTTTTCAATGTGTTCAGACTCATTAAGTTCCGACTATAATACTTCTGGAAGTTATCTTAATGCTATACTAGATAGAGAATCTACTAGCAATGATTGGAGCACAGTTTGGGATGAAACTGATTCTAATATAACCCTTGGATCTGAAAATGTAGCATATTGGCAAATTCATCGTTATATTATGAGAAACCTTGGCAGCATTTCAGAAGAATGTGATATAGAATTTATATACATTCCAACAGCTAAAAAATTATTTGACATGTATAAAAATTGGTATTCTTCTCCTATTGATATAACTGCTCAATCAATTGCAGGATATAGTATTAATGGGATTAACAGAGATTTAAACAATATAAGGTCATGGAGTGACAATACAGAATCTCCAGGAGTATCTTCTAATGGCAACCTTTATTGGGATAATATATTTAAACATCAATGGGGAACTCCTTTAGATTTCCAATTACATGATGATGTTTATTCTGAGTCAGGTGGGTATTTAGCTAACCAAATAAATGGATATGAAGTAATAGGAGATTCCCTTGCATCAAGTTATCAACACTTAGATCAACTTGCTTCAACAGGGTCAATGACCACACCAGGCTATTTATTTCAAATAGCAATGAATGTAGAGCCATGGCATTTAGTTGATTTAGACCCCACAGGGGAACTAGGACACCCTGATCCTCCATCAAGGGCACAGTTTATCTGTTTTGGTCTTGACTATGAAGGAAATCAAATATCAGGGTATAATAGTGATGGTGTTTCAAATATAACAAGTGCAGGTGGAATCAACACAGGTGATGGTAGCATGGAAGCTAATATAGAATTTTGGGATTTATTAGCATTTAATGGTTTTCAATATGAAGATTTACCAAGGTTTAAAATAGAAAATGTTTCAAGAGAAACTTCAGAAAGAATTTACGATTTTGGAAACCCAGGCAATTCATCAAATGATAAAAAAGTTTTAGTATACAAAGATATTTTTTACACACTATGGAATGGAACTCATAGAGGTGATCTTCAAAATAACTTTGAAACTGCTACTTATGGTACTTGGTTTGGTGTGAAAAGTGATGGTGATGGAAGTCTATTTCACCACAATCAAGATGATTGGAATAAATACTTTTCAAAATCAGGTTGGCATGTACATTTCCTAGAAGATTGGGATATGCATGGTGATTCAGGACTTAAAGTTCCAAAAGGCTCTATGTTTCCTTTAGCTGTTCCTATGCCTGAAGCTCATCCTTATGAAGATTATCCATATGATTTAGGTATGGAAAATCCTTATGCAAAATTAGCAGGCAAACAATCAGATATAGAATATTCAGTTCCACTTACTTATAATGAAAATTTTCTAACAATGACTTCTGAGGAGGATTGGTATGATGTAAATGATCGCATTGCTTTTCTTTTCACCCTTCCTGATGCAAATGTAGATGATGCGATAGATGATTCAGGTTTAACATATTTTCATGGAAAAATTCAAATATTAAATGACCAAAATACAACCTCAGATAATAATGATTATTTTGGATTATATTTAGGTTTTGCAGATGTTGAAGAAGCATCTGAAACAGAAGGGATGTTTGTAGGGGCTCTCTCAACAGTATCGTTATTTCAATTAAATGATCATGAAGGTGCTCTTACTCTTTATGACAGCATGAGGAGTGTAATTGGTAGTGGTAGTTATGATGATGCTGAGCATGGTAGTGCACATGAGATAGTTCCAAAACAAAGACATGAATTTTCCTATGATTGGGATATTCCATCTAGATTTAATGCAGCAACCTTAGAATTTATTTTTGAACCTGGTAATACAGTTACAGCATCTTTTAGGTTTAACCATTTGGCTATGAAGCATGTGTTTGAAATTGAAAACATATTTAATAAAAATTTTTATATTGAGTCATTGGGAAGAAATACTTCTAATATGCATGAATCATCTCCTCCAACATCAGTTATAAGAAATATAATAGAAGAAGAACTAGAGATTCCAATACAATTGCATGAAAGCTATTGGATAACTGAGGATATTATTTCTGATTGGTCTATGGCTTTTTCTGTAACAGAAAAAATGAACTCAAAAAAACTAATAGAAGATATTGCAAAAAACTCACCGATTATACCTTTATTTAGGTCAGATGCTAAATTAGGAATGTCTATAATAAAAAATGAATATGCTGAAAGCGATGTTGATAATGTTATTTTTCCAAAAGATATAATAGACATATCTTTTGATAGAACTAAAGTAGAAAAAGTAAAAACTATGGTAAGGGTTAAGCATAGCAAAGATTATGAGGATGATTCTTATGATATAACAAGTTATGTAGATGCTTATGATTTTTATGGCAATGGTGATACAGATGTAACAAATTTTCCAAATGGCTATAAAAAAAGAAGTTTTGCTTTAGACCCAAACAATCCTGGAGATTCTGTTTTGGAGTTTGAAAGTAATTACACAAGGTATCCATCAAATTATATATTTGGAGATTATTTTGATGCTACAACACCTTACAAATTAAGAGATTTTATATTAGCATATAACTGTAATCAACACAATATTATAAAAGTAACACTACCATTAAAGTATGTTAGCTTAGAGATAACAGACATAATTAGGTTTGACAGCCTGATTAATGATTTGAAATGTTTTGGTGAAGATTACACAATACTAAACACAAGGAATGGTCAAGAAATATATCCTTATTTTATGGTAACAAAAATCACAAAAGGAACAAAAAATATAAAAATTGAGTGTTTGCAAATGCACAATTTAAACAGAAATTCTAATGTGTTAAGCTCTGCAAGTGGTGATTTTGATAGAAATGGGATAGTCGATTCATCAGATCATGACAGTATATTTAATCATATTTCTTATCCTAAAGAATATATAACTGAGGGACAAACTTATAATTGTGATATGAATGGAGATAAAACTATAGATGCTTATGATTTATCAATTCTTAGTGAAACTTTGGATTATTATCCTTTAGATTTTTTGAGTATGTATATGGAAACAAGAGTTACCAACCCTAGCGAAATGCCACCAAAATCAATTTCTATAAGAGAAAATGGTGAAATTTGGGTTAATTTTCCTGACACAGATATTTTTAAAATAACAATTTACACTCCAATGATGTTAATAAATGGTGGAACAAACCCACCTTGGGTATCAGAACTTCTTTTAGATGTAGAATTAGGAAACATACCTGAAACTATACTAGACACTACAACAATGGGACAACATAAAATAACTATTCAAAATTATGGAAATCCTGAAACTGGTGATGCAGTGGCAGGTCATCCAATGGTTGGTGTAGTAGGAATTGTAAATACAGCCCTTCCATTAACTGAATATTGGACAGCAAGTAACCCACCTTTTAATGGATCGGTTTTTCGTATGCCATTATTCCCAACATATCACATAAATGATCAGGGTTTACCTGGGTCAGAGCATTTTCCACATTTTTCGAATGAACTTCACTCTGATTACAATTTATTTTATGGAAATAAATTAATGACAGAGTTTAATAGTACTGATGATTGGGATGGAATCGAGTGAACCTTATAAAAAGAAAAAATATTATAAAGAATAAATTTAAGGATGTGGAGAAAATTACACTTTGTAAACTTTCTTTAGAATCAGATCCTGATGCTTTAGGCTACAAAAACCTCAATTATATTATAAATATCGAGTCAAGTGGTGTATTTAAGATGTTAGAAATTAACTACATTGGAAAAATAATTAAAGTTAATAGTAATTATCCAAATATAATAATAAAGGTAAACAAACATAAAAACAAAATTGTAATACTTAATCCCTTTAAGCAGAAAATACAAGATGGTGCTTTTCTTAGATTCAGAGGATTAATAACAAAGTTTCAAAAAGTTGTAGTTTTTGGCTGGGGGCAATCACATTTTATTGCTGAAACAGAATTACCATCTGATACAAAAAGCAATATTAACACAAATGAAAATATAGTTGGAATATCATCTGACAAATTTTATGATTAAGAAAGGATTTATGAATGGCTTATAGTAATTTAGGGACACCAGTATTTTATATAGATAATTATTTATATCACAAAACAATAGGAACGAGTATTACAGCTAACGAACCAAGCGATGCCTTTACCCTTTCCCCTACTACATATACAGATGTATACTCAAGTTCTAATCCTATTAATCTCCCTGTAAATACCGACAAATATGATTTTAATGGAAATATGAAATACTATTTTGCTTTTTTAAATCATGCTCTTACTCCAACAGTAACTATGACACCTGATACTGAATCTTCAATGAGTCTTACCGAGGTGTTAAATGCAAATTTAGAAAATACTGAAAATGGCAATAGTATGAGCCCTTTAAAGGGTTCAACAATATTTACAACCACTACAACAGGTGTAAGCTCTCTTACCCTTAGTGCAGATTTTGGTGTAGGAGCTATTAGCACAGGCATTCAATATACTATGCCCCACTCTCCTGACTTAAAATTAAATATGGAAATAGAAATGGATGGAGTTGATACCATAACTACATCAGGTGGTGGAAGTATATCTAATATTAAATATACAGGAAATCCTTTATGGATATTTCAAAATTATAAAACAAATCCTTTTGATGTATACTCAAGCTCATTAGATGTTACCTCAACAGGAGCTAGAAGGAATGGAAGAAAATCGTGGTC
>TARA_R100000808_G_C2154667_1_pt1 | contig 10319 bp, 13 predicted proteins | sample TARA_R100000808 | Tara Oceans TARA_R100000808 (sample SAMEA2622852) | marine metagenome | biome: marine biome (ENVO:00000447); feature: marine epipelagic mixed layer (ENVO:xxxxxxxxx); material: "saline water (ENVO:00002010), including plankton (ENVO:xxxxxxxx)" | depth 140 m | reverse complement strand
TATATATGAAAAAAAATAATTGGATTCTTTATTTATTTGAAGATAAAGAAAAAAGAGAAATATTCAAAATCATGGAATTCAAAACAATTAAAGATATTGCTTTTGTTCTTGATATTGATGCACCGATAATTTCTAATTGGTATCATAAACTAATTTTGCCGAGAGGTATTTTGCATAACTGTGTTTTGCATCAGAGTATTGTGCTTTAACGAAGTTTATCCTTTGGAGTTTAAACAATTCACTTAAAAGAATAAACATTAAAAAGATTATCTTAAATAATGTATAATTGCAAAATTTATCATCAAGAACAAAATTATATTCTGTTAAATATTAATGTTGAAACTCTAGGAGATTTAGCAAAAGAACTAGATATGACTTATCAACAAGTTGCAGATCTTCATTCAAGAAAAAAAAAGAGAAAATATCAACAATTTAAATATTGCCCTAAAATTGAAATTACAAGAATAAATAAAAGATAATTATTAATCATAATGCCCTCAGCGACAGCAAGAGAGACAAAAAAAGGCAACAGAGAAATTTTACAAGAACTATTAATTGAAATCCATTCAGTAAAAAATCAATTGAATGAAATTAGAATTGAAATAGCAAAACTAAATCAAATAGAAAACAAAATTAAAAAAGGAGAAAATATAGCGAATACTAATGGCGGATGGTTTTGGTCATAAAAAAAGGGTTCACTATAATCTGCTAATAATTTCAAACTTTATTTTATTGCAAAACTTTTTATGCTTATGTTGAAATAAATAATTTGCAGTTTATACCGAACCCTTTTGATGCTGATGAAACTTAATCAAAATAAAGAATAACTTCCTTTTTTTTTGAATTGAGTAAAGGTTTAATTTCTCCCTGACGTTTTCTACCTCTTTTATTACCTTTGTAAGTGCAGTCAGGTGTGCCGTATGTAGGAATATAATATTCATAAGTCTGTTTAAAAGGTTTCTGTGGGGGATGTTTATTGCCAAACCTTAAAACCTCTTCTTTTGCATCGCATACCTTCGGTTTTTCTTTTTTTTTCATTCTCTTCTTTTAAAAGAGAAAATTATTTTTAAATTAAAACTTAAATTGGTTTTTTTTACAAACTATTTAAAAGATTAAAGACTAATTTTTTTATAAATAATACAATAGAATGACAAATATTATTATTCCCTCAAATCAATATCGTGCTCAGAATGTAAGAATCATAACTTATAAAGAGATGGATAAAGTCGCATTAGAAGATACACAATTAAATTATCTTAAAAATATCTTCAAACAATATAAGGGACAAACAATACAAATTTCAAAAAGACATCGGGCATTATCAGGAACAGAAATTATAACCGATACTCAAATATCAGAAGTGCCTAAATCAGGTTTTAATTCGTGGTGGGATGCTTTAACAAAAGGATTTATTTATCCTGATAGCGAAGATCATATTTTTCAAGATTCATATAATCCTGAAGGGCCTGCAAGTGAGCAAACTCAAATTACAATAATGACTGCTGATAGAGTTAACAAAGGAAATTATGAACAATTCTTTTTAGACGGAACAACTCACTGCTTATTTACTCCTATGATGAATTGGGCAATTGATCTTAGTATGAATGCAGGGACAGAAAGCACAAGAAGAAAATATGATGCGAAGGCAAATAAAATACAAAAATTAATGAATGAATATAAAGAAGGTGTTCCTGAAAAAGATATTCCTTCTATTTGTAATCAATTACAAATCGGCATAGAAATTGATTTGCCATCTTGTATCATGGATAAAAAAACACAATTCATTAAAGTTAGATCTCAAAAAAAACCGATAAAAAATTTTAGATTTATTAATACAAGATTAAATCACGTAGAACTTAATGAAATTACAAATAAAGATAATTATGAAGAAGTTTCACAAAAAGAATTAAAACAAATTTTTGATAAAGAAAAAAAATTTAAATTATGGAAAGGAGATAGAGAAGGTGCATTATATCAAATTAATACTCTTGATAAAGTTTATAAATTAACAGAAGAAGAAGGTTATAGTAAAGAAGTAAAAGATTTTTCTGATTTAAATAATTTAGATCAGTTCAAAATTGAACATAATTCTCAAAAATTATTAAGTAATTTTTTACTGAATAATGTTAATAGCAATAATACAGTAATTTTAGATAATCCTTATGAGTTAGGTTCTCTAGAAAGAAGTTTTTTTAAAGAATATTTAAAATATCCTGATTTGATGGAAAAAGATGAAAAACAATTTATCAAAGATAATAATGATGAATATTTTAAGAAAAATTTTATAAAAGGTTATGAAGCGAATATGAAAAAATTAGAGATAATTAATTATATTCATTCAATCAAAAAATTAAATCATATTGATCTTAAAAGAGCATACACTAAGGGACACGAATGCACCTTTTATGAAGGTTATCTTGGTAAAATTACTGATTTCAGAAAAACAAAAAAAATTGAGGCATTGGGAATTTATATGATTCATAACATTCAAAACGTGCCACCTCTCATTAAAAAATTAGGGATACTTTATGAAAATAATGCCTATCCATCTCCAGAATTAAAATTTTATCAATCATTAGGGATTACTTTTGATATTTCCTGTGGGTGTTGGGGAAGTAAAACAGATATTACTTGGACTGATGGGATGTTTGAAAAAGATGAAAAAGGCACTAAACATTATTGCAAGTGGTATGGATGTCTTATGAAATTAACTACAAAAGAAAGATATAATTTTTCTTGTGATAATTTAGAATTTGCAGAATTAAATAATATTTCAGATAATTCTGATATCAGATATAATCAACATAAAAAAACAGGAATCATAGAATATGATAAAGATAAAATAAGACATAGTGCGCACATCGCATCATTCATTCATAGTTATTGCAGAATTTCTATGATAGAACAACTTTTAAAATTTAAAGATATTACTCAGATTTTTGCAGTTCAGACTGATGGGATATTTTATAAGGGAGATGTTGAAGTTGGGAATTTATTCGTAAGTAAACCAGCACCAGATATAAAATATGTTCAGGGTGATAAATACGTAATTAACTGTCAAAACGATAAACCTAAATTTACAGGAAAACATAAATACAGAAAACATAATCTTAGAGAGTTGCACATGGGCCCAGGAGGTGCAGGGAAAACTCATAATAATCTTATTGATGAAGGATTAATTGCACCTATCTATATTGCACCTTCTTGGAAACTTGCGAGAAATAAAGCACAAGAATATAATATTGATAGTTCTGTATATCATTATTTAACTTGTAAAGATCCTCAGGTTTGGATGACTAACCTAAGATATTATAATACTCTTATCATTGATGAAATTAGTATGCTAAGTAATGAAGAAAAAAATATAATTCTTAAAAGATTTAAAAATCATAAAATTATATTCTGTGGGGATTTAGGATATCAATTGCCTCCAGTTGAAGGTTCTAAATTTATAATCGGTGATATTCCTATTTTTAATCATAGAAAAAATTATAGATGCCAATGTGAAAAGTTGCAATTTATACTGAATGATTTAAGAAAACTTATTAAAAACGATTATGAAGGAACAATTAAAGATTTACTTTTAAAATATGATTTTCAAATTACAGATAAAAATTTAATTGATTATTCTGTAGAAGATTTAATCCTTACAAAAACTCACAAGAACAAAGATTTTTATTCTCAAAGATATAAGCATATTGAAAAATATTTAGTAAAAGAAAATACTTTAGATTTTTCTAATGGTGAGATTATTATCGGTAAAAAACCTGATAAAGTATTAGCAGACCTTCAACACGCTTTTACGATTCATAGTATTCAGGGAGAAACGTGTAAGACTAATTTATTCATAGATATTAATAAGATGAATTCTTTACCGATGTTATACACAGCACTAAGTCGTGCTAAGTTTCTTTCTCAAATAAAAATAATTGAATAAATATATAATGTTAGCAGCGTATAAAGAAACTGAGACTGCCGCCTCTAGAGTTCTCTACATAAATTCAAAGGATGCAACTACATTCTTTAATCAAAATCAATCTGATTTTGTTTTTACTCTTCAAGAACCTGTTGTTGTTCCTGAACATCATAGTATGCTTATGAGTGTTTTTTCTGCAGAAATTCCTTATAGTTTTTATAATTTTAGGATCGGTGTAAACTGCAGATTAGATTATGCAGTAACTGCTTTTAATACACCTGCAGATTATGATGCGAATGGTTTTCTAGATTTAGCACCAGTAGGGGCACAAAGTTTAATCATTCCAGAAGGTAATTATAATGCAGTAGAACTCGCAAAAGTCATTAGCGATGGAGTAGTAGCGGCAGGGCCACTAAATCCTTTAGAAGTAAAATTTGACCCTGTAAAATTAAAATTCAGTTTCAGATGTATTCAAAAAAATCTCCGTGTCACCTTGGCCATGAAGAATGGTGCAGCAACTGGAGAGGATATGAATGAAGAATTAGGATTTGATCTAATTAATACTGATGGAGACCCATTCGTAGAATTAAATTTAGGCGCTAATCAGTGGTTTAACGGTTTTTCAAATCCACCTGCAGCACCTCCTGGCGTGGGTGTAGATACAATTAGGAATGGCCCTTTCTTAACAACTCCTTCTTATTTTTTGTATGCAGATGATGTAGTTGATGTCACTAATTCTATTAGAAGTCTTTTTTTAAGAACTAATTTAAGCACTACTTCTGTTTTAGATAGTCATATCGGTGGAGGGTTCAGTAATATTTTAACAAGAGTTCCTATTAATGCAGAGCCCGGCGGAATCATTACAATTAAACCTGTTGATGGTAATGTTCATAAATTACTCTTAAAAGTAAAATCTATTACTGATATTTCAATTACTCTTACAAATCAAAAAAATCAAGTTATTGATCTTAATGGTTTAACTTTTGATATTTCTCTCAAATTAGAATTTATTGCTGATAAAGAATTAGAACAAGCACCTGATAGACGCGGAGATTTTATAATGAACCGTAATCAATCATTACAAAAATTTATAGAAGAACAAGAATTAAAAACTAAAAAGAAAAAAAGTAAAAAAAAAGAAAATAAAAAAACTTAATTCATTATAATTCAATAATGGGATTCTTCAACGTATTAGGGCATAAAGTATCTTCTGCTGTTCATGATTATGGACAGAAAGCAAGGCACGTAGTAAATAAAGGCGTAAAAGTAGTTGCAGATGATGTAGGACAAATAGCGGATGTAGCAGAAAAAGTAGGTGATGTCGCTGGTAAAGTTGCAGGTGTCGCTTCAGTAGGTGCTGGACTTGCAGCTGCTACTGGTATTGGTGCACCCATAGCTGCAGGACTAACTGCAGTCGCAGGAGCGGCAAAAGGTGTTCAGGGAGCGGCAGGAGTAGTCGGAAGAGGTGCGAGGGCGGCTGATACTGGAATACAAACTGCCAGAGCGGCACAGATGGCAGTAGATAAAGCAAAACGCGGGGATATAATGGGTGCTATTGAGGCAGGTAAAATTGCTAAGGCAGGAGCAGAAAGCACAAGAAAACAAATTCAGCGAGTTAGAAAGTAAATTTTAATATAATTCTTTAATTTATAATGAGTATTGAAACTTGGCTTGCAATATCTTTATTTATAAATTTCTGTTATGGAGTTGAAACAATTAACAGAGAAATAAAAAAATATAATGAGGATAAAATAAAAAATAAAAATAAATAATAATATATAAAAAAGATGGATAGTATTAATTCAGTTTCAGTAGTTTCAATTGACGAAGAAAGATTAAAATTCAGAGTAATTCTGGGTGTTGATGCAGTTGCAAAATTATCTAGTAGGCCCGGCCAATATGATTTTGATTTACCGCCTCTAACTTCTTTCGGTAATAGTAATCACTATAATCAGTGCACCATGACTTGCGACGGTGTTTCTTTTAAAGTTCAGAATAATATTGATGATGCTGTATGGACTGATGGGGCAAATTTCGTTAGGATGGATAGCATAGAATTAAAGGCATCCTGTCCATCTTCTCAAACAGGGGCAATCAAACGTATCGGGGTTAATGATTTTGATGAAGTATATTATGGTCAGTTTAGGCAGATGATTCCTTTAAGATGTAATTTAATCGGTAATGATGATGGCACAATAGTTGCTGCTAGTCCTGGCCCTGGCACTGTCGGCACAGGATGTTATGCTTGGCAGGGAGAAGGTTTAGGGGAACCTGTTTTATCTGGTAATCCTTTTGGAGATACTTTAACTCTGACTTTAACTGACCCTTCTTTTCCTTTTGGTAGCACAAGATTAGTAAGTTTTGCGACTGGTGTTGGTGGTATTGATCAGGGCACTTATGCTTTTCAATTTACGATAACGATGGTGCCGAATAAATAAAAAGGATTCATTATAATCTGCAATAAATAAAAACTAAAAAAGTTTAATTCTAAAATTTTTTTTTATTTTCATTAAGTATAAAATAATGGAAAGAGTTTTACCTTCTAATGTGGACTATACAAAAATTTTACCCCTTGCTGTAGAAAGTCGTTCTCGCCGTAGAAGTTTCTTCCCTACTAATGGGCAGACTTTCGCGAGTAATGGAAATAATATCATTCGTATTGATATATCGGCCGCTGCTTTTTTAGATCCGAAGCACTCGTATCTTCGCTTTCGCTTTAGAAATTTAACCGCTCAGGCAGTTGGTTTTGACTTTGGCGGGGGCCACGGATTTATCCGCAGGCTGAGAATTGAGCAAGCAGGCAATGTTTTAACTGATGTGAATCATTATAATCGCCTTATGGCAGGTGTAATCCTCCCGTGTCAGGGTGGTGTTGATAGTGTCGCTCATCGCAGTATTACTGAGGGACAGCGTTTTGCTAATGCTCGCGTTAATGGCAATTCTAGTCAACCGACATTAAACGCTGAGATGTCAGGTGCAATTGTTAATACTCCTGCTAACTCAGATGAAGTAGTTGCTAATGCTGCTGGTAATGGTCAGTATACTTTCTCTATCCCGTTAATGAACGGCCTTATCGGCACAACTCAGGATAAGATGGTGCCCCTTCAGATGCTTGGAAGCAGCCCCCTCACTATAGAAATTGAACTGGCCGACGGATTAGATATCGGTGCTTATGATGGTGCAGTAGCGGCCCCTAATTATCAGATTGAAGACGTGCGCTATATTGCCCAGTTAGTTGAAGTTGGCCCGGAAGTAGATGCTCAACTTCGTATGGTTCAGGAAGTATCAGGAGGCAAACTCGTGCTCAACGGTGTTGATTACACACACTTCTCTGGCACGGTTCCAGCAGGTGCAACTGGTAATCAATCTATTAATGTTCCCGCTCGTCGCAAATCTCTTAAGAGTTTATTCTTTGTAGGAGCGTCTCAGCAGTATGCGGCAGGTGCAGGTGCAGGTAATCATTCTCAGTCATTCAATTTATCCTATGGCGGCACTATGACCCTTATTGATTATCAGATTAAAATTGGTTCAGTTGTATATCCCCCTACTCCCGTCGCCTGTGATTTTCAGGGTGTTAATGGTGTTTCTGCCTTCTCCAGAGGTGAAGCGTTTTCTGAATTATCTAAGTGTTTTGGTTCTGTATCTAGTGCTCATGGCACAGGGTCTCTATCTACTCTTAATTATGCTCTCAATCAAGGTAATGTTGCTACTATCCCCCGTGATCCTGGTGTTGGTGGTGCAGTTGTTTCCTATCAGTTCGCGCCCTTTGCTATGGATCTAGAGAGTTTCCAGCGCACTGCTCTAGAGAGCGGTGTGAACACCTCGGACCGTTCGCTCCCTATTACTTTAGTGCTCAATATCGGTGGTGGCGCTGCAGCTGCTAATGAACAGTTTAATTTAGATGCCTATGTATCTTTTGATAGTCTCTATTTTATTGATGAAATTGGCAATATTCGCGTATCTATGTAAAAAGGATTCATTATAAACTGCTATGAATTTAAATTATAATTTTATTTTATTTTGTTTTATTAAGAATGATTATACATCAAATCTTTTTTAAATTTACTGATAAAACTTTTCAGGATTTCCCTTGTTATGATATTGGAATGAAAAAATGGCAATCATTATGTGATAAATACGGTTGGGAGTATAGACTGCATACTGAAGTTGATGAAAGCATAATGACTGAAGAAGAAATTAAAATTATGAAACTAGGAAAAGAAAAATACCCTTTTTACGTGCAAAATTATTACAGATTAATATTATTAACTAAATTCGGGGGTCTTTATGCAGATCTTGATGTATTCCCTACTGAAAATTTTGAAAAAATTAAAGATAATGAAATTATTATAGGCCGTTCTGTTGAAACTAACAAGAAAAATAATTATGATGTTAATGATAATATTCTTAAATTTACTCCAGAACTTGCTAATAAATTATTACGATATATGATTGAACAAACAGAAGAGAAATTAAAGATAAAAGTTTATGAAACATGGCGAATAAGATTTTATCTTCAAACAACTGGGGCACAGATGTTTGCGAGGTTCTGTAAGACAAATAATCTTAAAGTATTAGATGATTGGGGTGATTATTTCATAGATCATAATACTCAGGCATGGGATAAATTAAATCTTCAAAAATAATTTATTCTTTTTGTTATAGATGATTCATCAAGTTTATGGGATTTTTAATGATGGTATTGAATTAAGTGATATTCCTATCTATAAGCAGAATGTTGAAGAAACAAAAAATTTTTGTAAACTTCATAATTATGAATATAAATTATGGAACTTAAAGGAATGTGAAAAATTGATAGAAGAAGATTATCCTGAATATTTAGATCTATGGAATGATTTTAGATATGCAATACAAAAAGCAGACTTCATAAGATATTGCATTCTGTATAAATTCGGTGGTCTCTATATTGATTGTGATATTCGGCCGATGAAAAATTTAGATGCAGTTTTTAGTGAACCCTTTTATTTTGTTCATTGGGCAAATGATAAAGATAAGAAAACTTATAATGCAATTATGTATTCAGTAAAAAATCATAAATTATTTTCAGATATAATGATTGAATGTAAAAGAAGTTTTTATGAAAAAAGTAAAATTAAAACTTATGATACTTGGAAAGGTCGCTTTATCTTTCAGACTACTGGTCATTCTATGCTTGAAAGAGTTATGAAAAAAAATAAGATAAATAAAGATAAATATTTTCATGATGTTCTTTATGTTAAAAATTCTGATAAAGGATATGAAGTAGGAGATATGCAAGCTGCTCTATTCTATGATGCTAATGCAAGTGTCTGGTATGATAATCTTATTTGAATGAATCCACTTTGAATAAATCTACATCAATCCTTAAAAGACATTCATAATATGAATATCTTCCCCCCCATGATTTCTCATATTCTGCATATTTTTCATTATATCTTTTCTTTTGTTCTGTAATGTTTCCCATACCTATTTTATCTTGTCCTAATTCTTTTCTTTGATCCCTAATCATCCTTTTCGTATCTTCATAAGTTCTGACCCAGATTAATTTATCTCCGCACCCTTCTACCTTCATAAGAGTTCTGTATTTGTTAGATATGTCTTTATCTCGCATTATTTAATTTATATCTGTTTAAAAAAAAATAATGTAGAAATCAAATTTTTTACAGTTTTTTGAAAATAAGATAATAATAATTGTTCATAAGATAATAATGATTAATCATATGGTTCTTTGAGATAATTTATAAAGACGTTCTATCAGTATATCATTCATTCTTTTTACTTCAGTAATTTCTTCTTTGAGTTCCTCTTTTTCTAAATCATATTGTTCAGGTGGTTCGTCCATGATTTCTTCTTTTAATTTTTCATTCTCTTCTTTTAATTCTTCATTCTTTTTATTTAATAATTCTTCTACCCTCATCCAATTCCTCTTTTGATTTCTATACCCATCAAGATTAGTTTTTTGATTATCATTCACTTCTTTTAATTTTTCATTCAGTTGTAATAATTCTTCAATGAAGTCCAGATGTTCCCGAATGAAAGGAGAATTACTGATCCTCCTATTATATCCTTTAACCTGATCAACAGTAATTTGTTCATTATTCTTAAGACGCTCTTTAATCATCTTAAGACTAGAATACTCTTTAAAATCACTCATTATTTAATTTATTCTGGTTTGATTTGATTTGATGTAGAAATCAAATTTTTTACTGTTTTTTGATGATTATGAAGTATATATTGTTCTTAAACAAAAAAAAGATAATAATGATTAATGATAATGATTGTTCTGTTAATATCCCTGAGAATTACGTTCATCTAATCCTCTTTGTTTTCTTGTTGTAATCTGAACATACTCCTTAGTCTTTTTTTTGTAGAGATCAAGGTATTTATCTTTTTCTTCTTTTAG
>TARA_R100000808_G_scaffold24930_1_pt1 | contig 10336 bp, 5 predicted proteins | sample TARA_R100000808 | Tara Oceans TARA_R100000808 (sample SAMEA2622852) | marine metagenome | biome: marine biome (ENVO:00000447); feature: marine epipelagic mixed layer (ENVO:xxxxxxxxx); material: "saline water (ENVO:00002010), including plankton (ENVO:xxxxxxxx)" | depth 140 m | reverse complement strand
TCTGTAGCGTGAGTATTAGCAATGTTTAATCCTATGATTACATCGGTACTTGAAGCAGTTCTAACTAGAACATCATCACCGCTTGCACCAGCGTCTATAGTTTTTACGTAATTATTAAATGCCATATATTATCCTAACGCCAAAGCAAGAGCAGTGGCTTGTGAGTCTGTGTATGCTTTAGTAGAAGCGTGGTTATCTGAGGTAGGTGCTCCAGACAAGGTTAGTGCTCCTGTCATTGTGTCACCTGATTTAGAAACTTTTGCACTAATAGTGCCAATATTAGTTGATACTGTATTTATGTTAGATAAGTTTGTATTAGTTCCTGAAGTATCTGTTCCACCATCGTAACCAGTTACTATAGTAGACATGTTGTCCAGAACATCGGTTACAGCTAGTGCATTCATATCTGATATAATATCAGAAGAAGCTAAAGTATTTAAATCAGCTACTATATCACTTGTTGCTAAAGTATTTATATCTTCTACAATAGAGTTGCCTGAAGCTGATGTTCCTGCTAATATAGCCATATCTGCTACAGTATCCGCAGTGCCTAATCTAGTAATTTCAGTACTAAGTCCTGCAACTGTAGTAATATCAGCACCAATTCCTGTATCGACATCTACTTTTCGTACAGCATCATTATCATTTTCAGGCTCTCCTAAGTTTTTAATTCGTATACTAGCGGCATTCCAAATATCATCAGTATCTTTAGTAAGAGATCCTGTAGCAGTAGTATCAAATGCTTCTTGAGCTATATGGAATGTTTCAAGAAATGCGTTATCTAATTCTGATTCTGTCAGTACAGAAGCATTTTGAAAATTAGTTGAAAGCGTTGTTTTATCAGATTTAATACGAATTATTTTTACAATATACCAAGCACTCTTATCAGGATACCCTGGATTATCTGTATCAGTATTTCCAAAAGCAGTATGCGTATTATTTATTTGTATGTACTTTCCTGTAGTATTGATAGTCCAAGGCTGAGTACTATTACTTATATTAAGAGCATCTAGTTTTGCTTTTTGATTAGCTGTTAATACTGTGTCATCTCCTACTGTATCAGTCGATAATCTATAAATACGCACACCATTAATGTATAGGCGTAATTCTTCTGCAAAATCATTTACATACGCATTAATGGTACTTGGAGTATATCCTATATTAGCATACGATATTTGAAATGTTGAAGCAGGTGCTTCACTGTAATCACCACCAGAGGATGCTCCTTGATTACCTGCGGTAGTTAAAGTTGTAGTTAAAGATGATATTGCCATGTTATTCTAATCGTAAAGCTTCTTTAGGAAATCCTTGTCGAACACGTTCTTCATTATATTTTTCCAACATAACTTTTTGTTCAAGTTCGTCATTTTCAGGTAATTGTAATAAAACAGTTTCTGCTAATTTTCTATAATCGTTAATAATATCACGTACACTAATTAAACGAGGATCATCATCAGCATATCCTTCAATAAGACGATCATCAGGATTTAATCCTGCTTGATAATCAGGACTGTTAATTAAAGTATCTAAGGCTTGTTTAAGTGTTTGATAGCCGTAGTTAGGATGTGGAAGAGTTCCTGTAAGTCTTTGTAATTCTGAAAAAGTTCTGTCATCGAGTTTGGTTTTATCAGTCAACCATCGAGTAGGTCGTGATATAAATTCTCCAAGACGTTTAAGTTCGTTCCTTGTAGGATCGTTAAATATTTTAACTACAGGAATACCTGTGTTATAATACCCAGGCATCTCTACAAGTTCTCCTGTTATTTCATCAAATTTATCAGGTACTACATCAGGGTTTATCTTTTTCATGACTTGATTATAGAATGATGAAGCTTCTTTAAAAGCTCTATCTCCTGTAATCATAGACCTTATCTGCATATAGCTTGATGGTATAAAACTTGTAGCCATCTTAATTGCAACTCTGGATGGTTCCATAGTCAACGAATCAGTTTTCTGATCCATTGTCAGTATTTCCAATAAGTTTGCAATACCTTGAAAATATGCTTTATCTTGTATAGTTTCAGTAAATCCTATGATACTATACATTACCATCTGATCTCTTTGTTCTTCATTCATATAATGAAGATTATCAGCAATGTTTGCGACAAAAGCTAACGGAAGAAATAAAGGATCAAGTCTGTTGTATCCGTACCAACTATCTCCTATACGTATAGAGTAAGGTTGATTACCAGCTTCTCTCCATCGTTTATTAGCTTTGTAGTTTGCTGGTCCTGCTCCTGTGATCTTACCATCAAGGACTACTGCTAATGCAGATCCATAGAGCACAGTACCCAGTGCCATACGTCCTCGTAATAACGCTTTCATTTGAGGATCAGCATTTAATAGCTCATCTCTAAACTTCCTAAAATAAGGTAGTCTATTAAGAGCTAACGACATAGGTGTACGTTGGTAAGCTCTGATAAAAAGATTAGTCGGAGTTCTAATAAAAGGAAGAAATAGTCCTAGACTCGGATGTTTACCAACCAGTATCTGTAAAGATCGAGGAGGACTGTTTCTAGCTAAGTCCTCAGTAAACGTGACTTGTCTTGATATTTGCAATCCTGCGTTATCAATAGCTCTTCCAGTATTAGGATCAAAAGCTTCATCAATACGTTTAGTAATGTGATTCTTTAATGCTTTACCTCGTAATCCTTGGTCTACTCCTTCCATAGAAGCATCAGCATATATCTTGGAACGATACGATAATTGTTTAAAGAACTCATCCTCAGATCCCATTAGTCTTAATGACATCCTATTAACTTTACCAAGAAAATCTATAGCTGTACCTGCTACTGCTTTATCTTTTAATCCCATACGTTCAGCAGTAATCATGTGTCGAGGCAATCCGTCAACCTTAGTTGCCAAAGGATCAAGATAATTCTGTTCATGATACAAAGACTTACGTGCCATGCGTAACGCTGGTAGCATTTGAGACAACATAGCTTTATAGTGTGTCATCAAACTACGGAAACTAGCTCGTTCACCTGGGGTCAGCAGTGCTCCTACGTAACGCTCAGTTGGATAAATAAGATTTTCACTTACTCCAGACAGTACGTTAGTAACATGAGTCTTTACGTTATTCAGAATAGATCCTCTAAAGAGTTCCCCTGTTACATCGAACAGACCTGTTTTCCTGTAGTTGTAGGCTTCTTTAAGGAACTTACTGGGATCGTTATCGTAGATACGTATACGTTCTGCTATGGCTTGAGCATCTCCATCAACTCCTTTATCCTTTAACATTTTCTGAAGTTTAAACGGATCATCTCCTGCCTGTCCTATACGAATACGTCCAGCACTTACTGCCCTTGCAGTACCTGTAATTCCTGTCTTGACATTATCAACTAACTCCATCCACTGACTAAGAGTATTCATAAATTGAGCTTCAGTCTGTGGAGTAGACGTATGAGATAAGGCTTCTGCTTGTTTAGATAAAGTACGCCTAAAGTTTTCGACCATTAACTTGAGTGCTATAATAGACTCATCAGCTTTACCAGTATCTTTAGCTATTTTAGCAGAAAATGCAAGTATCTTATCAGGAGAAACTACATCACCCATCAAGTTATTAGTTGTAATTACAGCTTCTTCCCCTGTTTTTTGTAAAGACTTCTTGCTTCTTGTTACAACTTGTGGTACACTCTCCTTTAGTTTCTCTAAGACATTAACAGTATCTACACTATCAAATTTAGTAGTATTAAAAAATTCTTTATTAGGTTCTAAAGTTTCAGGAGACTTTAGAAAAGCCTTCATAGTCTTTAGTTCATCCTTAGTAAATGTCTTAGTCCCTGCTTCTATACTATCATCTACAGTTTCTGCTACTGAAGGTTTTACTTTTTGTGATTGTTCGATAGCTTTAGTAGTATCAACAATACCTTCATCACTTATTTTCTGAACTTCTTCAGGGGATTTACCAGCACTAATAGCATCATCAATATTCTTTTCTCTTCTAAGCAGTGCCGCAATAGGTTTTGAAATTACTTTAAATAAACCAAAAGTGGCTGCATCAAGTCCTATTGATTCTAAAGCCATAAGAACTCGTTCCCATGTGATGCTGTTTGCTTTATCTGAACGTAACAAATCAGTAATAGGATTACGTAACGAAGGGTAGTTATCCAAAAGATTCGATAATCGGGCTTCATGAGGCTCTAAAGCCATAGTTGATGCTACGGCCCCTGGAGCAAGAAAACGTCCAGCACCAGCCAATCTGGAGGTTCCCTGAAGTATTTTACCAGCCTTCATGAACTTACCAACACCATATACTAAAGAAAGTATCTCTGTAGCATCTCGTGTAAATGCTCCTGCGGTAGTCTTGGGTTGTACTACTTCAGGTATCTCCCAGTTAAATATTTCTTTAACTCTTTCGTCAACTAAAGGTGCAACCTGAAGATCAGGATTAATAAACCTAAATCCTTTGTCGATAGATCTGTAACCAAATTCAGCTATTGCTGATCCTACGTCAACCACATCTTGAGCACCTTCACGTAATCCTGCTAGTCCTCCTGTACCCATATCTTTTAAAATACTTTCGTCAGACTCAGGTTCTTCTTGAGGTTCTGGTGGTATAGGTAGATCACTAACTTCTTCGCTTGCCTGATAGTCTCCTGGCTCTTCTTCTCTGGCTATGGTTTCTACAGGAGGTGAAAGGTTAATACCTTTTTCTTTTAGATACTCTTGTATAATAGGCGAATTTAAATCTCCTATTTCATCTTTATTATCATTAGATATAAAAAGATCTGTTAATTGCATTATTGAAGATCCTTTCTAAAAGCTTTCTGATATTTTTCATTAGGTTTTATTTTAGGCTCTGCGGGTTTTTCAGTTTCATATTTCTCTTGATAATCTTCCCGCATTTCAGGAGTAACTTTTATATTTCCTAATCCTTTAGATTCACTTTCAGATATTAAATTCTTAAACCCCGTAGTATCTGGAAGAGGCTGTTCTTTAGCCCATTCTTCAAAAGAAGGAACTATTTCTCCTAAAACTGTAAAAGTGTCTGCATCTCCTTGATCTAAATTAGGTTCAGCACGATCTTCTTCATTATCTTTAATAGGTACTGGACCTACATCAGTAGCTTTAAGTGTTGTAGGAGCAGGACTACTTCTTTTTAATTTAAATGCTTCTTTTGTAGGTTTATTTTTTTCAGAAGGCTTGCTAAAATTGCGTTCATCTTCAATTAATTTTTCAAAAAACGCTTGTAATGACCCTTCAGGTTTTCCTAGTTCTTCCCAATAATTTTTAACATCACTATCAAAAATAAGCCCTTGATCTTCTTTATGGTTTAAAATTAGTTGAGCTACATCTCCAACTTTAAATTTACTTTTAACTTTTGTAAGATCATTATATTCTATAAGTTTGTTTTGTATTTCTTTTTTTTCTTCTGTATACGGATCAATGATATTTTTTTCAATGTAATCATTTACAATCTTAGTAAACTCATCAGAACTTTTTGTTGTTTGTAAATCTCCGTTACTAGCCCACCAAGTTTGTATCTCACTTATTGCTTCAGTCAATCGAGCAGATTCAGCAGGATTATCAATAGTCCATCTTTCATCTTCACCCTGAATTACTGTTGCTTTGTTAGACGCAAACAATAAAGCTAAACGCTTACGTGTATTGGAAAATAAACGGGTAAAAAATCCTTGTCCAAATTCTTTATGCTGATCTGTTACTGTTTTATAGAAATCATATTTTTCTAATTTAGTTATATCAACACCTGCTTCAGCTACTCTTTTTTTAATATCTTCAAAAGATTCTGTAGGATTTCGTTCATCCCACAATCCCCATACAGTAGCTTCAAATCCATCAGGAGGAACTCCTTTTGTATTCTCTAATGATGTCACATAATTATCAAGTCGTACATGTACATCTAAATCCTTAACTAATGCTAGTCGTTTAAAAGATACTATATGATTTTTTAATTGATTAAAATCTACAACTCCTGAATCGTTTCTAGGAATAGTACTAACAAATTCAAATATTAATTCTTGCTCTGCATTATCTCTTTTAGTTTCTCTTAATTCGTTTTCTAATCTATAAGATGTCTCTTGGTCTATACGGATTTGATTTAAAGTTTTATCTTGAAGATCTCGCATATACTGCGTATTGTTCCCTTGTTCATACGCAGGTAGAAGCATATTTAATATATTGCTATCTCTAAATCTTACAGCTATATCTGCAATACTACTTTGTACAGACCTATGTACTACTGTAGCATCCATTCCTTGTTGAAATCTTAATTCAGATTCTTCATTAATGTATCGATTTAATTCTACAATTTGATTTACAGCATTGTCAGGATTAGTTAATGCTAATTTAAACATTTCTAATTCTTGTTTTAATCCCTCAGTATCAGGAGCAAAACCTGTTTCTTCAACAGCAAGATCGTAAAGTCCTGTAATTTGTTTGTTTAGGGCTTTTGCTCGTTCATGTAAAACAGTTCCGTCAATACCTTTTGTTGAGAGAATAGAATCTATTACTGGACCTAACTGTTTAATTTCTGAAGTATTTTTGGTAATATTTTTCTTCTTGCCTAAACTTAAAAGTAACTCTGATGCTTTAGTGGTTTTTCCAGAAATGTCTTTAGAAAACGTATTAATGTTTCCAACCTCACTAAGACTTAATTTTTGAAGAAGATCTCTTACAGGCTTATTCCTGATACTTTCTTCAATTACTTCAATGTTTTCTTGTTGAAACTGTCTTTCAGATTCTTCTTTATAATCTTTTACTTGCTTTTCGTAATGCCGTTGTTGAATTATATTTGAAGTTTTATTTATTGCTGGAGCTAATTCTTCATTTATAAGATCAGGAGCAAATCCGTTAATATGATTTGAGTTATAAAAATTATCTTTGTAATTTTGAATCCATTCTGTAAATGCACTAGGATCAGAACTTTGGTAAGCTTTTGATTTACGCCAATCTAATAAAGCTTGTGATCCAAAGCGTCTACCAAAATGGCGTAACAAACCTCGATCAACACCTTCAGCATAATAAGGATTATCATTAGGATTAATGATTTTATTCTTAACCCCTATTCGCATTCTTTCTATTTGTTCAGGAGTAGCTCGGTGCATACGTGCTAAACCTCGTTCCATCTCTTCTTCAGTATACTCTTTGTGGGCTTCAGCGGCAATAGGAGAAGCTGTTTCTATTAAGCTCATTAAAGCTTTTGCCATTTGCTGTTGCTCTGTTCCTCCTTTTACAGGACCAGCTACAGTACCCCCGCTAAAAGCTTTTGGCACATTAGTATTGATAAAATCCTGACGAACTACAGGATTAATTCTTGGTGTTTGAGCCATAAGTTTTATGTAGTTTGATATAACAAAGGATCTCCTCCTCCTTGCCTACTATTGTATGCCTGAGATTCATTACCTGTTCCCCATTTAAGTCCTGCATCTTTATTAAATTGATACGCTTTAGCAGAACCTTCAGCCATTCCAACTAATTGACTTGCAATGCTTGGACCTCTAGCTTTAGCTTGACTTTCAATACCCATAATGGCAGCTTGTTGTGCATCAATAGCCTGAAAATTAATATTGGTTAAGGCTCCTCTAAGATTTTCTTGGGTACTTCCGTATTGACTTTGGATTCTATTCATATTAGTTAATCCTTGTCTATTAATACTGTTAAGTATTGCGTTACGTTCCCCTGTTCCTTCACCTGTCTGAACAACAGCTTGACCTGTGGCTTCTATAAGTTGTTTCTTTTGATCTAGCATTGCATCAGAAAACTTTTCAGCTTCTACTTTTCCAGCTTTAGCTACTTTCATCCGTTCTTCTCTCAGCCTATCTATTTGATTCATGTATTGTTGTTTACGTAACTGAGCATTACGAACATACATGTCATTTGTATCTTGGGCTTGCTGATTAGCAGACTGTGCTTGAACGTAAGCACCTATAGCCATCACTACGTATGGGGCCGCTGGGTGACACATAATTTTACAAATTCATAAAAAGGTTTTTTACCTACTCCGTACTCAGGAATAAGTCTTATAAATGTAAATCCTAAATATTTTAACCATTTAATTGACACACGATTACCTATGTGTACATAATTATATAGTAAATCATATTCTTTGGTTATCTTGTCAACCCAAATTTTTGACTCTTTAAGGAAAGATTTTTGTACTTTTATTATTTCATCACTTCCTAATAGCCACGGCAACGCATGGGTCTTATGTTCAGGATCTAATCCTACTCCAAACATACCAATAACAGTATCATTATGGATGATAGAATTGCATTCGGCCTTGGATAAGTTGAAAGAGGTTACTAAGGCTTCCTCATTGTTTAACCCTATTCCATAACGTATTTCAAGTTCATCTTGGTGTCTAAGATTTGGAGCAAGTATATAACAATCTTCTTCTTTACTGGGCCGATAATACGGCTTTGTCATGTACGTCTTGAACGTAGTACCATAAATCCCTCCCATTCAGCAGATTGAAACACAGACGGAAGATGACTTGCATTCTGTAATTCTATGTCAACTAAGTTTGATCTAGCCAACACGGGTACTTTGAAAGTCCCTTCTTGTAATGTCTGAGTATCGATTTTTCGTGTACCAATAGTGTTACCAGAAAACGTAATAGTTCTAGCAGTTCTACCTTCTGTAGTAGATGGTTGTGGAGAAACAACAACCTGGAAAAATCCTGTTTTATTATAGTTGAAACTAATGTTTCTTAATTGTAGCCTTGCAAGGTTAAGAACGCTTTCTCCTTCTTTAACCACTTGTTCAGATACTTTGTATTTAAACGTATATGGAATACCTGCAAATATACGCATAGACTGACTAGCTCCACCTCCAGCTACCCATCGTGCAGTTCCGTTTTCAAGATAGGATGTAACCACGCTTTCTGCAAGATCTGTTCCTAGAAGTTCTCCTGTTTCTGCTATATACTCAACGCCAGTAGGAACTCCTGTAGGGAACGCACTAGCTAACGTACTGTACAGGGGAAGACCTGATGTAGAATCTACAGTTCCTCCTGTTCCAGCATTGTATTTTAATAGTATTCTTCGATCTAATAATATAGGTTGTGAATCCTGCATGATTAATGACGCAGAATCCGTTGATAGATCGATACGTTCAATACTTATTTTATTTGAACGATTGACTACTATGTAGATCTCAGATCCTAAGAAAGTGATAGCAACAATATTTCCATCAGATTTCCAGACTGACCATGAACTCTGGACTTTCTGCCTGTCTTGCCAATAGTATTTGTATACGTATATGTTCTTACGTTCACTACTAGACAAGCATACTACCATTTCTTCGTTAGAACTTGATGCCATACTGCGTATAATTCCTGGTATATACTGAGGAACATGGGCAGTAACTTCAACTGCATCATTAGTATCCGTGTTTTCTTCAACAAAGTATTCTCTAATACCTGAGTATTCTCCACGTTTAAACGGAAAGAATATATACTTACCTGCTGGTACTGGTTTTGCATCAGTAGATGTTTCAAACTGAGTTGATACGTCAATAGTTACAGACTCAGGAGTAAGAGTTTCTTTAGATCCAACTTTAAATTGTTGCAGATCAGAAAACAAAATTAACTGTTCCTGAAATGGTATAGCGTGTTCTAGTATAGAAACTTGGTTATTACTTACAGCAACATCAATAGGATTAGTAGCAGGAGATGCTATGACTGTAGATTTAAAAAAGTTAGTGTAATCTCCAGCTTGAGAGAATATCACATTCTCATCACTAATAAATCCTAGTCTATTACGATGAAAGAATACATCACGTATAGTGTATGCTCCTAATGGATTTGAAGTTTCATTGTATAATGCAAAAGAAGGAAACGGATTAGTAGTGTTATCCCCTGATTTTCTGGGAGCATAGGTAGTTGAAGTAAAATCAAAGTATACTAGATTATATGTAGTCGCACTTAATCCATAATATGTATCTGCTATAGTAGGAGTTATATTTCCGCTAGATCCTCCACTATCACTGATAACAATAGTAGGTGTTGTAGTGTATCCACTACCAGTATTAGTTATAGTCACTGAATCAATAACACCACTTTCGTTTACAGTATATGTTCCTGAAAATCCTGAACCTCCACCTCCTGTTGCACTTAAAGTTCCTGCACTATATCCAGTACCTCCTCCTGCTATAGTTAATGACGTTATAGCGTTACCTGGATAAAAGTTACGTACCAGCGTGTGTGGCATAGTACTTTCATCTAGTTCTTTTCGTCTATCCGTTGCATCACTTTCGGGAAACATAGGTTGAGCTATTTCAGCCCAAACTTCACCATCATATTGTACATAGAAATCATCTTGATTTGATTTTTTATCTCCTTGTACTCTAGCAGTAACTAATTTTCCAGTATATG
>TARA_R100000808_G_scaffold1242_3_pt1 | contig 10358 bp, 10 predicted proteins | sample TARA_R100000808 | Tara Oceans TARA_R100000808 (sample SAMEA2622852) | marine metagenome | biome: marine biome (ENVO:00000447); feature: marine epipelagic mixed layer (ENVO:xxxxxxxxx); material: "saline water (ENVO:00002010), including plankton (ENVO:xxxxxxxx)" | depth 140 m | reverse complement strand
TTGATAAGTTTGTAATAATGCCATTCTATTTGTTGGTAATGTAGAGCCTGATACAATATGAATGTCATATTTACCTACTCCAACATCGTGAAATCTTTTAACTGTTCCATCTTCCATTTCAGAATAAAAATTAATTCTTTGTTCATCTAATTCGCCATTAGGCTGTAATAATCTTATTACTTTTTCTTCAGTATATAATTGCTGCATTAATGGAACTGCAACTTTTGCAACTTGAGTTAAAAAGTTTTCTATATCATCTCTACGAGATTTAATTCTTCTCTGCCCAAACTCATCAATAACTAATGTTCCTCTATAGGTAGAAGGAGCACTTGATGTGCTTCCTTGCATTAGTTCAAAAATACCAAAGCCGTATTCTAAATCATATTTAGCATCAGCTTCATTTTTATATAGTTCATTAGGCAGAGGAACTGGACCAGCAACGATCGGTGCACCTAGCTCAGCATCAAACTCGATAACACTGGTTCCAGCTTTACTCCACTCCGACTCTATTTGTCGAAGATCGGCTGAGCCTCTAGGTATTAATAATTTTACATTTGTGCTTGTACTTGCATGAGCTATAATCAATGAACGTATCTTATTAATATATTCTTGTAAAGGTCTATAAAGCCTAACGTCTGAATCAGGATAAGGATTTCTATGGTGAACATTCATCATAGGTATAATAGGATAATCATCTGTTGGAAGCACTCTTGTGTATAAAAGTGATTGACCAACTGATACTGTTTGCTCTATGCAAGGTTTTAATATATTGTTTACTTTAATTCTTCCTGTTCCTATTAATTCTTCTTTAGACATAGGAATTAATTGAACAGTAGATCCTGGTATTCCATCTGAATTTTCTACTCCTGGAACTATTTCAGGTTGTTGCTGAATAGGTGCTCCCATTTCATCAAATTTAGGATCTGGTAATCTAAAGTGAAATACATGTCCAACATCTACTATGTGTTGAGCAAGGATTGCTATACCTGCATCATCATGTACTATCTCTTCTTCTCCAGTTACTTTTCTTACAATAAAGTAATAATTTTGTAAATAACCACCGTATTCTTCTTCATTAAAGATAAATTCTTCATTTGCAAAAGGTTCATAAACATGATAATACGGATGTGATACCCTAGAATATCTTTCCATATATTTACGTTTTGTATGTTTTTTTGATTGATCATCTGAATAAAACATCTGACCTTCTGTAGCAGCTAAGTCAGTAGCAGGATAGTCATCATCGTCCATTACAGCTGGAGATGAATTTTCAATAATATCCATAAATGATGGATAAATATTTGAAGCAACTTCATCTGTCATATGCTTACAAACTATAATATTTGAAGCATCTCTAGCGTATGGGTCTTTTGAATTAGGATCAATATAAACATCTAAAGGATTAATAGATTTTATCATAACTTCTCCTTTACCATTATCCACTCCTGGATCTTGATAAACTTGAAATACTCCCATTCCTCCTACATAGTAATCATCAATAGTTTTTTTCAATTCTTCATCACCTGATGAAAAGTGCCATATATGCTGAAATAAGTCAGAAAAGACTTTAGCTGTTTTTGAATCAGAGTCTTCTTTTGCAGTAGCTCTAAATTGAGGTGAGTTATATGTTAGTAAAGATTTGGCAGTTTCTACAATAGGATGAATTCTATTTACTACTATTGGTGCTTGTCCACGTGATTCTAATATATCTTTTTCTTCGTGAGACCACTGTGCTCCAGCTCTAAATTCTAATGCTTCCTGAAATCCTTGAGCCCATATTTGTCTAGAACTTTTATATTCATCAAATAATTCAATGCTTTCTTTAACCTCAGGAGTCATTGTTTCGTCCTGTATTGAACCTCTTTTATATCCAAAAGTAAAATCTTTATCTAGTGGATTCTGAAATCTGTTTTCTGCTATGTTCTTCGGTTTTTTCGGCATTATCTTTTTTTATCTCAATATAGTCCTCAGGTATAATTCCGTAATCATCAAGAGTTTTTAATAAATCTTTGATTGTGAACTTATATTTTTTTTTAACTTCTTTTTCTAACATTAGAATTTTACTGATAAATTATTAAAAAATAATCGACTTGTCAAGTCTTTTCTACAGAGTTTTCCAACTTTTTTTAGTAAATTGCATATATTCTGGCTCTTCATATACTTTTTTAGCTTCATGATGGGGTCTATAGCAATTTTTATTAGCATAAAAGAACCCATCTAACAAGTCATCATGTTTACCTCTAGGGTATAATAATAGCTCATCTAACAAGGCTTGTTGATCTTCTTTTATGAAAACTTTATAATTTGCAAACAATGGCTGTAAACTTTCTAATCTAAAAGACTTTCTAGTTCTAGGATTTTCTTTTATTTCTAATCCAGGTATAAATAATCCCAGTTGCTCAGATTGTTCTTTAATATATTGTCTTAACATTTCCTGATATCCAACAGCCTCAATCCTTGTTCTTTGACTTTTATACTGTTTAAAATTATGTATAATAGCATCTGCTAAATCTAATGGTGTTGCTCTTTTTCTATAGTATGGTAAGCAAAATCTGTTATTATCTTCATCTACTGCCAAGTTAAATATAACTGAATAGTCAGCAGTACTTTTAGTGCTAGAAGCAGGGTCGATGCCTGTAAACACATTTACAGGTCGAACAATGTCTACTTCCTCACCATTAAGCTTCGTCAGGACAAGGTTCGACAACCCTTCCTCTGTTCTTTCTATAAATCCATCGTATGTCTGAATAAACTCTTGTCTGAACAAAGCATCTTCATCTCCAACGATTTCACATAAATATTCCCTATAAAACACAGAAAGACGATTAATACTATCTAATTCTTCTTTCTTTTGTTTTAATTTATCGACTGGCCATACCTCAGGCCATAAAGCAAAATTATTTTCCAGGTCTGGTTTAAATGTAAAGTTTTTCCAACCCTTCATATCTTTTAGTGTTTCTACCATACACCGTTCGTGTTGGGGAGTACCAATAACACATATCTTTCCACGTTTAGGATCTAGAGAAGGGACACCACTCTGCAATAACCATCTGAGATTATATTCCATAGCTTCTGCAGTTTTGGTATTATTTTCATCTTCAGGGTCATCAAGGATCAACAGAGTAGGACGTTGGTTTCCGTGTTTGATTCCTCTTATCTGCTGACCTGTACCCTTACAAATAATAACAGAACCGTCTTTTAGCTCTATTTCTGTATTGGTCCATTTTCTTGCAGAGTTTGCCCCCCAATATCCAAAAAAGTATCTAAACTCTTGTGAATAGTCTAATACATCTTTTATTGTACCTAAAAGCTTTACAGCATGTTGTTGTGTTCTAGATACTAATACAATTACTTTTACACCTTGATCAAACATTAAATGGAATAAAGGGTAAACACCAGCAACTACTGAACTCTTAGCATGACCACGAGGAGCAATTACATTTAATTGTTTTATATCGTCATCCTGTAGGTATTTAGTAATTTCATAGTGAAAGGGTGGAGAATTCTCACTAAACATGTTTGGCATTACCATTCTACCAAACAACAACATATCCTGTTGCATCTCTAATAACATTTTTTGTTTATTCACTTATTTTCACCTTTAAGCCCATATCTTTTGCTACCTTGAAAGATGTAGCTATAAAAAGTAATAAGATCTTCTCACTCTTTGATTGCACTGTGATTGACTTCTTCTTCATCAGATTCAAGCTCCTTTACTTTGGTTGCCTTCAATTTCTTTGTTTGTTTTTCATATGAATCTGCTATTTGATGCGATATATCTAGTTCTAGTGTATCTGTCTGTGTTTTAGACTTAGGTTTCATTTCTAAGAACTCTGACAACTTATCTGCTGCTTTTATCATATTACTACTATCTTCCTTTCCTGTAGCAATAGTGATAGCATCTTTGATCACATCTAATACATAGCCTTCATCTATGTCTTTTTCTATTAAAACATCTTTTAACTTATCACTAACCATTTGTTTTATTTCCTTTGTCTTAAATAACCTTTTAGCTGCAATTTCAGGATTCTCTTGATCTGGACGATATATTTTCCCTATTTTATAAAAATCGGGAACTTCTCCAGCTAATTTGTAGTTAACAAAAGTATCTACTGCTAATTCAGCTCTATCTCTTTGTGCTTCCATCTCATTATATGTTTTAGTTGAAATGCTAGCATAATTCTTTGTTTCATAGTGTGGTTCAAACAATAATTTAGATGTTTCAGATAAAAACTGTTTTCCATAAGGAAATACCATTTCTATGTTTTTTCCATACAAATTACGTGATATACACTCTGAAACATAACCATCGTCACTTACACCCCATTCTCCTGGGCTACATTTGCTCCAATGGTCATATTTAACCTTTAAATTCTTAAATTCTTCTTCCGTATATATATTATACGTCTTCGGCTGATAATTGTTTATCTTCAGCTTCCTGCTTATCTTGATCATTTTTTTCTTTAAAATTGTCCTCTAAGTATTTTATAAACTTATCTTTTGTGCCTTGCATCTTCATATATTCGTCTAAAGCTTGATCTCCCTTAAAAACGTGCTGTTGGAGCTGTTCTAACTGAATACTGACCATTCCTAATACTTTGATTAGTTCTTTCAATGTTGGCTTATTTTTCTTTTTTATCATATTTTACTTGACATCCTCATTTTAATGTTGTATACTTAAAGCATAATACTTAACAAATCTTATATTTGTGTCTTATATACTTTAAGTATGTTAATCTAAATTACTTCTTTTCAAATCTAATAAATTTTCTTTCATTGCTTCTATAACTAAATATACTTCCATTTCTGCTATATGCAGATCTTTTACAGTTAACATCTCTTCATCGTTAAAATCCATCTTTATAGTCTCCCACGATCCATTTTCCCTATTAAACTTCGTCAAGGGGGTTGAATAGTCTATAGAACGTCTAGCCTCTCTAACAACTTGATCCAATGTTAATTTTATATCAAAAAATTTTTTTAGTTTTTTAATAGACATGTTATAATATAATGCCCCTTTTTCAAAAATGCAAGTAGAATGTATGCACGTCTTTTATGAAGTATCTACTACCCTTTGTTTTAGGTTTGTATTCAACTTTCAGTTGAAACTTCCTAAAACGTTAGTAGATACTTAAATAAGAAAATAGTCAGTAAACCTTTGGTTTAGGCTTTGTAGCCTGACTATTTTAACCAATTAAGGAGACTGAAAAATGAGTGAACCAGATAAAAAGTTTAGCAAATCGCTAAACGACTTATCAGTGAAAGTCGTTTTGAAAGTTTTCGACTTCAATTTAGATGAAGTCGAGTTGCCAGATGATGACATCATCAACCTTACTCCTGAAGAAATCAGAAGTAATGATTGGCGAGTTGTCGTAATGGCTTACGATCCATCTTCGGTCCTAACAGACAAAGATAGGGACACAGCCAAGCAGTCTCTCCAAGCACAATACCAAGGTAGTGTGCATATGGAGAAACTCACTGACAAGTTCTTTGGTAGCGGCACACACGAGTGTGTAGCCGTCTACTACAAGAAGTCAGAGAAGTTGCCATCTGGTCCTACTTTCGGCGGCTAGTAACTAACAGTTACTTTGGTAGAAAGGGTAGCATTTTGCTACCTTTTCTACTTTAAGCAGTTCAGATAGAGTATCAAAACACCGCAGTTTAACTAATACCCAACAAGTCACTACTTGTTGTACAAACTTACGGAGGTAAGATTATGCTATTAAATAGATCAGATTTACTCACTGTAATAGATGAGATTGTTAACCAACAATACTATGCAGGGAGAAGTGCTACCTTTTGTTGTGATGTAAATAAGTTAGAGAGTTTATTACCATCTCAACTTCACAGAATAATTAAAGCAAGCACTAGAAATGGTAGAATTAGTAGAATTCTACTAATAAAGCAAGTAAACAGAATTATTAGTTAGTTGCTTAATCAATACATTGTAGCCATCTAGATCACAGCCCATTTGGCTACTTTGTATTTGTTTACCTCAAATACAAGTAGTAGGTGAGTAGTTTCAAAACAGTTCGAGTTATCATTCAGTTTACCCTATTTTCTACTTACTTACTACTATGTATTTTAAATAATTACAAGAATTAAGTAATAAGATTAGCTATCTTGTTACTTAAGTTCGTAAGCCTGTACAATGTGAATTAACCCACATCAGGCTGGTTACAGTTGTCGATAGACTACCAACATGTCAAATAGCATGTTGAAAGCTAACGAGAGTTAGTAACAACCGAATGCTGCACACTAGAGATAACGAGTAGGTTATCATTAGCAAATGCACAGAACACAAGGTCAAAGTATGTCGAGCCTTGCTGTGTCGTAAGATTAATACAATGGACAAGAGTGGAGACACTATCAAACTTGTTTGAGTATGCCAGTTATGGTATGACTATGTGCTAATCCAGGACAGATTCCTGGCAACTAAATCAACAGCATTGTGAGTATACTCAAATCTCACACGGACACATTAAGTATAGTGTTTAGTATGTAAAAATACTGAACACTTATACTTAATAAAAAGTTTTAGCTCAGTAACAATACAAGTCCCTATTGTTAATACAGATACCTTAATTCTTTTCATGTTTTGTATTCAGCTATGCATCTATAGCACGTATCTGTAGAGATAGGTCATCTATGACGACAATTTGCTACTGAGCTAGTATTAAGAAAAGAAAGTATAGTTTAACAATAGTGCCTTTCCTTCCTCACATAGTGAGGTTTAAAGTTAGTGTTGAGTGATACTATCATTGTCACTATTGTTCTACTATACTATCAAGGAGAAAACAATGAACATATTAGAAGCAATACTATCTTACGATTCAACTATTGGATTACGAGGTAGTTTAACCACATTCAAAAAATACTTAAAAGGTGTAGATGTTGACTACGAAATACCAAGAGAGTTAATTAAATACCTTTACCATGTTAATTACGAGAGATATAGAATGGATAAGTGTTGGATTGAATTAGACAGTAGTTTTCTCAGATACCTTCACGTAACAACAAACTATGACTTTCTAGTAAAGTTAATAGTTGACAAGGATCAGAAATGTTACTTAATACCAAAGAGAAAGTATTTTGAGTTGACTGACGAAGGAGGAATAGTCAAATGAGAGCATTAAATTGACTAGTATTTAGAAGAAAGCAAACTAACAATATACATAAATTGTCTAAAAAAGCACTAATCAGCCTAGTGACTGACTTATCTAAAGAGAATAATGAGTTAAACGAATTAATATCTTTTGAAGATAGAGTAACAGACAGTTATGAAAGATATCGTTAGTTGTTATCTTCTATTACACTGATAGCAAAGCAATAGGTAGTTCAGAAATGTTCTACCTATTGCATTAACCAAGGAGTAACAAATGAGCTTTACCATGGAAGATTATGCAGATGAGATATTTCAAATGAAAGAGGAGAAACTAATGAATAACGATAGAATATTACTTCACTTAAACAGAAAAATGTTTAGTTTATGTAATAATTATGATACAAGAGAGATATGGAAAAACATATTTACCCTTGAAAACAATACTCTACTAGTTGAACTAGAAGAGAAAGATTATCCTACTAATTTAAATAATATGATTAGATGGATATCAAAAAGAATTGAAAAAAGATTAGAAGTTGGTAAGTCTAGCTATTTAGCAGAAGTACCAATTACTAAAGAAGAATGTGAAGAACATTCAAGAGACAATCTAGAAGAAGCAATAGATGAGCTACTAGATTTGTTAGTCTACTTAACAGCAACTATATTGTCTGATAAGGAGATAGTTATAAGAGACTTGCTAAAAAGAGAACTAAATTCGTTGTTATTTAGTGCCTTTACTCTTGCAGTATCTTATAAAGTTCAACAACAACGACTAACTATAGGAGAAACAACCAATGAGTGAAAATTCTGTTGTTTTAAAGGTAATGATGCCAGGTGCTCAGCACTTTACATCATTAGATGTTCCTTCTGAAGTAGTGAATCTTAGAACTCTAAGAAGTCACTTATCAGAAGCAGGACACACAAATGTCAGTGATGCTGTAACATACGTAGGAGAGACACAAGCTCTTGACGAAGCAAAAAGTTTTACTGACTACGAAAACGCTGATGGCACATTGTATATCACTTTCGTAAATGAGAACAAAACTGGTGGACTCGTAAGATACTACCAGGAACTGTTGTCAATTTAATAGCGGTTAGGTTTCAGCCACGCTAGATCAGTAAAGAGACTATAGTAGGAAGCATATAGGGGCATTGCTTTCTACTATGTAGTCTCTAATATTAACCAATAAAAAACTAATGTAGGAGTAACAACATATGAACTTAGAACACACATATGGAAGAAGAAGTTTGGATATAGAAGAATATAAACCAAGCAAATCATCTGATCACATGTCAGGTGCAATGATATCTAAGGTAGTTCTAGATGGTCCACTTAAAATGTTAATGGAAAAGATAGAACAATTCAATAATGACTGGATACGACCAAGATATCTTAACAATAATAGATCAGTGCTTAGTCCTTTAGAAGATATAGGACTAACTAATAAACTTAATTGGCAAAGAGGAACTGTCAATACAATAGAACAATTGTTTGTTGATAGATTACTACAATTCAATAAAGGTGGTGCTATTGGACTTAAGTTTGTTAGAAGACCAAAGTCAACTAGAAGACAATGGATGAGAGCACAAAATGACTTAGATTCAATAGAGACGTCATTAAAGCAAATTAAAAGTGTTGGTAAAAACAACTTAACAGATGAGTCTGAAAGAAAAAGAATGGAAAACTTTCTAGATGAAGCACTAGAATGGTTCTTTAATAATGTAGATTCTGGAATTGAAATGTATAAAAATTCAGAAAATATTAGCATACATCCATACTTTGTTAGTTTGCAAGGAATACAAAGATCTGAATCAACATCAGAATCAAGAATGACTTACAACGGAAACAGATACAAAATAGATGAACCTTACATAGAAGCACTAGATATGTATAGAAATTTACATAAAGAGTTTATTGTAGCAGTTCATTTTCATAATCCAACAATAAAATACCATACAAATGATAGTGAATATATAGGTGATATAGATACAGAACCTGTAACAGTATTATTTAGATATCACTTAACATCACTAGTACAAAGATGGATAGATGACTGGTATGGTATTTGGCAAGAATATGACAGTTCTAAAAATAGCTTTTGTAAATATGGTCCAATGGAAGATAATAAGCCAGAACCATATGAAAGTAGAAAAGAATGGTTACATGAAATGCTAAATAGACAGGATCATCATAGTAATCTACCACTTATGTTGGGAGATAGATCAATAACTTGGTTAGGTGGTGACCCTCAACAAAGAATGTATCGAAGTGAATTAGAAGACCCTGGATACAGCAATTACGACTTTGAAGAAGGTAGCTACCACAGTATGTCAGGATTTGATGTATCAGGAATATATCACGGACATAATGACGGAACCTTCTTTCCATTCATTAACAGAACAAGTAGAACTGGACAATCTGGCTGGGGAGTACTTACTCAGAAGAAATTCTTCAGTAAATTGTTTAAGGACATGTTTGGAAAAGAGAAAGAAGGTATGATAAGAGAGGGTGAACTTAAGAAACATTTCACTCAAAATGGAGATAGAAATTATGACAGAGAGTGGCAGTTTACTCACTCTATGCCAAAAGCTTGTTGCTTTGGTAACCTTCAGAATGATATCTATCAGGCTGGTAGAAAAGGTAACTTTACTGGCTTAGGAATTCTCTTAACAAAGTGGATGGACTACTACAATGACAGAACAAATCCACTAAACTCTCTAAACAACTGTATACTAACACTACCTCCAGATTCTGAAGGTATGGGAGAAAAGAGAGGAAGTACTGACTGGGCTGCTGGTCAGTTACTACTAAGAAATGGTCTAGGTCAAAAGATTAGCAGACCATTTGGATACTTTGACTTTGTAGAAGATTGTAGATCAGTTAACTTTGATTTAACAAGTATCGCACTTCTTAAATCTGATGATAGATACTATTTTCAACATATAAGTGAGTATGTCAACAAAATACAAGCAGCATTCAGATACTTTAGATCTAAAAAGCCTGATCACATGGGCAGTAGATATAGAGGATACGGTAGAAGTAGAAGAGATAGTAATGCACCTGATTTAGATAATGTAATACATACAGGATCAGAAAACTTTGATGAATACTTTATCAAAGAAGTAATTCAGGAGACATTAAGTTTCGAATATCAATCAGAAAAAGTTGAAAACTGGAAAAATACACAATACCAGGTCAATCGTGATATCGAGGAGCTAGAAGACACTGCAATTCTACAATCTGAAGAAAATA
>TARA_R100000808_G_scaffold20658_1_pt1 | contig 10360 bp, 16 predicted proteins | sample TARA_R100000808 | Tara Oceans TARA_R100000808 (sample SAMEA2622852) | marine metagenome | biome: marine biome (ENVO:00000447); feature: marine epipelagic mixed layer (ENVO:xxxxxxxxx); material: "saline water (ENVO:00002010), including plankton (ENVO:xxxxxxxx)" | depth 140 m | reverse complement strand
ATTAACATCAAAAACAAGCGTTGGTGTGCCATTATAGGTTATTCCATATAAACTCCCTGGCGATCCAAACAACGTAAAACAATTATCAGGATCATAATATTCTGTATCAATTCTAACTCCCTCTGATGTATTTACAGCTGCAGAAGCACTTGCATAAGCATAATAAGCGCAAGTTGGAGCAGCTGCACTTGCATTAATTGTTAAAGTATCAGATGTAATACTTGTTGAAATTCCAGTTCCACCTACTACATTAATATTGTCCTGTTGTGTAGCAGCTGTGAAGCTTCCACTATCTGCAGTTACTTGCCCTATATCATCAGTAGGAGAGCCACCTATATTTGCCCACCCAGTATTGTAGACTTGCACATTAGAGCCATTCCACCTTATCGTTCCATTGGTACTGGTAGCACTCGTTCCAAGCCTTAAACCACCATTTAAGTTAAAATCCCCAGCACTATCTTTCATTATTATTGTTCCAGTATGATCGCCACCTACATCTTGCCAATTAGCTGTTACATTTTGAGCGTAAGCGTGTTGCTGGGTAAGTGTGTAATTAGTTCCTGATTTAATACCCATATTCCCTGTAAAAGTTCCTGTAGATGATACTGTGCAGCTGTCAGCACTTACACAATTTGAACTTCCTGGAATGCTCATAACTAAAGCCATGATTGATAAAATCATAGCCAGAGTAACTACATTATTTTGAGTTATATTTATATTTTTTATATTCCAATTTTTTATTCTGTTTAGCATTTAAATTACCTCATTATTGCTGGTAGTAGATCAGTTGCTGGGCATAGCAATCTCGCCATTATTAAACCCAACACAACCGATCCACTAACTATTATTATTAAATTTTTTAATTTACTTGTAAATTGTTCACTCATCTTCTGAATGGTAAAAATTGTATTACAGCTGCAGCTGTTTTTATTCCAGCAAACATAATGTAAGCACTTAGTACGCCAAGCCAAACATATCTAATAACTCCAAAACTGCTATTATTTAGCCAAGAATAATTTAGAGTTAATGATTTTATCCAGCTCATAAAAGTAAATGGGTATAACAAAATATTACCACCCAAAGCTGACCCTATCGGATTGTTTTCCCCTAAATTCACATCTGACAATGTAAGACTGGTTACTTGCATACTCTCATTAATTGCAGCTGCTCCCTCTGTTAAGCCTGTTTGCTGCATTATCATATCAATAAAAGCAGCTCCAATAACTATCAAGCTAAAAAATAAAACTGGTGTCCATGTATTCATTTAAAAACCCTCACTTAAATATTTACTTGATCCATAAGTTGCTACCAAAATGAATACAATAATTAACACATACCATATAGCATAAAAATTATTTAAATATCCCAAATACATAACAAAGCCATAAGTAAATATAGCTAGTGGTATTGTCCTGGTAGCCAGTAAAATAATGCTTGATATTATCATAGCTAAGACTGCAAACAATCCACCAAAGGTCATGGCTCTTGGTAATCCAGATGTTGTAGCAATCGAATTAAGCATTGGGTAAAAAGGGAAATTAGAATTTTCATTACCAACTACTGCTAATCCAGAGCTTAAGGTTGGGAATATCTGGTCATCAGTTTGTGGATTATCCACTAATTGTTGTAAGCCAATACCAGTAGCACTTGAAATAGTTATTCTATAATTTTGTGGTCTATTTAGTGAATATTCCCCAGTATGAGAATTGCTAGAAACATCATCAACAGAACCAGTATAATATGGAGTTGAAGCAGTTAGCTCTTTAACCTCTGTGGGATCAAAATTATACCTCAACTCAATGTCATTAGTTGTTGTTATGTTTTTGCTTATTTGTGCATTTAATATTTCTACTTTTCGTAATCCATTACCCATAGTTATATTATTGTTATAACTTGTCATACTTGCCTTGCTTCCAGTAGCTACTGAAACATCATCAACAAGTAAAGTTATATCTGGAGCTTCATACTTACCTTTTAAATTGTATCTAGTATTAAATGTACTCGTGGCAGCTCTGACTTTTGTATCTTCAATTAAAATAAAATTATACATTACTCCTTGTTCACATTCCACGCCCAGAGCATATCCAGTATTACTATCCCAGCGATCAATAATAAAACCACTATCTGAGCTTGGAGTTCCTACAGGACAAGTAAAACCAGATGTACCAGTTAAAATAACATCTGCTTCTAAATTAAAATTATCGGTTAGATTAAAATTAGCGTTGTTTGGGATTGTTATTAAATCATCAGTAGATGAGTTATTATTATAAAAATAAAAGCCATTATCACGCCATGCAGTTTGATCTAAATCGCCTACATAATAATCAATTATTTCTAAAACTGCATTATCCAAGTCTGGCATTATAAACCACCAACCAGAACTAGCTGTACTGCTTAAAGATTGGCTCATATAATTAATATCATTTAAATTGTTACTTGCTAGAGCTTGGCTTCCAAAACTATCAACATAATTTAGTGTCGTCATACCTGCAGGATTAAATGGAATTCTTACTGGAGCATTTGTTTCACTCGTTCCATTATTAGTAACAGATATTGTAATCCTTTTACAAAAATCACTTGGAGTAACACTAGCACTTGCACAATTATTACCATTGTAAAAAGCATAAAAAAGACAAAAAATAGCAAACAATATTAATACTCCATAACTTAGATATGGACTTGCTTGTCTTAGCTGTAAATTAAATAATTTCAATTTGGCATTTTCCTTGCTATAAATATTACTAACCCGATCATTAATACAAATAATCCAGCTGCTACTTGTGTTAATACTTGTGGAGCTAAAAATACTGCAGCTACTAAGGGAGTTACAAATCCTATAGTTGCTCCCATTGTATTAGAGCCACTAATTAAGTACATACCAGAGCCACTAATTAAGCTCATCATGATAAATAAAAAAGCCCAGAATAAATAGCCACTCATTCCGAAATATTGTTTGCTCATTATGTTGCCAGCTTCATATATACTACTCGTATAAGTTCCAGTACTAGCATTGGATAATAGAGTTCCAGCCAGCTCTGGAGTTACAAAGGGAACTGGAGTTGCAAAAATATCCAATAAGCCTACTGCAAATAATTCGGGAATTGATTGCTGCAGCAGTGGGCTAACTCGCCTGGTAATATAAACTCCATTTCCTGTAACTTTTCCAGTATTGGTTATTAATGTTTCTGTAGGAAGATTGGTATCTAGTTCAATATCAATTATTTGATCCTGTAGAAATTTTGTCATTCTGGCTTTGTAAGTGTCATTAACATCAACTATAGCTTCTGTAGAAATAACTATATCAACACAATGAATACCAACATGGGTACTTAAGCTATCAATACAAACTTTAGAACCATCATCTGACATTTCTTGTAGTGTTTTCCCATTGGGCAATTCATCAACATTTAAACCAGTTAAGGTATCGCCAATAACTGTTAATGGTTCTGTGTAGCTGCTTCCATAAGTTGTACCTGTGTTGTCATATAATCCTATGGTTAAAAGAGTTGAGTTAAGTGTGTCTGGATAAGTACATTTAATAGTGGAAGTTCCAGTTGTGGTAGTACAACCAGTAATGTCCTCTAAATGGGTATACCAGATCGGTTGTGGAAGATTGTATCTAACTGCAAAAATATAATTTACATTAGTTCCAGTATCATATATTTCTGTGAAAGCTGTGGCACTCTCTATAGTTATTGGAGTATCAGCTCTAGCTATATTTGGAGCATAAAAAGTAGCAACTATTACAGCTGCAACCATTAAAAGTTTTTTCATTAATTCCTAAGATTTTGTAAATACTAATTCCCACAACAATATTAATGAAAACAACGCCAGAGTAATACATGCAAAAATGAGTATGGAAAATGATAAAGTAGGAATTTTGCCTACTAAATCCATTGTTATTGAAAACACACTAAGCGTTAAGAATAACGAAAATAGAGAGCTGTATCCTAAATTAAGCATTTTCCATATCTCCTTTGTGGTCTGGTTTTATCCAGCTCCACCCTTTTTAGCTGCCACATAAGCTATCAATCCAGCGATCGAAACTCCGCCAATTACTGCTACAAGTGGTATCAAAGTAACAATACTAGCTACTGCTGGGAATGTTGCAGTAAGACCAGCTGTTGCTAATACAGCTTGTACGCTTGTGATAATGGTTGGATATATAGCTAAAAAAGCTCTGCATATCCATAGTTTTCACTATGGGCTGGACTTTCTCTTTAAGATGTCTTTCACTCTTAATCCCTGTTAAGTCTCTACACTTTCCTAGCCACTCTAGGCTTAGCTCGGGATTGCCAACAACTTTACTTGCTAAGGTTTCCCCGAATTTAAGGATTTTTCGGTTTAATATTTCTACTAAACTAGGCAACTTATTTACCAAAGTTATGACCGCAAATATAACTGCGGTAATATTTCTAAGCATAATTTTTTTCCTTTTTCGATTTGTTTAATGTTGTTTCAACCTAAACTTTCCCAAGTACACCAGTTGTACTAAGAAGCCACAACATACTTATAACAAGTACGCCAAGAATAATTACCATTGGAATATATTGCATTACATTTGATGTTGTCTGGTCTACACCAGCAGCTAAGCCAAAATAGCTTATATCAAAAATATAACTGGTACTAGCAGTTAACCCTGTAATAGTAATTTTATTTCTCTCGTTGTTCAGAGTAGTCTGACCAGTTCGGTCTACTGAACTCGGACTTGTTTCCAGGACTGACCCACCATTGACCGAAATCTCACTATATTGAGAAGTTTCACTCAAATCAATTTCACATTGAGTAACACCCACACCAGTAGAACAAGTTGAAACATTACTATCTGTAACGCTCCTGGTTCTAGCTGCTTCGGTTTGCTCATTTACTGAACTCATAGTTCCAGTTGAAACAACTAAAGCTATAGCCATAAAACCGATAGAAGCCAATCCTTTTAATAACATATCAAAATTACCTCATTAATATTGTTTAGATTTTATTTTATAAGTAGCCACTATTATTACAATACATATAAGCTAATGTTTTTTATATATAGGTTATACAGTTACCTACTACGTAGGTAGTAAAAATATATTCAAAGGATATGGCTTTTATTGATTAGTATGCTAGACTTATGTATATATAAATATCCATTACTTATTAGGAAGTTTGTTAATGACAAGTAACTTTGGAAGCCCTGATGACCAGATAAATAGAGATATAACAGCTAGAATGGGCAACCCATTGTTTAACCAGTCTAATCCCTTTGATCCTAAACTCTTTGTTGCTCCACCTAAAGATTTAATTCAAGCAGCTGTCATGGCTAATAGAAATCAAATGCAAGTAATAGACGCCTGCAACGTAATGGCTAAAGTGAACCAGAGAGAGCTTAAAAGAATTAAACACAGTAATAAAAAGTTAACTGGTAAATTAAACACCAGGAGTAAAGCAGCAGCAATTATAAAAGAGTTTGATATTAGATCAAGATCAATAGATCATTTAGCTGTTAACTATGCAGCTCAGACAATGACATTTATTCCACCACAAAAAGACAATAAGAAAAAAGACTTGGATCAATTATGACACTAACTGCAGTTAATTTTAAAAATGATAAATCAGTTATTTTTAATAAATCTGAAATAATCCAGAACCAGTTAATTTATATTGATGAAACCCAGAGCTATTTTTTAGATATTAATCAAGTTGGCTTTTTTATTAATCCTATTGTTTATGGATTATTCGGCAAGAAAAAAACAACAGCTGTAACTATCAATAGTAATCAGGTAAATCTGTTAAATCCTATTACTGAAAATGAGAGCCATTTTATTATTGATAGTGAAGCCTTTGATTTACAGGATCATATTGAAGATAAGATTGTTGAAAATACATTAATGCAAACTGAAAAAAAACCAAAATCAGTTGATAAAATTACTACTTATCTGGGTATTGTTTTGGTTATTGGAGCTGCTACAGTAGCTGCACTTGGATTAGTGGTAATAATTCCTTACGTTTCCAGCAAGTTATGAAATATCAAGATTATATAAATCAATACATTGAAAAAGGTTCATTTTTAAAAATACTAAGTAAAAAAAATATATTCTTTTATGATAGTACAAGTATTATCCTGGCAGCTGCAGCTGGACTTATGCTTCTTTTGATTATGCTCTCACTTTATCTAACACAAATTAGCATGATCTTCGGTAATATAATGCTAGTTATTTTTTTGAGTTTATTTTGCCTTCTTAGTTATTTATTTTTAAATTTCAGATTTACTAAAATATTAATTGCTTATGAAAAAGATAATGTTGTTAACTGGGAGTTTGTAATAATCCCTAAAGAAATTGATTTAACTATTTCAGAAAAAAACTCAAAAATGATTGGAAAAAAATTGATAAAAGTCCTGGTTAAAAGAAATAATAATTATTTCGGATATGATCCCTATTTCTTTAAAGATGATATACCAGTAAACCCACAGGAGTTGGCAGCTATTACTGAACAATCATCAATTCAAAGATTAACAACCTATGTAGAAACAAGCGCTAAAAAAGAAATATTTGAAAAAGGATTATTGTTAATTATTTTGGGTGGAATAGGATTTTTAATATTTGTTTTATCTAGTGAAATTATGGCTAAAATTTAATGACAACAGATCATAGAGTATCCCCAGAGATACAAAAACTAATAAGCAAAAATACAGCTGCAACTGATTGGATACCTGCAGCTGTTTTAAATCAATCAGCTGTAACTATAGTTAAGGGAGTTAGGGGATCTGGAAAAACATTGTTCACAGCTATTTGTATGTATCATAAATGGAAAGCTGGGTATAAAGTTTTCCATAATGGAGCTCTAAAGTTCGGACAAGAATTAGATATATCTGATATGCTCTCTTACACTGTGGAAAATGATCTTCAGGACTGCTATATCTTCATAGACGAAGCACAGGTTGTTTTTGATAGCTGGTCTGGTGGAGCAACTTATTTAAAAAAGTTAATCCACTATATAACACAATTAAGACATAAAAACATTAACCTTTATATGACAACTCAATTTGTAAGTGATTTAACAGCTAGATTAAGACAACAAGTAGATTATGTTATTTCCCCAGCTTCATATATGAGAATTTATACAACTGGAGCAAAAAAGGGAATGATAAGAAGCCATAGAATAAACAGCTATTATACATCTACTGAAAATACACCATTTGGGTTTTCACAACAATATTTACCAGTAATTTATAACGCAGAAGATTTTTATGGAATTTACGATACTATGACAATGATTGACCACTCTGAACTTGAAGAATTTACATCTGAAAAAGTGAGAGAGAATATAGAAGCACAAAGGGAGTTTCATGTACAACAATGGCTTAAGGAAAAAGTAATCCCAGAACATGCTGGAAAAAAAGTTCCAGTTATGGCTTTATGTAATAAGTGGAATGAAGAGAGTGGAGATATTATAGAGAGTAAGCACTTTGCAAAACTTATAAAAGCTATGGGTCTAAGTGTTAAGAAAAAGGGAAGATCGCAGCAAAACGCTATTCATTTACCAAATGATGTTTCAGATTTAAACCTAACGCTTTAACAACAGGTATACTAACAGCATTCCCCATTAATTTATATCTAGCAGTATCAGACAAACCAGCTGTAAAATTGTCTGGAAAACCCTGTAATCTTTCACACTCAACTGGTGTTAATCTTCTAATACCATTTTTAACTTTATATAAACCAGTTACTTTAGAATTTGTATTAATTGTTGTTGCTGTACCTTTAATATCAAAAATTCTATTTTGTTGATAATTTTTATTATTTTTTGTTCCAATTTTAATTAAATTATTTATATATGTTTCCCCCATAGCATGAACACCACGACTATAATTAGCAGTTATTGTTGATGTATTATTTTGTGTGTACCCTTTGTTCTTTTTAAATATGTCTTTGCTTTGTCCGATAGGTAATATTTTTGGTGTACTTGTTGCTCCAATATATCCGATAAAATATATTCGCTCTCTGTTTTGTGGTAAAAACCAGTTTGTATTAATAAGTTGCCATTGTGCATTATACCCAATGTCGGCAACTGTTCTAAGTATGTATTCAAAGTCTTTTCCTTTGTTAATTGAAAAAAGGTTTTTGACGTTTTCAAAGATAAAATATTTAGGTTTACACCATGAGATAATTCTAATTGCTTCATTAAATAAGCTGCTCCTGGCACCTGACAATCCTTTTTGTGATCCAGCAACTGAAATATCTTGACAAGGAAATCCGAATGTAACCAGGTCAATTTTAGGTAATTTTTTTTCATTGATATTGTTGATATCTCCAAGTTCAATGGAATTTGGGAATTGTTTTTTATATACTTTAATTGCATTTTTATCTATCTCACTAAAAAAGGTTTTGTTAAATTTTATTCCAGCTTGTTTTAACCCAAGATGAAAACCGCCAGCTCCACTAAATAAGTCTAAATAATTCATTTTTTTAGCCAAGTTCGGTCAGCTATTTTTTTATATTTAAAATATCTAATTATTTTTTTTATCAAATTTAAAACTCCATGTTTTATTTTCTGAACAAACAACTGCTATTTTATGTAAACAACCTAAACAGATAAAACCATAATCTTCAAGAAAAATGGCTTCATCTTTAATATTGCTATCCCCAGAAAAATTTTCTTTACACACTAAGCAGCTAAAAAAGTTTTCATCTTGATTTGAAAATCTAATATGCTTCATTAATCAACGCTCCAGTTTTCATTATTCTGGTTATCGGTTGTTAAATAAAGCTGTGTTATTGCCAGACTGGAATGACCCATAAACGCCTGTAGTTCATTTATTGGAACGCCTTTAGATAAATAATAATGCGCTGCACTATGCCTAAAAGTGTGACAACCTATTTTCCATTTAATATCTTTGCTCCAATCAAATAATTTAGCTTTTCTTACAATATGTTGTCTTACGCCTTGCCTGGTAAATGGATACTTAGTGGCTCTAAACTTTAGTTTTGATACTAAACTCTTACTGGGTATCCTGATAGTACGCTCTTTAGAGCCTTTGCCTATCAAAGTGATAGTGGGATACCCTTTTTCCTTGTTAATGGTGTGTTTGTGTATGTTAATGGCTTCTGACACCCTTAAACCACAATAAAACATAAGCATTAATATTAACTCCATATTTGGATTATAAGTAACGCCAATAATATCTTTTATCTGGCTATGGGTTAAATAATGATCTACTTTAATTGTCATTTTTGCTGCCCTCATAATCAAGTAAATAGTGTGGAGCAAAAATACCATTTTGAATTTGGTGTAAAGTTCTTTTTCCTGTAAACCAGTTTTTCATTTCTTTTGCATAGTAATTTTTACTATCTTTGTCTAATTCAATAAAATAATAACCTAAATTAAGTTTACCTTTAAGCAGTAATATTTTTGATTGCTTTAATGTTAAAATTTTGCAATTATTTTTTATTTTTTCCTCAATGTTAAATATTTTTTCTTTATATAAATAAAATTTTTCAGTTGTATGGTACATACTTTTAATATTATTTCTTGCAATATATTTGTTAAAAGCAATTATTATATTATTTCTTTCAATTGCTAAATTTAATTGTTCTGTTGTATCTATTAATGCAACTCTATAAAAATCTATACCATATCTTAATATTGCAATCATTTTTACTCCCTTATAATTAATTTGTTGCCATTAGTATAAAAAAGAAATTAAATTATTGCAATAGTTATAGCTGCAATCTTATTAAAAAGGGGATTTTGTGAGTAATCGTTTCCATTATTGTATGGAATGGATACTAAATTAAAAATTTTTCAGAATGCGCAGTCTGGCTTCCAGGACAATATTAAAATGTAAAATTTAGAATGTTTGCTTAATTTGGGAATAAAAAAAGTGGGAGTAAACGCCCTGTGAAAACTCCCACTTTAATTTAGTTTGACTTACTATTTGTATAGTTTTGTAGAGCCTAACTAATCTTTGTATGTTTAATTTACAGAAAAACTATTAATAAGTAAATATTAAATTAAACCTTTTTTTTCCATTTTAGATAACTTATCAATTTGAGTTTTATTTAATTTTACTTTTCCAGTTTTAGAGCCTGACCAAGCAAATTTAGATTGACCATATAAAGAATACAAATTATCTAGTTTTTTTTGATCTTTTTTATCTTTAGCTTTATAAGGATTTTTTGGATCTTTTAAATCATCAATTTTTTTACCTGAATAATTCATAACACCACTTGCAGTATATGAATATTTTTTTCCTTTGTAATTTGGCATTTTATATACTCCGACTTTTATATATTCCAGAAATTGATCTAGCGTGATCTAGCTGGCACTCTGTTTTTATCAATTTGGCTTCCAGTTCTAAAATCCTGGCATTTTTTTT
>TARA_R100000808_G_scaffold7212_1_pt1 | contig 10379 bp, 13 predicted proteins | sample TARA_R100000808 | Tara Oceans TARA_R100000808 (sample SAMEA2622852) | marine metagenome | biome: marine biome (ENVO:00000447); feature: marine epipelagic mixed layer (ENVO:xxxxxxxxx); material: "saline water (ENVO:00002010), including plankton (ENVO:xxxxxxxx)" | depth 140 m | reverse complement strand
CGCGGCGCCCTGCCACTCTTTGCGGCCATCCGGCTTGGACACCTTCAAAGGTATGCGGCAACCCGCGTAAAAGTCAACCCCGCCCGTCCGATTTTCTGCCCGGGCGCCTAACTTCTTTTCGCCAACGGGTTAGGGACTTTTTTTCGTAGAGAATCAGCCCACACGATAGCGCCACGGTGCGGATTTCCCCGCGTGCGGCCGCGTATCTAATCGTCTGTTTTGGGGTATCGATCAAATCCGACGCCCCGGCAAGGGAAATTAAACGGGTGTGGTCCATTCCCACGATTGTCGGCGACCTGGTGGCCGCGTCAAGTCAAAAAAAGCGCATGGTGTGCGATATTAGGGTGGACACTATGCCGCACAGTGTGCGATAATAAACACTGGCGGGCGGCGGTGGGGCGCCCGGGTTTGTTTGTTTCTTTTGGAGGGTTTGAAAATGTCTAGGGATACAACCTTTTGGGATTTTGAGCGGTTTATAAAATCGGCCACCACGAAAATAAACCGCGCGTGGGTCGAATGGGACGACACCGCGGACGCCTATTTTTTTGGCGTCGATTGCGATGGCCACGAAGATTTCCGCGAAGACTACGAAGGCTACGGGCCAGCGATAAAAAACGACACCGCCGACGAAATGGCGGACGCGGTGGTGGCGATTGCGTGGCACCTTGGCCACAACATTGATTCGGCCGATGTGTCCGTGTACACGGACGGGGATTTTTACTCCGAGTGGATTCCACCAGAAGGGCAGCGCGTACAATGCCCGAAATAGTCCGCGACATCGTCGACACGTTTACCCCGGCCGCGGTGGTCGTGGCGGGTTTGTTTTGGTTTCTGTTTGGAGGGTTTTAATATGACAAGGCTATATAAAGTAACTGGCAACATTCGCGGCGAATGTGGACACAACCACCGGTCGGTCCGACGCGCTGCCATTTGCCGGAACCGGGATTTTGTGGGGTGTGCGCGACAGGGGGGGTATTCGGATCGTTCAAAATTAGAAGTGTCCGAGGGCGGCGTAATCGTCGAGCCCACCGCCGCGGAATTGGAGCAATTTGAACAAGTTTTGTATTCTCTCACGTACGGGGGTGCCCGATGAAATGGCAAACAATGCCGGCCGTTTCCTAGATAACCACCACCAAATAGGTAAAGCAGTACTGCTTGACCTGGACAAATGACACCAAACACGCTACGCGAAAAATGCCGCCAGATTTGCCCCACCGATTACGGGGTAAACATTGCCGCGCCGACCGTACGCCCCACACCGTGGCAATTGGTGCCCCTGTGGGGCGTAATCGGCGACGGGTGCGAATGTGGCCGCGTCGGCTGTAAGTCCGCCGGAAAGCATCCACGCCGGAACGCGTGGCAACACCACACCGTTGACAACCGCGCCGCTTTCGATGCGTTCCGACGCCGGCACCCCGCCGCGAATTGGGGCGTGTTGCTATCGCCGTCTGGAATCGTGGACGTGGAATTTGACGCGGCCGAAGGGGCGGACACCGCGCGGGAATTGCTGGCGGGCATTGTAACGCCCAGCTACGAATCGGCGCGAAGCGTCCACCGCTTATTCCGCGCGCCGGACGGTTGGTCGCCGTCGGTGGCGGTCACCAATTGGCGCGGCCTCGAAATCCGCACCGGCACGGCCACACGGGCCGCCCAAAGCGTTATCCCGCCTTCGGTCCATCATTCGGGGCGCCGCTACCGGTATTTGTCGGGCCTTGGGCCGCGGGTTCCACTGGCCGTTCTACCCGCGGCGATTCTTGCCGCCACCAATCGCTAACGGCGTTTAACCACTTTTTTCGGGCCGCACATCGACACCCCGGCGGCAGCCCCACGGCCTGTTTCGCGGATTCCCACCGGTCGGGGGTGATCCCGACGGACGACAACAATTGTTCGACAGCGTCACCCGCGCGTTTTTTTGTTGGTGCGGGCTTAACCGAACAATCGCCGCCTAGTGTGCGCCGGCCGCAATGCGTACACCGTCCGTTTATAAGGTTGCATCTCATGTCTGGCCCGCCCGCCGCCGGCCGTGGTCTCGCGCAGGCGGTATTAGTGGCACTTCGTTTTCACCACGCGAACGACACAACGCATCGGCCGCCCAACTATTTCCGGTTCCATTGAACGGGAAGTGTGATTTGCTTGGCCTGTTTGATTCGTCGCGGCACCCCGACGGTATCCATATATTCCCATCATCCGACACCATCCATTGAAGCCACACCCACCCCGTTGAATCTTCCTGGTCCCATTCCGACGCGTCGAATGCGCCCGCAGGCGCGCCTGTGTCGTCGACTTTACATGTGTATTCCGCGCCGGTATCAGCGTCTGGATACCATACGCGGTCGCCGAAAAAATACCGCGATTCGTCGTCGTATAACTCTTGCGTACTATGTGCTGGCCGTACCCATTCGGGTAGCGCTTCGCGCAGCAGCGATTTTGATACGCCATAGTCGATGTCGGACATAACCACGTCCGCACTCAGTTTGGACCCCAGCGACAAATCGGTCAGCGGGAAATTGTAAAGGTATATCCAGCGGTCCGACGACCCGGCGAAAAACGGGCGCCAGTCGCCCGCTTCCCACCCCATCTTATTTATGTTGATACGGGTTTCTCCCCAAAACGACGCGCCATGTGGTTGCGGCTTGATTGCAACCCGTTCGGTTGTGGGACTATCGGCCCCCCCTGAAAGTCGCATCTTCCACCTCACGGTCTCCAATTCCAAATTGGTTGCGGCGTCCGGCTTGCTGTCGCACTTTTTCCATTGGTCCCACTCGACGGTCGCGACACCACCACCCGCGCAACAGTGTACCGCCGGGCAAAATATATCTGGGTTAATGTCCTTTTCGCCATCCTCGCATGAAAGAAGATCAAACGGGGTGCCGCCTACGCCATCAATAAGCCCAAACCCGCCCGAAAATTTCGTTGTGTGTTCGGTCCACGTGACAGACCCAGTGTATCGGTCGTGCAATACAGAAAATAACAATTCTTCGGATGGCGAACCGCCCGCAATAACAACGCTTACTAAATCATACTTTTCGACGAAATCGCCAGCCCCGGAGTCGTGGTCCGGATACGCCATTCCGGCAGATACTCCGACCAACGAGCCGTCGTCACACTCCATACACTCATTCACTGCCGTTGACGTGAATGGACTCCCCCAGCTTAAGTCCGATTCAATCCCTTGGTGCTTTATCGCCGTGAATGCCACACAATCGCCGGACGAATCCCCATCGTACTGATAAACGTAAATTCCGTTGCGGATGCGGATTTGATCGTATGCCCGCCCGGCAACGCTTGCTGTGTGCGACCATAGTTCTGTCGGTGCTCCGCCGCCGGAACCTGAGACATATACCAACTGGTCGTTAGATCCAGGGTATGGGTCTGATCGCAGCCCGACTTTACCACTCACTAGAGCTATCTTGTGTGAATAAGTATGATCAAGGGTTCCCTTGCCATCGCCATAATGCCAAACGCAATTTTGTGGATAGTTTATTCGATCCGTTAATGGCAAGCTCAAGTCAACGCTTATAATACCATTGTGTGTCGACTGCACACCCACGCATCGTTCCGGGTCTCGCAACGCAACGGCAGCCGGTGGAGGGATTGAAGCGTACGTCCGAAGCCCAAACGTCACATCATCGGTACAACTGCTCCCGTCGTCAGTGTAATCATCTAGCGTAAACCGATAGGCGTACCCATTATCACCGTCAGTAATCACGGGGTCGGCATAATCTGGAAGGCTAGCGCCAAAAGACAAATAGATATCACCGCCGGAAGGGGCTGGCGTCGCCGTATAGGTTATATCGTCCCCGCTGCGTGTCCATTTTCTAATTTCGCATCCGGGGCTTGGGGCGCCGCCAGAGGTCCAAGTTTTGTGGACTAGCTTGTACAAATAAAAGGTTGTGGAGTCCGCGCTTGCGGTGATAATCTGCGTGCCCGTGGACAAGCAACCCCACCCCAACTGATAAGTGGACCCCGCGAGCAAAGCCCCCACCGCTTGCCGCCGCCGCCGCTCTTGAACCCAACTGCCGCCCGATTCTGAGAAATGGACACCGGAACCCGGACTAGATTCGGCGGTTAACTGTCGGTGTGCTATCACGGCCGCGCCGCCGGGTAGGCCATCCGGGAATTGTGACCAATCCGCGAATATCATCGACGTTTCGCCGTCACTGTCTGTTGCGACGTGCCACGCATACGACGCACCCGAATCGCGCAACCCCAGCGATAGTTTTTGTGGGCTTAAAGTTGTTATACCGTCCAGTTCAACCCACTGAATATTTTCAGTCGAATCACTTATTAAATCGACCCGGCCGGTGGGGCAGTCAATCGTATATAGCGCCGGAACACGCGCTAAACGGTCCCAGTGTGTCCGCGCCACGGTTTCGTAGTAGAGAAACGGATAGTAGTTACCGCAACAACAATTTGGTGACCCGATGTCCATTTGTTTATGCGTAGTTCGGCAATTCGAAACAATCGTAATACACCAACTCGCCCTTTATACCGACACAATAATGGCCTTCCTCTGGTTCTTCAGTCATTCCATGCCACCATTTTTCTGGAGTTGCCGTTTTATCAATGTATCTTCGACCTGTTTTCTCATCCCACTTACTCGCGTCAAATGTCCCGGTTGTCGTTGCGTTTGCTTCCCAAATTATTTTTTCCAAACATGTGTCCGATGTTGTCCGTAAAATTTTATCGCCAGCCACGTAGCTTGTTGATTCGTCGTAATCTTCCGGTGTTATAAGTGGCCACACATGGATACACCCATCCTTTATTGAATTTTCGGCGGACACCCACTCCGCTTTCGCGCCAGACGTGGAACTTGATATGCCCGGCGTCACCTCGCCCGACGACGTGGGGATAATAAGCGCCCACCCTTCCCCGGACGAATAGGCTTGACAATCAATTATTTGAATATTCCCGGTTGCGCTTTGGATGATATGCGCGGCGTTGCCCGTCTCGATTTTTGCGCGTGTGTAATTTGCACTCGAAAACATACACCGGGCGAACATTAGGCCGCCCGCCGCACACCAGCCAATGTCCCCCGGTTGTATTTCCTGGCGGGTGATGACAAACCGGTCTTGGTGCAAATTGTAATCCGGGGACACCCCGTTCAACTGTGGCTCCGTGCCCAACATGTGGTCCGCGTCGTCGTCGGCAGTCGTAATAACGCCCGCAATTCCCAACACGCCGCCGCGTTGAACCGCTGACCCGGTTGTGTTTTTTACCAACACCTCCGATACTTGGCGGGCCGCCGGCGTGGGGTGTGGCGCGGCTGGGTCCATGATACCGCCGCGGGCTAACACATCAACAATAGCGCCGTGGTATCGCGAATTAAAAACAAGGTCCGGCTGGTCGCCTGGTGCCGGTTTTAAAAATCCGGTCACGCCGTTATCCCTAATTGGTTTGGGAAACTTATCGACTCATATATTTTTTCACAATATGCGGAGAACGGCTTTTTAACCACGTATTTTTTGCCGCCAATGGTCGCTTCTTCTTCTCTGTACGATACCCAAAGATGTTCCCACCCGCCCTTTTGGATTCCCGTTATTTGGCCGACAGCCAGCCCCGTTGCCGTGGGTTGACTAAGAAACTTAAACGACATTGTATAATCGTCCTCGGACCTCTTTGACCCACTGACGCCGGTAAATAACACCTCTCCGGCGGCGCGGCCACGCCAGCCCGCGTTGTTAACGTGACCGGCGGCCGACTCTAGCTTTTGGACGTACGCGTTGGTTATGGTCGCTACCGGCAAGTATTGCGTTATTGTAAAGCTCATGGCCGGAACGATTTTATCACAACCGTCAAAACCTTTTCCGTTAAAGCCTATGCCGCCGCCATAGGGCAAGGCGTCCGCGCCGCCGATTCCATAACTGTTGACCGTGTCGAGCGATTGCGTAATTTTTGTAGTCTGCGGCGATATGTCAAAAGATATTTCCTCGGCGTTAGTCGGCGGGTCTTCCCGTTTTTTTGCTTTCCCCCATGTGGCCGTCGCCAGCCAAACGTTGTCGGTGTCATTGTGCGCGGTAATTTCCACCGTTTTAAGTACCAGTGACCCAACCAACGTTCCGCCAATTCCTGTAAATGCCGGATTGGTTCCCGTGCCATCACTAAGCGCCAATTCAACGTCGTCAATGTCCGATGCGTCCGCGGCGTGGGGATCGGTCAACGCCGGCCCGATAAGATATTCCCGCGTTTCTTGCGGGTCTTCGTTGTATTGGCGTTTTCGCCGCGCTAGCTCATGGATGCGGATCGACATTTGTTACCCCATCGGCCGCCCGTTGGCGGTATTTCTTGCGGTGCGCTCGCTTGCCCTCAGCATTCGTTCTTGCCACGTTACGGTCGCCCCTTGTAGTGATTGGATAGCGCGGGCGTTGGATATTCCACGTTGCGCAATCGCCGCGGCCGCACCGCCCCCGCCGCCCGCCGCCTCTTTGGCATAATATTCTGGCGTTCCGGGTTTGGGTTTTTTGCTTTCCGCTTCGTCTACTTTGTTACGCCACGCGTCCATTTTTTCGGCGAGATTTTCGGTAGCTTCCGCCACGCGCTTGTCGCGTTTTTCGCGGCGCCGTTCACGGCGTTCCCTTTGGCGCTCCAAAAACGCTTCGTGGTTTCTATTTCTAATTTCCATGTCGCGGCGGGTTTCTCCACGGCCGCGGTTGCGGATCGCGCCCGTGTTGGCGTGGACGTTCCCACGCTTTTCGTCGCCCCACGCTTGAGTCGCGGCCCCCTGGTCGTCCCACCATTTAGCGCGGGCCTCCCGCTTGTTTTTGTTTTCAAAATAATCGGCCTGTTTTACGAACGGGTTTACGTCGTCGAACATTTGCAATGTCGAGTCGAAAGCTTTAACAATCGCGCCCACCACACCCAACACCGCGCGGGTTAACCACTCAATTATTGTCACCACGTTTTTTGCGAAAAAGTCGATATAAGCCCAGAACCCATCAAATAACGCTTGGTTTATTTTCGCCTGGAAATTTTCCCACGCCACCAGCGCGCCGCGCATCTTCGCCAATGCAAAATCGATAGTATCTAGTACCGCATTCCACGCCCCGGTCCACCCGGCGGTCAAAAGTTCTAGGGACTTGGCCCACACAACATTTAGCGCCGCCATAGCCACATCGCCGGCGGCCGCCAAATCGCCCGACAACAGGGCGTTATAAATAGCCCCTAGCGTGGTCTGGAAAAACGCGCCCATCGCTCCGAATTTTTCCATCAGTACGTCGGCGGTCGCCCGGCCAACTTCGGTAAACTTCAAAAACACAACCACACCGGCGCCGATAATCCCGACAATCCACGTTAGCGGATTAAACAACAAACCAACGGCCGCCATCAAAACGCCTAACACTTTCGCGAATCCACCAACGGCCAAACCTAGCATATGGATCCACAGGCCGGTCGCCACCAATGCGCCACCCAAGGTGCCAACCACAATAGCCACCTTCGCAACTGTTCGCACCAGTTCCCTATTATCTTTTATCCAATGTAATACGGCCGCCGCGGTTTCTTGCGTTAGTTTTAACAGTTTGGCGAAATCCTTAGCCACGGCCGAGCCAATCAAAGTAACAATCATTTTTAGTTGGCGTTGCATAATGGCCCACGCGTCGGCTAACTTCGTGGCGTTCTTTATGTCTTCGGCGTCGATCATCAACCCGAGGCGTTCAAACTCGGCGGCCAATCGCTCGATCCCCGCCGCGCCGTCTCGAAATAGGTTGACAAGCCCAACCCCTTCCGTGTCGAAAATCGCCATGGCTAAACGCACCCTATCCCCGTCGGGGAATGCCAGCATGGCATCCGCGATTCGTTTTAATTGTTCTTCCGGTGATAGTTGCGCCAATTCGTGGGCGTCCAAGCCTAATTCCCGAAGCGCACCCGCGGCCGCACCGGAACCCGTCGCGGCGACTTCGGAAATGCGCCGGACCATCCGTTGAAGGGCGGTGTTTAAGGTTTCAATGGTGACGCCCGAAAGGCTGGCGGCAAATTGTAGTTTTTGCAGTTCGCCGGGAAGAATCCCAAGTTTTGCCGACACCTTCCCGATGGCGTCCGATAATTTCGCGAAGGATAACGCGGCCGCGGTCATAGCGCCAACAATCACCAGGGACGCCGCTTTGATTCCCGCACCGATGCGGGCAATAAGTGAGCCCACGGCCTTTAGGCGGCGGGACATTTGTTTTAGGCCCTTGCGAAGTTTCCCGTCTTTTAAGGAAAACTCGATAAAGGCGGACCCCGCTTTTATGGCGCGTTTGTTTCCGGCTTGGGCCATTGGTCATTTGCTCCGCGCGGCGATTGTTTCCAAAACTTTGTCGCCCGCTTCGCCGGTTAAGACGCGGCCGCGGCGGGGTTGTTTTTTCCGGTACGGGTTAAGTTTCTGCAATTCCACCGGGCGGCGGCGTTTGCTTCCCATGTTCGGTGAAGAGTTCGCGACCACCTCCCCCAAAAACAAAGTGTAATCCCATTCGAACATTCCCCGCGTTTCGGCAATGATTACCATTTCCCGAAGCGACCACCGCCACGGTTCCACGCCAGCCATTCCCGTTAGTTCGGCGACAACTTCCCAAAAGTCTTTTGGTTTTCCAGTTGGTCGGCTATCTCCCGTTGTAGGTCGTCGCTTTGAAGGTGTGCCCGGGCCGCTTCGATTTGTGCCGCTTCCGCTTTTCGCACCGCGTCGAATACGTCGCGGATTGCGTCGCGTTGTGGGCCGCGGGTAAAATTTACGATTGCATCCTGCAAAGCCTCCACCGCGCGGTCTATCGCGTCGCCGTCCAGCGACCTGGCGAACGCGATTTCATCGACGCCCGCCCGGTCGGCTTGTGATTCGCATAAAATCCAGAGCAAACTGGCCAACTTTGATAAATCATTGGCCACCGCAATTAAGGCGCCGCTTTGGATGTCGTTAAAATCAACGCCGATAGTGTCTTGGATTTCGCGCGCGTTGCCTAACGTAAACCGCAACATCCACGGCCGGCCGTCGGCGTCTTTAAACGTCGGCGTCTTTTTCTTTGTCTCCATTGGGTTTAGCTTTCTTGGGTTTGGTGGTGGTGGTGGTTTCCCCGAATGCTTCCAAAACATGTTCGCGGACAAAGGTTATATATTGACTGTTGGAACTTTTCGCGCCGTCAATCAAGTATTTTTTAGCGTCGGCTTGGTTCATGGTGTGCCCTTTAATTATGAAACGGTGGCGCGTGTAAATCCGTTGTCGCTGTTGGCGTGGCGGCGGGCCTCGATGTCGTAAGACGCTACGCCGCCCTGGTCAGCGGTTACGCCGCCAAACAAAGCGCATTCCATGTGAAAATACTTCACGCCACTGGTGGCGATATCTCCACGGGATACGGCCAAGTGGACCAAGGTTGCGTCGGTGAGCGTGGCGTCAATCAACGCTTCCACGTTGGTATCGCCGGTGTCTTCCATGAGGGAAAAAGAAAAACTTGGGTCCCCTTTTCCCTGAAGGTGTCCGGTCTCAATTCCGCGTTCATTCACGGCGATATCCGTGGGCGCAAAATCCACGCTGATAGAGTCGGCCGCGGCAACGTGCGACCACGTTGGACTTGCATAGGTTCCGCTTGATCGGTAGTAAAGTTTGTAGTCGTCGCCTAGTTGGTAGGTTTTGGCCATGTGTTTGGTTTCCTTTTATAAATCGGTTTCCGCCGTGGCGGTGTGGAAAACTTCGAGCGCCCGCGTGTAAGCGGGGGTGTCTCTAGAGGCAAACGGGCGGGGTAAATAGGTGGCCATCACTCTTTTGCCGCTTGGCAGAGTTTGGACGCGCGTTCCGCCTTCGTTCAGTAGTTGCGGCGTGGTAACACCGGCGGCGGAAAAGGCCGTGGGGCCAATCACCACCGAATCAAACCCGGCGCCCACCCCGCCACCGGCGAATCCAAAAACGACCGTGTTGTAAATTTGCCCTTCTCGCTTTAGTGGTGGGCGTGGCGGTTTCGATGCGCCCTTTTTCTTGCTCCATTTGCGGTTCAATTCGGTCCGCATGACCGTCCGACCCATATTCCCAGTTCGGGCTAAAATGCGTTCTTTCTTTTTGTTTACCCGCCGCATAACGCCCGGCCGGTCAAAGAACATGTTAAAGTCGACGTGGAACCCGTCGCGGCGGATGTGGCCCACGTTTTTATTGATGCTTAAACTGGCGGCCATTACAAAACCCCCAAGTAAGTAACACCCAACACGGAAAAAAACCGGTCTTGGGTTCGCAATTTGTCGGGATCATATTTCGTAATTGTTTGTGTTTGCTGCCATGCGTAGCCCGCTTGGCTTTTAAAACGAATCGCCCCGCGTAGGTCGGCCATGAAATCGCCCATAGTTCGGCGGGTGACACCGTCCGCGGATAACCAACGCGACACAAACACATTGACCACGGGCGAAACCTGGACGCTTCCCCGGTC
>TARA_R100000808_G_C2154693_1_pt1 | contig 10416 bp, 10 predicted proteins | sample TARA_R100000808 | Tara Oceans TARA_R100000808 (sample SAMEA2622852) | marine metagenome | biome: marine biome (ENVO:00000447); feature: marine epipelagic mixed layer (ENVO:xxxxxxxxx); material: "saline water (ENVO:00002010), including plankton (ENVO:xxxxxxxx)" | depth 140 m | reverse complement strand
TACGTATCATCCAGTGGGGAAATACATGAAGATTGGGAAACTAGCGATGTATCATGGACACCATTTTGCTGGAATAAATCATACAAGGAATCATTTGATGAGGCTAGGAACAAATGTTATGTATGGTCATCATCACGACATACAGCAGTCGTCTGTAACACATCTGGATGGGGCGAAGTCAGCGTGGAGTATAGGATGTCTTAAAGACATGTCTCCAAGAAAGAATGAATTCTTGCAACATAGAATGCATAATTGGTCTCATGCTTTCGCAATAGTAGACTTTTATGATAAAGGATTCTTTACTGTACATGTAATACAAATAATAAATGGAAAAACATCCCTTTGGGGAGAATTAATAATAGGAAAATAATATGGCAAACATTACTGATTTAATTAAGTTAGTAGAAAAATCTTCTAAAGAGTATGAGCCAGGAGAGAAGTACGGTGTATCTGGTGATACTCCTCGTATAGGTTCGTTTGGCACTATGTCTGACAAACCTTGGCCATCGTCTGAACGTGTACCAAGAACTTACAGCACAGGAAGTGATGAATTTAAGGAAAAGAAGGGCGAGGAAAGAAAAGGACAATATATTGACCAATTTATTAAAGATATATTAAAGGAAACTAATCCTGGCTGGGAGTTCAATGTACCTGAAAATATAAATAAAAAAGAAGAATCAATATCAAATGTATTTGGAGAAAAATCAAAAGATGCTGATGAATTAAGTGAAAAAGACATGATGAACTTAGCAATGGATATTGCTTTAGGTTCAACGCCTATGGGTGCTATTGGCAGTGGTAAAGGTGTTATGTCTTTCTTAAAGGGTCTTCTTGGAAAAGCTAAATCAAAGTATAAATTCCCTGTTGGATATGGTGAGCCTACAAAACAAATTGGAAAAACAGGTCAAATGAAAACTCCTCGATCTAATTATAGCTATATTGATGAAATGGAAAATATTGCCCTAGATCATCCAGAAAAGGCTAATGAAATACAGCAAATATTATTACAAAGATATGGAAATATGAAAAATCTTGATAAAGCTATTGATGATTATTATAAGTTAATAGATAGGGCTAAAAGTAAACCTAAAGGGATAAGGCAATTTGGTAAATTTAATAGACAGAAATGGGAGAAATAATGTGGAAGGCATTATAGATACAGTTAAAACAACAACGTATGGAATTGGTGGTTTTTGGCTATCATTATGGGACTGGTTGCCAGAGTTTGTAAGTCTTCTTGTAGGTATTGCAACTTTAGTCTATTTGGTAATTAAAATATATAAAGAATTAAAATAATGTTAGGAGGCATGGTTGGACATATTTGCTATTATAGAAACACTGGGTATTCCAGTCGCAGTGGCGATAGGTTTAGGCTATGCACTCATGTATTTAATAAAGTTCATAACAAGAGATGTAAAGGCAGATATAAAAAACTTGTATGACATTACTGTTAAATTAATTGATAGTAATCGTCAATCAAAAGATGAGACAAAAAAAACAATGACAGCAGTAAATACAATAAAAGACATCGTAATTAAACTTTTTAAACAAGGAGAAAATAAATGAATTTTTTAATCAATAACTGGGAATATGTGTTAATCTGTTTATTGGCAGTTGATAAGATAGTGGCACTTAGCCCTAGCCAGTGGGATGATCTGATATGGACATCAATTAAAAAAGCAATTTACAAAGTAGTAGGTAAGTAATGTTAAATTTAGTAATAGGAAGACTTATAAAAAAGCATGGTATGCTTAGACTATTAATCATAATTGGAGATATAGCTGTTAAAGCAACTAAAACTAAAAAAGATGATAAAGCTTGGGCTAAGATCAAAAAAGTAATTAAAGGATTATTATAGTGGCTGGAACTGGAAATAATAATAATCCAACAACACAGCCTGGGCTTGTAGATGAAGAAGGTAATCCATTAAGTTCTAGTAACTTTTTAGGGCAACTTAATCTAAATCTTCCACAAATAGGTTTTGGATATACTCCATATACTCCTCCTAATCTTGAGGCTTCTTCTTCTGCTATAATTTCTGGAGCTGCTGCGCCAGATGATCCTCCTACAACAGTACCTTTTCCAATCTCTGAAGCAGGTGGAGAGTTTACTTTTACCCCTCACACTGGCGTTGGAGGCATGTTTGGTGGAGGTGATCCTGAAGGAGATACTGAAGAAGGTGGGGCTCAAGGAAGATCAATGGATATGGCTAATAGTCCTATTTCTAGTGGTACTTCATTATTCTCAAATATGGGAGTTAGTCCTCTTAGTGGTTCTATTGTTTGGAATTCTATATCTGGAGGCTTTCAACCATTACCAATATTAAAAGGTAGAAGTAAAAAGTTATTTCAATTATCTCAGTTTCATGGAGGTATAAATCAAAAATCTTCACCACGTGACCTAGGAATTAATGAATGTCAAGAAGCAAAAAATGTAACATTTTCACATATAGGAGTTATAAAAGTTTTAGGAGATATTAAATCAGATGCTAGTGGACTCTCTACAGCTACTCTTGCATCAGCTGCAACTCATATTCCGTGTTCTGGGTATGGGTTATTTATATTTAATAGTGCATATTCATTAGCATCTGCTCCTGTTCAAGAAAATTGTACAATTGTTTGCTCAACAGATGGAGAACATGTTGTATTTAAAGATGATGCTTCTAGTGCCACAACTATTGATGATGGAAGTTCTGCTCTTACAATTTCAAACGATGCAGTAAATGTTGCTCCTGTTTTTCATGCTTTTGGTAATGGTTTATATGTGAATGATGCTAATTTTGCACATACAACAACAAGCAAATGTGCAAGGCTTGTATATAGAGAAGATCAAAGGGAAACTGTTACAGGTTGGGTGTATGGAAATAGGTTAATAGATGCTCCAATATATGATAGTCAAGCAGCTGGATCAATGGCTGTTGGGGATGTTAAAGTTAAAAGTGCTTTAGAGCAATCAACTGTTGCAGGTACTATGATTATAGAGTGTACTCCACAATCTAATCCTGCTGGTTCTTGGGGGGTAGATACTGTTAATACTACTTATTATTTCTATGTTTCATGGCTTTTTGACAATGGTTGTGAAACAGGATTAACTTCATGTGGAACGGAAAGCGATGGCGATGAATCTGATGGAATTTCATTTCAAGGTCATTCTTTAGATTTTAATGTAAATTTTCAACATAAAAATGATGCTCATCTTGGTGGAAATAAAAGGATTGAAGGTGCTCGTATATATTTTAAAGAATCTGGAACAACAGAAAAATGGTTATTAGCAGAAATTAATTTAAAAGAAGGTGTAAGAGGAGCTCTTGAGTCAACTTTTACTAAATTTACCATAGGCACAGATAAACACACTTTAGCAACTGATATAAATTTTTCAGCACCGCCAAGCGTACAATCATATAATTCTCAAAATTTATATTATGCAAATGAAGTATATACAGAAGTTGCAGATGAAATAGCAACTGGAACTGCTGGTCCAGTGCCTCATGATCTTAGATATAAAACATCTGTAGTTGCTCAAAATGGATTAGTATTTGTAGGCAATGTAGAATTTAGGGGTAAACATTTTGCTGATGGTATGATGTTTTCAATGCCAGGAAAGCCAGGAGTAATTCCTGAGCTTAACTTTTTTGATTCTCCATCTGGGGATGGCTCACCAATTACAGCCTTAGCAGCCTTTCAAGATACTATATTACAATTTAAAGAAAATGCAATGTATATAATTAATATTTCAAATCCTGGATTTTTTCATGCAGAAGCAATATTTAAAGATTGTGGAGTAGCTAACCCATGCCAAGTATTTACTTGTGGATTTGGGGTAATATTTGCAAATAAATATGGATGTTATATATATGATGGTCAAAAAGTAATATCACTTACTAGCGGTAAATTTGACATAAGTGATTGGGGATTAAGTGAATCAGATTCAATTGCAGATGATAATGCAAATGTTCCATGTGTTGGTTATGATCCACGCTCACAAAGTATTATTGTTCTTAAAAATATTGGAGATGAATCTGATAATGATGATGGATGGGTATATAACATGGTTACACAATCTTGGACTGAAGGTGTCAATATAATTACTAATTCTGATACAGATAGACATACAAATTTTCAAATAGCTCCAAATGGTCATTTATGTATATGTCAAGATGCTGAAGAAACTTTAAAAGCTTATAGTGTAGGTAATGCTGATAGTAATACTCAATCAATTACATATATAACAAAAGACATTGATTTTGGAACACCATCTCAAACTAAAAAAATAATGAAAGTATATGTTACATATACGTCTGGTTCTAGTAATGTTCCAGATGTAACATATGGTGTTAATGGTGCTACCCCAAGTGAAAGTTTTACTGGAAGTTTTTCAACAGGACAAACTAAAGCAGTTGCTACACTTATCCCAGGTTCAAGTGGTACTGGCTGTAATTCTTTTGCGATTAAGATAACTGGAACTGTAGATGAGGCTTTTGAAATAAATGATATAGCAATTTTATATAGAGAAAGACCAGTTAAATAATGGCAAGGAATAAATTAAGATCATCACTTTGGGGCACAGCTAGAAGGTCTAGGATTACAAGTAAAATGAGTAGTCCTAATCCACGTGAAGGTAGTGAAGGCGATCTTGAAGTTAGGAATACATCTCTTGGTGCAAGATTATTTGCAAAGGTTGGTGGAAGATGGCTTAGTAACATATTGCATGGAAATGAACTTGACAATCCAGATGTTTATATTCCAAAGATATGGCAAGCTAGCATAGATGTCCCAGCTTCTGAAGGAAGTACTGGAGATAGTACTGTTCAAAAAAAGATATATCTTCCAGATTTTATAAATCAAAAGAATTTTTTATGTGCAAATTGGAGTATACAATGGTTAAATGTTGGTTCAATGGTGACACTTGCAGAGTATGGACTTCCTACTTCTGACCCAGCCCCAGAAGGAAGAATAGATTATAATCCAACCCTTAATCTTATTTCACTTAGAGAATTTAATCTTCATACTGAAGGAGCTGGTTTAGCTTATTCTTCAGGTGGAGCTTCTGGAATCGCTGTAGATACAGATGGCGATGATAGATATGCACAACTTATAGTAACAGTATTTTTTAAATAAAAGTAAAGGAATAAATTATGTCAAATGGAATTTGGTTCGGAGGAGAAACTTTAGAAGGAACAGCACGTAATGAGATTGCTAAATTGGCAGAGAAGATTGAAGATGCTAGAGAAAACATGAGAAAACAAGCAAAAAAAAGAGGTAGATGGGGAATACTTGGAAAGCTTGCAAAAACATTTTTACCTGGTTTTGGACATGTAGCTGATTTTCTTTTAGATAGAGTTATACAAAATAATATTGACCTTTTTGATAAAAAACATGAACAAGCAATTAAAGATGCTAAAGGAGCATATACTGGCGGAGAAGGTGGCAAAATGATTGATGCTTTATTAGAAGCTGAAGATGAATCAAATGTTGGTACTGGGGAAGCTTTACTTAGTCAAGCGGTAGATTATGCAGGTAGCTGGGCAGGTAAAGAAGTTTTGCAAAACCCAGATTTCCTTAAAAATATAAAGAAAAATCTTCCTGATTTTATGACTTTTGGAATGCCTGAAGGTGATCTTCCAAAGGTGGAAGTAATTACAAAATCAGCCAAAGCTCCTGATCTAGCATTTGATGCTTCAAATGTATCTAGTGAACCAAGACTTCCAAGAAAGAGCTTAGATGATCATATATTTGATGTTTCATATGATGTTGAGCCACCTGAAATTTCAGAAGTTCAAGAAGCTTTTGAAGCAGATTTAACTGGAGGTGTTGATCCAAATAGTATTAGTAAAGAAATAGGTCAATCTTATGGAAAATTTCCAGAAGATATTTTAATAGATGAATCTCCTGTAACACATGAAATTACACCTTTTGGCGGTAAAGCAGACCCAATATGGCAAAGAGGAAAACTTGAACGTCCACCTCTACCAAAAGAAAAAAATTCATTTCAAGGATTTAAAAGTGAACAAGATTGGGAAGACTGGTTACATGAAGAATTTTATGGAGATATAGGTGGTCAATCTTCCTATTTACAAGAAGCTTTTAAAAAACAATTATATGATACTGATCCAAAATATGATACTTTAAGAGATAAATATTTTGGTCAAGATAGCTGGAAAGAAGATTATTTTGGAAATATAGTTAAAATACAAAAAGATGGCGGACAAGTTTCAAAATATTATGGAGGTGGAAGTGTAGAACCTACAATTGTAGATTATTTTAGTCAAAAAGGAAAGACACTTGGTGGGAGTGATAAAGAATCATTAGCTGAAAAGTTAGGAAGGAGATAATATGAATTGGATGTTTACATATCAAGGCAACGATTTAGTAACAGTTGATAATGAATATTATGAATGGGATGAAGCGTACTCTCAATATAAAAAACTTAATGAAGGTGTTTTTTCTGCTGGTGATCCTGCGGAGGAACAAGCTGCTGGTAAGTATTATGGTAAAGAAGATGAATTTCAAAATTTACAGCATTTATCTTCAACAACACCTACACCTCCTGGGACTGATACAACTACAATTGGAGAGCAAGATTTTGGAATGGAAGGATTCACTAAAGAGAAATATGAAGGAATGACTCCAGATAAACTTGCTGATTATATATTTAAAATGAAATATGGGGAAAAAGCTCCTGGAGATTGGAGTGATAATCCATATGGATTTAAAGAGGAAATAAAAAGATTAGCAGCATTAACAGCCCCAAAAATAGAAGAAATTGATCAAACTCAAGTTAGCTTTCTTGCTGAACAATATGGTGGAGAAATTGGTGTACCAACATCTCCATATGATTTAACTAATGATGGAGTTGTTAATGTACAAGATGTTATTGCTGCAAATAACGAAGGTAATACAGATCAAGCAAAAATAATTCAAGATATTGTACAATCTGGAAAAACAGAGGAAACTTTTGAAACTTCATATAATAAAATTGGATTTGAGGATAGTTTGATAGGAAGAAAAGCTGTCAAGCAAAAAGAATCAGATATATATGGTCTTCAAAAGGGAGCTAAAACTTTAGGCAAAAAAACTCAAAATATTTATAGTGGAATGGGGCAAAGAGGTGGAACAGAAGTATTAGAGGATTTATCTAAAGGGTTTAGTTCTATCCAAGATACATATGATTTAACTAAAGATATAGCTGAATTTGATTATAAAAAAGGCATGTACGAATTAGAACAAAAACAAACATCAAAATGGGAAAATCAATTTCAACAATTTATAGCTGGTCTTCCCCAAGCAGGAGGCACGTAAAATGGCATTTGATCCAAGTAGAGAATTAGCAAAAGCATTACGTAAACCAACAATCACACAAGATCGTTCCTTTGAAGCGTCTATTGATCGTCTTGCAAATATAATATCTGATACAAGACAAGAACGTAAATATAAAAATCAAGGAAGACAAAGAACAATGTCTGCTATTGCTGGTGATGTTAATAGAATATATAATAATGATGAACTTAAAGATAGAAAAGATAAATATCAAGAATATTACAATAAGTATAGCAGTAAAATGGATGAAGAAACTTTAGAACTTGGTAAAGTCCAACTTGATAATTTTGATCGACAAATAGAAAAAAATAGTAGCTTTGAACAATTTGCAAGTCAATTAGAGTCTTATATGAAGCCAATATCAGAATTTATAGATTCTGATAAATTTGCTGTTGGCACAGAGTATACAGATGAAGATGTAGATAAATTTAGAAATATTGTTCAAGGTTATACAGATTATACAGAGAAATTTCTAGCAATGCATGGAGATAGATTGCAACTTGTTCAAAATAGACATTTAGACAAACAACTTGCCCATGGAGCATATATTAATGATTTTATAGTTGATTCATTTTTTGATGATAAAAAAATTGATGAAGTAGAATATAAAGCTTATAAGCAATCGATTGCAAGTAATACAATAAAACCAATACAAGACTATATAACTAAAGATGATACATTACAAAAAACTGCTACAAAAAATCTAATTAATAGAATTGATGCTAATGTAAATAAATATATAGGTTATGAGCAAATAATAAATGGTAATATACCAGTTCCAAATGAATTAATTCCTGATGCAATGGAGGGAGAAATACGTCATTTTAAAGATTTAAATGAATCATTAAAAGAAAGCATACAAGATACATATATGGATTTGAAAAAACAAATTGATTTAGATGATAAAATTCAAATGAAAAGAGCAGGAAAAAGTTATATTGAATATCAGTTTCCAAATCTTTTTAAGAAGAAGACTCCACCAGGTAGTGGTGGAGGTGAAGGTGGAGGTGAAGGTGGAGCTGAAGGTGGAGCTGAAGGTGGAGATAAATATTCCTCTTATATGGATTCTTTTTCAGGAAAAGGAGATACTTCAAAAATGGGAATGAAAATTGTTAATGAAATGAAAGATTTAGATGCACGTGAAATAGAAATTAAAAATGAAATTACAAATTTAGAAAAACAGCCCAATGAAAAAGATCGATGGGAAGAAGTAAAAAAAGAGATAAAGGAAATGAGAGACCTTTTTGGAAATAATTTCCCAGAAGATCAAAAGAAAAGATATAGTGATCTAGTACAAGAACGTATTGAACTAGAGGGTACTGCTAGAAAAGCTGGTGAATTTTCTTTAGCAGAAAAAGGACAACAGCCAATAAGACAGCAAGGATTTAGAAAAAATAAAATAAAAAGCCTCAAGAAAGAGTTAAATAAAATTACTAATAAAAGAACATCATTAAAAACAAGGGCTGATCAAATTTTAAAATATGTTAAATAAGATAAGGTAAAATAGATAAATGGCAATACCATTAAATGTAAAAAGTGCTATTGATGAATATCGTAATTCAGACTATGCAGTAGATGGACTTAGCGATGAAAGAATTTACAAATATTTAAAAAGAGATAATCCAAATCTTTCTTGGAATGAGGTAGATAATAAAGCACAAGTTAAAAAAGATGCTAATACATCTCCTACATTCATGAATGGATTTCAATCATGGTTTGATTATGGGATAGATGAAAATTCTGCTGATTTTTGGAAAGCTGGTTATAATAATTCCCTTACAGGTTTAACAGAACAATTAGTAACAGGAAAGCAAAGATATAATCTTGATGATTATGATCCTAATATTCTTGAAGACATTGGTTCAATGCTTGCTTCATTTATAATGCCACTTGACCTTATAGCTTTAGGTGCAGGTGCAGGAGCAGGAAGTTTAGTATTAAAAGGACTTGGCGTTCAAACAGCTAAAGAGGCTTCTAAACTTCAGGTTAAACAAACTCTTAAAAATTCAATGGGCGAACTTGCTACAAGACAAGCTTTTACACTTGCCTCATATGAAGGTGCTATGGGTGGAGTGCAAGCAGGTGTAAATGGTGAAGATGTAATGGGCGGTATTGCTAAGGGCGTTATGCATGGAGGTATACTTGGTGGACTTGCTGGTGCTGCTGGTGGAGGTTTAGCCTATTCAAATGCACATCTTTTAGATAAATTTTCCAAAGCAGGTAAAATTGCTACTAAAGCAGGAGAAGAAGCAACAGAAGCAATATCAAAAGGGGAAAGGACATTGCTTGGACTTACTAGCCCTGTAGGTCAAATAGGAGCAGAATCAGCTGTATATACTGCAGGAGATGTAGTAACAGCAGTTGCAAAAGGAGAAGACGTTAGATGGAGAGATATAGGTGTATCATTAGTTGCTGATCTTGGTTTATTTGGAATAACAAAAGGAATGCATAAAGTATTCTCTAAAAGTATGGAGCATTATAAACTTTTAGAAGAAGCTGAAAAAGCTAAACATGGTGTAGATAGTGAAGGAAATCCAAGACATGCAAGTATTCTCGATAAACAGGAATTAGAGATAAGGGAAAGAGCAAGAGAAAAGAGAGAGCAAGGAGATATTGAGGAAGCTATAAATGATGAAAAAATTGCAGACACTCTTCATAAGGAAAAAAGAGGTGTAGATGAAAAATATATAAAATTTAAAGAAGATTTACAATCATCTCAAGAAAAAACAAAAATACTTATAAGTGATTATGTTGATGGTATTACTGAAGGTTCTACTGAGAGAGCAAATAGATTGATAACCAATGTTAGTGAGCAAATTGGAGCTGTTGAAAAGCTTATAGAGCATGCTACTGATCCTATAAATCCAATGTATGAAGGTCTTTTAGGTTCTTTTAAAAAACATAAAGAACAATTATTAAAATTATCTGATACATGGAAAGGTGACAAAGTAAGAGATCGTCAAGGTAAAGTCATATATACTGAAAAGAAAATACTTGAAGAAAGTGAATCTCTTGGTATAGATGTGTCAGAGCTTGATATTGATACGCCAGAAGGTAGAAAACAAGCTACAGAATTAATAAAGCAAGAAAAAGGTGAACT
>TARA_R100000808_G_scaffold2876_4_pt1 | contig 10426 bp, 20 predicted proteins | sample TARA_R100000808 | Tara Oceans TARA_R100000808 (sample SAMEA2622852) | marine metagenome | biome: marine biome (ENVO:00000447); feature: marine epipelagic mixed layer (ENVO:xxxxxxxxx); material: "saline water (ENVO:00002010), including plankton (ENVO:xxxxxxxx)" | depth 140 m | reverse complement strand
TATACGCCAAGTGGCAGAAATTTCACCACAATAACCCACGGGTGTACGAATTATTCAAGAAGTTCACGTTTCAGGCAATTCAAGCTGGACACAAATCCTTTTCAGCAGACGCAATTTGCCATCGGATTAGATGGGAGACGAGTATTGTTACTCTAGAGGAAGAAGTAAACCCTGACACTGGAGGGAAATTAAAAATCTGTAATAATCATGTTGCTTATTACGGACGTAAGTTTATGAAAGACTATCCTGAATATGACGGGTTCTTTCGTACACGGAATACGAAATCAGCTTGAAAGGAACAACTGTGAAAAAGTATACACAAAGACAATGGGATAGAACAGTAGGCTATGGCTCTGTGCCAAAAGAATACAGTATTGAAGTAGAAAGATTAGAACATGAGAATAATGTATTGAGAAAAATGATTTATAGTTTATCTAGTAATACAAAGAAACAGGTAGATGAGTTTATTGCTATAGCTTTAACGGTGGAGAAAAAAGATGGCCCTTAATTCAGTAGAACTTGTACAATTAGCTGCTTTACAATTAGAACTAGAGAGACTAGAATATATAATATGTGATAGATCAGATATAGAATACAATATGATACAAAGATGGCTAAAAAATAGAATTAGAGAACTTAAAAATGATCAATAAAGTAACACCCTATAAAGATATAAGCTGGTATGTTAAGTGGACAGCCAGTTATATTTTAATCATAGCTACAATAATTAATGCAACAGGTATGTATCATACATATGATGTTGCTTTAAGTGCAGTAGGTACTGCTATGTGGGGATATGTTGGTTACAGATGGAATGATAGAGCTTTAATACTAATTAATACCGTAGCTTCTGTAGTGTTGACAGTTGGTTTTATGAGAACAGTATTTGAATGAAAGGAAGTAGCTATGCTAAGAGCTTTGCCAGAAGAGTTTACTATAAAACCATCTGATAATGATGGCCTTGGGCTATTTGCAAATACAGACATTGTTATCTTTCCCACTGCTATTTCTCATATACACCATCCCTTTATCGGGTGGCTTCGTACTGCTGTGGGTGCCTTCATTAATCACAGTGATACTCCTAACTGTGTAGTGAAAGAACATTTGACCACTGTTTATGCCAAGGTAGCAGTTGAAAACTACGACTTGAATAGGTACTTACTAGGTTCTAGATACGGTAATGAAGATGTAATTGAAGTTAAGGTGAGATACTTACTACAGAATACTACTATAAATAAGGGAGATGAGCTTACAATTAAATATGAGGATGTATTATATCATGGACTTGGACCTATTGACTATCCCCGACTTTCTAAGACGCAAGAAGAAGAGAGGCAGACCCAAAAAGAACACGAATTTGTCGGAACCATATGAAAATAAATGGGAAGTATGGGACAAGATTAAACAAGAAAGGTATGGCACTAAGTATAATATTATGTTAGGACATCACTTTCCAAGAATAGGATCAGGTAATAGAATTATATATGTATCAGAGAAAAGAAAGTGGGTACACATAGTAAGTCATTCAGGTAATCCTTATACTACTCAACCTATAAGGACTAAAATACTTAAAAGAAAATGGAATGAAATAAAGAAGTCTCATGAGAGATATGTTGAAAGGAATAAACGATGAACAGTAAAGAAAAAACTTTTGAAGAACACTTTGCCACAACAGAGGAACTATTAGAAAAGGCATTTACAAGTGATAGGCATACTATACATGAGAGTATTAGAGATGACAATAAAGAAACCAATCAGCAAGAATCCTTATGCCAGAATAAGAGAGTGGAAAATCTTCCGTAAGAGAGTTGTACAGTCCAAGAAAAAATATGATCGCAAGAAATCTAGTATTGACATGCGAAAGGAAAAATGGTAATGTCCACAGAACAAACTGTAGTAGAATTTACATTAACCAGTTCAGATTATACCGATCTTTGGCTGAGGTTAAAAAATAAAGATGGTGGAAATACAACATTAAATTTAGTCGAAAAACTTATGCATGATCACTCTAACATACTGAAAGAAATAATTTTATACCCACATATAAAAATTGTTTGGTCTGATGGCATTGGACAGGACACTAATTGGGATGAGACTTATGGAAAAGAAGACAAAGCGAAATAGAAAAGAGTGGAAGTGGAACAAAACAATAAAAAATAAATATACGAAGAGGAAGAAGACTCATTATGCTGAAGATGTTAAACGAGATAGAGATAGTGAAAGAAAGCAGAAATACTTTCAAAGTATGGAGTAAAGTACACCTTTCAATTTTAGAAGAGTGGACCTCTAAAGATTGGAAGAGGTACAAAAAGAATAAGGATACTTATTTTTTACATCCTTATAAATGGACCATGATAGCTGCCGGAAAAACACCAGAAGAAGCGACAGAAAATGCAAAGGATATTATTTCTAGATATAGAAACTGATGGGTTAAATCCCAGTAAAATATTTATTTGTGTAACAAAGGATAAAGAAACTAATAGAGTAACCTACCATACTAGAGCAGATACCTTCAATAAGCTCATTGAAAACTATGACATTCTTGTAGGGCATAATATACTTTCTTTTGATGCTCCTGTTTTAAATAGGTTGTGGCAATCAAGTATAGGTCTTTCTAAAATACAGGATACTTACCTTCTTTCCTGTTTGTTTAATCCTGACAGGGATGGTAGGCATTCACTGGATTCATGGGGCAAAAGATTAGGATTAAATAAGATTGAGTATAATAATTTCTCTCACTTCACATCAGAGATGTTGGAGTACTGTGAGAATGATGTTCATATAACTCACAAAGTTTATGATTTCTTGATGAGTACTGAGAAACGAGATTTCTCTGATAAATCAATAGCTTTGGAGCATAAGATAAGGCACATTCTTAACAAGCAGGAGAGAAAAGGTTTCTATCTTGATACTGAAAAAGCACACAAACTTATGATGGAGGTTACTAATCAGGCATCAGAGATAGAGAGTAGTGTATTAAGTAAAGTACCTTTAAAAGCTAAATTAATAAAAGAAATAGTACCTAAGATTAAGAAGGATGGTACACGTTCTAATGTAGGACTAAAGAATTATGATAGTGCTAACATAGTTGGTCCTTTCTCTGCCTTTGAGTATGAGAAGTTTAATCTTGCATCACCCAAGCAAATCATTGAAAGACTAAATCAGTATGGCTGGAAGCCTGTTGAGTTTACACCCAAAGGCTCACCTAAGATCAGTGAGAAAAACCTAGAGACTATCTCTTCTTCTGCACCAGAGGAGATCAAGAGGCTGGCAGAGTGGAAGATGCTGAAGACTAGAGCCAAGACTATCGAAAGCTGGTTGGATGTAGTAGATGAGAATAGTAGAGTTCATGGTAAGGTAATAACGATGGGTGCTGTGACAGGACGTATGGTTCATGCAGACCCTAACATGGCTAACATCGTGGCTAACTATAAACCATATGGTAGTGAGTCTCGTTCATGCTGGACTGTCCCAGATGATAAGCATGTTCTTGTAGGTATGGATGCTAAAGGTTTAGAGCTTAGAATGCTGGCTCATTATATGAAGGATGAAAAATATATTCATGAGGTATTAGAGGGTGATCCTCATACTTATAATCAGGAACTGGCAGGTTTACCTACTCGTAATGCAGCTAAGACTTTTATATATGCTTTTATCTATGGTGCAGGTAATCAGAAAATAGGTTCTATCGTAAATGGATCAGCACATGATGGTAAGAATTTACGAAATAAGTTTCTATCTAATCTTCCAAGGCTTGACAACCTCATACAAAGTGTGCAACAACATGCCTCTAGAGGTTATATTAGAGGTATAGATGGAAGAAGAATATTAATCAGGCGTTCTCATGCTGCTCTGAATACTTTACTACAGGGTGGTGGAGCGATATGTTGTAAACAGTGGTCTATATTTCTTGATGAAGAGATACAACGAAGAAAACTAAGAGCGTATCTCGTAAATACAATTCATGATGAACAACAATATGAAGTTCATGTAGATGATGCAGAGGAGTTAGTTAGTATAGCTGATCCCTGTATGATTCGAGTATCAAATTTCTTTCAGATGAATATTCCTCTTAACGCAGATGCAAAGATAGGAAGAACATGGCAGGAAACTCACTAGGTAAAACTAAAAAGTTTGATCGAAACTTATATGATAGATCAGATGGTAAATCTAAAAGTGCTATATCAAAATATCTACGATCTAAAAAGCATATAATAACTAATGTCGTAGAAAAATATTCTTGTGACATAGAAAGTATGTCAGAGGATGGGACGCTTTGCTTTTCTGAAACTGAAATTAAGTATTCATGGAAGGGAGAGTGGCCTGAATCTTGGAAAGACGTAAGAATACCTTATCGTAAAAAAAAGCTTCTTGAAAAAATAGAAAAGAATCTTACATTTTATGTATTAAGAGCCGACTGTAAGGAGGCTTGGGTTATTACTGATAGTGCATTAAAGAAGTATGCAGAAACAGTAGAGATACCCAACAGGTATGTACCAGAAGGAGAAAAATTCTATTCTATACCTGTCGATAAGATACATAAAATAACTTTAAAATAAGGAGGTTATTATGGAAGAGTTTGAAACTATGACTGAAGAAGCTTTGAAGATTACTATTGAAGACTTGACTGTTCAACTTTCACAAGCTAAAAGAGCTTACCGTGATAAGAGACTTGCTGGTGTAAAGCTGGCAGTAGAGGCTCGTAAACAAGCAGATGAAGAACTGTCAGATGAACTTCGTAAACTAGGTGTAAATTACAGGTCAACAAGTAATGTCTTTTCACCCTTGACATATAGGTTCTAATGTGTTTGACTATATTCAATGGTTAAATACTATTGAAGAGGAACCGGAGCTTGATGGTGCAGGAAAACTATTAGCTCCGGTTTTCTACGAGTTACTATATGATCGAAAAGTTAAAACACTATACGAATGGTGTTGTGGTCCTTCATGGATAGGTTTGTGGTTATTAGAACAGGGGATATGTGAAGAGTTAGTTGTATCTGACATTAATCCTAAAGCTATTGACTGTGTTAGAAGAACTATAAGCAAACACAATTATCCTGTTCGTTCTTATCTGAGTGATAACCTTAAAGATATACCTGAATATGAGAAGTTTGATATTATAGTTGCTAATCCTCCTAATTATATGAATATACAGGAAAGTCATCCAATGGGTTTTCTAAGACATGATCTCAGACCATCAGATATTGACTGGAAAATTCACATAGACTTCTATAATAATATAGGAAATTATATGCATACGGAAAGTAATATGTATATATCAGAGGTTGAACCTTACAAAAAAGAAGTATGGTTGATGAATCAGCTTTATGATAAAAGAAAAACAGAACCTATTAAAGATTTTAAAGAAATGCTATTTAAAAATAATTTAAAATTAAATCATATAGAAAGATATATGATGAACCAAGAGAATGATCTTCCTATTGAAATGGCACTACTAGATATTTCTCTTGACAATAGTAATTAAGCGTAGTATAGTAGTATATTATTAACTCAACATAAGGAGACTAACATGATGGCTGCACAGAAAGAAACTGCGATTATTTCAGGCAAAGCTTATTGGACTAAACTCAATCGTAAGGATGAGTACTCTGATAAGTACCAAATGGACATTGGTGATCTTTCTGACAAGAGTAAGGAAGTTCTAGCTTCTCATGGAGTTATGTTAAAGAACAAGGACGATGACCGTGGCGAATTTGTTACCGCCAAGACTAGGTATACTGTTCCTGTTATGGACTCCAATAAGCAAGTTATGGATCAAAATACTCTTATTGGTAATGGTAGTAGTGTAAAGGTGAAGGTAGCGTTCAATAAGAACCATGCCTTTGTTGACAAGTATGGTACTTCTCTGTATCTTAATAAGGTACAAGTTACAGACTTGGTACAGTATGGTGGTAAGGATGAGTTTGATGATGAGGATGAAGAACTCTAGTTAAACCATTTAGTTTAGGGCTTGTGATGGGCGATAGTAATTTCGGAAATGCTCGTATGATCAAGGAGCATAGTGGGCGAGGGAGTGGGCAGCTATGCACATATCTACTTTAGTACAAGACATCTATGATAGAGTTGCATCTAACAAGAGAGTCTCTAGAGATAATCTAGAGGCTTTCTTGGAGGGTGTTTCTAATTCTATTATACAACACTTAGAGGAAGAAAGGAGGACATCTAATGAAAAGCGTATTAGAATGTCTTCAATCGGTAAACCAGACCGTAAAATCTGGATGGAACTTAACGGTCCAGAAATGGAAAGATCGTATCAACCATCTACACTCATCAAGTTCCTCTATGGTTCAATCATTGAAGAACTGGTTCTCTTCTTGGCAAAAGAAGCTGGTCATTCAGTACAGGAACCTCAAAAGCAACTTGAGCTTGAAGGAATAAAAGGTCATATCGATTGTAAGATTGATGATGAAGTAGTAGATATTAAATCTGCTAGTGATTTCGCATTTCGTAAATTCAAGACAGGCTCAATAGAAACTGACGATCCTTTTGGTTACATAGCACAGATAAGTGCCTATGCAGAAGCAGAAGGAAAGGATTGTGGCTATCTTCTAGCCATGAATAAAGTTTCTGGAGAGCTTGTTTTACATGAGCTAGATGATTTCTCATTAATTAATGCTAGTCAACGTATTAAAGATGTGAAAGCAATCTCTGCTAGTCCTGACATGCCTGACCTATGTTATCAACCAGTAGCAGAAGGTAAGTCAGGTAACATAAAGCTTGCTAGAGATTGTGTATACTGTCCTTATAAGTGGACTTGCTTTCCTGATATGAGAGTGTTTAGATATCACGATGGATTTAAATATCTAACGACAATAGAGAAAGAACCTAATGTACCAGAAGTAACTGAAAGTGTAAGGGATTAAATATGATACATGAAATTACGGTAACTCAATGTAATATATTTACATTGGATGATGATGATCAGGATATAATAAACTATACAAATAAAGGAGGTACTCTTAAAGAGTATATTACAGAGAATTGTATTTGGGAGGAAACTTTAGGTACATACTATTTTGAAATAGACGTTGAGGAAAAAGATTAAGCCCTGCCAGTGGCTCCCGACTACTCTCCGAAGGCGTGAGGTGGCGTGAAGAAATCGGGTTACTGGTATTTCAATAATAAGAGGTAGAATGGTATGTCTCATTTTGTAAGGCACGAGCCTTGCCCTGAGTGTGGTAGTAAAAATAACGTAGGAGTATATTCAAACGGATACAAAGAATGTTATACTGATGATTGTGATTATAAAGTAAATCCTAATTCAAACTATGAGGAAGAAGAATATACTATGACAACAACAAGACCTGTCAGTACGGGAACGATAGGAGCAATTCCTGACCGTAAGATTGAAGAGGATACTTGTAGGCGATATGGAGCTATGCTCAATGGAACAAAGCACTTCTATCCCTACTACAACAAAGAAGGAGAGCATGTAGCTAATAAGGTTAGAAACACAGATAACAAGACTTTCTTTTCTGAAGGTAACATCAAAGGTGCTATGCTGTTTGGACAGAAAGCATTTCAAGAGGGAGGCAAGTATGTAACAATCTGTGAAGGTGAAGTGGATGCCATGTCTGCTTATCAACTACTAGGTAGCAAGTGGCCCGTAGTATCTATTCGTAATGGTGCTGCATCTGCTGCCAAGGATATTACAGATAACTATGATTTTCTGACATCCTTTGATCAGATCGTTATCTGTTTTGATAATGATGATGCTGGACGTAAAGCATCTGCTAAAGTAGCAGAGATGCTGTCACCCAAAGCAAAGGTGATGTCTCTTCAGTACAAAGATGCTAACGAGTACCTTCTTAATAATAAGAAGAATATGTTTGTGCAGGATTGGTGGGCTGCTAAGACTTACACACCAGACGGTATTATCTCTGGTAATGAGATGTGGGATACTATCGTTGAGGGTGCTACAGAAGCTGCCATTAACTACCCTTATCAGGGACTACAGGACTTGACCTATGGCATACGCATGGGAGAGCTTGTTACTGTTACGGCAGGTTCTGGTCTAGGCAAGTCTCAGTTTCTACGAGAGCTTATCTATCATGTCTTTAAGAATACAAATGACAATATAGGCATGATGTTCATGGAGGAGTCGGTAAAGAGAAGTGGTCTTGCCTTCATGAGCCTTGAGGCTAACAAGTGCCTACATCTTCCATCAGAGTTCTCATCTGTGAGTGATGAAGACTTGAAGAGGTACTTTGATAACACACTAGGTACTGGAAGGTTATTCTTCTATGACCACTTTGGATCAAATGCTATTGATTCTATCCTTAACAGGATCAGGTACTTTGCCAAGGCTCTAGACTGTAAATATGTAGTCTTAGATCATATCAGTATCATAGTCTCAGATCAGAATGTAGCTGATGAACGTAGAGCACTTGATGAGATCATGACTAAGATGCGTACTGTTGTACAGGAGCTTGACATTGCTCTGCTTATTGTATCTCATCTTCGTAGGCCAATGTCTACAGGTCATGAAGAGGGTGCTGCTACATCTCTGTCTCAACTCAGAGGCTCTGCCAGTATAGGCCAGCTATCCGATATCGTTATTGGACTAGAAAGAAATGGTCAGCATGAAGATGAAATAGAGAGACATACTACTACTGTGCGAGTTATAAAGAACAGGTTCTCTGGCTTGACAGGACCAGCTTGCAGAGTGTATTATAGTCGTGAATCTGGAAGACTCACAGAAGTACATGAAGAGTTTGAAGAACTTGAATAATGCATTGGGTATATAAAAGAAAACCTTTTGTTCCTGATCTTTATAAGTTTGGTTTTGTATACAGAATCACAAACAAGAAAACCAAGAAGGCTTATATAGGTTGTAAACAATATTATATTGGAGCCAAGAAAAAGAAGCCTTCTGGTTGGGAAACATATACAGGTTCTTCAAAGCACCTTAATTCTGACATGGGTAAGCTTGGTAAAAAACATTTTACATTTCAGATAATAGGAGAGTATGAAAACAAACGAAGCTTGAAGTATTATGAATGCTTTTATCAAATGAAATATAAAGTTCTTACTGCTGTTCTTGAAGGAACAGATGAGCCAGCTTATTATAATAATTTTGTGGGTGGTAAATTTTACAGACCAATAAGAGAAGAGGAATAATAATGCCTATAGTTCTTCAATTAAGAGTGCATGAAAAAGATATTGACATAAACAATAAAGTATGGTACATAAAGCCTATTCATGAAAAACAAAAGATACCTGATAAAAATGTAGTTACTATACGAATTAAGAAAAGTCTTACAACTCATTGGTCTGATTTAAATTTTAATGAAAACTCAGAAAAAATAACGGAGGATATTAGTAAAATAACATCATTACTTGCTGCACATAGTATAGTTGTTCTTCCTCTAGAGGAGATTACAGCAGAGCTTGCAGAGATGGAAGAGCATTGTCCTAAAACCAAGAAGTTCTTGGAAAAACAAATCGAAAGGTTAATGAAATATGGGAATTAAACAAAAAGATTTTATGTCTTTTATAGGTTTGTCTGAAGAAGACTATGATCCTTATAAAGAACGATTAATTCTTATGATTGAAGAATCAGATAATGATGAAGAGTTCGTAGTTCAAATCTTTGATATTTCAAAAGATGAAAAAGAAATATCTTTGATAAAAGAAATAGGATATGGAGTACTACAAAACCTCTATGATGAAGAATTTGTGAATGCTATAAGAGATTCTGGAAAATATGCTTTCAATGCAAAGTATCCTTCTTCTTCTTCCTCTGAATTTGAATTTGAACATGGAGAAAATGTAATTGAATTTAAGAAGTTACATTAATTGGCTAACCTACTAGGAGTTCTATACAGTATGTCGGATAATATCAACCACCCACCTCACTACAATAGAGGGAATATAGAAACAATAGATATGATAAAAAATTCTATGTCTCCTTCAGAATTTGAAGGATACCTACAAGGAAATGTTATTAAGTATATCTCTAGATACAGATATAAAGGAACTGCTCTGGAAGATTTACAAAAAGCACAGTGGTATATAAATAGATTAATAAAAGAAGTAGAAGACTTTTTGAATAAAGATACTTTTAAAGATTTAGGTATAGACTATAGACCTAGTGATACTGAATGATACATATGAAAACTGAAACCATTCAAGATAAATTACATTCTTTTCATAAAGCCTTTGGTCATCCGACAGATGAAGAGTATATTACTGGTGGTAATAATACTACAAAAGCTTTACGAGTACGACTATTACATGAAGAGTTTACTGAAGTTACAACAGCTATATCATACAAACAAAATAAAGCAGCTATACTAAAAGAGCTTTGTGATCTAGTATATGTAGCTGTAGGATTTGCTGATACATTTGGCTGGAACTTTGATGTAGCATTTAACAGAGTACATACATCTAATATGTCAAA
>TARA_R100000808_G_scaffold25009_2_pt1 | contig 10440 bp, 7 predicted proteins | sample TARA_R100000808 | Tara Oceans TARA_R100000808 (sample SAMEA2622852) | marine metagenome | biome: marine biome (ENVO:00000447); feature: marine epipelagic mixed layer (ENVO:xxxxxxxxx); material: "saline water (ENVO:00002010), including plankton (ENVO:xxxxxxxx)" | depth 140 m | reverse complement strand
CCTGAAGAGATTATGGTCTCAATTGAAGAGGCTAAATACAAAAATCCTCGAAGTATGTTTCAGGTAAAGGCTGTCCCTAGGGACGTGCTTACATACACCTACCCTGAGTACGCCGATAGAATCAAGGAAGCGTCCGCATATGAGACAGAGGAATATAACGCCGACTCAAACGTGAACGAAATGGTTCGTGTTGTAGAGGCATGGCATTTACCAAGTATTGAGGGTGCCCCAGATGGAAGGCACGTGATTTGCTTGGAAAACCTAACACTGTTAGATGAGCGTTATGAACACAATTACTTTCCTTTCATTTTTCTTCGTTGGTCTGATCGTTTGCTCGGATTCTGGGGTCAGGGACTTGCTGAACAGCTTATGGGCATCCAGCTTGAAATTAATACGCTCCTTCAGAACATCCAACAACAAATGCACCTCGCAAAGCCCAAGGTCTTCCTTGAAACCGGCTCGCAGATAGCAGATCACCAGATTAACAACGAAGAGTGGGGCATTATTGATTATGTGGGAAATCCACCTACATTTTTTGTCCCAAAAACGGTATCAGGTGAGGTGTTCTCACATTTAGACAGGTTGTTTAATCGGGCGTATCAGATTGCTGGCGTAAGTGAGTTGGCAGCGATGTCTAAAAAGCCAGCTGGCCTAGAGTCTGCTGTAGCGCTTCGCGAATTTAGCGATATTGAGACTGAGCGTTTTATGATTGTCGCTCAAAATTACGAAAACATGTTTTTGGCTGCATCGCGTCAAATGATAGATTTGGCCAGGAAAATTTCAGAGCGTGGCGATAACTATGCTGTTGTTAGCTCTGGCGATAAGTATATCGAACAAATCGACTGGAAGGATATAGATCTCCGGGAAGAGCAGTATGTCATGAAGATATGGCCCACTTCTCTACTGCCTCAGACTCCTGCAGGAAAGCTGCAAAAAGTCATAGAACTTGCGCAATCCGGAATTATTCAAGATCCAGGAACAATCCTTAAGTTGTTGGATTATCCAGACATAGAAGCGGTAACTCAGTACATGACGGCAGATCAAGACGAGATTGATATGCTAATTGAAAACATGGTGAATAAGGGTGAGTACGTTCAACCAGAACCATATAGCAATTTGGCTTTATCGGTGAAGCGGGTGCAGCAGGCTTATTTACGCGCAAAAATAAACCGTGTGCCCGAGGAACGAATGGCTCTTCTTCGCCGTTATATTGAGGATTGCATGGCGCTAATGGCTACCATGGCGCAGGCAGCTCAACCCCCGATGGAGCAGGTCCCCCCTCCTGAAGGGGTTGATGCCGCACTTCCCGACGCGGGGCCACCCGCAGCACCGGAGGAACTCCCCCCTCAAGAACTACAATAAGGAGAAAGAATGGAAATGGCCCAAGATCCTCTTCAGAACACAATTGATTTAGTGAATAACATGATGGCAGAGCAGGAGGCTGCGGCTGAAGCAGAGGCTTCCGAAGAGCCTCAGGTTGAAGCGTCTCCGGAGGCTGAGAATCCAGAGCCAGAGCCAGAAAAGCCCAAAATTAATGAAAATCGAGACTTCAACCGCAGATTTGCACAACTTGCGAAGCGAGAGAGAAGCTTTAGGGATCGTCAGGACGAGTTCAAAAAAATGCAAGCAGAGCTTGCGGAGCTTCGTGAAAAATCATCCGCCCCGAACACCGCAGCGCAGGAGCTGGAAGAAATAAAAAGAATTGCAAGAGAGAACCCGGCGCAGCTTTTATCTAGGCTTGATACAGATTGGGATGAGTTTAATAAGGGCATTCTGGCAGGCAATAAAAACCCCGACGATTATGCTCGAGAGGCGGGCATCGGCAAGCTCATGAACCGCATTGAAGAGCTAGAGAGCAAGCTAAGTAAGCGCGAAGAGCAAGAGGTTGTTTCACGTCAAGAAAGGGCGTATAATAATTTTGTTGACGAAATTAACAAATTCATTGAGACTAATAACGAAGACTTCGAGTTAATACACTCCAGGGGCGAGCAGGGTTTAGTAGCAAACGTAATGCAAGAACATTACAACTCAACCGGGCAAGTCATGGAGTTTGGACAAGCGGCGCAAATGGTCGAGGACTACCTCGAAGAACAAGCCCGCAGCTACTTTGGCAGCAAGAAAATAGCCAAAAAATACAAAGATTCCTTTGGGAACGAAGCGAAAAGCGAAGCTCCTCGGCAGCCAGATTCAAGGCCGAAAACATTATCAAACTCAGTTGCGGCGGTCGGAACGACCACGGACGGCGAAGTGCACTCTAAGGAAATGACTAGAGACGAGCATAAAGCCTATTTAGCCCGCACGCTGAACTTTTTTGGCGAGTAGGAGGCTGATCTCCTATCGCTTATTAATTCGCGACCAAGGAGATAAAAAATGGCAGCCCCATTGAATCTAAGCACCGTCGATCAGGCGGTAAAGCAGCACTATAAGCCGCTTACAGTTAAAAACCTCGTTTACAAAAACAACCCATTTTACGCACTGGTTCCTAAGTATGAGCAGTTTGGCGGTTTGAATATGCCGATTCCTCTGATCTACGGAAACCCACAAAACGTTTCAGCGACGTTCTCAACTGCTCAGGCTGAAACCTCTACCTCTAGCCTCGGTCAGTTCTTGATGACTCGAGTAAGCAATTACTCAGTTGCCTCTATTACTGGCGAAACCATCAAGGCCACCGATGGCAAAGCAGATGCTTTTATTCGGTACCTTACCATGGAGATTGATGGAGCAATTCACGCATTGGCTCGAGATCTCTCCGTTGCTCTTTTCCGTGACGGCGGTGGTTACATTGGCCAGGTAAACAGCAGCTACAGCTCCGGAACCACAATTACCCTTGCGAACACTGATGAAATCGCCAACTTCGAAGTTGGCATGACCATCCTTTTCGCTTCGGATACTGGCGGCTCCACCTCTGCAACAAGTGCAACAACTATCAGCTCTATTGACCGAAGCGCTGGATCATTCGTTGTTGCAAGCGCTACTGGCATTGCCGCAGATGATTATGTTTTCCGGTCGGGAACTCAGGCAGGGGCAACTCTTACCTCAACAAGCGCTAAGGCGGTTATGGGACTAGACGGATGGCTTCCATCCTCTGCTCCTGGTTCAACAGCGTTTTTCGGTCAAGACCGAAGCGTAGACACTGAGCGTTTGGGCGGTATCCGGTTTGACGGCTCTGCAATGCCAATTGAAGAAGCGCTTGTCTCTGGTGCAGCTAAAGCAGCACGCGCTGGAGCACGGCCTGACACATGCCTCATGAGCTATGAGTCATACATCAACCTAGAGAAGTCTTTGGGCTCCAGGGTTCGCTATGATGAGCTTAAGGCTCGTGATGCTGACGTTGGCTTCAGGTCATTATCGGTTCAAGGACCAAACGGTGTTATCAGTGTTGTTCCTGATCAAAACTGTCAGCCAGATGTAGCTTACATGCTTCAGCTTGACACATGGTCATTGAACTCACTTGGGGGCGCCCCACACATCCTTGATCTAGATGGAAATAGAATTTTGCGGCAGTCTACAGCAGATGCTTACGAGGTCCGAGTTGGCTTCTACGGTAACCTTGCTTGTAACGCCCCAGGATACAATGTTCGTATTGCACTTTAAGGAGGTGAAACATGGCTAATAGGTCATTTAAGCCTACACAGGCAGTAGCCCAAGCGGTGACGCACATCTTTGCTGAGGTAACGATTGGGGGCTCCGGCGCTCCAACTCTCGTTGCTGCTGACAGCGCAGGTGTTAAGTCTATCGCAAGGAACGCGGCAGGAAGCTATACCCTGACACTGGGTACAGTTAGCGGCGCTGACGACGCATACTCAAAGCTTCTTTTCTTCAATGGAATATTCATTGTTGATGGAGACACAGAACAAGACCTGATTTACCAGATTGATGCTGAGACTATCTCTGCTGGTGGATCAACAATTGAGTTTGAAACAATTACCGGAGCAACCCCTACTGACCCAGCAAGTGGCGCAGTAATGAAGCTTCATGTCATTGTTAAGAACTCAAGCTACAGCTTCTAAGGGGGTGCACCATGGCTAAAAAGGATGGTGTAGCTGTTATGATCCTTGAGAAAAACAAGCCCAAGGATGAAGACGACCGGTTGGACTACAAAGAGGCCCTGATGGGCGCTTGTAATGAATTCCTTACGGCTGTCGGCATCGAGCTTGATGAAGACAAGGAAGAGGAAGCTTGTGAAGCACTACATGATTTTTTCCAAATCTGCATGAGCGGAGAGGATGAAGATTATTAATGGAACGGGGGCTTCGGCCCCCTTCTACTTTCGAGGTATAGCATGGCAAGAAATACAGCATCACTGTCAAGCTTGATCACAAGGTCAAGACGTCGTGCGGACCAAGAAAACTCTACGTTCTGCACCGATGCCGAGGTTACTGATTATATCAATGAAGGCATTGCAGAGCTGCATGAAATGATGGTTAATGAATACGAGCTTTACTATGTAAGCTCTACTTCCTTTTCTATACCAACCGGACATTCAGACGGTGACAACGTTAAAGACCTTCCGAATAATTTTTGGAAGGCTCTTGGGTGTGACTATGATTATGGTGGCGTAAAGAGAAGAATCCGTCGTTACATGTTTCAAGAGAGAAATGTTTACGAGTCGCCCCTACTGAAGCAGGGGTATATGGCAAATACGTTTTTCATTATTCAGGGTGATCAAATCCGATTTATTCCCGAGAGCCCCCCGGGAGGAACGGTAACTCTTTGGTGGATACCGGAGCCACAGCAGTTTGACGCGGGATCTCCAAGCGATCAGCTTTATACCATAGATAAGGCCCTCGCTAATGGCTTTGAGAGATTCCTTGTTTTGGATGCAGCAATTAAGATGCTCCAGAAGGAGGAGTCAGACACACAGCTTTTGGTTGCTGAAAGAGAGTCAGTTAGACAGAGGCTTAGGGATGCGGCTAAAACTCGAACCCCTGGAGAAAGCCGGGCAATTGCAGATGTTAAGGTAGGAACAGCGTTTCATGATTACATAAACTGGATGTAGGTTAATGTCGTTTCGAGGTTTTACAAACGCAAAGCACAGTGATGGGGCTTTGAATGACCTTGAGGCGAGGATTAAAAACTCGTTTGCCGAAATTTCTAACTCCAGAATCCTTGGTGGCCGACTTTTATCGGGCGTAAAGCTAAAGTCTACAGGCACAACATCAGCAAACACCGTTTTCGGTGTTGGTCGGTGTGAGGTGCTTATTAGCTCTTACAGCGATATACCCGGCACTGACTGCGAGATTCACACGAACAACACCTTCAGGCAAGGTAAAGAGGGTGTTGAGTGGAGCAAGGGAGCCGACGCAACCGAAGCAGCAACTAACTTTGCTAGCTACTTTAGCACTGCCGCAGCTAACCTTGTGTGCACGTCAAGCGGCGCAACAATAGAAGTGCTAACTGGAACGGCCAGTGTTTTACAGAGTGTAATGTTTGACGACAAAGATGGTGTTGATTCCACGGCAAACCCAATTCAATCAGTTCAGCCGGCGGTAAGGCTTGGAAGTGTTAGCTCTGGATACGTTAATGGGGACTATGTTAGGTTTGGTCCATCCACTCTATCGGCAACAGGCCGGTGCCTTCCTGGTATGTCCAGGGTTATCTCATTAAATGCAGAGACATCAGGAAGTGGATATTACCTTCTTCTAGACGGGTTTACGTCTGCAATGGAGGGAGGGCTCTATATCTATAAGGCCATGAGAAATAATATCCCAGGGACAAATATTGGAACAAAATACTTCATTGTAAATCAAGACAAACCAGCAAAGATATTCAGGGGGCAGGGGTCTGGCAATCTGTCCTTACTTTGTGATGACGACTGTACGGTCGATATGTGGGTGTTTTAATGGCGCTTAATAAGCAAAATCTTACGTTTCCGTTTTCCAAGGGCCTAAATGAACGCCCTTCTGACCTAGCTACCCCGGTTGGAGAGCTTAAGACCGCGCAAAACGTTACAATCACAAAAACAAACGAACTTAACCCAAGGTATGGCTTTCATGAGGAATCTTGGGCTGAAATAGGCGGAGCATCGCAGCCGTCTGAGCTCTACAGTGCGGCAAAGCACCAGGATGAGCTTGTGGTGTTTGATGGGGAGAAGGCTTATTCTAGATACACTCACGGAAAGTTTAAAGATCGCGGCACATGTGTAAACGTTCAAGCTAGGCAGCAAGCTGTAAACGTTGACTCCACATCCATTGATGGAGCCCCGGCATATTCAACAATCACAGCTAGCTCATCTAATGATCTCTATGAGATCTATGTATGGGAGTCTCGATCTTTCGGGGTGGACGACGTAAGGAGCGATACTAAGTCATACGCAAATACTGGCGATACTGTAAACTATAGAAATAAGCCGTCTCGTCTTCTTTACTCCGTAAGGCATAAGGCATCCGGAGTTCTTCTTTATGACGCAGTCCCCATTTCAATACCGTATGCATCCGGCATCAATAAAAGCTTTGTTGATAGGGACCTGCTGATAGGAGGGGCGTCGGGCCTTGGTGTATATCATCATGCGTCAGATGCCGCCGGAAGAATCAGGATTGAGGGATACGGAAGCTCTGCCGCCATAACGGGAAGAGGGTGGAGCAATGTTGTTGTAAACGGAAACCAGTTTATTCTCGATGGTCCATTCGACACAGGCACAACAGGTAGCGCAAAATGCCCAATGTTTTTCACTGATGAATCGGCTGCTGTAACCGGAAGCGCCTATGTGGAAATAGCAAAGCTGTCTAATAGCGATGTTGATAACACAGCAAAGGTAACCACTGGGACGTCAGCGCTAGCTAATGTTGATGCCTACCTTAACGTTGAGACAGGCCAGAACGCCATGTATTTTACCACTCAACCAATGCTGTTTAGTGTTGCTGATAATGTGGTTATTTTGACATTCGCTGCTCAGTCGGCAGCAGTAAAGGATAAGGACGGGGGAACCGGAGAGGTGGGCATGTGGTCTATCTTTCAGGCCACGTTTGACTTTAGCAGCGCAGTAGGTGCCATAGGGGCCGCTACTCCCATAAGCAATTTCGAGGATGGCTACTTAGACTTAAACTATAGATATCCAATATGGGACGCTGATTTAACATATACCACTGAAGATGATCATGGTGTTGTGTATGTTTATTACACGAATGACTCTACAAATACGACCAAGCTGCAGTATTACAAATATGATTCCTCAACAAAAAAGCTCGTAACAACACCAACGGCCACAACAAATGTCCCCAGAGCTGACGGAAGCGCTTCAACACAGCTTATCCAGATAGCAAATATGGGGAGCGCCAAGGCTCAGTTCGGGGGAAGTAATCCAGACAACTGGCTCCGGTATGCGGTTCCAAGCAGATTTGTACTTAAGGCCGTTAACGACACAGATGCGGGGCAGATAAGGTGCCATGCAAGCAATAAGATTGTGTTTGTATTTTCTTCGGACTCATCTAAGGATGATGATATATATGTTTATACAGCGCCGGCATTAACAGATTCTGCCTTTGGGAGCTGGAGCAGCGGCCTAATAAAGCCTCTTTTGGATAGGGCGCAGAACAGCTCAACCTGGAATGTCCCTGATGACTTGATGACATATAGAAATTCCTCTGGGGCTGCGGTGGGCTCTATTGTCACGTATGACTCAAGCGCAGACAAGTTCAGCTGCGGTGGGGCTAATGGTCTTCGCGTTGCAAATGCAGCCATTACAAATGTCAAAAGCGTTAGCGGTGATAAGATTTATGTTTTTGTCGAATGTGCCCTGGCAAACGGGTCAGGCGGGGCTGTTTGGTACACGCAGGCAGCATCGGCAGATACATCTAATAACTACATTGGATCTGAGCAAAGATGGATTATCCGCAAAAATATCGCGAACAGCTCAGACACAAAGGTTCTTGGTAGGAACGTAAATATACTCTCAGACGCCTGGTATCCTTATTCTGGAAGTAAGGCTTATTTCGCCGGTCACTCGGTTTTTTCTGGGGACCCATCAACAGCAAGAACATGCGTTTTCAATGAGGATGGTGAGGTCGTTGCAACTTTTGGCCAGGGTCAGGCTGCCCTTTGCCATCCTTACCAGCTAAGGCAAATGTCCATACCTGTAACCAAATACTGCAATGCGCCATTGTCGGTATTAAGGTCTAGGCTGGATTACAATAGATCGAACAGTATACTTCTTCCGTACAAGACAGCCAACTCCCCTTCCCTGGCAGAATACCCGATGCCTGCTTTTGGGATATCGGTGGTGGAGCACGCAGAGAGATCTTACCAGTATATGTCGCCGTTTAGCCCTCGCGTTGCAATGATTGATTACTTTCCTGCGAGAACGTATTCAAGCGCGAATATTAACGGGACCCTTTTTGTGGGATCTGGTCTTCTATGGGCCTTTAATGGTGGTAAGTTTGTTGAAAACGGGTTCCTTCAGAAGCCTCTGATCAAACTAGTAACTCAGGATAATACGGAGTTTTCTGATGGAACCGTCTCTACAGCAGGGCTGAATAAGGGTGATTATGAAATTGCTGCTGCTTACTTCTGGAAGGATGATATGGGGGTCACCCATTACAGCGCTTTGGACTTTTATGGAGACGGAAGCAGGAACCACACAGTTCAGGTTAATGCGTCAGGAAAAAGGCTTCTTGTACAGATAGCTAACACCTCTTTGACCAATAAGAGGTCTGCGGCCATGCAGAGCATAGGCTACAGCGGAACGGCTCCGCTCATTACTGACATAGCCGATATGGAGCCGTCTTCCGTATCGATAGCAATATTTATGTCTGTGATTCTATCTGAGACAATTCAGGGCGAAGAGGAGCTTACAAACATCCCGTTAAGGCTTGTGGCGATGCAGCCCCTGAACTCGAACGCAAGAAATGTTGTAATTTCAGTAGATACTCCAAACAAATCCACGCAATGGAAAGAGCACATGACAGGGGCTTCGCCTCTTATCACAAGTGTTCCTGTCCAGCCTTCTTGCCCAACAGATATTACCGTGCATAAGAATCATGTGTGTGTGGCAACCACAGACGGTTATATTTACCCATCTCAATCATTTTCCTCTACCCTTGGTACTGAAGGCTCTTCGGTTTGCCCGGTATTTTCCGCAGGGAACACCATAAACATTGGTGAAGAGACAGGCGGGGTTGGGGCGTCTAATATTGAGAGTGATGGACAGTTCTTGATGGCCTTTAATAAGGAGGCCGTTTATGCCTTTGGCGGGGATGGGCCTGATTTTATCAATCAGGGTAACTTCACACCTCCGGAAACTATTTACTTAGATCAGGGCATTACGGTTGGCGGTGCAACAGTCAGAACACCAGCAGGGGTTATTTACCAGTCAACACATGGTATGTATTTACTGTCCGGGAAGAACCTGAGCTTTATTGGGTCTCCTGTATATGGGGACCTGGACGGCGATACTGTTGGTATTATTTCATCGTCCGTTGTTATGGATGAGACTAACGAGATTCTTTTTGTTACCGGCGGGAACGCCTCATATAACGACCCGTTTAATTATCTTCCAACATATGGGATGAAAATCTTTGTATATAATTACGAAGTTAATCAGTGGTACACGTGGGCTATCCCCAGAGACCAAACAGGCCAGGCCCTGAGCGGAGCGGCTTACGTTAGAAGGACCGACAACAGTAGAGATCTGTATTTAGTGGATAATAAGGGCGGAACTTGGCTTTATGTTTCCCCTAGCGCGGACAGAACTTCTGACAATTCAACGTACTCACGTTCTGATTACTCCCTATCCAAGTCAGGCGGCGCCGGGTATTATGAGGTTCAAATGAATATTAAGACGGGTGAGGTTCAGGTTCCTCAGTTTTTTTCCGGATTTAGGCTCTATCGTCTTGGCATTCCCTTTACTCTCTCTAGCAGCGGTAACTACGGTCAGTTCAGCATCAGCTACACTTCTGAACAAGGCACGCGGTCGGTTGCTCAGGCTTTGACATACACCCAGTCAGCAGACACGGAAAAAGAGATAGTGATAAAGCCAGGGATGCAGAAGATAGACAGGTTTAACGTGGACATTACATGCAGGGCAACGGCAACGAACAGAAGTCCGCCTACTCTGCATGGACTTGGGATGCTTGTAGCACCAAGGCAGACCAAGGCAGTATACAACGTAGAGAAAACTCAAGTAGCCACATAGAGGTTTGTTATGGCAGTAGACAGAGCAACAGTATTGAGACAGCAGCAGCTTTTAGATCAGGCAATGCAGAGAGCGGGCAATAATCCAATTGAGGCTGAGCGCTTATCAAGAAACGCCATACTTCAAAGCGGCCTAGAGTATATGAGACGAAAGCAGCAGGAAGATATTGCCAGTGGCGGCAGAGCCAGAGAGTTAGCACTTCGCAAGGGGTCTTTTGATCAAAGGATGCGCAGCGAGGCCGAAAGGTTTGATCTTCAAAAAGAGGCTTTGGCGGAAGGGCAGAAGATCAGGAACATCGGTCTTGCCCTAAA
>TARA_R100000808_G_scaffold6960_2_pt1 | contig 10454 bp, 16 predicted proteins | sample TARA_R100000808 | Tara Oceans TARA_R100000808 (sample SAMEA2622852) | marine metagenome | biome: marine biome (ENVO:00000447); feature: marine epipelagic mixed layer (ENVO:xxxxxxxxx); material: "saline water (ENVO:00002010), including plankton (ENVO:xxxxxxxx)" | depth 140 m | reverse complement strand
CCGGCACCGGATCCGGCCGGTCTATTTGTTAAAAATATTTGCCACGGTCTCGAAAGACCACCAACCTTGACCAACGCCAAGGAAAAACACACCAGCACCCACCAAAAGCAAAAACAACAACGGTCGCCGTTCTGCCAATTGGAATGGATGCGTCAAACCATACACCAAGTTCTTCAAAGGTTTTCCCTTTTCAAAACCCATCATCACCTTCCTTTCTTCTTCTTCTTCTTTGGTTCCAATGTAGCGGGAATCCGTTCAACAATGTCATTGGTGGGAATCACCAACGCATCCACTTCTCCGGAAGTGGAAATTCCCGAAACCAAAACAACACGCTCTTCATTTTCGTGACCGATCCACCCCAAATTTGTATTGATGACAAGTGACAAATTAGCGATGGATTCACCATCAAAACGGGTTTGAACCCCAACGGCATCACGCCATTTGATCCACACCAATTGCTGATCCAAAGGAAACATTTTCAAGCCCCATACAAAGACTGGATCCGCCGGATGTCATCGCCCTGGGGACCAAGTGAAGAATTGACAAAGGGGAACATCAAAGCGTTTGGATCGTTTGAATGTCCCAATCCCAACAAATGCCCAATTTCGTGTGCCGCTACTGTTCTTAAAATTGTGCCGTTTTCTTCTTCGGGAAGAATCCAATTTTCTGCGGTGTCAAATTTGGTCAATAAGACACCATCAAAATCTTTGGTTGGTGGTAATTGCGCCCATGCCAATGTTCCACCAATCTTTCCGAAACCTTCCCGCCGACGATTGCCAATCGTAATAAAAAATTCATACGGTGGATTCGCAACTTGCTCAAAAGTCAAAGACGTGACCGCAGACCACGAATCAAACGCCTTCCGGAATTCACCATTCCATTCATCCCGTGACATATCCCACGGATCAAAACCGGCCATGTAATATCTAAAATGCGAACGTCCCCAAGAACGCAAAGAAGTCGCAGCCGTCACTGAATCCATAACCCCACAATAAGGACAACCACGTTTGCCCCGTTTTCTTTTATTTCTTCCAAACAATCCACCACTAGAAACATTTGAAAAAATACCAATCCCTGCTGCGGCCCCCAACGCTAAAAAATTTCTTCTTTCCATATCAATCCCCCATAAGCAACACCCATAGCACATCAATAGATCAAAGCGTTTGAAACGTGATGATCACTTTTCCAATTTGTCCAATTCTTCTTTCATCGTCTTGCGACTAATGATTTCCATTTCTTTTGGTGCCATTTGCCAAAAGTCTTCAATCATTAGCATCAATTGCGAAATTTCAGATGAATTGGCGATTGCATGTGAACGCAATCTTTGAATTTCATTGCGTGTTTGGAAACTATCCCAAACCAAAAGCAAAACGATCAATAAGTGAATGACGTTTGAAATTGAAAAACGTTTCATTGGATTCCCTTCCATTCAATTGATGGGGATTAATCCCCAATCAAAGCAATTTGATATTCAATGGCTTCCGTTCCTGTATTGGTCACTTTCAATTTGTCCGCTGTGCTATTTGTCACAGCATAACCCGCAGCTGAAGGACACCACAAAAACATTCCACCCCCTGGACCAACTTTTATCGTGTCCGAAACATTGCCCAACCACGTTGCCCAAGCATTGGAAGCAGACCCACCAATTTCCAAAATCCCATCCGTATCACTTGAAGCGTTCCGATTAGAAATGCAAAAAGCACGAATGGTTGCAAAATTCAAAGTTGCCCCAAACGAATCCGTCAATCCACCATACAAATCAAATTCTTCTGAAGAAGAACCGGCAAGTGATCGGACATCATGCCACAACAAATTTGCGACATCTTCCGCACCTGATCCATCCGTCATTTCGTCCAAAAGCACCATGGTGTAGCTATCAACGATTTTGGGGGCATCGGCGCCAATCCCAAGACCGGAATCCGGTTGGTTTTGATAATCCCAAATCAAGCGAAAATTTGCGTCTGTTTGTAATGTTTTGGCCATTTGTTTTTCTCCAAACATGATTCAACGTTTGTTCATTATACCACCACCACCACCGCAAACCGATCACAATCTATTTTGCCGCACCTTCAAAATCCCCGTATAAACGCCCATTTTCGGGAAAAAGCAGAATTTTATAAAAAATAGCCGATTTTTGCTTTTCCCCTATTGTGTTCTTTTTATTCTGTCGATATATTCACTGTATAAGAATTAATTAACACTTTCACGGGAGACCAAGACCATGACCAAGACAACCAAAACAAAAACGATTGTCCGATACATCAACGGGAAATTGGTTGAAATCAAAAAACCCGTGTGTCTTTCAAAAAACTTTTGCAGCATCAAAAAAACAATGGATGACCTGTACAAATCCAAGAAGTAAACAACCACCCCAACAACGGAGACCAAGACCATGACCAAGACAACCACCCCAACAACGGAGACCAAGACCATGACCAAAGAATTATCCTTGGAGAGTTACAAAATTGAACAACTCGGCCCAACAACATGCAAAGTCATCTTAATCGAAACCGGACAGCCCATTCATGTTGGCACTCTAAGCAATACTGAAGCTAAGATCCAGCGGAACTACCACATGCGGACCAACAATTACCGCAACGGTTTTAGCGTAATCCCTTACTAACACAAACGGAGACCAAGACCATGAAACGCTTGTGAAAATTGATTTTTTGAATGGTGATGTTTTTCATTATTTACGTCACTTAGCGGAAGGAATGGTGAAGTCTTTGGGTCATTAGTTGAAAATAAATTTTTCCTTTATCACGATAATATAAAAAGGGAACAAATAAACACACACGGAGACCAAGACAATGACAAAAGAATTTGACAAGGTAATTGCCCAAGAATTTTCCCAGGAAGGGATTCATCTTTGGGAACACCATGATGCCATGGCGATCACAATTAATGCCGCAGCAAGATCATTGGAAATCCAAGATCCCACCACAATCAAAGAAGCGGCAACGATTCACCGGCGATGGAAATCATGGTTGGAAAAACACCATGGCGTTCAATGGGGATGGGGAGAAACCAAAGAGAAGAAACCGCTTGTCCCACCAAAAGAAAAGAAGAAACCGGTCCGCATCAAAGTGTTCGGGCATCCCGTCACCCATGTGTTGAAGTGGATGGGGGCAAACGGATGGGCGGACCGATTCGATGATGCGGCATTGGCCATTTGTACGGTGGCGGACAATTACAAGATTTCAGATTGGACAATCAAATTGCAATTAAGGGCCGGAAAGAAAATCGCGGATCCAAATGATTGGGACACCCTAAACAAACGAAACCAAAAATTGATTGAATTGGACAAAGAGCAAATACAAGAACTAGAAGATGCCATTTTGTAGGGAAAACACGTCCGAAAAAAAAAGCCAAATAATGTGCTTTCTGCTATTGTGTTCTTTTAATTCGGACGATATATTAACTGTATAAGAATTAATTAACACTTTCACGGGAGACCAAAACGATGTACGAAGAAACCAAATACAATGTTGAACTGAAAATGGAAGACGAATTGACCGGCGAAATCGTGTCACGCACCATCGACAAAACCAACGCCATGACTAGCGGTTCTTTTTGTTGGATAATGGGCGATGAAGCAAGTCAACGAAAAGCACTAGAAAGTTGGATTGCTGAACGTGGCAACAAGCAACATGAAACAATTCTAAACCTAATCAGTTGGAAATTTGTCTAAGACACACGAACCTGGGAACGTTCAAAAACTTCCCATAAATAAAAATAACGTTCACCCCTTTCAATTTCTTATTCCGATAATATACTAAACGAATCAACACTTTCACTTTTTTCACTTTCACTTTTGGAGACTTTATTATGATTACTGTATTTGGTGCAAACACAACGGTTGACGATTTGAACGCAGTCAAACTAGAACGTCCCACAAAGGCCGGTGCGTATTGGCAAGGGATCCCACATGGTGCATTGGTCAACACCCTTGCCGATGAAATCCGTTCACGTGGTTGGGACATCACAGAACAACGCTTTTCCCTTTCAAAAGACAAAGGGGATCTTGCCGGTGCTTTTGGTTTGAACATCAAAGATGTGAACCTTCCGGAAGGGCAATCCTTGTCCCTTGGATTTCTAACATCCAACATGATGCGAAGATCATTGATGGTTGTTGTTGGATCCAAAGTTGCCGTGTGTAACAACGGAATGGCAACCGGTGAAATCGTGATGCAACGAAAACACACGTCCGGTTTCAATCTGATTGGTGAAATAGAATCCGCCCTGGATCAATACGTTGACAAGGCAAACAAGATCAGCGGAATTGTTGCGGGGATGCGTGAAACGGAATTGTCCCCAACCCAATCCGATGAAATCCTAATGGAAGCGGGACGCCAACGGTTGATGCCTTGGTCACGAATCGGAGCGGTAGATAAGGAATACAAAAACCCAACCTTCGCAGAACATGGACGCGGAACAAGCTGGGCTTTGTTGAACGCCTTCACCTACACCGTGAAGCGGAATCCGGCCATGGAACAGATGAATCAAATGAATCGTTTCCGTGAACTACTGCCCACCGCTTACGTGGACCCTGAATTGAACTAGAAGCGAACAAACCCCATCAAGGAAGATGGGGTTTCCTTTTTCCCCATTAGACAACATTTGTTTGATTTGTTATAATGGGGGTTTGACCAACTTTCACACACATGGAGACTTTGAAAATGGTAGTCGCAAGATGCACCACTTTAACGCAAGAAGCAATCACGGAAACTTTTGAAGACACGAAAAACCTTATTCACAAAACGTGCCATGACTTCATTTCCGCCAACGGTGGGAACTATGAAGACGCTTTTTCATTAGCACAACAAATATTCTTTGAAGTATATGAACGATATGATGAACACAAAGGAACTTTGTTTTCTACATATCTACGCCAAGTGATTTGGTGGCGGTTGATGGATTCTTACCGGTCCGCAAAATACCGGTCCACCAACCTTCCACGGGTTCCCGTGGAATTGGAAACCATCAAAGTTGACACAACACATGAATTTGATCTTCAGGATTTTTGTGATCGTGTTGGACTTGGCAAAGACGCAAGAACCGTTTGTGATCTTGTCGCAAAACGTCCGGAAGTTCCAGGGCGAACAAGGGCAGGGAAGAAAGCATTGAAGAAAATTTTGACCAAAGAATTTGGTTGGAGCATCCACCGATGTGATCGCACTTTTCGTCAAATTTCCCAATCGTTGGAATCCATCTAATGACAAAGCTTTATAAATACCAAAAGGATGGTGTCCGTTCATTGGAGCAATTCAATGGACGGGCATTGTTGGCGGATGAAATGGGTTTGGGCAAAACTCTTCAAGCGTTGTACTACATGAAGAGAAACAAGCGTTCACCCGTCATTGTGATTTGCCCAGCTTCTTTGAAATACAATTGGGCAAGGGAAGCTGCCATTCATGTGAATGAACATGCGGAAGTTTTGGAAGGAACAAAACCACCGAAGAAGAAAGTGTTCAAGCAAAACCCGCTTGTAATCATCAACTATGAAATCCTTGGTCCCTGGTTGGATTACTTGATTGATTTGGATCCGGAATTGGTGATTCTTGATGAATGTCAATACATCAAAAATAGAAGAGCAAAACGGACACGCTATGTGAAACAATTGATCAAAGGCGTTCCACACGTGTTGGCACTTTCCGGCACACCTTTGACCAACCGCCCCGCAGAACTTTGGACCACGTTGAACATGGTCCGTCCGGATCTTTTCAAATCGTTCATGGCTTTTGCATTGAAGTATTGCAACGCCCGCCGCAACCCTTGGGGTTGGGAATACAAAGGTGCCAAGAACTTGGATCAACTTCATGAAATCTTGTCCGGCAATTGTATGGTACGAAGAAGAAAAGTTGACGTGTTGAAAGATCTTCCCGCAAAAAGTCGCCATGTGGTTCCGGTCCCTTTGGACAACCGCAAGGAATATGACGAAGCAGAAGATGACTTGGTTGCTTGGTTGGGGAAGTTTTCAAAACAAAAAGCAAACACCGCCGCAAGGGCAGAACGTCTTGTTCGGATGGGTTATTTGAAGCGGTTGGCAGCTGAATTGAAAATGAAAGCCGTCACAAATTGGATTGATGCCTTTTTGGAAGAGACAGAAGAAAAATTGGTTGTGTTTGCTATTCACAAAAAGATGATCAAAGAATTGAAAGAACGCTATCCGCAATCGGTTGTGGTCACGGGATCCGTGACCGGAAAGAATCGGCAACGGGCAGTTGACAAATTTCAAAAAAACAAGCAAACACGATTATTCATAGGAAACCTTACCGCTGCCGGTGTTGGTCTTACGCTCACGGCATCTTCCACGGTTGTGTTTGCGGAACTTGGATGGACCCCTGGAGAACACACGCAAGGGGAAGACCGAATTCACCGCATCGGACAACAACAACCATCTACATGCTACTACATCATTGGCGTGGACACGATTGAAGAACGTCTTTGCCGGATCATACAAGAAAAGCAAACGGTCCTTTCAGCAACTTTGGACGGTGGAACAGTCAATGAAGAATTGGATATTTTCGATCAACTACAAAGGGAGATCACAAGCGATGATTAAAAGGCCGGAACAACTACGGGCAACCATGTTTCTGCGGAACATTCCACGTGGTGTGAAAGACCACTTCAAAGCGTATTGTGCGCGACGTGGAATCACCATGACGGAAAAAATTGTTCAACTAATGAAAGAAACAATTGCAAAGGATGATCGCCTTGAACCTAAATGAATTGCTACGCACCCTTGGGGTTCAATTCATTGAAGAAGGACATCATCATTGCCGTGAAGGTTGGATTCAAACGGATTGTCCGTTTTGCGGAAAACATTCAAAGCGGTTCCACTTGGGATGGAACATCCGGCATCATTATTTGAATTGCTGGAAATGTGGGCATCATCGAATTGTTGAAACCCTTGCCGAAATCACTGGACGCCCAATTCGGGAAATCAAACCGGTTGTGGATTCTTTGGATTCACATGTGGTTTTTGATGAGCGAATAAAAACAAACCGCTTGGAAATGCCCAAAGGAATTGGACCGCTTCAGGAAGGCCACATTCGCTATATCAAATCACGCGGATTGTGTCCCGAACACTTGGAAGAAACTTGGGGGATCCAAGGCATTGGATTGTCCGAAAAATTGCCTTGGCGGATTTTCATTCCATTCCACCTTCAACGTGAAATTGTAAGTTGGACAACCCGATCAATTGGTGAAAAGGGTTTGCGTTATATTTCTGCGGCTGCGGAACAAGAAAAAGTGAATCACAAAACGCTTTTGTATGGGGAAGACTTTTGCCGTCATGCGGTGATTGTTCATGAAGGTCCGTTTGATGTTTGGAGAACGGGGCCAGGGGCCGTTGCCACATGTGGAACCGGATTTTCACGGCATCAACTTTTGCGATTGGCAAACTATCCCGTCCGTGTGATTTGTTTTGATTCCGAAAAACCCGCCCAAAAACGGGCAACCGAACTTTGCGATCTATTGGAACCGTTCCCAGGGGAAACGTACCAAGTGAAACTTGATGCAAAAGATGCCGCCGAAGCTAGTGATAAGGAAATCAAAAAACTTCGGGGGTTCTTAGCATGAAACAAAAAATGCGGGGGATTTGGATTCCGGTGGAGATTTGGCAAATGTTTTTAGAAAAAGACATTGGATCAACAGAGCTTCATTTGTTGGCAACCATTGATTCTTTGGTCACGCCGGAAAAAGGTTGTTTCGCTTCTAATAAATATTTGGGGGATCTTTTGAATGTTCGTCCCGATTATATCGCAAGACTTATTTCAAAACTAAAAGCAAAAGGGTTGTTGAATCAAATCAAGTTTGATGGGCGCCGTCGCTATCTTGAAACCGTGTGGTCACGTGTTGAAGGGTTGGACCGGAACACCAAAGCAGACTTGGATAGATGTCCAACCCCCCTTTCCCCTACGGGGAAAGATAAACAAAAAGATCATTCCGGTGGTTTTGGTTTTGAAGGTGAAGCAAAACATGAACCGTTTGACAAACTATGTGCTATTGAATTAAAAGCAACAACAAAAAGAAGCAAAACAAAACTTCCCAAAACATGGGCGGATCATTTCCGTTTGTTACGGACCAAAGACAAAAAGACCAAAGTAGAAATTGAAGAAGCGTTGAATTGGTATTGTGAAAATTATCAAGACAAATGGACACCAAAATGCTACACACCCAAAATCTTCCGTGAAAAATTTGAACGTGTGGTTGCTGCCATGAAAAGATCAATGCCGGAACCGGTTGAAATTGAAATCACGGATGAAGCAAAAAGAATTGTGGGAAGATTGAAATCAAATCAATGGCCCAAAGGAAGCGAACACCAATTGCCAACGTGTGTTCAAAAGAGTCTTTCCAACTATGAAACCACAAGAACGCAAATCATAGAAATCGCAAATGCAACGGATCCTGAAAATGAAACCAATTCCCAAGATCGTTTGCGAATGACACGGAAGAAAAATCTGTTGAATCATTTGATTAATATTTTGCCCGCCCCTTCCCATTTCGTTCAAACATGGTTTGAAGATATATGGAACCAAATCAATGGATGGGAAGCGTGGGGTGGTAATTTGGAAACACTAAGTTTCCGCCCATCATCCCGCAAATTTGAAGGTTATTTTGTTGGCCTGGTGGTGGGATACGGGAGAAACGAAAACGAAGCAAAAGTTTTATTGAAGGGAATCAAAATTGAAAGTAACCAAACGTGATGGTGGAAGTGAACGCCGAATTCTTACGGGAATGATTGTTGACAAACAAGTTTTGGCAAGGATAGCAACCAAGTGGGAACCCAATCTTTTTGGTTCCCAATGGGGCAACTTGATTGGTGGTTGGTGCGTTGACTTTTTCAATGAATACGAAGAACCGCCAAAAAAAGAAATTGAAGGTTTGTTTGAAGCGTGGGCGAATGATGCCGATGAAGACACAATCAAGATTGTTGAAAAATTCCTTTCCGGTTTGTCGGATGAATATGAACGACTTTCAAGCGAATCAAATTCCGATTATGTGATTGATCAAGCAGCCAAATATTTCAACCGGATAAAATTGAAGCGACTATCTGAATCCATTAAGGGCGATGTGACCACGGGCAACATAGACAAAGCACTTTCCCGTGTGACTCAATACGGAAAGCTGGAAATGGGGGTTGGTGCGGGAATTAATCCTTTGACAGATGAAGCCGCCATTCGTGAAGCGTTTGAAGAAGAAATGGAACCGCTGATCAAGTATCCAGGGGCGTTGGGAAGGTTCTTTGGTTCGTCACTTCAGCGGGATGCGTTCGTTGCTTTCATGGGTCCGGAGAAACGGGGGAAGACGTGGTGGCTTTTAGATGTCGCTTGGCGGGCAATGTGTCAACGAAGAAAGGTGGCATTGTTTGAAGTTGGTGATATGTCACAAAATCAAATCATGCGGCGGTTGATGGTTCGTGCTTCCAAACGTCCGTTGAAATCCACTTCTTTCCAATACCCCACGAAGATTGAACGTGAAGCAAATTCACCCATGGCCGCAATTGAACATGAAACACGTGAAACGGATTCACCACTTGGTTGGCGAGAAGCGTTGAAATCGTGTCAAAAAATAATCAAATCCAAAATCAAATCACAAGAATCCATGTTGCGTTTGTCATGCCACCCGAATTCAACATTGACGGTTTCAGGGATTCGGGCGATCCTTCAAAATTGGGAACGGCAAGGATGGGTTCCGGATGTGATTGTGATTGACTATGCGGACATCTTGGCGCCACCGCATGGAGTCGCAGACACACGGGACCAAATAAATTCAACATGGAAACAACTTCGTGCCTTGTCACAGTCCACGCATTCTTTGGTTGTGACGGCAACCCAAGCGGACGCAAATTCATACAATGCAAACACAATCGGACGTTCTAATTTTTCAGAAGACAAACGGAAGTTGGCACACGTCACCGGATTGGTTGGGTTGAACGCAAACAGTGATGAAAAGGAATGTGGGATCCTTCGTTTGAATTGGATTGTCTTGCGTGAATCCGCATTTACGGAAACCCAATGCGTGCATGTTGCGGGATGTTTGGAAATTGGAAATCCTGCGATTCGGGCAACATTTTAATCTTCCAAAAAAAAGCAAAATAATGTGCTTTGTGCTATTGTGTTCTTTTAATTCGGACGATATATTAACTGTATAAGAATTAATTAACACTTTCACGGGAGACAAAGAAATGAACAACAAAGCAAAAAACCTGAAAAACAACTATTGGGCAACTGTTCACGGCGTCGCTGGTTTTCAAACACAGCGGGCATATGGAATAGTCAACCAAGCAGGAACCCATGCACTTTTTAGCACCCAAACAAAAAACCCATGTACATGGGGAACGATGCGAACCGTGAAAGAGATTGCACCACACGCTGAGGCGTTGGCGAATAACGGGCATCACTATTGGGGACGGATTTATTCAAATCGCCAAGAGGTTCCATCCACCT
>TARA_R100000808_G_scaffold9858_1_pt1 | contig 10482 bp, 21 predicted proteins | sample TARA_R100000808 | Tara Oceans TARA_R100000808 (sample SAMEA2622852) | marine metagenome | biome: marine biome (ENVO:00000447); feature: marine epipelagic mixed layer (ENVO:xxxxxxxxx); material: "saline water (ENVO:00002010), including plankton (ENVO:xxxxxxxx)" | depth 140 m | reverse complement strand
ATACGTTCCAAGTGTTTCGCACCATCAGCAGGTGACACTCTATCGAACGTGTAGATATTACACCGGCTCTTGATAGCCTCACGAATCTTGTCGGCGTAGTTGGCCGTAAGGATGAACGTGCATACATCAGCATACTGTTCCATGATACCACGCAGGGAATCCTGTGCGGCAGGTGTGAGGCCGTCAGCCTCGTCAAGCACAATCAACTTGCGCTTTGTGCCAATGCCACTCATGCGAGCGAACATCTTAATCTGCGAACGGATGAAATCAATGCCTCGGTCATCTGAAGCATTTGTCCACAGGACGTTCATCTCATTGTTAGCATCACCCGGTAGGAGCAGGTGAACAAGCACATTGGCTGCGCTTGACTTGCCTGTTCCGGGTGGCCCGACAAAGAGAAGGGCTGACGGCGGATTCATGGACGCTCCCCACGCTTTCATATCCTGAACCAAGTCGTCGTTGCCAACGATGTGGTCAGGTTCTGTAGGTCGTAGTGCCTCGTTCCAATTCATACCGAATTCCTCACAATCCTAATTCCACTATTGGTTTAAATATAAAATCTCAATTCAGCCCAAATTCAGCGTTTTTTGAATCCCATTCAGCGGCCCATTTTAGGAACGTATCATAGGATTCGTGCGCCCTCGGCACGGGGTTCTCTATCACCCATGCCATCCGTTCATAGTTACCCTTGTGTTTGAGTAAGTCCGTGTATGGTTCAAGCGCATCCAACCAAAATTGTATGTCACGTATCTTACCGATGCGTCTTTTGTCCACCCAATTACTGTATGCCAACCCCGGTAAATCATTCTCTTCGGCCCATGTCCACATCGCTATCCACTGCTGTGGGGTATGTGCGCTAAACGTGATATGGCGAGTAATTTTGAAGCCATGCCCGCTTGCCACCTGTTTTATACCTACATTAAAATTTATTTTGGCTAAAATCAAGCCTAATCCTATATCTCCAATCTTACTCATCCAATTCCCCCATTAACATCTGATAGTCCACCAACTGACTCACATCACTTGCACCCATTTCCGATTCAACGCCATCGAATCGTAAGTGCCACTCATCATCAGGATTCCACAACAATACCACACGTGCTACAAGCGAGGCTTCAACTACGTGCCAAGACCGACCATAATTGTATCGGACACCGAAACGCCCGAACGCCCCTTCTAAGACAAAGGGCATCTCCGGCAGCACGATTGTGCAAACCTCAACAGTTGTGTCACCATCGAGGAAGCCAATTTCCAATTCGTAGTAGGTGTCGTTTAGTTTACGCACACGTAGAATCTGACCGTAGAGGCTCGTTGTGCCACTCGTCATGAGATAATAGTCATCATCATGTATGAGCAACGCACCACGTGGATGTAGTTGCATGAGTTGAACTGATTCGGGCCATGACATATCATCAAGGCTTTGTAGATTTTCAGCAATCCATGTGGGCTTTTCATGCTCAACATCCGAATCTTGATACAACAACGTATATTTTTCATCAATGAGTCCGTTTCTGTAACGAACAACCCGTTGTTTACCGGGGAAGGCCAAACGTAGTGTTGATACATCTTCGACCAACCACCACTCTTTCGGTATTTTCGTCGTTGTTTCTTTCCACGGCTTGAGTCTGTGTTCGCCTAAGTCGTTTTGAACATCGTCACCCATCCACTTCTTCATTCGATTGACAACCGAACGCCAACGCTCACTGAAGGCCCATCGCCACACAAACTCGGCTTCGTCTGAATCGAGTGCATGGCACAATGACAGTAGTTTGAAATCGTCAGCCGAGAAGAAGGCCACGACCTGCTCAAGCGTCATGCCTGTAGATTCTGAATCAGATGATTCCCAAATGAGTGCTGTAACGATTGAGTTAGAACCGATACTTGCGTCGAGAACATCAGGATAGACACCACATTCAGCCGCCAATCGAAGACGAGCCATTTGTCGTGTCAAGGGACAACGAACAGGTCTGTTGAGAAAGTTCCACAGTTCGCGTGTTTCATCTTCAGATATGTCTGTGAGATTTGGCATCGCGCTGATACACGATACAGCGCGACTAATCTTCACTCTTCCTCACCATTGAGGACGGACAAAACTTCGTTAATTTCATCTTGGAACAAATGTTTCCAAGTGTTTGGACGGGTGGCCGTGCAAAGGCCCCACAGTTCTTTTGTTTTGTTTTGAATTTTCAACTGTGTTACTGCTTTGTTCTTTGTATACTTCCCAACAAGGTGTATACAATCAATCATGAGTGCGTGTGGTGAGCGTTGATTCGTCCACCGAGGATGTTCGGCAATCTTCTCTTTGAGTGTGTAGGCCGTGAGCCATTCCTTGAGAGTCATGCTTAATGCTGATGCTAACTCAAGTGTGCGGTCCTCTTTGTGTAATTCCGCTACACGTTTCATTCGTTCAGATGCTTCTGTCAACTAACCACCCCTCAAGACCCATGCGCGATACATGGCGGTTTCTCTTGCGGCTTCATTACAGGCGTTGCACAATTCCTCATGGTCGCCCCATTCATCTTCGTGAACATCTTGGTCACATCCTTCACAATAGTGTTTAGTCACGCCGTCACCCCCCAAAGTGATTTCATACAATCACAAGTTCCATCTTCCTTTGCTTCGTGGCCGCAAATCTCACATTCTTCACTCACGCTGTCATCTCCTTCCATTCTCAACACCATCCCTCTTTTTCCAATTTATCTATGTCAAGCACTTCGGATTTCTCTTCGCACTTTTCACAACAATCACGACCATAAGCCATGTATGTGTGTTTTGGTTTTCTACCATTTATTATGGCTTGTTCTATTTTCGTTATATCTCTTAGAGTAAAGAATCTACCCACATAGCCACCGCAACCGCAAAAATATGGTTTCTCACAAAAGGGACACGATGACATTTCTTCATCACATTTCATACACCAATGGACTTTCACTTTCTCAAGTTGCTCCCAACGGTCTTCGACCCACAAAAACTTCCCACATTCTGAAACTACGGGTTGTTTTCTACGTTTCCACCAACTCACGCCGTCACCTCCGGGGCGTAGCCGTTATCATGGTGTATACGAAATTCTACAATTTTACCACAGTGTATACACTTCGTCACAAATCTTTCTTGGTGACCGTAAGGCCAATTGATTTGTGAACCGGGTAACGCCCTAAGAGCGTGTAGCGGGTTGCCTTCGCTGTCCACACAGTATTTTTCATCTCCGTAGCCTTCGTCCCTGAATGTGTGTTTTTTGTCAAACTCTTCTTCACCATATTCACTATACTTACTCACGCCGTCACCTCCGCGCACATTTTGGCACAAGTCAAAGCATCCTTGTATTCGTAATAGATTTGATTACAACCATGACAGCGATGATGCTGACAACCACATTCTGAAAGAATGTATTCTATTGCATACGCCCTCACGCCGTCACCTCCACGCAATCGCAATCATCCATATTCCAATCCTCACATATCTCACAGTATGTTGCGCGTTCAGATGCACGATATATCACACAACAATGACAAAGAGGGAAATGACCACTGATTTTCAACCATTGTGCTTGGCGTCCACAGCCTCTACATTTACTCACGCCTTCACCTCCACGCCTATTCGTTGCTTTCCACAACAAGTATCGTCTGTATTCTTCCAATCGAATAAACACACATGGAGTGTATTGCATACACTACACCAACGATAATCGCTATTCTGACCACCATTCTTCACGCCGTCACCACCTCATCTAAGGAACCGACAAGTTGTATTCCACAATGACGACAAGTAACTGACAAGCGCATCTCAAACCTCTTAGTCTTTCCATGAATCACCCAATGTTCGCGACAAGGCCAACTTGAATCGAATACCCATTCACAATCCCCACCGACATTCTTCCCATCGGCATCTCCGGGGCATTCGTAGTAATTGCTCATTCCTTCACCCCCGGTGGGTTGGTATGTTCTAATTCACCGCTCATACACATACCACATCTTCTACAAACAATCCCAATCATAGGGGGTTCTAACCAATCAATCTCCCAATCATGATAATGGTCTACATTCATTGTGCTTTCGTCATCTATATCGCATCGCTTCACTTCTTCACCTCCGAGTGACTATCACGCTCGCGTATCAGGCGAGCGCACTCTTCCAAAAACAATTGCTTCCATTTTGCTTGATACATATTTCCACCTTTCTCTCCATACTCATCTTGTGATTCTATTTCTGTCCAACGATGAACGGGCCACGGTTTGTCGCTTGCATAGAATGGGTATCTTACCTCATAGCCATCAGCCACATGGTTGGCCCAATCTTCCTCCGCTTCCTTCACAGCCCTCTTCATCAATAACAATTCTACTGTTGGTTTAAATATAAAAATCAATTTTCGGCGTTCCGTTTCTTTTCTTCAACAGCATCATCAATGTGTTCAAGCATCTCAACCAATGATGGAAGAAGCGAGCGCACTTGGTCGGGCGTCAATCGTAGACCTGACTTCGTGTGTTCGTAGCCATCATCCTTGCGACGCATGATGCGTAGGTCAATCATGTGACGCCCGCGAAATTCAACCCAAGCCAAGCGAGCGCGGCCCTTGCCGTCGTTCCACTTCCTCTCTTTGGAATCGTCAGCCCAATACTGCTTCTCCACAGTATCACCGCTTCTTGTCCCGTTGGTAAATGAAAAATTCGTCTAAAATGTCGCAGCCGTTGAGAGAATCTTCGTAGTAAAAGACCTTGCTGATATATTCAATGTGAGGATGAAGGCCCTCTTCACATTCTTTCGCTTTTCTTAGAGCGGCTCGCCATTGGCGACCTTCATACACTCCAACGTCGCCGTCGTTGTTTTCGTTATTGACATGGTATTCTATCCAACGTGCCATAGTATCACTCTTCTTCATCACTTACTTCGTCAGCCTTCTCAATGGCTTCAGGGAAGCGGCGTAGATTGTATGTTCCCCACATCCACGGCGGAACTTTGTCACCTGTTTCGGGTGACACAGAACCCAAGACAATGCCCGACACACCTGCATCAGCCATCTCCTTCATCTGCATACGCGTGAGAGCCACGAACTTAGCACCGTCCGTATCATTCCACTGCATGAACAGTTCATCACCTGCAAGCAGGTTGTAATCATCAGGGTCCATGTTCACTTCTTTCTCACAGTTTGGACACGTGACGTTACAAGACCAAATCTCTACAGGCGTTGTATCACCATTCGATAATAGAACATCTTTCTCTTCGATGAATACATCAGTGCGTTCGTCAAGGTTGAAGTTAGCGAGCGGTAATCCACACTCACACTTCCATCCTTGTGCGATTGTTTGCTTCTCTTGGTATCGTTCTTCAGCATTCTGTTCAGGCGTGAGAGCGGGCGGTTGCTTTACGAAGCCGTCGCCCTCAATCATATCCACACCTGCTGCTTCAAACAGTTTCACGAATCGTCGGTGGTGTTCATACGCAGTAGGGTGGTCAATCATACGCATCAGCGCGAATGTATCTTCGTCCTGTCGAACGTATGTGCAGCCGGATTCATCCGGCGACCACACGCCGCCGATGCCTATACCTGCGAAATGTTGCTTCGCCCATTCAACCAATTCTTCTGCCGGTTCCCATGTATCATCTCTATCCATTGTCCTCACCGTTGTCCTCAACGAGTGTGGCGTCACTTATCAAATCTTGTATCTTTTTCGCCGCCCTTTCATATTGTTCGTAATGTTCCACAATATCACAGAAGGCGTAGAGTGCTTCTTCGCTACCAAAATCTATGAACAAATCTTCCCAATCGTGACAGACCCTGTATTGTAATTTGATTATCAAAGGCACTAAATCTTCAGGGATTCCGAACCAACTTGCTAACGAAGCCGATGCAGATTGGTCGTAGCCGCTTTCTATGTTACGAAGTATACCGAGCCAATAACCGGGGGCGTTGAAACCGCCGATGTAACCCCTCTCTTCAGGTTTCATGTGATACTCATACCATCGTTGTGCGGGGCCGCTTTTTCCCATGAATTTGTATTCGCTGTCCTTCGGTGTCATGCGTTCGGGTGGCCCATCATCATCATACCTGTCAGCATAGTGAGCGTGTGTGCGTTTGATGGAAAGTGGTTTACCGAGGCTCATTCCTCATCACCTTCCTTCTTGGGCGCGGCCACAGTCTTTGTCTTCACGGGCGTAGACCAACTCATGAACTTGTCTTTGTGATTCTCCAACACCGATGGTGCTGCTGTCACGAACAACTTGTTCACTTCCTTTGGACTCATGTAATCTTCAGGGTCAATCTCCGCCTTCATTTGGAACGCGGAACTCACTGTAGTATACGTGACTGTGTAATTCGGTCGTGGCGCAAACTCACCCTCCGTGTATACACGATTCTTCACAACGGCCCCATCAGTCTTGAGCAAACCATTCACGATTTGCGTCGCTGCTGCCTTCGCTGCCTCTTTCGTATGGAACAAGAGAACCTTAGAGAAGTCAAGCACATCATTTGTGCTATATCCATAGTAACTCTTGACCCTTGTAGATACCTTGAATGTGTGCATCACAAGGTCATTTTCTTCAGCAGGTCGCCAAGCAAAATTGGACATATCCATGCCGTAGGATTGTTTTGTTTCGTATGCATACCATTCCCAACCATTCTCAACGTCACCTGCCTTTCGGTTCTTGGTGCGTGTCGTCTGAATGTGTGCGTGAACATTTGCGAGCCAACCCCAATCCTTCCACTTGTAGATAGCGTTGTTACCTCGTTGCTTGTTCACAAGGTTCTCGCTATCACACGCTGAACAGTTGGTTGCGCTCGGTAGATGGTCTACTGTTGAACCACAATCACCACACCGCTTGAGATACATCTTACGAACGATACCCCAATTGCGGCGGGACATACGACCCAACGCTTTCCTAATCATGGATAGAACCTTCTTGTCATCCACCTTGCGTAGCATGGAACGACGTTGTGAGTCCCATGAAACCCATTTTGTAGAGTAGCATGGTTTACCTGTTGCGGGGATAACCTTGCTCCCGCTTGTGCGCTCACCTCGTTGTTGAAGCATATTGTCGTTCCAATTACTACTACAGGGTGCATTCGTATACAATTCTTGCATTTCACCATTAACCACATACATGGCCCAACCTGTTGTTGTAACCTTGTCGTGATGGCGACACTTCTCGCCTTCCTTTTTCTTACACTGACCGAGTGTGTTGTCTACAAAAAACATTTGACCGCCGCTGCTTTTCACAGCCGCACCTGCATCAAGATACTGCTTGACACTTGGACAAATCGCTGAAAGATATTTCTTGTAAACCTCCATTGGTGTGTCTGTATCTTTGGCTACAGTATCACCCATGTTGTGCATGAAATCTCTACGACAACCGTTCAACAACCGATACTTCGTCACATCAGACAGGTCTTTGAAAACTTCCGCGTTCAAGTGTGTTTCGTTAATTTTGCTACCCGATACGTCTACTACAACCACATCAGCGTCCTTGAAATAACGAATCTTTTCCGCCTTGTTGAATTTGTATACCGTAACATTCACTTCATCATGTCCACATGATTCCGCATCCATATCACTGTGCATTCCATAACCAATGGCACGTGAATCTTCGATGAGATACGCTGCACGTGTATAGTCCGATAGCAAATCTTTGGGTGAAACACCCTCCGTATCTGCACCTACCGAACCAAGTTCGTAAGCGACGGCTGCATCCATCGCACGACAGTTCTTCATCACATCAGCAGTTCTCGCAAGAGTCTGCTGCGTAACAATATCATCGTCGGTAAATCGTAGTTTCGTGCCTACGACACCTGCCTTCTCCCATCTCTCCCATATTTGCTGTCCTGTGTAAAATCGTCTTGCTCTTCCGCTCATGCTAACACCTCCAATTCAATGTAATCGTATCGTTCTTCTTCGTCTTCAGGATTTCTCCAATCGTATTCGTTTAAGTCTGTTGTAATGTGACAACCATAGTATTCGCCATGATAATTGAATTTCGGTTTGATAATTTTGGTTTTGTTGGCATTCCAAAATGGACCCTTCGCCCCCACCGCGTAACTCTTCAACTCTCCCATATACGGTAGGAACGAATCGTCGTTTGTGTATATGTGTTGACCAGAAGTTCCAACGTAGTTGATGTAACCATTCGTCAAGATTGCTTTAACATCTACAATCTCGGCTTTGCCATCTGCAAAGTGAATTTCATTATCCACCAATCCCAATGCTTCTGTATAATTGGCAATCGAGATATTTGAGTTCGCGGCTGACCATGTATATTTGTCCGTGTAACCTTCATTGGTCTGCAAGACCCCGCCATTTTCTTTCTGCGTATATGAATAAACATACGCTTGCGCCTTCTTTTGTCCAACCATGTTCTCAAAGGCTTCAGCCACAGGTATGATAACATCCTGTTCCTTACCATCCCTACTCACTGAAAACATCACTAATCGGTTCCAATTCGCCCGTTGGTGGTAAGTGTTATTATGACTATTATCGCCCACGATACCTTCACCTTGTTGTGATACACGATACATCCTCGCGCTCTTCTCACTCTTTTTCAAATACGTGTATGTGTAACTACTGCCATCTGCCTTCGCTGCCCATACGTGTTTTAGTTGCTTGCCCGTCGTAGGGTCTACCACTTTCTTTGCTATTTTGTGTTGTGTCCATGTTACCATTTTTTCACCATCCCAAATTCTACTGTTGGTTTAAATATAAAATTGGTCAGTCCAACGATTTCAATAACTGAAGGTGGAAAGACAGACGTTCGTTCATAAGCGTCTGCCACTGACGCTTCATGCTTGGTCGTGCTTCATACATGGCCGTTAAGGTCTTACTGTGTGGCAACATCTCGTATTCTTCATACGTCATTCCATTGAATAATTTCCCTAATTCTTCAAAACCGCTATGCTTGATTTCTTCCAAGTGCCGCATGACCACGTAAGCAATCGTGCCTGTGCGGTCACGACCATGAATACAATGCAACACTACGTCACGCCCTTCGTCTAACAGTTTCATCACCTTCTGTGCGGCGGCTGTCCAATTCGCTAAGGGTGTGAACTTCTTGTAGGATAGGTAGTGACAATAGGTTTCCCCATGCCATTGACGATGCGGCTTATCGCATAGTGTAACAACGGCGGGGTTGTCTATGCCTTCGACTGTTTCCATGAAGTCGTTGAGTCCACACATCGTGAGTGTGCCGTTGCCTACTTCGATTGGTGTGTTCATTCAATCCTCTCCTTGTATTCCTCGTAAGTTTCAATGTCACAATGACCACCATCGAAGATGGATTCAATGTAGGCATTCAACCGCTTGACTTCTGCGAGTAGTAGTGGTGCGTCTGCTATGAGTTGTGCATTAACATCTGTGCATCCACATTTACTCGGTTGGGTATCTATGATGTGGAGGCGTTGCCCTTCTGCCCTTCCTTTCCAAACCAAATCCCCTATCGCAATATGCTTTTTGTTGATTTTTATTTTTCCCCTAAGTTCCCACGGTCCCGGTATGTGTCCTTCGTATTTGTCTGTGTCAATCATTCTTTCGCCCCCAAACCCTGTCCTGTATTCCATCTGTCCATTCTTTCCACCGTTCTTCAAAGTCATTTTTTCCATAATGTTGGAAGAAGAAGTCCTTGCTTCTCGGTGTTACAATTTGAACTTGAATAATCTTACGCAATCGCTTGACTTCTGCAAGGAGAAGTGGTGCGTCTGCTATGAGTTGTGCGTCTGCTTCCTTATCTATTGAATAGGAAAGCCTCCGGTGTCTTTCTGTGATAATGTATTTGTTACGACCCGGCCCTTTCAGTAATATCGAATCTTTTTTGGGCCATCCCCACGGCCCCGGCGTGTGTCCTTCGTATTTGTCTGTGTCAATCATTCATCCACCTCCGGTAGTATTCCAAGATAATCGCACCATTCCAGCAACACATCTTCGTGATAAATGCCTAACCAATCTTCAAGTCTGAAGTTTTGTTCAAATAACTTAAGCACTTCACGCAACCGCTTGACTTCTGCGAGTAGGTCAAGAGCATTACCATAAAACTCATACGCATATTGTATTGCTAATTCTTTGTGCATATCACCACACGCAATATCATTACAGAACTCCTTGTTCATTCTATGCTCTAATTTCTCTTCGTATTTGTCTGTGTCAATCATTCATCATCACTCTCTCTTAGTTGGGAACACATATAACAAACCCAACCCCATTGGGTATGATGAGGGTGTTGCATTATCTGTTCTTCAATAAGCCAATTCTTACACCCATCACATTCAACCAATAGGTTAGCCTCTAACACATCACGCAACCTCTTCACTTCTTCACGCAACCGCTTGTAGTCTGCGAGCAGTAGTGGTGCGTCTGCTATGAGTTGTGCGTCTGCAAGTTTGGGTGGAATTAACTCAATGTCACCCGGTAACACCACTGCGTGATAAGCAGCCGCCGAGTATTGTTCCCACGGCCCTCTCGTATGTCCTTCGTATTTGTCTGTGTCAATCATTCTTCTTCATCTCCTT
>TARA_R100000808_G_scaffold12887_1_pt1 | contig 10482 bp, 12 predicted proteins | sample TARA_R100000808 | Tara Oceans TARA_R100000808 (sample SAMEA2622852) | marine metagenome | biome: marine biome (ENVO:00000447); feature: marine epipelagic mixed layer (ENVO:xxxxxxxxx); material: "saline water (ENVO:00002010), including plankton (ENVO:xxxxxxxx)" | depth 140 m | reverse complement strand
TTGAAGAGTCATGATATCTTCAATGATTTCATTCGCCTTTTTAGTACGTATTTCTTCGCTTTCCTTTTCCAAGTTCAGTTTAAGCTTTTCTAGATCGTCTTGTTTTTGCGCGATCTCAAAATACACCTCTGCGTAACGTTCTTTTTCCGGCTCGCTCATTGGCCCGCCGTCATCTTTGTATCTTTTAGCTAGAAGCGCTCTGGTTAACAGGCCCGCTTTGATGCCTTCGGAAAGTTTAACGGCGTAGTGCATTTCGCCGTCCTCGTAAAGCTTACGATTGGGTTTTCTGATGTAAAAATCAACAGGCTCGTTCTTCGTCACCGTTTTAGTAATGGTGATTTCCTCGCCCTTTTCATCCTTGGATTCTTCCTTTACCTCTTCTTTAACTTCTTTATTGATGGAGAAGTTATATAGCCAGTTTAATTTCATATTAATTTTCCTTTAATTTTTGTTTTCCCGTTGCTCGATCCAATTATTGTTGTTTTCTTATTGAATTTAGCAATTTCCGACAATCTATATTCTTGCACTTTAGCTAGCTCTTTGGTATTTAGCTCTACATCTACAAGATCAAATTGCCTTTCGATGTCCCTCACGGTTTCGTTTCCTGAGTCCAAAATCTTTTTCCTTATATAAGTATATTTATTAGAGTCAAAATAATCAATATTTTTTGCAAAATCTGGACCTAATTTCTCTTCTACTTTTTTAAGTAAAATTTCATGCTCTTTTTGGAGGTCTTCTGTAATGATAATATACGACTTGAACAAAGAAGTAATATTCCTACGAATGTGGAATAGAATATATTCCCTTAAATCCAGATTATTCATACCTTTTTCCTTATATTGTTTTACACGCAAAACAAAAAAAATCCCCCGAAAAATTCGGGGGATTGAGTTTTAGTCCTATTTTAGAACCTTAAGCATCATCACCAGCCGTGTCGATAATACGTATTTGGAGACCACGGGTAACGTCAGTCGGTCCACTAATTTGTGAACTAAAGCTGAAGTCAACCGTCTTGTTGTCACCAATCGAAGACGACATGGATTGTGAGTCAAGTTTCGCGCCCTTGAGCTTGAATGCGAGACCCTTTGGCGTACCAGATACGCAGGACGTTTCCGGCTTACACTTGATATCAATGTTAAAAGTGTTACAGTCACTAGAAACAATGTTTTCGAGGTCTTCTGCTTCGCTCATGTTCATCTCACCCATGATGGCTGAGAAGTCCATTGTCGCAGTCGTCGGGAAGTCAACTACGCGAGCAAACGCGAACTTACTACCGAGCTTCTCAATCGGAGTACGAGATAGATCGAATCCGCAAGTAAAGCTCTGAACCTTGAGGTCAGTAGCGTCGAGGCCGAGAGTACCGGACTCAATAGCTCCACCAGCCGTCAAGTCTACTACTACCGAACCGGGTCGCAATGCCATCGGAATGTTAGCGCCAGTACCTTCTGTGCCATCTGGAAGAGTAATAGTTCCGCCTAATGCCGAACCATTTACAGGGTTAACAGATGGATTGAGAACCTTAACATCACTAGTTTCAGAACCGGGAATGTTCGCGGCTGAATCGAAGGACATGTTAAGAGCTTCGCAGGATACGGAAGCGGTTACAAAATCGCCAACAGAACCGTCAACACTGTAAGACGTGATCTGAGCATTACCGATGCCAATAACACCAGTTTGGTCAGCACGAGTCGTAGTGGTGTTGTAGTCAGTACCTTCTGTACCAACAGCAATGAAGTAGTTCTTTACGTCGGTGCTAACGGCGGCGGAGCCACCGTACAAGTTACTGGCATCATCACCAGCAGCTTTACCACTCAAAATATGAGCGATACAACTGTTGTGGACGTTTGCGGTTCTAGAAATACTAAGGCCAATACCAGTTTCATTGAAGTCGTCAGTTACCAAGTAACTGTAATCCAAAGAAACGGTGGGCTGTTCCAAAATAATTCTATCAATAGCCGCTAATTGGCCAAACTGGTTGATATCGGTACGAGCAACATCAAAACTATAGTTCGCGCTTTGCACACGACGAAGCTGGTTGATGTTTGCCGCAGCAGTTGCACCAGTAGGGGCTACAAAAAGGGCTTCACTTTGATAAATAACACGTTTTCTTGCCATATAAATATTCTCCTATTATAATTATAATTACATTATTTATTGTATAGTGGGAAATGCTTTTACCCACTCATATCTAATTTAGATACTTTATATTACACTTTAATTTCGCGGATATCGCGGAATTTGTAGCTCAAAATCTGCAAATGCAGAATAAATTCCGGGGTTTACATTATCGGCATAACTCGGCCCTACGTTTTTGCTAATTGTGACTTTTTCAATATATAGGGAATTTGTCGTAGTTTTGCACAAATCTGTATAATTATACCCCGAAGCAGAGCCTCCGATAGCATTTAGGGGGATATTGGCTTGTTCTACGACAGGCACGGTAGTTCTGACAGAATCCTTAAGAATGCTGCATACAGCATCCACGGAAAACGCAGACTCCCCTAAAATTACCGCCCTAACATCTATAACGGTGTTATCTAGTCCGCCAAAGGCGAAAGGCTCATTTTTCCCACCAAAGTTTTTTAGGAAAATGGCGGGATATGTTTGTTGGTGAGTTTCCAAACCCGTAGGGGTTTCTGTAACTCTTGGTTTTTGGTGAAATTTGGTTTCAAACAGCAACTCTTCTTCTGACTTGCTTGTAAGATAAACATTGTAGTCTTTTACCGCGAAATTGGCCTTCATCGAATATGAAGACTTATCTTCGGTAAAGTAAAATTGACCTTCATGATGATTTATCGAGTGGAGTTTGGCTCCACCCGTGCCGGTGTTATAAAATAAACCATTTTGATATACCCCGCTTAAAACATTGGCTCCGGTGACTGAGGTATCTGAGACCAACTGTTTAAACGGCGTTGCGTAACTATGGATTCCATTATATTGATTCGAAATAGGATAAAGAGTACCACTGGTTACATTAGTATATGCTTCGCCTTTGTCTAAAATCTTGTTATCTACATACAGCAAAAGGCTGCTCATGGCCTTATTTTCAAATTGTGGCTTCATATCCTTACCCCCACTTGGAATTCTTTAATGATTTGACTTACATAATCCATAGCTTTGAAGCTGCCCGATCTTATACGTTTTGGTGCTTGAAAAGCTGATCCGCTTCGGCTTACGTTAGATTTTTTGTACATATAATTACTATATCCGGAAATTCCTTTTTCTATTCCTGAAATCCAGCTTCCGCCTTCCCACGGCATAGATGATACGCTTTCGAAATCTGTCATATCCGGGTATGTAACTGCGTAAGAAAATTTTATGTTTCTTTGAGCTACGGATATTTTTTTAGCCCTTTTACCCAACTTGAAAACATTTTCCATCATTGATACAACGGGGCCAATCGGATCGGCTCCAACTGGAAATCCGATATAAGAAAAAAGATTCCCGTATCCGCGCAGCGTATTAGTGGAATTGCTTGACGTTGGGCCAGCTTGAATTTCTTTGGTAACTGGATGGCTTTTAAACGAGGCAACGGCTTTTGCCTTAGCTTTGTTGAAGCGCTCTTGGGCTTTGGCGCGGGCAGCCTGTCGAACTTTTCTATTCTTAGAAAGTTTTTCGTTAATGCTTTTTGAATTTATTTTACCCTTTGCCATTATTTTATCTCTTTTAAATGATATACGTAAAATGTGCTGTCTAAAAATTTAGCTACAGAAGCTTCTGAAGCTAGGTTGTAATTTTTATTGTCCATTGTGATTTTTTCTGTTTTCCCGCTCTCAATAAAATTCATAGCGTCTTCTTTGACTTTAACTCTTACTTCGCCATCGGGAATAGTTGTATTGAGGCTAGAGTCTGTATTATGACTCATGTCGTCTTCATATCTTATCATAGCCTGATATGCTCCGGAGACAACCGTATAAGTATAATTTGTAGGTTTGCCCTCGTAGGGCAAGTCGTAACCGTAAAACATATCCATGTTCAAATCGGTCACAGTCTTAATCGGCTCTTTATATACTACTATCTCTCTCTTAAAGGTATCAAAGATATCATTAAAAGCTGCTGTGATTCCTGTTTTTTCTGATGCAGAAATTAAACTAGCCATCTTAATCTATTCGGTTAAATTGAGTATTGTACTTATTTGAATGCGGCCCAGCCTGAGTATCGTCGCCAGCAACCTGACGAGGAGCGGCTTGGCTCCGCTGGTATGCGTGGATTAATTCTTTTAGCTCTTTGTACTCTTGCTGTTTGATTTGGTTTAAATGCAAGGCTACCGCCGCTTTATTAATCTTTGTGACGCTTGAGCCCCCATCAGATACTCTGATGATGCTATCATTACCAATGGCAACAATATGGCTTCTAATCTTAAGCTCATAATAATGGAGCATATACATTTTTTTTAAAATTGCTCCTTCTTCTAATCCGATTGAGGTTGTGGTACTATTCCCAGATGAGTCCTTCGTGGTTTGCTCTAATTCCAAAGATGTAGAATTAACCACATAACACGTATTTATGTGACTATTCAGTGCTCCAGCATTGGCTCGTAACCAATATGCAATAGCTGGAATGGATAAATCGCTTGGACTACTCAAATCCCTATGTACTTCCGCCGCTATATCAACTATTTTCATCGCAGTTATATTTACACTATTTGTTCAGGTCTATTTTACTCTTAATGATATTAAATTTAATAATTTGTATTTTCTTTTTATTTCTTAATTTATTTTGATCTGATATGATTTTTGACAGCCAATATTTGAGTATTTTACTGTCTATTTGGTATCCTTTTTCTAAATATTTCATTAATCTCTTGGTTTTGTTTTTAAATGAGAGTTGGTAGCTGCCAGCATGATTATTAATAAAGTTAAGTTTTTTGGCACATATGTCCTCTAAAAAATTCTCATGGCAGAGAAAGTTGCCTTTTTTATCGATTACAGCGCAGCAAGCAGTCCAATCAAAACTGGTTATAGTCTCTTCTGGAGTTCTACCCGCGTGGAGTAAATCGTATATTTTATCATCAAATTTAAATTTATCGCCCAATGGATAAGAATTTATTTTTTCCGCGCCCATATTAACAAACTTCTTGACCGCTTGTTTGCGGCTCTCTTCGTTTGGAAAGAAGATGTCTACGTTTTCTATTTTTTCATCTAAGATGATACTAGCTATAGAACCGCCAGCTATCCAGCAATTGCCAAATTTCGACAATATCGGAAATCCTAGCTTGTTTAAATTTTCTTTTGAGATTTTCATTTCTTGTTAAGTTGAGTTCTATATTCAAAGGTAGCCTCTTGATCTTCTAGCCATGTCAATAGATTTTGTTGATCTATTGTAAAGTCATTTTTTATATATTTTAATAATCTTCTATTATTGCCTCTGGGGTAGGCGTGCTGGATCGAATTTCTTACTAATATTTTGTTCTTTATATGATACTCAAAATCAGGGTGACATGTAAATTTATTATCGCTATCTAGCGCGGCCATTTCTATTGTAAAATCAAACCAGCTAATACATCCTTCAGGTGTGCGAGCATATTTACCGAGATTTTCATCCCTGCCATCCCAACATCCAATGTCCATAGAATGATATGAATATTTTGGACCTTGCGCCAAATGATAATATTCTTTTGGCACTGCGTCTTTTGTTAAATCGAATACCGCCCCTCTCTGTCGCGGCAAAAGAGCTATTCTTTTAAATCTTTTCTTCATTAGAAAATCAATAGCTTTGTTTCTCTCTTTTTTATTAGGGAAAAATATGTCTATATCTTTTGGGGTCACTCCGCCGGTTGTAAAATAGTCTCGTATTGCTCCGCTAGCTATCCAAAAATATTCAGAGCCAGACTCTTTAATTAAATCAATAAATGGCTGCATGTATTTTTTAAGTCCCTCGGTATTCATTATTTTGCCTCGACTTCAACCCACGTCATTAAAGGGTTCATTTTAATTTTATACTCTTTCCTGCAAAAAACTCGTGTTCTTACAAACCCGCAGGTATCTAAAAGGTTATCTAAATCATCAACGCTGTAGATGGTTCTCATATTGTCACTGAATCTGTAAGGCTTATTTTCATACCATTCAATTTTCTGCTGTTGGGCTTCTTCCCATGAAATATGCTTGGTCTGCTCTCCAAATCTAACATGGAAAATAAATTTACCATTTTCTGATAGACAATTTCTTAAATTTAATAGACATCTTTTTAATTGATTTTGGCTACAAGAAACAAATACGTAGGCTGCCAGAGCTAGGTCGAATGATTCATTAAATGACTCGCAGCAAAAATTGGAGCAAGAAGAGAACTTAGGTTTTTTAAAGTCTATCATGCGTTGCGATAACTCCCACTTTATTCCTTCGGTGAGAAATTTTTCTTCGGGCTCTATGCCGCAATACGCTGATTCTTTAAGAAAAGGTATCAGATGTTTCCCTACCCTCAAAGACCCACAACCTATGTCCAATACTTTGTCCGTCGCTTTTAAGCCGAAGCGATTAAGTAAATTTAAAAAAATTACAGAACCATTCTTATAATAGTTTTCCTCTATAGATGAAAATGACCTGTAATTTAAGTCGCTCATAAATAAGACAAAGTCCTTTCATATTCTGGCTGCTCGAAAAATCTGTTGGCCGTCTCATCGCTTATATCTCCGCTTTCCCTATAATATTTAAACCCCTTGTTCCCGCTAACGTTGCTGGGCTTCGTAGACTCGTAGATTTCGCCAAAATATTTTAATAGAAAATCACTGAAATTTTTATCATTGAACTCGGCAACGTAGTCTAATTCATCTATATAATCCGGAGCTTTCCACAGCTTGGAAAAGTCTGGGTCAAAGTCCACCAAGGAAAACTCAAACATCTCTTTCAGATCATTAGGGTCCAATCCTTCGCCCCTTATCGTCAATTTTTTTTCTTTACTATAATTAAATAGAGAACACAATACTTCTTCCGGCCTTCTAAGGAACATGAACGTGAACCAGCCGTTTGCTTTAAATTTTTTTACAGTTTCTAAGTCCCAATTTATATGATGGTTCGTTACATAGGCGTACTCTTTTTCTGTCTCGGCTATTTCAAGTAATTCGTCTTTTTCCCAATCCCTATTTGATATCTTAAAAGGATTAAGATTTTCATGGTGAGACATATACTTATCATAACTTCTAACACATTTTTGCTTCATGTATTCATTAACGAATACTCCGGCAGCTTTTCCGAAATGTATAAAAGCTATTTTTTTAGGGGAAGTCATTCGGAGGTAATAATTATATAAATCTCGATGTTTTTCTTTTAACAGATTTACTCCAAAAGACTTTATATCTTGATTCATTTTTTTTAACGAGTCGCAGCGATTCTTGTCAACCCCATCTGTTATATGAAAATGTAAAGACTTTACATGTTTGGGTACTTCTCCTCTCCTCCAAAATCCGACATTATGTTCTCTAGAAAAGGTTTGTATGCTTTGTCTATCTGGAATTCTGTTCATGCATTCCTGCTCGAAAAATATGGAATCGTTTAAGTAAATATGTTTCCAAAAATTGGGAAAACCTTTAGAAGCGCAAAACACATAGCCAGCGTTATAAAAACCATTTTCAAAACCATGAGAGCTATATTTTTTGGGATAATAATGTGGCGACAATACGACCTTGGCTCCAAAATATTCTTGCAAATTATCCAAAACGATTATGTCAGCATCAAGAAAGAAAGTGTTATCGTGATGCTTTAGTGCAAAGTTCATGACATCCATTTTTCTGAGTATCTCTGCGGGTCGATGGATGTTGTTTGCTATGCATTTATGATCTTTGAAAATCTCCTCGTTTATTTTCTCTAATTCTTCTTTGCTCGTAAGTTGGCAAAATACGGTATCGTCTTTTACTTTTTCTTGAGCTAAAAACCTCTTAGAAATGAAGTCACATATTATGTATACGGGCTGGTCATGAAACTTGCGAAGACTCTTGAGCATCATTGCTCCTTCTCGTTTTATATTCTCCGTTACAACAAAACAAAAGCTCTGTATCTTGTGGTATTTTTCAGGCTCTATTTTGGTGATGTGGTTTTCTACAAAAAATTTGCCCGAATTATTCGGATTGTGATGACCCTCAAAAACCTCTTTTAAAACAGTAAAATTTTTAGGCTCAAACAGACCATTACCTAGATCACGTAAGCCGACTTCTTTGTTGTTTATTTTTAACCTTGGCTTGTCCATTCTGGACCCTTTAAAATATCGAGAATTTCCTGATGGGTATATTCTTCTAAGCCAATAGCATCGTTTGTTATTGAATATACAAATTCAGGTTGTTCTCCTTCGTATTTTACGAAAAACTTTTCCCCATCCAAGGAATACCTTAAAGTATCAGGGCTATCTTCTTTCACGGATGCAAAATTAACATGCTCTAAATACTCGGTTGAAATGATAATGTAATTCATGCTGTATACGTTGCTCCGTAAGTTCTGCTATTGTTTACAGAATGACTAGCTAGAAAGTTTTGCCTTAATTGAGAATTTGTTAATGCCGCTGTGTAAACATGCACATGACCAAGCTTTATTGTGGCCGCGCTGTACGTACCAGCGCTTGCGAGTTTGCCAATCATTAAATTACAAGTAGCGGCATTTTCTGTAATTGTTGTAGAGCCTACAAAAGAGCCGTTGACAAAAAAGCTCCACCCATTACTTCCATCATAAACAAGAGCTATGTAGTACCAAGTATCATCAGCAAAAGTATAATCAAAAGCTACTCCTGACGCCCCAGTAACAGTTAGCGTGGCTTTATTTGAAGCGCCAATGCTTATATCTAATTTTAAATTATCATTGTTGGAATACTCTAAACAAAAAGCAATATGCTGTTGACCATTATCGTTTTTAAACCATTGCGCTAGAGTAAAAGCGTTGGCGGTGTTCACCGTAAAAGCACTTCCTCCATAGCCACTTTGAGCTTTTCCAAGATAGTCATTAGTTTGGCTAAAAATCCAATGATTGGGTGAACTACCAGTAGCTAAAGAATTAAACCTTCTAAGATTATTTCCGCCAGAAACTTGATTATCCCAGTAATGAGTGTTAACGCCAGTTCCCGGTATCCAATTACCAACTAAACTAGTAGTAAAAATGGCATCAGACTGTTGACCTAAAGTCTTGTTGATACCCGTCTTGTGAACATGAACTCCCATGATTAATCCTGTACGGCGTAGCTGCAAACAACATCTGTTTCGTTTGTCCCGAAACAAGTCATACTTAACAGAGCAACTTTACTTGCGGCTATGCTAGTTGGTTTTTCTCCTATAAATTTCCAACTGCTATTCCAAGTAAAAGCTCTATCTGAAGAGTCGCAGGTAATCAAAATCACAATAGATTTGCCCGCTCCTTTATTGGCTGCTGCGGTATCAATCGCTGGAGCACCGTTTAGCGTTACTTTTTGTAAAGCGTCTTCATCGAAATTAACATCTACATTTGCGGTTGTACCATAGTCATGTACGCTTGTATGTAAATTTCCCGCAAGCGTTAGTTTTGATCCGTCAAATGTTAAATTAGCTTCAGCGTCGAGTTCTGTTGTGGTAGAAGCTACGGTGACAATCTCATTTTCTGTAGCGTTGTTGACTGTTAAGTTGCCATCGCTACCGCCAGTAACGCTTGTTACCACGGTTTGTGCTGTTACGGTTGGCAAAGCTGCCGAATGAACTGTAAAGTTAGCATTGCCATATCTTGCAGTACCAAGCGTAACTCTTACATCATCAATGAATGAAGAGGCTTGTCTGCTAGATGAGTCAAATTGGCCAATTTCAATATCTCTTGTAGAATTAAATATTTTAAAATTATGCCCACATTGAGTAGAGGCTTTTAAAACTCCATCTACATAAAATCTAATATAATCAGCTTCACGGACAGCGGCAAAATGATACCAAGTGTCATCCGATAAACTTAAGCTTGCAAGCGCGCTGTAATCCCAACTTCCACCACCGTCAGAAGTGTAAATGCCATTATTTGATGACCCATTATAATAAAGAACCAAAGCACTTCCGCCATCACTGGTTGCGGCTGAATTTTTACCCTGACCAAACAAACCAAACGGGTTAGAAGCATCGCCTATACGAGCCCAAAGCTCAATCGTCCAATCTTGGGTTCCCCAGATTTCATCTTCATCTATCTCATAGGTCATTCCTCCATCAGAGGCAGTCGCTAAAGATGCTGAACCAAATTTCTTTTGCGAAGTAGACCGCGCTGCTGAACCTACTGCTACGCCATCATGCTTGAATACGCTCTCATCTTCTATGTTGCTTTCGAAAGTATTTCTAATAAAAACTTGGCTCCAATACCCATCATTACTTGGTGGTACAGAAATCGTAGTAGTATTTTGAGAAAATGAACCAGCGGGTCCAGTAGGCCCAGTGCTTCCAGCAGGACCAGTAGGCCCAGTACCACCAGCGGGACCAGCGGGACCGGCGGGACCAGTACTACCAGCGGGACCAGTACTACCAGCGGGACCAGCGGGGCCAGCATCTCCATCGTCGCCAGCAGG
>TARA_R100000808_G_scaffold1898_2_pt1 | contig 10491 bp, 7 predicted proteins | sample TARA_R100000808 | Tara Oceans TARA_R100000808 (sample SAMEA2622852) | marine metagenome | biome: marine biome (ENVO:00000447); feature: marine epipelagic mixed layer (ENVO:xxxxxxxxx); material: "saline water (ENVO:00002010), including plankton (ENVO:xxxxxxxx)" | depth 140 m | reverse complement strand
GGTATGGATCGACCTAAAACAGAGTTAGCATATAGAGTACCAGCTTCTAAATTAACTAGAAGAAAGATAGAATTAGGTACAAAAGAAAAAGAACTAGAAGGATTAGATACCACTATAGATTGGAAAAATACTGGAGATAATAGTTATGATGGTGAAAAATTGAAACTATTAGTACATGATGAAAGTGGTAAATGGGAAAGACCTAACAATATTTTAAATAACTGGAGAGTTACAAAAACAACCTTAAGACTTGGTAGTAGAATAGTAGGAAAATGTATGATGGGATCTACTAGTAATGCTTTAGAAAAAGGTGGTGATAATTTTAAAAACTTATATTATGAATCCGATGTTACTAAAAGAAACCGCAATGGACAGACAAGCTCAGGACTCTATTCTTTGTTCATACCTATGGAATGGAACTACGAAGGATACATTGATACTTATGGCGTACCTGTCTTCGAAACACCAAAAACAAAGACTTTTGGACCAGATGGATATCAAATTAAAATAGGTGTAATAGATTATTGGGATAATGAAGTTGAAGGATTAAAAAATGATCAAGATTCATTAAATGAATTTTATAGACAGTTTCCAAGAACTGAAAAACATGCTTTTAGAGATGAAACTAAACAATCATTATTTAATTTAACTAAAATATACGAACAAATAGACTATAACGAAGAAGTTAGAATGTCTGGACTTGTAACAAGAGGAAGTTTTCAATGGCGAGACGGCGTGAAAGATACATCTGTAGAATTTATGCCAAATAATAATGGTCGATTTAAAATTAGTTGGATACCAGAATTACAATTACAAAATAAAGTAATAGTTAAAAATGGTGTTAAATATCCTGGTAATGAACATGTTGGAGCTTTTGGCTGTGATAGTTATGATATATCAGGAACAGTAGATAGATTAGGCTCTAACGGTGCTTTACACGGTGTTACTAAGTTTTCAATGGAAGATGTACCATCTAATAGAGTATTTTTAGAATATGTTGCACGACCACAAACGGCAGAAATATTTTTTGAAGATGTTTTAATGGCTATTGTCTTTTATGGCATGCCAATACTTTGTGAAAATAATAAACCTAGACTTTTATATTATTTAAAACGTAGAGGTTATAGAGGATATTCAATGAATAGACCTGACAAAGTATGGAATAAACTATCTGTAACAGAGAGAGAAATAGGTGGAATACCTAATTCGAGTGAAGACATCAAACAGGCGCACGCTGCCGCTATTGAATCATATATAGAAAATTACATAGGACAAAAGGGTGATAGCTATGGTGATATGTATTTTCAAAGAACATTAGAAGATTGGGCAAAATTTGATATAAATAATAGAACAAGATTTGATGCTTCTATTAGTTCGGGTTTAGCTTTAATGGCTTGTAATAAAAACCTATATAAACCAACTCAAGAAAGAACAACAAAATCAATTGATCTTGGTATTAAAAGATATAATAATAAAGGAATAAGATCTCAAATAATATAAAAATGATTAAAAAAGGTATTAAAACCTCTTTCCCTAGTCAAGCAGTTAGCGATACGGAGAAAATGAGTTTAAAATATGGTGCTAAAGTTGGCGCTGCTATTGAGCATGAGTGGTTTAGTAACCACAGTGGTTCAGACAATCGTTGGTCTGTATATAAAGAATCTTTTCATTCGTTAAGATTATATGCTAGAGGAGAACAATCAGTTAGAAAATATAAAGATGAATTATCTGTAAATGGTGATTTATCTTATCTTAATTTAGATTGGAAACCTGTTCCAATTATATCTAAATTTGTAGATATTGTTGTTAATGGTATGGCTGATAGATCGTATGATATTAAAGCTTATTCACAAGATCCAGCTGCTATAAAAGAAAGAACTGATTACGTTGAAAATATTGTTTCTGATATGCAAGCTAAAGGTTTTAATGATCAAGTAGCCCAACAATTTGGTATTGATATGTATAAAACTGATCAATCTAAATTACCTGAAACATCTGAAGAACTAGAACTTCATATGCAACTTGATTATAAACAATCTATAGAAATAGCAGAAGAAGAGGCTATTAATAGTGTTTTTGATAAAAATAAATATGAATATATAGCTAAAAGAGTTAATAATGATTTAGTTGTTATAGGTATTGGTGCTGTTAAAAACTCTTTTAATAAATCAGAAGGTATTAAAATTGAATATGTTGATCCTGCTAATTTAGTTTATTCACCAACAGAATCTCCTTATTTTGAAGATATATATTATATTGGTGAAGTAAAAGATATTTATATAAACGAACTTAAAAAAGAATTTCCAGATTTATCAGATGAAGATTTAGAGAAATATAGAAATTTAGGTGGTTCACAAAGAAATACTTCTTCTATAGCTAAAAAACAAGATGATAATAACTCTGTTAAAGTTTTATATTTTGAATATAAAACATATATGAATGAAGTTTATAAGATTAAAAAGACAGCTTCTGGTGGTAATAAAGCTATTAAAAAAGATGATGGTTTTGATCCACCTAAAAATGAAGATTACGAAAAAGTAGAAAGAGTTATAGAGGTTATTTATGAAGGAACTAAAATTCTTGGTACTGGCTCAGAAGATATTTTAAAATGGGAACTTAAGAAAAATATGATAAGACCTAAAGCAGATACTACAAAAGCTGTTATGAGTTATAGTGTTTGTGCTCCTAGATTATATCAAGGTAGAATAGAATCATTAGTTGGTAGAATAACTGGTTTTGCAGATATGATTCAAATTACTCATTTGAAACTACAACAAGTAATGTCTAAAATGGTACCAGATGGTGTTTATTTAGATGCTGATGCACTTGCTGAAATTGATTTGGGTAATGGTACTAATTATAATCCAGCAGAAGCATTAAATATGTTTTTCCAAACAGGTTCTGTTATTGGTAGATCAATGACTCAAGATGGTGATATGAATAGAGGTAATATGCCTATTCAAGAATTAAATACTAGTGGTAAGGGTGGTAAAATACAAAGTTTAATACAAACTTACAATTATTATCTACAAATGATGCGTGATGTTACTGGTCTTAATGAAGCTAGAGATGGTACTATGCCTGATAAAGACGCTTTAGTTGGAATACAAAAAATTGCTGCAGCTAATTCAAATACAGCTACTAGACATTTATTACAATCTAGTTTATATATAACTTTAGCAACTGCTGAGTGTATTTCTATGAGAATATCTGATGTTATAGAGTATTCTCCTACAAAAAAATCCTTTATAAAAACATTAGGTAAGTTTAATGTTGGTACTTTAAAAGAAATGGCTAGTTTACATTTACATGATTTTGGTATATTTTTAGAATTAGCACCTGATGAAGAAGAAAAAGCTACATTAGAAAACAATATACAAATGGCTCTTCAACAGCAAAGTATTAATTTAGAAGATGCTATTGATATTAGAGAAGTAAGAAACATAAAACTTGCTAATCAATTATTAAAAATAAGAAGGCAAAAGAAACAAATACTAGATCAACAAATAGCTGAAAGAAATATACAAACACAAGCCCAAGCAAATGCTGAAGCTAGTGAAAGAGCTGCTGCTGCTGAAATGCAAAAAAATCAAGCCATGTTGGAATCTGATGTTCAAGTAGAACAAATGAAAGCACAGCTTGAGATGCAGAAAATGGAAAGAGAAGCTCAACTTAAAAAAGAATTAATGCAATTAGAGTTTGAAATGAATATGCAGTTGAAACAAAAAGAAGTTGAAGCTTTAACACAAAGAGAAAAAGATAAAGAAGATCGTAAAGATGAAAGAACTAAAATTCAAGCAACTCAACAAAGTGAGATGATTGAACAAAGAAAACAAGGTACCGCACCAAAGAATTTCGAATCAGCCGGATTTGATAATTTAGAGGGATTTGGTTTAGAGCAATTTGAACCAAGGTAAATTTTATTAATTATATAATATTATATTATGGCAAAAACTGAAAAACAAGAAGAAGAAGTTATTCAAGAGGTAAAAACAGAAGAAACAGTGCCTGTTGAAGAACAAAAACCCACTGAAGATAAAGTTTCTTATAGTGAGGTAACAGATGATGGAACTATAAAATTAGATTTATCAAAATTTAAACAATTTCAAGAACAAGAAAGTGAAACAGAAGATACTAAATCAGAAACAGATAAAGAGGTAAAAACTGGTATAGAAAAAGCTGTTGAAAAAGAAGAAGAAAAAGAGACTAAAGAAGTTAAAGAAGATTTAGTTCTTGAAGAAGTAACTGAAGAAGAAGTTACTAAAAACGAAATTACAGAAGTTGAAGACAACGTAGTGGTTGATGAAGTATCACCTTCACAACCGGAAGTTGTTATACCAGAAAACTTACAAGATCTAGTTAAGTTCATGGAAGATACAGGTGGTAATTTAGAAGATTATGTTAGATTAAATGCTGACTATTCAAATATAGATGATAATGCTCTTTTAAGAGAATATTATAAAAATACTAAACCTCATTTAGATATAGAAGAAATAAACTTTTTAATTGAAGATAGTTTCGAATTTGATGAGGAATATGATGAGCCAAGAAATATTAAAAAGAAAAAATTGGCTTTCAAAGAAGAAATTGTAAAAGCTCGAAAGCATCTTACTGGTTTAAAGGATCAGTATTACAAGGAAGTCAAGTTGGGTTCTAAGTTGACCAGCGAGCAGAAAGAAGCGTTAGACTTTTACAATAAATACAACCAAGAACAAGCTGCTAATAGTGAAATTCAAAAAAGACAGTTTGAACATTTTCAAAAATCTACTAACAACGTTTTCAGCGATAATTTCAAAGGTTTTGATTTTAACGTTGGAGAGAAAACTTACAGATACAATATTAATAATGTTCAAGATGTAAAAACTTACCAAAGCGACATAGTTAATTTCGTAGGAGAGTTCCTAGACGAAAATAGTATGATGAGAGACGCTAAAGGATATCACAAAGCTTTATATGCTGGTAGAAACATTGATAAAATTGTTAAACATTTTTATGAACAAGGTAAAGCAGATGCTATAAAAGAGACCAGTGTTAATGCAAAAAACATTGACATGTCTCCAAGAAAAGCTGCACCTGTTGTTGATACTGGTGGTGTAAAGGTTAGAGTATTAGGTGGCGATGATATTTCTGGGTTGAAATTTAAAATTAATAAATAACAACTTAAAAACAATTAAAAATGGGATTTAATACGTCTTTGGGGTTGGCTGGTTCATATGACCTAACAACTCCATCCCCAGTGGTAAGTAATAACAATTATATTGACTTTACTTCAACTGCAACAGCAGGCTGGGCACAACAATACATGCCAGAAGTTTACGAAGCTGAAGTTGAAAGATACGGAAATCGTAGATTAGGTGGATTCCTTAAAATGGTGGGGGCTGAAATGCCTATGGAATCTGATCAAGTTGTATGGTCTGAGCAAAACAGACTTCATATTGCTTTAAAAAGTTCAGGAGCAGCTGGTAGTACTACTAGTGTTCAATTAGAAGGTACAGGTGGTAATATATCACTTGGATCTGCTAACTCTAATCCATTTAGAGTAGGTAATACTGTAATCGTTACTGATGCAGCAACTGGACTTAAAACACTTAAGTGTTATGTTTCAGCTACGTCTGGAGTTGCTACTGATGCTGGTAGTAATAACATAACTATATTACCTTATACACAAAGTACTTTACTTGGTGATGATGGTAGTGCTGTAGTGTTTGCTGATAATGATCAAGTAAATTTATTTATTTACGGTTCTGAATTTGGAAAAGGTTCTGCTTCTATGGGAGATGGAACTAATTCAGGTACTGGTCTTAAAGCTGAGTTCCAACAGTATACTAATAAACCAATTATTATAAAAGATCACTTTAGAATTTCTGGTTCTGATACTGCTCAAATCGGGTGGGTTGAAACTACTGATGAAGCTGGTCAAGTTGGATATTCTTGGTATTTAAAATCTGCTGGTGAAACTAGAATGAGATTTGAAGATTATGTTGAATTAGCTATGGTTGAAGCTGTTGAAGTTACTGTAGGTGCTTCTACTGTTGATAGTACTATCGCTGATGCTAACGACGCAACTGGTTCTCAAGGTCTATTTGACGCTATTGAGAATAGAGGTAATATCTTTGAAGATCTAGCTTCTTTAGCTGATTTTGATTTAGTACTTAAAAATCTTGATAAGCAAGGTGCTATCGAAGAAAACATGCTTTATGTAAATAGAGATTTAGCTCTTACAATCGATGATATGGTTGCAGGATTAAACTCTAACTACCAAGGTGGTGCTTCTTTCGGTGTATTCTCTAACAGTGCTGATATGGCGCTTAATTTAGGTTTCTCTGGATTTAGAAGAGGTTCTTATGACTTCTATAAATCTGATTGGAAATATCTAAATGATGCTGCTGGTAGAGGTGGTTTCGGAGATATCTCAGGTGTTTTAATTCCTGCTGGTGTATCATCTGTATATGATGAGAACTTAGGAAGAAACATGAAGAGACCTTTCTTACATGTAAGATACAGAAAATCTGCAACTGATGACAGAAGAATGAAATCTTGGGTTACTGGTTCTGTAGGTTCTGCTTCTTATAGTGGTACTGATGAAATGCAAGTGCATTATCTATCTGAGAGATGTTTAATTACTCAAGGTGCTAACAACTTTGTGTTATTAAAAGAATCATAATTATTAACTTTAAAACTAAACAAAATGGATAAATATTTATTTTTTACAGATGGAGATACTGTTGATGCATCTGGTGATTTAGCTTGCTATCCTTTAAGTTCTTTTTTAGGATTTAAAGTTAGTGCTTCTGATACTGTATCTTTGGGTATGCAATTTGTATCATGTGTTACTGGTCCTGGTGCTACTACAGAAATAGACACTGTTGATCTAGTAATTACTGCTGCAAAACATAAGAAAGTTATCGAATCAATTACTAAAGCTATTAACGCTGCAAGTTTTGATGATAATAGCGGTCTTATCGTTGTTTGTGACGCTTTGAATTCAGTATTTGCTGATTCAGACATCACAGGCTGTGCAATAACTCACGACTCATAAGTCAATCAATAATTAAAAGCAAAAGGGGCTTCGGCCCCTACGCTTTTATTTTTTAAACTATTTAATTATATTATATTATGGAAACGAAAGTTCAAAAGCCTAAAAAGGCTAAAAAAGAAAAAAAAGAAGAGGTTATAGAACCTCAAACCCCTAAATGGGAGATTAAAGATAGACAGTATTATATAAAAGGTTTAGGTTCTCCTTTAACCTACGTATTACAGTCTAAATCAACAAGAAAAAAACCACTATTATGGTGGGATGAGGAAAAAGGTGTCAATAGAGAAATGAGATACGCAAGTAATCAAAATTCTATTTTTATGGACGAACAAGATAGTAATGCTATTTTAGAACATATTATTTTCGAAGACGGTGTTCTATTTGTTCCTAAAACAAATCAACCTTTACAAAAACTATTATCATTGTATCATCCTAAAAAAGGATATGTATATGAAGAAAAAGATCATATCGCTGAAGCTAAAGAAGAGTTAGTTAGTATTGAAACAGAAATGGAAGCTTTAAATACAGCTGTTTCTATTGAAATTGAACAAGCTGAAGCAATACTAAGAGTTGAATTAGGTTCTAAAGTTAATAATATGAGTTCTTCTGAATTAAAAAGAGACTTATATTTATTTGCTAGAAAAAATCCTGTTTTATTCTTAGATTTAGTACAAGATGAAAATGTTATACTTAGAAACTTAGCTGTTAAAGCTAAAGAAATGGGTGTGATTAAATTGTCACAAGATCAAAGAAGTTTCTCTTGGGGATCTAATGATAGAAAATTAATGGAAGTACCTTTTGATGAAAATCCATATTCAGCATTTGCTGCATGGTTAAAAACAGATGAAGGTGTTGAAGTTTATAAATCAATACAAAAAAGAGTAAATTAATAATAAGTAATCACGGCCCTTTAATTAGGGCCAGTGATTATAACAATATATAAAAATGGCAATATCAGTAGATACAGTATATAAAAAAGTATTAGCTATACTTAACAAAGAATCTAGAGGATTTTTAACTCCAGATGAATTTCAAAGAATTGGATCTCAAGTACAACTTGATTTACTAGATAAAGCCTTCCATGATTATAACAGAGCTGTTTTTAAAGAATCAATGGGAAGAGGCGGTCAAGGATATGCTGATATACCAAAAAAGATACAGGATCGTATAGATCCATTTTACGCTACAACATCTGTAGCGTTAACAAGTGGTGTGGGAACACTTCCTACGTATTACAATATAATCAGTGTTTCTACAGATAGTAGACAAACTGATATAGAAAGAGTGGAAAAAGCAAAACTTAGCTTTTTATTATCTTCTCCACTAACAACTCCATCAACTACATTTCCCGTATATTATATAACAGGAGCAACATTAACTATAAATCCTAGTAGTTTAACTAGTGTTGATATAGATTATGTATCTGTACCAGATAGTCCTGTATGGAATTATACCACAGATAGCAATGGCGCACTTACATATACAGCTACTGGATCAACTGATTTTGGTTTACATCCTTCTAGTGAGGTTGATTTAATATTAGGCATACTTAGATATAGTGGAGTAATAATAAAAGATCCAACTGTTATACAATCAATTGGTCAAGAAACAGGATTAAAAGTTCAACAAGAAAACGCGTAGTAAATGGGATTATTAGACAATCAAACACAAGAAATATATTACACCGGTAGTCAAGTATTTATAGTAACAGCGGCTTTAACGGTAGGAACAAACGACACGTATTCTTTAACACAATTAGAAGCTCAATACGGTAGTAGTTTAACAGCTTCTGATATAAGAGTTTATGTAGAATCTGGTAATTCAGATTATACTAATAGAGAAATATTTGATTTTACTGTAAGTGATAGCGTTTTAACATTGTTAACAGCTGGTGCTGCAGGTGGTGATGGTGATCAAGCTTTTGATGAATTATCTGAATTAAGTACTGAAGGTGAACTTAGAATAGAATTAAGACATCATTCTTTTGGTGGATATAGACATGCTTCTTTGGCAGATATAGTTAATAGCTTTATGGTTGGTTATGTTGGTGATGGTAAGTTAATAACAAATGTTGCTAAATCTGATGTTTTGTTTCACGCGAGAAGAGGTATAGCTGAATTTAGTTATGATATACTTAAAACAGTTAAAGTACAAGAAGTTGAATTAAGTACAGCTTTAACAATACCAATGCCACAAGATTATGTTAGTTATATTAGACTTTCTTTTATAGGTAGTGATGGTATAAAAAGAATAATACAACCAACAAGATTAACAATAAATCCAACAGAAGCCCCTGTACAAGATAACGATTATAATTATGTTTATGATAATGATGGTAATATTGTAACTGGTGATTCTTATACAGAAACAAAATGGCAAAATTATGATACTGATAATATAACTGGAAATATTAATTCTGATGATGATTATTTTGTTGGTAGAGACGGTAGATTAGAATATAGTTTTGGAGGAAGATATGGATTGGAGCCAGAACACCAACAAACAAATGGTTATTTTACTATAGACGAAAGAACTGGTAGTTTTGCTTTTAGCAGTGATTTATCAGGAAAAATAATTACAATAGAATATATATCAGATAGTTTAGGTACAGATTCTGAAATGAAAGTACATAAATTTGCTGAAGAAGCTTTATATAAGCATATTGCTTTTAATGTATTAGCTACTAAAAGAAACGTTCCTGAATATATCGTTCAAAGATATAAAAAAGAAAGAAGAGCCGCTATTAGAAACGCTAAATTAAGATTATCTAAATTAAATATTCAAGAAATGGCTCAAGTAATGAGAGGAAAAGGTAAACATATTAAAAACTAGTATAAATGGCTAAGATACAAAACAGCTTTCTAAAAGGTAAAATGAATAAAGACCTTGACGAAAGGTTGGTGCCAAAAGGTGAGTATCGCGAGGCACAAAACATATTGATTACGCAATCAGAAGGATCTGATGTAGGTGCTATTGAAAATATATTAGGTAATGCTTTATCTAGAGCAGATAATTTTGCTATTAAATTCGAAGATGCTGAAACAATAGGTTTTTACGCTGATGTTTTAAATAAAAGAGTTTTTTGGTTTATAACTAATTTTACTGGAAATACTAATGATATAAGATCAATGTCTAGAGCATCTGTATCTGATACATGTAAAATATTAATGATAGACTTAAGCAATGAAGCCTCTCAAATAGTAACTTTAGTTGATGGAAATTTTTTAAACTTTAGTAAAGACCATTTAATAACAGGTGTTAATTTAATAGATGATTTACTTTTTTGGACAGATGATTATAATCAACCTAGAAAAATAAATGTTACAAAAGCTATAGCGGATTCGTCTTATTATACAAAAGAAGAGCAAATATCTGTAGCTAAAGTAGTTCCTTACTTAGCACCGATACTACACGATAACGATGGTAATGGAGATGAAACCACTTTAACAAACGAC
>TARA_R100000808_G_scaffold5977_1_pt1 | contig 10496 bp, 13 predicted proteins | sample TARA_R100000808 | Tara Oceans TARA_R100000808 (sample SAMEA2622852) | marine metagenome | biome: marine biome (ENVO:00000447); feature: marine epipelagic mixed layer (ENVO:xxxxxxxxx); material: "saline water (ENVO:00002010), including plankton (ENVO:xxxxxxxx)" | depth 140 m | reverse complement strand
CAACATCTTCCAATTTGGAGTCGACAATAAAAAGCTTTCTCCTGGTTTTGTCAATAGTCTCTTTAAATTTCAAATATTTATCACCGTGTAAATCTGTTCCTTCAAATTCAGGAACCATTTCAGATGATAACAAGAGATTTTGCTTAACGTCGTACAGCAACTGCTTCGCCTTGTCTGGCACTTCATCAAGATCAACAGAATAGCTTATCTTAACCTTCATTCGATGTCTCCACGATTGCATGGTTGGTTGTAATCAAGGTTGAAGAAACAGAGGTGGCATTTTGCAGGGCCGTTCTCGTTACTTTGGCAGGATCAATAATACCATTTTCATACATATCAACTACCTCGTTGGTCGCAAAGTTCCAACCATGTGTTTCTGGACTATCCAGTAGTCTATTTAAAATCAGGTCATATGATTCTCCAGCATTCTTTGACATTTGTTTTAAGGGACCATAAGCTGACTGCCTAATAACCTCAACACCAAGACGCTGATCATCGTTATCTGTTTCAACTTCTAGGTCTTGTACCGCTCGAATAAGGCTGGTACCTCCACCAGGGAGCGTGCCTTCCAGTTGGGCCGATCGGACGGCCTCCAAAGCATCTTCAATACGATGCTTCTTTTCAACCATCTCAATTTCAGTTGGGGCCCCGACACGAATTACAGCAACGCCCGAAGAGAGTCTTGTAATCCGCTCTTGAAGTTTTTCGCACTCTGCTATACCATCTGTTTGTTTGATTTCAGACTTGAGGCTCTCAATTCTTTCATCAACCTTTGACCAGTCTGCTTTTCCATCTACGATTGTTGTCTGGTTCTTAAGCACTTCAATCTTCTTGGCGCTGCCCAGGTGCTTAAGTTTTACATCTGCTAACTTAAGCCCGGAATCTCTGCTAACGAAAGTTGCGCCTGTGGAAATACATAAATCTTCTAGAATACTTCTGCGTTCTTGACCATATCTTGGTGCTTTGATTGCTGCGACCTTCATTGTACCTCTGACTGTATTCATGATAAGCGCGGCGAGGGCTTGTCCTTCCAGTTCTTCAGACACAATCATAAACGGTCGACCTTCGCGGGCAACGACTTCAAGTATGGGCAAGATTTCCTCAAGCATTTCGATCTTATAATTTGTGACCAATAAAAGGACGTCATCATAGTTGATAGATTGTTTTCGCTTGTTTGTTACAAAAGCCTGCGCACAATATCCAGCATCAAACCTAAATCCCTCAACAATATCCAATGACGTCTTCATTGAGCGCCCTTCTTCAATTGATATAGCTCCGTCTTTTCCAATCTTATCAACAGCCATGGCAATCATCTCACCAATACTAGTATCGCCATTGGCCGAAATTGTCGCAATGTGTCGAATATCTTCCTCTGATTTAATTGGTCTAGCTAGATTCTCTAACTTCGTTGTGATCGCCTCTGTGGCTTTGTCCATGCCCCTTTTAATGTCAATTGGACTAGCCCCTGCAGCGATGTACTTCTGTGCCTTAGAGAGCATTTCTCGGGCTAGTACGGTCGATGTCGTTGTGCCATCGCCTGCAGTGCTATTCGTATTAGATGCAGCTTGTTTAATGATCTGAGCGCCTAAGTTTTCAAACGGATCTTCCAGCTTGACGAATTTTGCAACTGTTACACCATCTTTGGTGATCATCGGGCTGGCGCCTTCTTTGTGCAAGATAACGTTTCGTCCTTTAGGACCTAATGTTGAGGCAACGTTATCAGCCAGGACGCTGGCGCCTCGGAGAATCTTTTCGCGTAAGTCTTTTCCTTGCGAATAGCTCTTAACCATGGTAACTCCTTGTAGTTATATACGTAACAATAGTAACCATTATAACTAAGTCAACGGAAAAGTTAATCTTTTTCTGTCTTTTCTGCCATGCGATTTGTGTAGTCTACAAGGCGCTTGGCCGAGTCCGATGCCTTATATGCATCTCCGACTCGATTTTGCATGTAATAGCCGTTAATAAAACTTGATAGTGACTCCAACTCTTCATAAAGGGGTGCAACCAATCCTTCTAATTGCTTGCTGTATTTCTGCAGAACACGATAAATCTTTCTCTTGTTGACGTCAATTGTTCCGTATAATGTACCATAAGACCTTGCTTTGATTGGCTGTATATGGAACTGAGGCTTTTTTAAGCGTCCCTGCAGGGTCGCTGCCCACTTTTTAATACCCTCCGGGTTACCGTCTTTAACCAGCCCATGCAGGTAGCTTACAACGTCTGAAGATGTCGCTTGGTCGCCCTCGGTATTCGCGGCGAACCATCTTTGTACATGGATTGCAGACTCCCTAAATTTTTCACCTGTTCCCAAAATAGAATCTAAATAGGCGCTGCGGCGTGCGACGCCATACTTAGCTACATTGACGGCAGCTGCCTGTCGTACAGCAGGATCATCCGATCGGAATTCTTGTTCTAATTCAGGAGGAACTTGATATGCTTCTAAATTGCTTGGGAGCCTTAAATCCGCCTGTGTCCACTTTTCGAAAGCATCCTTACCGGCCTGACTTAAAATAATTTCGGCCACAGCTTCTGCGGATTTTCTTGAGGTAGCAGGTCTGGGGATTATTTTCTTCCACTCTGATACGCTGTTCCACTGATAATTGAATTCAACCTGTCTTGGATCCAACCCCATCATTGGCGCCCGAAGTAAAAATGCCCTTTCCCACATCTCTTTTGATGCGCCCACGTCTTCAAGAGACTTGGCCTCCATAAGATTATCTTCCCCTTCCATTTCAATCCCATGAAAATTAAAATACTTTTCATCAATCCAATTAAAGAAGTTACTTGGTTTAATATTGAAGGAATAAACATCTAATTCATTCTTTAACGTCTTAACTGCAACAATATATTCAATGCCTTTCTGCTCGGCCACGACTGCAATGTCATCACGGCGGAAAAAGCCCAACAAGTTTTCTAAACTTCCCTCAATAAGGGTTCTAGGGTTGAGCAGTTTAAGGCTAACTGGCTGTCCGCCTTGTCCTGTTTTGGGATCCACAAAAAACATACAATCCTCAATTGGAAGTGTGCCTCCGACGCGCTCAGTTACCTGCTTTCCACGAAGAAGTCCAGATAAAAAAGCTTCAAACAAAAAGCCAGCGGTTGATTCATTAAAATCATCTAGAGTTTGCTGAAGCATCTTGACGGCGCCCAGGGCAGATAAGATATCAGAAATACGGGCGTTTTCATTGACAACACCCTCTACAATTGCATTGATTGAGTTAATCTTTTCTCCTAGCGTGGCACCTTTAATATTTCGCGAAATGTATTTCTGGAATTTAATTCTCTCAGTTGAACCTATTTTGCCAGCTTGTTCTGTGGGGGCTTGGAAAGATTTAAGGATTGTTTTGTATGCGCGGGCGGCGCTGAACTTGCGAGGCGCATCTTCATCTTCTTCTTGTACGACGATTGACATTTGCTCCGATATCAAATCTAGGAGAGAATCAAATGTTATGTTTTCTTTTGGCTCGTATAGTTCATATAATTTGTCTATTACTTTCTTGTCCATGGTTATAATTAGTCCTTACTCATTCTTATTTCTTCAAGAATTTCATCCAGCTGAAGACCTAAAGTATCCCACTTCTTTCTGGAGAGATTGTAATGGTTGACCACTCCCTTGAACTTGGCCCTTTTTGATGGTTTGTGTACAGCCGTTAGTAAATTACCATGACTGTCCAGAGGGCATTCTAGAGGAATCCCATAGTGGTTATGCAGTGCCTCTAGGAGTGCTTTATAAGCATCAATCTGCACATTGTAGGCACCAAGGAATGGTTTAGGTCTCCAGCCATGAACGCGCCAGCCATCTATAACGGGGCGCAGTCCAAATCCTTTTTTGGCATATGCTTTATTATATTTAGTATAAACCGCATTACTGAAATCGATCCCTATTGAAGCTTTATTGACCCGCCGGATGCCGGCGTGCCAGGCGACGTCTTGTGTGTCGACAAGCTGCACTATAGTACCATCGTTATCTATTACAAAATGAGTAGATATGCTGCGCTTCTCCAATATTCGCTTACATGAAGCTGCTGATAAGGTAGCGTCCCAATGAGTTACAACCATTGTGGGCTTCCTTGTTTTACGTCTCACTTTAGAATAGCAACCGTCTTTTATCCAACTTAGTTCGACCTTGTCCCACCTTACTGGGACGGATATGCCATTACAAATTATACGATTTTGTTTAATAATTGTATTCATGCTGTCGTCGACTCCGGAGGCGTAAGCCAAATTATTTGTGTAGGCTCTGCGATGCGTCATCTCACCACACAGACCGTCGACCTTTAGATCATGTAATCTCTGAAATTCTTTGATATTTTCTATTAATTCAGAATTATAGTCTGTTGCGCCGAACCACGTGGGATCCCACCCATATTTTTTTGCAGACCTCTTATTGTATCTTATTTTAAACCAGTTCATTTCTTTTAAATAATTATATCAGCAATACCTAAATCTACCGCTTCTTCTGCATCAAGATAAACATTTATTTTTTTATCCATTAATTTTTTAATATATTTTTCAGTCATATTTGTTTCTTGAGCTAGCGCTTTCACATATTGCTTTTGCGTGAATTTGGCCTCCTCCATCTCATTTTCTAGATCGTGGAGGTGTCCATGCTGTCCGGACATAACTCCATGAATCATAATCCGGCAGTTTGCTCCAATTTTTCTCTGCCCTTTTGTACCGCTGGCCAGAAGAAGGACCCCGGCGGACATTACTTTCCCTAAGCCCACAGTATGGACTGGACATGTGTCGCGGACAAGTCTTACCGCATCGTAGACAGCAAACATATCAGTGGCCGATCCGCCGTATGTAGAAATATAAAAATCTATTGGTGTCCATTGTTTTATTACTTTAGAATTAATATCTTCAGGGTCCTCAAGTACTTCACTTTGTCCTGTTTCACTGAGGACAATTAAAGAAAACAATGCTTCTGAACATTTTTCTTCGTTAATCGTTCCGTATATTCCCATTGCTCTGATCTTTGGACTTTCTTGTTGTGATAAGTTGCTGATATCAAACAACATTTGGGTGGATGGCTCCGGGTTGTCGGGATCAGTAGCGCCGTCGGTCTCTTCAACTTCTTCAGGTTTTTCTTCTGTTTTGTTTTGTTTTTTGCGCTTTTTATCTGCTAGCATTTTATTTCCTATTTTTATTAATCAATTGTGCCGCCTGGTCCCATGTTTTAAATTTCAAATTTGGCCTCAGGGACGCTGGTGTCATCGTTATCAAGCTCTGTATGACTAAAAAACGCCATAACTCTATAGCTCGATCGTTCGCCTCTATCAGGTTTTGTATCTTTTCTTCTGACCATCCGGTTTGCTTCAGACTATTGTATCTAAATTCATTTAGAAATTTAACCTCTTTATCTGCTATAAAAATAATATTTAGTGAAGCAGTGAGCGCGGCGTCGTATAATGACGCCATGTTAACATATCTCATTATTCTAGAAACAAACATATATGACATAGCCCCGAGGCAATACCATAAGAAAATTTCCCAACTAGTCGACTCCATCAATACCTCTCTTAAGTAAAAAACCCGCTATAAATATAGCGGGTTTTTTTGAAAAGTCAAGAGTCATTTTGTCTCGCTTGTTATCTTTTTTCGCTAATTAGCCGGAGAGCGACGCGGCGTGCAACCTCGTTGACAAGCTCTTCTTCCATAGAGGGCTCATCTTCCTCATCATCATCTTCCTCATCATCATCAAGATCGGGCATATCATCGCCGGGTTCATCGCCCATGGGAGCGTCGAGGTCATCATCCTCATCACCCGCATCCATATCATCGGGGCCGGGACCTTCCATATCGGGCTCTTCTTCGACGTCGACATCAAAGTCAATGTCTCTCTCGTCCGCGTATTCTTCTACTTTAGAAGCAATAAAATCTAAGAAGTCAGCCAATGTCTCGCCGTCGACATCTTGCTCATCTAATTCTTCTTGAATGTCTTCCTCAAGCTCTTCGTTTTCTTCAAGCTCTTCGTTTTCTTCAAGCTCTTCGTTTTCCTCAAGCTCTTGGTTCTCTTCGACGTCGGTCTCATCGATAAAGTTTTCACTTAAATTTTTAATTCCGGCCAGCTTCATAAAGCGGCGGGTGCTCTGTTCATTAAGTAAGCGTTTTTTCATTTTATGTAACTCCTTGAAACTTTTCTACATTTGGTTGTGCTAAAAACACAAATTATTTCACTACTCTAAATAGTCTTAAAATTCTTGATTTTACCTAATTTTTTTATTGCTTTATCTTCTATCTGCTTTACTCTAACAAAACTGACGTTCAATCTCTTGGCTGCTTCTCGCAAAGTCATCGCGCCCTGTTGGGAGACAGCTTCATGTATACAGTTGTATTCAGCCTCGCTATTTATCCAAGCACGACAGTCATTATTCGGACACGAAACATCCAATTCAATACACTTTTCTAAACATTTCATAGTGTCGGACCCTCCATTTCAACAAGGTCAAATATATCCTCAATATCGTTATCATCAATGTTAAATTTTTTCTTCAATTCTTTTCCTTTATCAATTAATTTTCTAACTTTTTTAATTTTATGCTTTCCTCGCATTTTATATTTTTCTTGAAAACTATTAAGATAATTTATAATATCCTCGTCATTCTCTAGATATCCAGTAATCATAACTCTGAAAAACGTACTTTGTGTCATTCCATCATGCTGTAGTTTCACGCGGAGGTCGGCCTGACGTTTTTCTGTGTCGTAAAACATAAATTTTTTACGATTCCTTGGATCTGGTATTGTAGGATCTTTCATTCTGCCGGCCCTACCTCTACGTCATAAGAAGGTATCGATGGATCATAGACGTCATCCCAGCAGCCCGAGGCGTCCTCCTTATTTATATAATAAATGCCATGTTCTCCTTTCTTGATATCATAACAGCAATCACACGGAAGCCAAGTTCTCACTGGGGGTGGATCTGCAAAAGCGAGACCTCTTGAACACTTTTGCTTGCCCAGCTCGCCATTGGGACAAACACAAATGCGCTTGTCCCACCCGGAACATTCGTATACCCTTGGTTCCTTACAGCCAAACATGATAAAAACTAATAATAATATATACTTCATCTCTTCCTCATAATATGTGTTGAACTTTCAAGCTGTCCAGCGCCGGTCTGTCGAACAAATCTAGCTTTAATTTGTAAATCTTTTAATGTACGTACACCAGAATAGCTAAATCCGCTCCTAATACCACCCAAAAGATTGTCCAGTATAGGAGCAACCTCCCCTTTGTAAGGAACGGTGGTTGCAACTCCTTCTGGTGTTGATGACTTGCCGCGCCAGTCTGATTGTGCCTCTGCGGAGGCCATTCCTCTGTATACTTTATACTTTTTTCCTGTGTTACCGTGGAATGTTTCACCTGGAGTTTCCTCCGTGCCGGCCAGCATTGAGCCTACCATGACAAAATCGGCGCCGGCTGCAAGCGCCTTTACAATATCTCCACTTGTCTTGATACCGCCATCGGCAATAATTTTTGTCGAATGTCCAGTTTGCGCACATTCCATTATACTCTCTAGAGTTGGCATGCCGTGTCCTGTTACAAGTCGCGTCGAACATATGCTGCCTCCCCCAATTCCAACGCGGATGCTGTCTGCGCCCCATTCGGACAAAGCATTAAAGCCCTCCAATGTCGCGACGTTTCCAGCCATAATGTGAATGTCACTTCCATAGTTATCTTTTAAAGTTTTAATTGCGCGTTCCATCGCTATATGATGACCGTGAGCAGTATCAATACATAGTATCTTCGTACCTAATTTGGTTGCCATTTCAGCACGATTAAGATAATCGCCGGTGGCGCCGATGGCGACAGAAATAGGCATTGTGTTATCATGAGATCGTAATTTTCTAATTATATCTGCCTGTTCATTTATAGTATTATATCTATGTATAATACCAAGGCCGCCGGCCTGGTGCATTGCTGCGGCCATAGCGTCTTCTGTAATCGTATCCATGGGACTTGAAATAACAGGAAGGTTGAAACTCAGCTTTCGATCTAAACAACTACTTGTGTCGACTTGTGACCTGCTTTCAATGTTGCTATGTTTGGGAACGAGTAGGACATCATCAAATGATAAAGCCTCTCTAAGGCTTTTAAAATTCATTTTGGCGCCTTCTTTAAGTTTTTAAGATGTCTTTGGAGATACCAAATAGCCTTTTCAATATCTTGTACGGAATTCCCTTTGTATTGATGTCTCGCAATATATTTAATCGCATTTCCGTCGTTAAAACCAAGGTTCCAATCTTCAATGGCATCGATAACTTCGATCCTCCCAGTGTTATAGTGCGACGGACTATTGACTTTTTCAATTTTTGGTTTTTTGCAAGCTTGCACGTCGTCGCACTTCTTACATCCTTTTTTGGTTTTACACGGCTGTTGTTTTTTCTCTCCGACATTTACATTTTCTCCCACATATATGTCATTGCCCGCTAGTAGTGCTCTTGCCTTTCTATCCACACTGTTCTTCTCGGCAGTGTCACCAAAACCAAAATCGTGGCCGGCTAGGGCTTTTTTGTAGGGCAAGTGTTCTTCTCCTGGCTCAAAGCTCTTATTAGATATCATTTATCTGTACTCCCAAGGGCTCCTTCTCCGCGGTCAGATATTGTAATCGGATACCAGCCATAAAGATTCCCTGAAGACGTCTCTAGCGCTCGGAAGGGTACAACTGGTACTAAAACAACTTGCGCTATTTTATCACCGGGATGGACATGACGGACTTGATTTCCAATATTGTGAAGATCAATAAAGACTTCACCATCATAGCCACTGTCTACACAATGCGCGCCCACGACAAGACCTTTCTTAGCAGCCATACTAGATCTATTCATCACTTGCAGCATAAATCCATGCGGCACGCCGAATCGAATGCCGGTTGGAAGCACTGCATTATCACCTGGATTTAAAGTTACGGTACTCGTTTTTTCTGGATTGTGAAACACATCCAATCCAGCGTCTGATGGATTGGCCCGCTCAGGGGCTCGGGCATTTTCTCTTACTTTAGCATATTCAAGAATCATTTTTATCCTCCAAATGTTTTTTAAATTCTTCTACAATTGTTTTTGCTCTGTCCCAACACTCGGGACAATACAAATTTACTTTTTCTTCCTGCTCTCGTACCACAACGGACCAAGACATAACTTGCTCTTTGTCTTTTTTATCAAAAGGTTTGTCACACGTCATGCATGCATCACCCAGTTTACCAAAGAGAGCAACTTTTGTTGCTAGTTCTTTTTTAGCTTTCTTCTTTTTGTTTCGTTTAATTTTACGAGACATATTACCCATTATAAACTCCTTTTTCTATTTGTCAACCTAAAAGTCTAAAATTATGCTTTATAGATTTAGTAGAATATCCCCAAGCCGGATCATAATCTAATTTAGCCATGTACGGACGGTTGATATGTAATTTATCACTATCCCGAACGCCCCAGCAGCGAATGCTCGTCACAGTCGAAGTGTTATCAATTGCCCTGACAATCCAATACGTCCTTCCGGTCTTGGTTTTCTTTGGAATAATTTCTCGGGGAATGAACCAAACAACATTGCCCAGTTCGCGGTCTGGAGAACCCAGAGGCGGGACCATATAGTGCTCTAGTCTTTCACGGACGTCGCGAGTCATGACCAGAGTAATTGGGAATATACCAGTTAAAGAAGAGAGGTTCTCGATCTTTTCCTCATCTGAATATTCTCCTTCTGGCTTGTATAGTTCTATGTTTTCGGCCAGCTTCTTCTTGTTCTTCGGCCGGTCGGCGACGCATGCAGCCCAAAAGTGTTTCATGCCCGAAAACCTTTCATCAAGCAAGTCTCGCATGGCGCCGCAACGACAAAGGACGTCCATAGCTTTCTTATTAAATTTAGAATAAATTATGTCTTCGTTGAATAATAGCTCTTCTGCATTGTTAAAAGGTCTATTATGAATAATTTGTTCAATAGCCTTATCGCCCAAACCTTTGATTGAGCTTAAGGGCTGGATCATTGTCTTCGCATCCTTGGATATATCCCAGTGCCAACTTGAAGTATTGATATTAACTGGTTCAATGTTGAATCCATATTTCTGCGCTAAGTTAATTGCAGCTTCTTTCCTTTTCTCTGGTTCTTTATCAAGGAATGCTGCCATCCACTCAGCAGGATAATAGTTCAGAAGCCAAGCGCACTGATAGGACAGAATGGAATAAGATACAGCATGGGATTTATTAAAACCGTAACCTGAGAAGTATTCAAACTTCTTCCACATTGCCTCTGCCGTAGCTTTATCAATCTTTTTCTGTATACAGCCGTCGACAAATTTCTTGTGAATCTTGTTCTTTTCTCTCGCGCCTTTGCCAGTTCCTTTCTTCGTGAGAAGCTTACGCAACTTGTTCGCTTCATCCAAAGAAATGTTATCGCCAAGCTTATTTGCCAGAAGGGCAATCTGTTCCTGAAAGATGAGGAAACCTGCCGTCTCTTCAGTAATCTCTTTTACAATATCATGTGCGTATGGAATTCTACTTGGATTC
>TARA_R100000808_G_scaffold23460_1_pt1 | contig 10512 bp, 18 predicted proteins | sample TARA_R100000808 | Tara Oceans TARA_R100000808 (sample SAMEA2622852) | marine metagenome | biome: marine biome (ENVO:00000447); feature: marine epipelagic mixed layer (ENVO:xxxxxxxxx); material: "saline water (ENVO:00002010), including plankton (ENVO:xxxxxxxx)" | depth 140 m | reverse complement strand
TTCGTGAAGGACTCTGTCGAGGAGATCAAGAAAGCTCCAGCAGAGGGCATCCCAAAGGTGGCAAACGAGGCAACGGGGGCCATTGTCGGTGGAGTCATTGGTTCGGCAGCCGGTCCCATCGGAGCAGCTATCGGCGCTCACATCGGGAAGAAGTCCATTGGCGACTACATCCAGATGATGAGTGGTCTTAACCGATCCGCTGAGTCTCAGGCGAGATTGTCTATGGCGGTTGGGTTGATTAGGAACGGAGTCCCCCCAGAAGAGGCTCTGATTCGAGTCAATGCGTCTCTTCGTGACTACTCAGACTTGACGCCGATTGAGAAGAACATCTTCAGGCGCTTCTTCTTCTTCTACACCTGGGAAGCTGGGAACATGAAGTACCAGCTTGACTTCCTTCGCAATCGTCCCCGCGCAGTCAGGACCATGTCGTCAATCACGAATGGTCTTTACCAGATGCAGTTTGATGAGGATGAGCTTGCCTCTCTTCCCGAGCACTACAGGTACAAGGTCGTCGTAAAGAGTGGTGTAGCGAAGGTGATCGCCCTATCTGGCCTTCCTCACGAGCCGATGCTTGAGGTGCTCACTAGGCGCAAAGAGGGCTACCCGATGCAGGGGCTTGCGACCAGGGTTCACCCCGCGATCTTGTCCTTCTTTGAGATGACCTTTGGTGGAGGCAGGAGCTTCTACTACGGGAAGCCAATTGATGAGCTTAACAACATCAATCAGCTCAAGCACGCTCCCCCTCTTCTGAAGATGGTCTTTGGTTATCCAGAAGAGCCCAACTACTACGTCCCCATTTACAAGGACGGAGTAAAGACAGGCCGCACTAGAGAGGTAAGGAAGTCTACTAGTCCAGTCATCTTCTATCTGGGACAGAAGCTCCCTGGGTACAGGTGGATGAACCAGTACATGACCATCGCCGCAGACACATTTAATGGTTATGCGATGGAGTCCGCTCTTACAGCAGAGGAGCTTGAGGACGCCAGGGCGTCTGACTTCGAGAAGTTCATGATGTTCAACTTCGGGTGGAGAGAGACTGCGATTGATTGGGACTATCAGGCGTATCGAGCTTCAAGGGATATGGAAGAAGAGATGCTCGACATGATCCAGAAGGAATACCCAATGGCAGTCGGTCAACGAAGGTACCTCAGAAAGAAGCTCAGCGAAGAGCCAGGGGCTCCGCTTGCCGAAGAAGACGATGGATAGTGTGATAGTTTCCCTTTGGGAAGATTCAAAACCAGCTAGCTGCAAGGCAATTTGTTCGCTAGAAGGGGTGTAGGAGAAGGTATGGCTATTTGGACCCCAGTTGACCGAGAGGCCCTCGGAGCGATTGCTGATGCAACCACCAGCGCAGACAAGACGATCAATTGCAGTGGCGTAGCCATCACAAGCGGAGAACTTAGAGGGCTTGTTGTCACTACAAGCGCGTCCAACGGGGCGGGTCACGCTGCAAAAGTGAAGGTCTACTCTGAGGCCGCAAAGACAAACCTCCTGTACGAGGTGGACATCAGTCTTGCCGCTGGGACTTCTGGCTCTGACACCATCTCCCCGATTCCTCTTTTTGAGGCTGCCACGTACACCCTCACCACCTCTGGTGCTGGGGGTGGAACGAAGGACTACTGGGTCCGCTTCTTCATCAAGGCGACTGACTGATGGGCACTGTCTTCCCAGGAGGATCTGGCGTAACCAGAGAGTTCCCCCCTCCTGAGGGTGGAGGAGCGCCAGAATATACAGGCGTTAAGTGGGTCACTGAGTACGAGATCGACTTCGCTGAGTATTTCGCAGCCAACGGTGCAAAGGACTTCTGTGTCGCAGCGTCTTCTCACACCGAGACCCTCGACGGCCTCGACTGGACCGCGTATGCCGACGGAAACAACCTGAACACGAACACCACCGTCTTTGAGATCAACGCCAACGGCTTGCAGATCCGACCAGTGGACGGCTCCAGCGACTTCTGGGGCTCCACTTGTCGAGGCCCTCGGGTCGGTCCCTTCATCGCTACCGCAGTCGAGGCATCGGGCGGCCCAGCCTACAACTACTTCGAAGACATCGTCTGCATGCAGGCGTATATCACGGCTGACGATGACCCCCTGACTGATAACTACCGCAGGTTCGGGATCATTCTCGACAAGCACACAAGCAGCTCATACGACAAGTATCTTTGGGCGTTCGTCAGCCATGCTGGGTCTACCTTTGCGGGCGTGAATCGCAAAACATCGAACCAGGCCCAGTACAGCCTCACCAGCAATCCGGACTTCTTTGAGATTATTGTTGGCAACAACCTCGCCAACCCGCGAGGACGGATTGGCGAATGGACCGGCAGCTTCCCGGAGCCAGGCGCACCGCTCAGCGTGTCTGGAGGGTTTAACGGTGTCGACGCTAGTGCGGTGATCAAGGACACGGAGGGTGCGGTTGACAACGATGGCATCAGCGATCCGACCTACGCCAACGCTCGCCTGGAGGTCGCTGCGGCAACGCCGAGCGCTCTTGCGTTCATGACGACGGTCCACAAGGTCCGATATTTGAGGCTTCGATGAGCAGCACACCAGACCAGACCCGTGAAGCAATCGAGACCGCCATCGCAGAGCTGGGCCTGAGCCCAGACGATTACACGTACATCGGCACCGACGGAGACACCATCCCCGGTGTCGTACGTTGCTACTTCTACGACGCGGACAAGAACCTCGTCGCCCACAAGGAAGTCCCGGTATGAACAAGGAACAGACCCTCAAGGTCCTCCTCTGGGCTGTGCCGGTTATCTTCGGAGCCGGCGGCTTCTATTCGATGGTGGGTGCTACCTCTGCCTCCCTTACCGAGAAGGTCGCTGAGATCGAGGTTGAAGTCGAAGAGCACGTTGCCCTTGAGGCTCACCCAGTTACGAAGACCAGGCTCGACATCATCGTTGAAGAGCAGCGAGAAATGCGAGACGAGCTGAAGTCTCAGAGCGCGAGCCTTGCTGCCATCTGCCAGGCGACTGGTGCTCAGTGCCGCTGAGTAACCGATGGTCATCAAGCGAGGCTCACAAGGGGCGCACGTAAAGTCCTTTCAGGAATTCCTTATCGTAAAGGAGTTCCTTCACGGCATCGCTGACGGCATCGCAGGGCCTAAGACTCATGAAGCTATCAAGCTCTACCAGGGGTCGCGTGGACTGGTCTCTGACGGTATCGCTGGTGCGAAGACCCTCAGCAAGGCCAAGGAAGAGGGCTGGTCTCATAGTGAAGAGCCCACCAAGGCCCAGGAGGATGCCGCAGAAGCTCTCGGCATTCCGGTCCGTGTTGTCCAGACGATTGAGAAGGTTGAGTCTGCCGGCAAAGCAGATGCGATCCGCTTTGAGCCGCATGTCTTCTTGAGGAAGAGGCCAGACCTAGAGCAGTCTGTTCCTTTCACTAAGGGGCCTAAGGGTTTCAGCGTCACTAGGGCAGAGACGAACAGGTCTGCCTTTGAGTATGCGTTTCTGCTGGACCCAGAGGCCGCTGTAGCCTCTACAAGCTGGGGCCTGTATCAGGTCATGGGTCAGCACCTTCTAGACCTTTACGGCTCAGCTAACAGCGCGGCAGATCACTTCTACTCAGACCCAGAGGGTGTCTCTTACGAGTTGTTTGTGAAGTGGTTTGAGGCTTCTCCTCGTGCTTTGGCTGCGGCTAAGACAAAGGACTGGGAGAACCTGGCTCGCTACTACAACGGCCCAGGGAATGTAGAGAAGTATTCAGCTCTACTGAGCAAGGCTTACCTGGGTTTGGCATGAGCCCTGGAACGAAGATCGCTCGCGGTACTGGGGCTGCGATTGTTGTTGGCTTGATTGTCCTTAGCGCTCTTCTTGTCTGGGACATGATTGGAGGGGGGCTATGAGCGTCGAGGACTACATTGAGCTTGCAGTAAGGGGTGGTGGGATTGCTCTTGCCACCTACGCTCTCATCGGTCACATCGTGAAGCCTGGCATTCGCATGATTGCGAAGAGGGGTGTCAAGCGGTTGAGCGGCAGGCAGGAGGAGTTTCTCCGCTGGCTTACTAGGACGATGTGCATCGTCGTTGGCTCTCTCCTGGGGATGCTCCCTCTTTGGCCTGAGTGGTTCACTCAAGCCTGGTGGGGAGTTCTTATCGGAGCGATCAGTGGTTCGATGGCTCCAGCCATTCACCATGCAGTGGCTAAGGCTTTGCCTGAGCGGATTAAGAAGATCGTCTCTGGTGGATCGGTAAGCAAATGACTGGGCAAGGGCTCTCTATTCTCATCATTTCTCTTGCGGTCTTCGTCGCTGCGGTTGTGTTCGCAGTCAAGAGTGAGAAGTTCCGTGCTGCCGCTGTTGGTGTGGCGGGTGCTGCTGCTGCCCTGGTGACTACGCTTGTGCTCTTCTTCGTTGCGAGCAAGGAGCACAAGAGGAATGTGAAGATCCGCCAGACGGCACAGAGCCTGAGGAAGGGTCGAGGGGAGGCAGCAGAGGACGCTGAAGAGACAGAGGCTGCTGCTGCTGAAGAGGTTAAGAAGGAGGAGGCTGTCCACGAGGGGGCTGAGGAAGAGCAGGAGGCTCTGACTAAGCCAAAGAGGACCCGGCTCAAGGCATGAGACTACTCGTCCTTCTCTTGCTTTGTGCCGGGTGTGGCCCTCTCCAGTATGTGAGAAGCAATCCAATCGAACCTCCGCAGCCAATCGAGGCTCCTACTCTGACTACGCCGGCCTGGCAGGCTGGCCTGGACTGTGGGCGGTTCACCTTTAACGACCTTTCCAGCTCGTGGGATGAAGCTCCCTGGAATCAGTTGGGTGGGGTGATTGACACCATCGAGCCTGGTGATCGTCATCCTGCGGTCGGTGAGGATGGGCTTGTTCGATGTCGTAGTGTCTCTATTGCTCCTTCTGTGTGGGTGGTATCTCGGGAAGCTCGGGAGCGATACCCGCTAGTGAGGAACCAGCTTGAGCTTTGGCAGGATTATTCTGTCCGCTCTGCTGAGCGTCACCAGAAGGAGAGCGAGGAGATCGCAGAGCTTTTAAAGATGGCGAGAAGGAGGCAGATCGAAGTAGCCTTCCTTGGTGCCGGTGTCGGTGGTGGCGTTGCTGCTGCTACTATTTTGGCAATTCTCTTGAGTGCGAGGTAACTGTGGCTGTAACCAAGACAAGTCTTCTGGCCCCTGTTGGCTCAGAGCTTTTTACTTTCACTCAGAGCGATGGCTCCCCTGCTTTCGTTACCGCGCAGGAGGTGATTACTTCTGCTCGTCGTATCTCTGCGATTCAGATCGACAACACAACGAACAGTACGGCTAGCTATTTGAAGATCTGGGAGGCAGACCCCTCTGGTGGAGGTGGCGTGGGAACTGTCCGTCCTGAGATCACAATCAAGGCACCGGCATCCACGAAGATCCAGTACACCTTCTCTCCTGGGATGGCGATGAACCAGACCTGGGTCGGCGTCACGAGCGGGGCCACGGTGTCGGCGAAGAGCTTCCCGGCTGGGACGATTACAGCTCAGCTAATGATGGAGACCCCATAGATGCCCACCTACACATCGTCGCCGTTCAGAACAGACCTACAGAGCTACCTGTTCAAAGGTCTCGACGTTGACAACGTTGGCTCAAGGAATTGCATTGGAGCCCCAGCGTCTATCTACACGCTCCACATTTCCAATGGAGATGCTGGCGATCGGTACGTCGCTTTTTGGGATGTGTTTGATGGTGCAACCCCCACCTGGGACACACAGGAATGCTTGATTCGCATCCAGGCGTCTACCGACATGACCATCTACATCGACAAGGGGATCCCGTTCGACACTGAGATCTCCATTGCAGCCTCCCAGGCAAACGACGGGACCGGGTCACCGACAGACCTTGACGTGGACATCTTCGCCACCCCGTAGGAATACCCCCCTTTCCCCTGCGGGTAGAAGAGCGCCAGAGATACCTCCTCCCTGGCGCTCTTCGCTTACATAACCCTCGCTCTGAACATTTCCCTGAATCGCATCGAAGCCCTTGGCCTCGACATGCTCCTGTACCAGTGCTCCCATCCGCACTCGCACTTCTGAACCCAGAATGGCGGGAAGTTGGTTGCTCTCGGGTACTCCTTGTCTGACAGCTCTGGATACTTGCCTGGCCTATGGAGCTTCCACGGTCCGAAGCGGTGCCTGTGGTCGGTCACTTCTGCTTTCGCCTCTTGATGTATCGGCTGCCGCACGAAGGACAGGCGTCTGGAACGTAGTAGGTCTTGTGTCCACACGTTCCACAGTAAGCCAGCACGGGATGGACTTTGTCCCTGGCTTGATTGCCTAGAGACCTCAACACCAGGGCCGCGTAGTTGTTGTCTGTCATGCGGCCTCCCTCTTGAGCCACGCCTCAACCTTGTCCTTGCTGCCCCAGCACCTGCCAGGAGCACAGTTGTAGACCCACTGGACGATTGTCCTGAGAGCCTCTGTGTTCTTCCTGTCGGCCCTGCACACAGCGTTGATGAGGTTGTTCTCAAGGACGCTCGTAAGAAAGCCGCCAGGGTTGCGCCTCTCCTCGATGTAGGACTTGAGCCCGTCCATCGTCTGCTTTGGGATTCCGTCCTCAATTCCTCGCATGTAATCAACGTTCATGGCTTTCTCCTCATGTCTCCGTCCCCCCAATCAAACAGAGAGGGCTGCTCTACGCCGCCAGGATAGGGCTCTCTGAGCTTCCCTGAGCCTCCACATAGGGGGCATGCCTTGACGGCCTTGTGCGGCCCCTGAGGGGGCTCGTCGCACGAAATCCAGACGACGGCCTTCCTTCCAGACCCAGTGCGGCGCTTTACTCCTGAGTCTTTTGCCTTGCCCATAAGGACAAGCTCTCTGCGCCGTGCGCTGACGGTCTGGTGCCGCATGCCTAGCTTCTTCTCAAGCTCCTCGTCTGTGGCCCCCAGGCAGCCCATGTCCTCGATGAGCTTGTGAACCCGTGACCTGATTGTTCCTGCGTCGATGCTTTTAGCTGCTTCCTTTGAAGTCTCTGAGCCGGCCACGAATGGGGCCTCGTTGTTGTAAGGCATGTCTTACTCCGGTTAGGGGTCTCTTACCTCTCCCGATCCACCACACAGAGGGCACTGCTTGATCGCCTTGTGTGGCGATCTGGGGGGCTCATCGCAAGCAACCCAGACAACAGCCTTCCTCCCTGAGGTGGTAAGTATTCAAGCCACCCTACAGCTTGGCGAGGCGCTGAATAGCCACCTTCACGATGCTACCGGTGTCGAGTTCCACAACCGCCTTCAAAGGGTTGGGGACTGCGGTAGAACCCAGACCCGCGAACATGGCTCGCAGTTCAGGGACCTTGGCGTCATAAGAGCGGACGACACCGGGACCTTTGGGGGTATCCACGCGGATACCACAATCCATATCTTCGTAGCGCATCATTCTTCTCCGTGTTGTGGGTTGTTCTTCTCAAAGCTTTGCTAAGGATAGTGTGCCGGTTTGAGACCCTTCTAAGCAGGGCTCCGTTCTCCTCCACCGGCAGGCATAGCCACTGATTTCTGAAACATGAACGGGAGGACCTCAGAAGTACGGGGCTTAAACGGAGTGGTCCTCCCTAGTTAGAACAGGTCGTTAACATCCACTTCCTCACCCGCCTCGTTGTTGGCAGGTGGGTCGATCAGCTTGTTGACGTAGATGTTGATGTAGCTCTTGTTGTTCTTCTTGTTCGTCCGCTGAACGATCTCAACATTCTTGCCCACGATGTCGTCGTAGATCCGTCCGGTGCGACCGTCCTCGAAGAGGTCAGACCACTTAGGCACATCACCAGCCACCTTCTTCACGGTGGACTTGATGACACCCACGCTTCGGTCGGTGACAGAGGTGAACCGTCGGAGCTGTGCTCCAGACGCAGGCCCGGTCGTCACCTCAAACCACCACCGGACGTAGTAGTCGCCGGCCCTGCTTGCGAAGACGCTGAAGTCCGTGACCTCAGCCTGGTAAACGCCATCGGGGACAGTGTCCATTTCCTTCTTCGTTGCTCCATTCCCATTGGTTTCTGCTGCAGGGGTGTTGTCAAAAAGGTCCTTGATTCCCATCACTTCTTCTCACTCTTCTGTCCAAAGGTTTCTTTGAAGGCTGACGACAGAGCCTCAAAGCTCATGTCCAGCGTGTCGGGGAGCATCGCCCCAAGGTGTCCGCGAGCCTTTGCTTCGACTCGCTCTCTCTTCCCTTCCATTGGCTGAGTACGGAGGATTCTCTTGTTGTCCTCTGTGAACTCGCAGCGGATAAGGAAGTCCACTGCTGAGTGGAGGGTCTGCCTCGCAGCCTTCGGCAGCGCACTCGTGACCCTCATCCGACCAGTGTCAACGTCCCGAGAACCAATCCTCTCCATGATCGGCTCGCTCCTCTCGTGTCCGATGAAGACGGTACACATCGGGAGGCTCCGAATGCTGGCGATCATGTTCGTCCAGTTGCGGTTCAGAGACCTCCACCCTCGACCCCAGTCGCCGTCGGCCACATCCGACCAACCGTTCTGCTCACAGACGTAGGTCTCACAGAGGTTGTACGCGATGTCGATGGTGTCGAGGATCACCGTCTTATAACCGTGACCTCCCTTGGACAGCTCATCAATGACAGCTCGAAGCTCCTCGAAGTCTCGGACTGGCGCTGACGCTGCCCACATCGCTTCTGTTCCAGCTTCGGTCGCCACGAAGAGAGGGTCTGGGAACTGGCTTGCCAGAGTCGTCTTCCCCACGCCAGGGACTCCGAAGAAGTCCCAGGTGTAGTCGCTCATTCGAGCGCTGGGAGGTGTGGGTTCTTTGGGGATAAGGCTCATGCTTCTTCTCCTAGCTCAGGGTGTTTCACTTCCAACTTTCGGTACGCGTTCTCACCAACCGCACCAACACACAAATCAAAGTAGGGACACCGTCCTCTGTTGAGACAGGACTGCGTGCTCCTGATTGCGGTGGCTCCGTTCTGGATCTCAAGGATCCTTCGATGCGTAGCCCACGCCTGCTCTGCCCATTCCTCAAGCTGCTCTGTAGTTCTCGTCACCACCGTGTCGAAGAAGTAGTGGTCTGGCCTCTCGGCATAGTCCGCATGAAGTCGCTCGACATATTCCTCAAGCTCTTCTGTTTTCTTCTGGCGGATCGTTGGCTTCTTGATGACCCGGTAGACCACCTTCCTGACAGGTGAACCAAACAACTGACTCGAAGCCCAGCAGTAGGCACTGACCTGAAAGTCAATCTCAAGCCTCTGCATGTACTCGTTGCTGACCTGGGCTGCAGTCTTCCACTCACCCAAGACAACCTCGCCAGGGAAGTCGGGGTGAGTCCCCTTCCAGACGCCGTCGAGCACACCGTGGTAAGCGCAGCGCCGAGAAGGGTAGCCAGTAGCCGGGTTCCTGAGCGGGACTGAGAAGCTCAGCTCGTTAATCTCAGGCCACTCAGTCCACCGCTCAAGAGCACCGCCAACAATGGAGGAGACCGTAGCTTCGCGTATACGGGCTTCTCTGCCTTCGAACAGGGTCCACATCGGATCTTCTCCTCGAAGCTCTCTGAGAGCCTCAGAGACGCTCCTATGCTCCAATCCCTTGTGAACCGCTGACCCCATTCTGAGAGCGGGGTGTTCTTGCATGGGAACGAGGCACTTGTTGTATCGAAGGTTGTGCCTCTCCTCACACCGGCTGAAGGTGGAGAGTTCCGACTGGGTTACAGGTTTCCGCATTCCTTGTTCCACTGGTATGAGCGAATGCCCAGGCTTCGTCGGAGTCGGGAGACGTTCTGTCGAGTGCATCCGACTCGTTCTGCGATCACGGAGTCGGGTACCTTTCCCAGGTCACTCCACTCTTCTGACCTCTCCTTTGTTCGCGCAGCCATCTTTCCTTTCCACTCGCCTGGCTTTCGGATCTCAGTCCTCGACCGGATGTACTTCGTCATCGTTGCCCGTGAGAGACCAGCCTTCTTCGACAGGGCGTCGAGGCTCTCGCCACTCCGGTATTCATCAACGAACTTGTTCAACTGTTTCTCGGTGATTCGCATAATTCCCCACTGATCTGAAGCGCCACAGCAACACCCGCCAACCTCGCTGACAATATCACAAGGCTGGCGGGTGCGCTACGGCAATGGCTAAACGAGAGAGCGCAGGACAGTCGTCCCGCGTCGGACGAAGTCAGCGCCAGAGCCCATCATCAGGGACTCGAATCGCTTGTCCTGTCCGCCACGAGTCTGCCGGTAGTAGCCGGCGTACTCAGTGAGGGCGTTGTACGCGCCCCAGGCGGTGCCTCGAACACCAGGGATGTCAGCCCCACGTCCGTCGTAGAAGAGGGAGGTGATCGTCTTCCTGTTGTTCTCGGCCCTCGTCATGGCCCGCTTGCTGACCTCGCCGTTCTCGTCCTCGATGGGCGTCGGGAACATCTCCAGGCAGAAGTCAATCCAGTCGCTGGTGGGCATGGGGATCTCAGCCAGCTTCTTCATGAACTCGGCGGACTCATCGAAGGCCTTGGTGCCAATGCCCAGGATGCGCTGAGCCTCACCTACACGGACCTCCATGTTCTTCGTGTGTCGAATGGACACACCAGCACCCTTCGCCTTCTGGAGAGCGACCTGTGCGG
>TARA_R100000808_G_scaffold10688_2_pt1 | contig 10520 bp, 15 predicted proteins | sample TARA_R100000808 | Tara Oceans TARA_R100000808 (sample SAMEA2622852) | marine metagenome | biome: marine biome (ENVO:00000447); feature: marine epipelagic mixed layer (ENVO:xxxxxxxxx); material: "saline water (ENVO:00002010), including plankton (ENVO:xxxxxxxx)" | depth 140 m | reverse complement strand
TTATCAACAAACTTATCAAACTGGTAAAGATCTTTCTTGTTGACCACAATCAACTTGACATACTTATCTTTGTATTGTGTCATGTCATGATTCATCTCTAAACTATCATCATAATATATTTTGGAGTATATTGTCAAGGGATTTACGATACGTTCTAGTTGTCTTGTGCTTGTGTCAAACACATGAAATCCTTTTGGGTCGCCCCAGTCATTCCAATAGATTTCATATGGTGTGCCAAGATAATATATCTGGCCATCATCAGACTTGTGATGATAATGACCACTCATGACCATATCAAAACGACTAAACCTTTCCTTGTTCCAACCATGATCCATAACAAAACCTTTCTGCATTTCAAAACCATTCAACTCCAAATGGCCCATACAGATCTGTGCAGTGGATGTTTTTAACATCTTCATGGTGCTAGACATATTCTCATTATTAATCCAAGGCACAAATAATATTTTACATCCATCAAATTCTACTTCTGTAGTTTCTGGATATACCGTAATATTACTGTGTTTGCCATCCACCAGTTCTTGCAGAGAATTAACTTCGTTTGTATTTTTATAATAGGTATCGTGATTTCCAACAAGCATATGAAAATCAATTCCCGCAAATTGATCTATAAACCTTTCACGAAAATCCTTGGCGATTCTATATGATACAAACTTTCTTCTGTCCATCACATCACCGAGATGAACAACAGTGGTTATGTTGTTGTCTCTGAGATAAGGAAAGAAAATTTTTTCATAGAACTCAAAGAAGTAATCATTAAATGCAAGACTATCATTACGTGCACCGAAGTGAGTGTCCGTAATTAATGCAATTTTCAAGAGTCTTTCTCCATGAAAGCTTCTAATCCTTTAGTTGATTTAACTTCTTTCTTTTTAGGTTTATATACGTCTTCATCTGGTATCATATTGTTAATTAATGTTTCATCAATACTATATACAGTGTCATCACCTTCCATTGTTATAAAAGGTTCATAACTTTGCTTTTCAATCATTTTATTTTTAATATGCACTTGTTTCTTTTCAGCGGTTATACGTCTAAGAAATGCATAGTAAATTATTTGTGTAAAATATGCAAATGGATTTTTAGATTTTTCTGGATCAAAATTATACGCATACTGCAAACAATTTTGGATACCATCAGATATCATCTCATCACGATATGAATAGTTAATGAAGTTTGGCCTATAAGATAGATGTGTTGCAATCTTCAGAAAACACTCACCGATATAATTTGTTAACGGTGGCGTGGGATCACCTTCCTCATCAGCATCTTTACATTTCTCCTTCCATTCTACCATGGCCTGAAGAAATTTTTTATTGTCTACATAATGTACACTTTTTTTCTTTGTCACCTTTTATCTCCTTTGATAACACATCATACCACAAAAATATTAGTATGTCAATATAATAAAAAGACTTGACAAAGGATAACACAACACCTATAATAGCCTATGTGGGGCGGTTAATGAATAGTTTTATCTGTTTTAAAGTGTTTCATTAATATATCTAAATTCTCTGTTAATTCTTCTTCTTCAATTTCATTCAACTCTTCATCTGTAGGTTCTATTTCTTCAACGAAGTTTGTTTGGGTTGAAAAGTTAAATTGATTAACACAATGGCTGTAATATTTTGCAAGGTCTGGAGAAGCTGGCACTGACATTACAATATTACGAGAATTGATATCAATATATTCACTATTTGTTAATGGATGTACCCAAGGCGAAAGACTGAGTGCTTCAGCAAATCCTGTTTCTGTCATCTTAGGCATAATCATAAATTTTAGTGGCAAAGATACATGTATAGTTCTTTGTGTATCGTTAAAAAAATCTTCAGATTCTACTATTTTACCAATAATACTTTCGCCGTTAGTCAATTTCAGAATTGTAACTGATTCTTTCATAGTTTGATCCTGTTGACTTTATAGTTGAATTGTTGGCTCTTGTATATCTTAAGGCGTTCGTAAAAATGTCTTAAAGAAAAATTGATTTTAGTATCAGTGTTGTTGAGGTTGTCGGCAACATCGTATAATCGAATGGTACTTTTAGTGTCAGTCTTTCGCAGGCCTCTTCCGATGGACTGCAAGACTCTGATTTTAGACTTGGACGGTGAAGAGAACACGATGTTGTGGATATTACGAATGTTGATACCAGTGCTAAAGGTGCCATAGCTCGCAACAATGATTGCATTTTTTTCATTTTCAATTATCTCCCGAATTTCTTCTCTTGTTTCTGTATTGACGCCGCCGTATACAAAAAATATTGGTCTGTCTTTATATTTATCTAATAATAAATCATACAAAACTTGACCATGTTTTTCTACAAATAGAAAAAGGCATAGTGTATTTCCATTAAAATGCCCCATAAGATTAACAAGAAAGTCATTCCTTTCAGGTTTTGTGACGATAAATTCCAGTTCTTGTGCATAATCATAATCTCTTATTGTTTGGCTGTCTTCACCTGAATGTTCTAATACAATGCAATTGATTTCTAAATTGGCTAATGTCTTATTATCAATAAGGTCTTTGGTTGTTATAACATATTTAGATTTTCCAAACAATCCTTCTAGAACGAGACGATGTGTTTGAGTATCATCCAGAGTTCCTGTTAGACCAAACCTATATTTGCATTTGTTTAGTTTAGTCATGATACCAGTGAGAGACTTTGCTTTGAACAAATGAGCTTCATCACCTATCACACAACCAAACTGTTTAAAATATCTTGGTGGCATTCTATGCAATGATTGCCATGTTGATATAACTACATCCTTGGTTATGTTTCTGTCATGCCCCTGATAAATTTTTTGACAATAGGTTTCTGAATCCCAACCATAATCTTCAAAATCTTTATACATCTGTTCTACTAGTGAAGTAGTTGGAACCAATATAAGTGTTTTCAGTTTCTTGAAGTGATAGTAACGAACAAGAGAATATATGATAAGTGACTTACCAGATGCAGTAGGTGAAATGAGAAGAGCTCGGTTTGATGCAATCGCATGTGCAACCGCATCAACTTGATAATCTCTTAGTGAGATTCTTTTACCACCAAGAGTAGGTTTTAGTGATTCTACAAAACCCTCAACATTTTTTCTTGAGATAGACCTTTTACTTACCACACCTTTTTCAAGTTCAAACTTTACATTTGAGTTTTGCAGATACTCTTCTATGTAAGGTAAAAGTCCAACATAAATTTCTCCTGTATGAATATTGAATAAACGAATTTTACCATCCCACATACGACTACGATATGCAGGCATAAATTTGAAGCCGGGAACTTCGAACGTAAAGAAATCGCTTAGTTCTGCTGCGATAGATGGTTCTACATCTGATAATACGAGATGTACTTCATCCTTCTTAGAAATAAGCATACTGGTATTCTTCTCTGGAACCATAGTCACCTCTAATGATGCAATTCCAAGAGATGCTTGTTCTTGCTGCTGAAGTAGGAGGAACCCAATGTTGTAACCATGAAGGAAAAACTAATCCTGTTCCAACATCAGAGTTAAACTGCAACATAGAAGAATTTTGCCAGGTCGCAACTCCTTTTGGCTTCAACACATTTGCTTGTGATTTGGGATCAAAGAATTGTATGGGAGCTGCATCTTTTGAACTTTCAATGTAATACACACCAGACATAACATTATTAGAATGTGTATGTGGTGGATGTGCTCTACCCTCTTGCATATGGTTACCCCACATGCTCGTGATTTCAATTTCTTTGTAATCATCATATTGTAGATTTTTGAGAATGTTTCCTGTAGTATGACGAACAACTTCTACTAGTGGACCGAATGTTTCCAAAGCATATAAATCATCTTTGGTCTGAATCATACCATCCAGTTCCATCGGTTGTATCTTAATGTATTCTAACATATCATCATAATAATCAGACAAGTCTGCTTCAAACTTGTAAATCATTGTGGGGAAACAACTATACTCATCAACTTTCACATCAAAATCATTCATCAAAAACCTCCGGCCAAATGTATCTGCTGTTGTTGGGCGTTCTTAATATCCCAACCTCTTTGCTCTATACTTTTTAGAGTGTCTTCAACAAGTCCTAATATTGTCTTGTAATACTCAATTTTCTTTTCACTTTCGATAATCTCCTCATCTGCACTGATGTACATATCAAGGTCTGTCTTAAGAACTTTCATATCAAACGGTTTTTCGGAATAAGTTTTCGGGTCAGCTTTGCCCGCGTAATATTCCCACTTGTTTAAGTATAGTCTGCGATGGTCAGCTTTCAGTTGGAATATTAGAAGTTTGTACTTTGCTTTGTACTCACTCCATTTGGGTCGAATTCTTTGGTTCTTATATGATTCTTGGTGTAAATTTTCAAAGGTGTCATCAATATCTAAATCTCGCTTAGACTCTGCTGCGAGCTCACTCAATTTGTCCATGTATCATCCTAAAGTTTTATAATTTCATATAATTGATATTCAAAAGTTGCACTTGCTTTTAGATAATCAATATCTGTTGCACTTTGATCATAATCAAGAGCACTTAATGTAGTAGGAAACATATCACGAAATCTGACTTCAACAATAGGATTATTTTTGCTAGATAATATTGTTAGTGTTGAATCAGAAGTCATATTTCTATCTGACTTTGTAACCATACCAGATCTTGTTCCTGCTTTTTGATAACCTAAATCTGATGTTTCAGAAGTTTCATCTCTGAAGGTTTGAAATTGTTCCGTAGATCTTGGAAACCCAGCACCAGTTATCCATTCATGTAAAGACAAATAATTTTCTAGATGTTCATCAACAATAAAAGATAAACTAAAACTATCAAATGTTACATTATCGCCTTGAATTGGAACTTGTGTAAATCTGGTGGGAAAAGTTGTTGTTCCTAAAGTAATGCCGGGCAAATTGCAAGCCGTAGTAAAGAACTGTACTTTAGGTAATTGATTAATCACAAAAGTAAACTGTGTTGGACTTGCATAATCCAAAACATCTGGTTGTCTTGATAATGTTCCTGCTGTTGCCATACTAGTATTTATATGATTTTAAAACCTTCCTAAAAATCGTGCGATATGGTGCACAAAAGGAAGTAACATTGCTGCCATAAACATATTAACACCTGTATGTGCCATAGCTATTCGTAACGTATCGCCCCTTGGCATTCCATCTGATACTAAAAGTCCTGCAAGCCATATCGTACCAGTTGTACCAATGTTGGCACCAAGCACCGCAGCAATCGCAGCAGGTAATGGCACTGCACCAGATGCAACAAGAGCGATAATGGCTGTTGTTGATAAAGAAGAAGATTGCCATAGGAGAGTCATAACAATACCACCGAAGAACATATACATTGGATTAGCAATAAAGAATTGTAAATGTTCCATATTACCCATTGATTTCATTCCACCACTAAACATTTTCAAACCAATATAAAAGATAACCAAACCAACCAATGCAGTAATTACTGGATTGCCTAATTCCATTTTTCTCATCCTTTTTGTCACCTTATGTTTAATCATTCTTATTGTATATATTAGACAAAAAAAAGGGGGCGCAAACTGCGCCCCCTGAAGGTCCACGACTATTATTATCCTTCTGTCGTGGAAAGGGTCTTACATCAGGTTTGTAACCTTAACGCGACGGTAGTAAACATTGACGCCATCATCAATCGAGGCATCAGTGTTCTGCGTGTCACCCGCAGCAACTGCACCAGCAGTCTGAGCGAATGGGTTAGCAGCCATACCGTAACGAGTCTTGAACCCGATCTTCGGCTGGAAGGTGTTTTCACCAACCGCACGAACCATTTGCAACGGAACATACGGGCAGTAGAACATACCAGCGTCATACGGGGACGTACCCTTGTAACCAACAACATAATACTGCGAAGCAGCAACGTTAGCGGCATACGGGTCAACATAGACTTTGTAGCGACCATTCAGGACACCAGCAAATGTCGTAGTTGTGTCATCCACGTTCAGGTTATTGTTCAGAGCAGGCGTGTAGTCAAGGATACCAGCCATTTGCAATGCAGACGCAACGTCAGCAGAACACATCAGCATGTTACCTTTACCACGACGAGTCTGCTGACCAATCGCGTTTGCATCACGCTCGATACCGAACATCAGACCTTTGAACTTCTCAACCGACCAACGACCATTGGAGTCTGTATCCAAGTCGAAGATACCAGCAGTTGTCGTGTTAACCTGAGCACCTTTGACGGCAGCAACATAAACACGGCGAACAACTTCACGGTTGATTTCAGCAAGAATTTCAGAACTCAGGATGTTAGCCAGTTCTGTTTCAGCGTCCAAACCATGAATCGCTTTCAGGTCTTGAGCCAGTTCCATCGTGTACTCAGCTTTCAGAGCACGAGTCACGGCGGTAACCGTGGACTTGTCGATGGAGAACGCCATTTCAGCGAAAGCATTTGTGGATGTATCACCCAGTGCTTCACCCTGAGCAGTCGTCATACCAGTAGCAGAAGTGTAAGTACCAGCAGAAGGACTGTCGTTCAGAACGGCAGGATTAGTTTCTGTTGCACCAACATCACCACCACCAGTAGTACCAGCAGCGTTTTGGTTAGAAGCACCAGCCTTACCAGGCATTGCTTCGTCAACCAGAGCTTCCGCACCATCCGAAGACAGGAACGAAGCACGCATCGCGAAAATGAGGCCTGTCGGACCAGTCATAGGCTGGACACCACAGATATCATAAGCGATCAGGTTAGGCATCGCACGACGAACGAGCGAGATAAGAATGGGATCCCAGTTAGAAATGGAACCACCAGTCGAGTTGATAGGAGCGGCTTCCGAAAGGAAAGCACGGTCTTCCATCAACGCTTTTTCTTGGTTTTCAAGAATAACGGTTGTGACTGCACGGCGATAGCTATCATCGATCTTAGGAAGTTCAGGATGATCTAGGACTGGCTGCCACTTTTCTTGTAGATGTTCTGTTTGAAACATTTTCGTTTCTCCTTATTATTTTTCTACATTTAATTTATAAAATATGCACTATTTGGTACGACTGATGGCCGACAAGTACGTTTTAATCGTATCAGTCGTATCAATGTCCTGTGCTGGTTCTTCACTATCTCCATCAACAATCACGAAAGACTCTTCCCCACTAGTTTTCGGGAAATAACTTTCTTTCAGTGTGTCGAGTTTTTGACGGAAACTATCTTCACTTACAAATTCTAACTCTTCAGTTAGCGACTTAAACTTTTCCATTTCAGTGACAGTAAGTTCTTCAGAGACTTCATGTATAACTGCATCTCTGGTCAAAGACTCAACAACCTTTCTTCTCTCAACATTCTCTTCAATAGAGGCATTGAGTTTTTCTTCAAGCTCAGAAATCTTTTCAGACTGAGCTTCAAGAATATCATACTTTTCGTCAGGAACGTCAATGTAATGATCTTCAAACAACTGTTTCAGACCAGAAATGAAGTCCTCGGCGATTTCGCCCTTGAGTCCACGCTCAACAGCAATCTCATTCTCTTTCATCCACTCTTCGACAACATAACCGAGGTAACTATCAACTTTCTCGGACAGTTCCTCTTTAATTGTCTCAGTAGCTTCTGCTAGTTGAACAGAATATTCCTCTTCCATTCGTACAACTTCACTACGAATCTTAGATTTAACGGCAGCCTCAAAAATTGTGGCCGCTTTAACTTTAAACTCTTCAGAGAGGTCTTCTCCAGAAATCAAAGCAGAAACATCTTCTTTGACGTTAATATCAGAAATTCTTTCTTCAATGTTGTCATCTGTTTCTTTGTCTTCTGAAACGACTTCCTGTTCGTCAGTCATTTCCACCTCATCTCCAGCAGCGAGCTTTTGAGGGGCATCGGGTTTACCTTCGCCCTTCTGTTGTGCATCGCCACCAACCTCATCGGCAGAAGCAGCTGCTTTCTTACCAATCGATTTTTCGGGACGATCCTCATCAGCACCCTTTTCAACTTTGGCTTCTGGTTTTGCACCACCAAGATCTTCTTCTTTGTTGACCTCATCCTTAACCTTCTCAGGTTTATCAGCGGGAGCGGCGCTTTTCATAGGAGCATCTGCACCATTAGCTTCTTCAAGTTCCGCTAGAACTTCAGCTTCAAGCTCCTCAATTGTTGTATCTAGTTCAGACATGGATTTCTCCTTATTTTTTGTTTATATTATTTATAAATTATAACATTTTGAGGAATTTAGCGAACTCTAATGCTTCTTTGTTCGCTTGTCTTTTATTTTCTTTGACATCAAATTCCTTTTTCAATCCAGCAAGATGTGCTTCAATCAATGCACCATGATCCCATACCCACTCCTTTCCTTCCATAACACCTTCTACGAAAGCGTTTGGAGCAGATGGATCGGCAACGATATCCGCAGCAGTTGCTAAATAGAAATCATCTCTCACATAGTTAGCACCATTTTTTTGGTCTAAACTTCCCATGCCTCTAGAAGAAACTCCAAGTTTCGCACCCTCATCCATAAGGTTCTTAACTATTTCTCCCATCGGGGTTTTCAAAATTTTTGCCTCACCAATGAAATTTTTACCATCTGGTTTCAGTGAAGTAACCATATGGGAAACACGTTCAAGGTTAACTGTCGGGCCATCAGGATGACCTAGTTCACCATACGCTCGATTTTCATCGATGAATTTTTCGTTATACCGTTGTACTTCCTTTTCTAATACTTCCATTGGATATACACGGCCATTTCTATTCTTGATGTCTGCTTGCATGAAGACACCACGAATTTTATAGTTCTTGCCGCCGTTTTCTTTTTCTTCACAGATATACTGCACTTCTTCTACGGCTTCTGAAAATAATTTTACAACTTGCATTGGATATCCCCTCTGACGTGCTTGCATTTCATATCCCCTATGATGTAAAGTTCTCGTCTTTACGCAGTTCAATAATCATTGAACCAGAACAGTTACGCAAACTCAACTCCAAGTCACCAGAGGTTGCACCTGTATTTGTTGCGTTATTGGTAATAGGCCCCGCCGTCCCATCATAATGTCCAGTTCCAGTAAGATTGATTGCGAGAGTATCAGATGATGCGCCTTTGAATTCAATAAACGCCCAGTTCTGATCATCGTCTGCAACACCGCCTGTAATTGCCCACCAGATACGAGTAATATCCAATTTTGCGCCATTTGCATGACCATCAAGACCAGAAGCATCTAAAATATTATTATTTGAAGAATCTTCATCATCCCAATTAACCAAAATGGTAACTTTACCACCAGCACCGGAAGCATTCACCACGGTATCTTTTAATGTTCTAGTTGCGACAGCCATTTTCTAGCTCCTTAAATCGAAAGCATTTCTTTTTCAAAGTATGCCATAATTTGTTTTTCTGGCACTTTATATTTATTTGATGTGTCTTTTATTATTTTTTCAAAACTATTTAGGAAATCTGAAGGTTTAGAATCCATCACCTTAAAAATAGAATCAACAGCATCTTTCATCTTCGGAGAAAGTTTTTTATACTCCTTAGATGTTTTATGCTCATCCTTTTCAACAACAGATTTATACATATTTTCAAATTTCTGTTTCATTTTACGGTCCTGCAAAAACATTATCACTTCCAGCAGCAACAGAAGTACAATTTGTTATCGCATCACCTATTCTACCAGCACCATCACCATTTACAAACACAGTAGTAGAACCAGTTGCTATAGGAGCAGCATGTGATGGACAAAATTCACCGCCCGGTAGTAAGTGAACTGTATTAACATCTCCTTGACAACTCCACTTGATACCATTCACAAATACATTTACTGAACCTTCTGCTCTAGTCATACCAGAACAGTGTGGTACATCTGCATCTCCAATTCTAGTTGCTGCGGGCACGTTCTTTCTCCATTAGTGCTTGTAGTCTACCGTTCCATCTTGCCATCTCTACGTGTTGTTCATCTGTATGATTTCCATCCTCACCTTCTGGTTCTGGAAGATCCGGTAAAAATTTAACTACATTTTCGAAAGTATCTGGAATGTCTTCATATTTAGTATAAGTCTCTAATATTCCATTAACTACTAACTGAAATTCCGCCACTAATCTTCCTCAGTTTCTACACTCTTGGTGCTTACAAAAGATGCAGCCAATTCTTTTCTTCTGCCTTCTAGAGCATCACTCACCTTATGAGAAATTGCATGTTGAAATGCACCTTCAGCTTCTACATTATTACCATCTACAACCATATCTACAAATTCTTTACTCGTCACTGTTGCTCTCCTTCGTCTGCATTTGGATCCATACCATAGGCAAGTGCTGCTCTATCTCCAGCATCCATTTCTGGATCAACTGCCATACCAGCTGAATCTGTTGGGTATCTTTGGATACCATCACCACCATCATTCGGCACACCACCATCCATTGGATCTTTTTCTGCTTCAGTTGCAATTTGGTCACGCATATCAGCTATCTCAGCATCATTCATACGCAACACATGTTTCAAAACATATTCTTTACTGAAGAATGTTCCAATGTATGATTCTATATTCTGTAAAGTTGTAATACGATCATTCAACAACTCTGCTTCTTTTAGCTCTGC
>TARA_R100000808_G_scaffold13145_1_pt1 | contig 10531 bp, 15 predicted proteins | sample TARA_R100000808 | Tara Oceans TARA_R100000808 (sample SAMEA2622852) | marine metagenome | biome: marine biome (ENVO:00000447); feature: marine epipelagic mixed layer (ENVO:xxxxxxxxx); material: "saline water (ENVO:00002010), including plankton (ENVO:xxxxxxxx)" | depth 140 m | reverse complement strand
CTTGTCAAACATCATCATATTTTCTTGTGATGTATTAGGAAACTTTAAACCATTAATAGCTGTTCCGGGCATACCAGCTTGTCTTCTGAATACTTTACCCGGATATATTTCCATGCTTTGACCACCTACCAAAGAAGTTTCATCTACATCAAAGACTAGTGATCCAGATAGTGCAAGATTATCAATAGCCATTCTAGCATGACCATTCATAATCTTTTGACTATCATCCATATTTTCTGCTACACCTATGCCAAAGAAACTATAAGGATTTCTTTCATAAGGGAAAGAATGATAAGGTACTCTAAAGGGAGTAAAAGGATTGACTACTGCTCGTAGTAGATTACCATTACACATCCAAGCATTGACTTGGACTTCATCTAGGTCATCTACTTCCTCTGGCAAATCCATTCCAACTTGACGAGCATATTCTGCATCCATTACTCCCCAATACTCTAGAACTTCATATAGACCTGAACCATATTCTTCTGTACGATTATCATCTTTAAGTTCTTGTTCGTAATCTTCTGGATCATAGTTAGGCCCCATACGCAAAGAAGATCGAATAGCTTCTTTGTCGAAATAGGGCATCTTACCTAGTGACCGAAGTTGTGTCCTATTGAACTTGTGTCTATGAAAAACATACTCGGCTTCAGATACATTTGTTGCATTTGGATCTGGAAAAAAGTCCCAAATGCTAACGAACTCAATGCGAGGAACCCTAACATCAATAGGGCTATACGTCCTAGAACCTTCTTCATCTTCCTCCCATCTACTTAAAGTTTTATTAAAATTGAATGGGCCTTTTACAATACCTGTGCCGAATAAAGCAGACTCAAACAAAGCATTGCGTATTTCACTAGCTCCATTAGATTCTTCGATTTGATCATGTATTAACTTTTCCATCCTTCTTGCTGATCGTTCTGCTGGATTGAGTTCAAGGATTTCTGGGATTGGTGACAACCCTTCCCGCAGCATACCTTTGTCCTCTCCCTCTTTGTCGATGAATTTTTCTTCAAATTTTCCTGTTCCAAGTGTAGCTCCCGGTTTTAGTACTCGTCCATCTCCTACATAGCCTACATCATATGGATTTTCTGCTCTTCCTTCTTCGATATCTATTTCTTCTTGTTCTTCAGGAGAAGTAGTTTCAAGATTTGGAGTAGGATTGTTGGTATCTAAATGAGCATGTTCTGCTATTCCTTCTGGAACTTTAGTTTCACTAATGCCTATAGGAAATTTGTTTGCTCCGAAAATAACATCAACCAACTGACCGAAGGCAGCAAGTACTTTTGTTTTTGTAACTTTGACAAATACTCTAGATTTCTCGGACTCCCTAAATCGTACATTCTTTGGATAGAGTCCTCTATAGTTATGGTATGCCGTGATCCATCTTTTTTCATCTAACTCCCTAGCTCTTTGAGCATTCTCGTATCTATTCATTAATAACCCAACGAAGTTATTACGAAGATTCTCTTCCAAGGTCAATTCCAAGCCATGCTCGTCCTCGACCTTTTCAAAGTAGATTTCGTTAGATGTTAGAGTATTATCTTCTGCCATTAATTAATTCCATTATTTTTTTATTTTGCTCTTCTAATTCTTTTCGTTGTTTTTCTAACTTTAATCGTTGATCAACAATTTTTTTATCAATAGCCAAATTCTGAATCCGCAGGTGTATAAGCTTGTTCCATTCTCATATGTCTTAGTTGAGCTAAAGGATCATTAACTTTAGGTCTTGACATAATTAAATAACGCAAAGCATCATATGCATGATCCTGTGCGTGAGTATCTACGTCTTCAGGGTTAGATCGATCCAATGGAATACTTTGCAGCTCACGTATCAGGTTAGGACAAGTATTAAATAGTTGTATTCGTGGCCTACCGCTTTGTTGCACTTTCAAGTATTCATGGATCTGGATCTTTCCTTGAATCCTATTCTTATCAGCCCTTCTAAGCTTGTGTCCTGCTCTTACAAGCGTTTCACCTACTGTAGGGCCTGTAGTTCCTGTTCTATTCCACGCTGCTGTGTCAAGAACACCAGCAACGGAAAAAGGATCTTCTATCTCCATTTGAGTGATTAGCTGTGCTAAATCAACTCCTGTAAGATTCTTTTGATATAACTCTCTGTAAATAATAAGAGTTCTATCAGAAGGATCTATTGCACCCCATACACAAGCAGATTCTGATGCGTAACCATAGTCAATCCCTTTTACTCTTTCCCATCCTACAGGAATCTGGAAAGGAGGTATTACATGAAAGTCAGGATCAAACTCTGCAAAAGCTGCTCCTTCTGTAATATCCCAATTACCTTCTAGTAATTGTTTACGTTGTACAGCAGGTAGAGCTTTAAGCATTTGCTCATAACGTCCGTCTTCTGCCAAATATGGGTTATCATCTAACCTAGCAGGAATAAATTTACGTGTTAAACCGTCTGAGCCTTCAAAAGCTTTGTTAGGTTCGTTTGGATCAACATAGCGTTTCTTGACCCAATGCGCTCCCACTCCACCCGGATTAGCTGTACAACGCAAATAAGGAACAATCTCTGGATCTGTAGTTCTTAATCGAGATGCTAAATAGTTCCACCCAAACTCGGTCGGTAAGTGGGTAATCTCGTCAAACCCTATCCAAGAATAAGCTTGCCCCTGATAACGGTATACATCTGCATCCCTTTCTAGGAATCCAAATTCAATCTTTGCTCCACTAGGAAAATTCCATAGCTTTTCTACTTCTCTAAACTTACAACCCGGAAAAGCTTTAGGGTATAACTCCCTAGACTTATCTATTAGTTCTCTAAGCTCTGGCATAGATCTTCTAAGTATTAATGCTCTATGTACAGGCTTATGACAATATCTTAGAGGATCTACCAGCATAGCGTAGGATTTACCTCCACCTGCTGCTCCTCCGTATAACACATCCAACTCACCAGCCGCTAAGAATTCAGTCTGAGGGCCTTCATTAGCTTTGAAGACTACTGTATCATCTGATTCTTCTATATGCTTCTTTACATTATCTGGTAAAGAATCTATTTCTTCTACTGAAGTGATCTGGTTATCACTCATTGCATCTAATTTTTTAAATGCATTTTTCTTAGTAGATAGAGTTTTTTTCTTATTCTGTACTTTTCTATTTAATTTTTCTAGTTCTTTTTCATCTTTCTTAACAGCTCTTCTAGCTGCTATTTTAGCTTTTTGAGAAGAATGAAAATTATAACCTCTAGAAGGTTGTCCTTTAGGTCTACCTCCTTTCTTACGAGGAGTACCATCTTTTTTTAAAAGAAAAGAACCATCCTCATTTGTTTGATAGTTTTGAGGATTAAGCTCCCAGTCTTTCTGCTCTTCTGCCATACTTCTTATCTATTATTTTTTGAAGTCCTCTAGGAGAAATAGATCGTTTAGTTTTATATTCTAACCAATCTGTAGCCATTGCTAAACTTATTTCCTCTGCTACCACCATACTTTCAACTAATTTTAAAGAATCTAATTGTTCTTGTATAGGTTGTAACCACCCTTGGATATCTGAAGTTTCATATCCAAAGGGTATAGTAGAAGTAGCTCTACGGATATAACCTTCTGGAATATCATCCTTCTTCATATTCACCTTCTACAATAACAGTATCTTTTTGAGGTAATATAAATAAACCACCATTTACATTATGGTCTATATTAAGTCTTTCAGTCTTAGCAACACCAACTCTATCTAATATAGTTTGAGCTGCTTGTAACTTAGAACTAGCCTGTGGTACAGGTCTATCTGAATCCATTACCTCTACTAACTTCATAGCAGCTCTAGGAGCATTGTGAGCAAGCAGGTTTTGTGCCATATCAACTAGTTCATCTTTAAGACTTTGTATAACTTGGTAGTGATTGCCCTTATATCCTGCTAACTCAGCAGCCTTTTTTAGATCACCTCCTGTTACAACTACATTATCTAAGAATGTTTGTTGTTTCTCAGTTAGTTCTTTTTTTCTAGGTTTATCTGCTAAGTAATTCATTGTTATAAGTATATACCTAGATATGGGTTTTGTCAAGCTTTTTTTTAATTATTTGATAAATAACTTGACAAAACTTAAAATCAACTGTATACTAGAGTAGTCAGCCCGGCAGGGTTGCATAGTAATAAGGGTACTATTTAACTTAATAGACCCGATGTACTGGTACACATGCTAAACCTGTTAAAAATATTTATAATTGCTATATATATACCATAGGGGGGTATGGTCATCCTGCCTACCCCTACATCGTCTGTACTGCAAGACTAAGCAAGGCTATACAGTTAGCTAGACTAGGAAGTTTTGTCGTACTTCCACCAGCTTAGCCTGTCTAGTTCATGGAGATTGCATAGACTTACTAGTGTAATAATTGTAAAGCAGGTTTACTAAAAAGTTTTACCTATCCAATCAGGTATTTACATGCTAATCAATCCATATGATTTTCATACCACTAGCTAAATTAATCTGACTATATACTATGGGTAATGGCACTGAACCCCATAATCTTATTATGTTCTGTAATTATATATCTTTTAATACTTATGGGGTTCAGCACCATTAGACCCACAGCATCCCTTTCTTACGAAGGGACGCTTTGTGTCTTTTCAACTATTATTTTTTTTAGCTAAACAAGGAAATCATATGGATTTTAAGATTAATGAAAAACAAATTTATTTGTTCAAGTTACGTTATTCAATTATACCTGATTGGGTAGGTAGGTCATTCAAGAACAATAAGGAATTTGAGTTCTTCCAGAAAGAGTATACTGATCAGGGTAAACCTGCTCCAGACTACAATAAGCCACTTCAGGCTAAGCTGGAGGAAGCTATTCTGAAAATACAGGATCACTACATTAGTGAGGGTGTATGGAGTCAGGATGCATTCCAACAGTTCGTAGAATACGACAAACTTCCCCAAGAGGTAATAGACATCATCGATACAGAAGGTGTTGATCTCAGTCCAGAAGCCTTTCAGAAGAAAGAGAAATACAAGGTAGATTTGTCTAGCTTGTCTAAGCTTAACAAGAAAGGTTCATCAAAGAAAGCAATGCTAGAATCCCTAGCTGCTACTACTAGCTAGTCAAGCTAGACAGTTAGCAAGGTTATCCAGTAAGATGGGTAGCCTTGCTTTTTTTTATTAACCAACCTAAGTAAGGTTTTGTTGGATGTTTCTTTGTTTTCCCTTTTCTGTGCGGGAAAACTCGAAACTGTATGAGGTATATATAATGAGTAGTAAAAGAGCCAAGAGAAACTTTGTAGCTTTTAAAAGCAAGAAAAGATATCAGCGTTTCTTGGATAAGATGAATGAAAGAAAAAAGCAAAAGCTTAGAGAGCTTAGAGAAAAGGAGATGCATATATGAAACCATATATTGTCAGGCCAAATAAATATAATGAACTTGATAATCACAGGTTTATTGTTATGGCAGAAACAGAACTTGATTTATTTAAAACTTTGCATGAGATGGTTCAAAACCCTAGAGGTTATGAGTTTTATGAAGTCAAGAAAGAAGGACTTGCTTTAGGATTGTATTATAATACTGTTAATGATTCTGGTGATACTTGGAGAGAACCTACAACATATTATCAAAGTCATATGCTAAGTTATTTCTTTACTATGGAAAATAGTTATCCTTGGTTAGAGTTTAGTGATAAGATTGAGTATGAAGCTTATAGAAAATTGGAGAATTGATATGTCAGATAAATTAAGTCACTATATAGATGTAGCACATGGATTTGATTGGGATCAACATTTTGTAAAGAACAAAGGAATAGATCTAGCTAAAGATCTAGACTTTGATCCTGATGATATCTTTGAAGCATGTTTGGAAGCTTTGAATGAAGCTAATGCTCATAAGCTTGTATCTAATCTCAGACATACTAAGGATAAATTTGATTTATTTTTAAAAGAGAGGTCTGAAAATGAAAAAGGATTTTAGATACAACATAGCTATGCTCATCTTACTATCTTTGTTGTTGTTGGTTACTTGTAATACTGCAAAGGCTTATGATAAAGATAGTGAAGCTCATTGTCTAGCTAAGAATATTTACTTTGAAGCAGGTAATCAGCCATTAGCAGGTCGTATTGCTGTAGGTCAGGTTACTATTAACAGAAAAAATCATGGTATGTTTCCGCATACTATTTGTGAAGTTGTATATCAAGGAGGTGAAACAAGACATAGATGTCAGTTTAGTTGGTACTGTGATGGTAAATCAGATGTACCTACAGACTCTGAAACTTGGATGGAAAGTATTATCTTAGCTTTCAGATTAATTAACTTTGATGACATGGATATAACTGAAGGATCATTGTGGTATCATGCTAATTATATTGACAAACCATATTGGTCTGATGAGTTAACTCCTACTGTTGTTATTAACAATCATATCTTTTATAAGTGAGGATTACAATGGAATCTAATACAGATTATGAACATTATTTTGCTACGTTGAATGAGTTGAGAGAACGAGGTGAAGTCAACATGATGAGCGCACCTAGTTTATTGAGAGAGTTGTATGGTCTTGAAAGAGCTGAAGCTTATGATATCTTTAAAGCTTGGACTAAATCTCTTAGACCTAAGCCTACTGAATCTATAAATAACATTAACTATCCTGTCTTTCCTGATGAAAAGGAAGAAGATCCTAATGGAAAGTTTATGGAGCCAGTTTTAATTCATGATGGTAACAGATCAATAGTAAAAGGAAAAACTGTAGACTTTGAATTTCCTACACCTGAAGAATTGTTTGAGGATTTTGAAGATGGAATCAAATAAAATATATAAGGAATTTGATCTTAGTGAAGATGAATATAACGAACATAGATATAGTCTTGCTGATCCATATTTTATTGTTCATTCAGAACCTTATAAATGTAGTGTTCTTTACTTTGATGGAGATGATGGAGTAGTTTTGTTTACTTCACCTTCTGAAATTTTTGATTTTAAAGGATTCAGTACAGAACTTATTGATTGTTCTTATTGTGATGTTTCTTTAAAACATATGTCAGAAATATTAGAAATATTAAATGATTTTGAATCAGAAATTTTAGAAAGGCAAATAGATTAAGGATATTGAAGATGAAACTTAGAGATAAAATAGAACATGAACTTAAATGTTCTGTATCTAATTGTTCAAGGAAAGTATCAGTATATTTAACTGGAGAATTTACAGGACAGTTAAATTATTATTGTGCTACTCATGCAAGAATGGAGATTGAAAGTCAAGAAGTTGTAAGAAATTTACAAAAAGATATACCGGGGACTTTACAAAATCTTTTATCGTGATATAATCTATTAAGTTTAGGATGCTTATTGAACGGAAATTGCTATTAATTGCTATGGACAATAAGTATTTTAATTATAAACCATAAGGAAATTTAAATGTTAGAATTTGAAACTGAGTTAAGTAACTTAATGAGTATACTTAAAGATGATCATAAAGAATATCTTGAAGTAAATGATGATGTTATTCATAAAGGTACTTGGGGAACAGAACCACCTAGAGTAGCAAAAGTAACTGCAATTCAAAAATTTGAAGATGAAGGCACTAATAAATATATAAATAAAATAAGCTGGAAAGATTTTCATGCCAATCAAAGAGAATATGTTGTTGATCTTCATGATTGTAAATGGGCTTACAACTTTCAAATAAATCCTTTATAGGCTAGTCATATGGAATACAAAGATAAATTAATATGGTTAGCTGATAAGTTAAAAGATCAATCTAATCCTAATGATCAAGGTTGGAGAGCATTAGCTAGAGCATTAGGTTTAGGTAGTTCTTCCCATCTTAAAGCAAGATTAAACAAGAAAAAGTTTACTACTGAGCAAGACTTAGCTGCACAAATGTTGATGGCTAGGATCAAGCGTAGTGAAAAACTGGATAAATTTACATATGTTATTCAGTAACCCTCGTTGTTGTGGAACCCCTCTTGATGTGGGTTTCCACACAACTTTCAATAAAATAAATGGAGAAAATTAATGAATTTAGTTTCATTCAATTCCCGAGAGGAACAGAGAAGATTAGCATTTGCAGACCTAGGATACATGGGTACTGATGTTGACTTTGATGTTCAAGAATTAGGCGCATCTTATAAACTAAATGGTGAGACTCAGTATATACCAAATAGAAAGGTGTTATTGAACGGTAATACAGGAGAGTATATTTCTACTGTAGGTAATAAGTATTCTAATCCATTGTCTCATGCAAAACAGTTTGAAAAAATTGAAGAGAATATTATTAAATCTAGATTGAACTTGGAAGGTATGACAAGAACAATAAATGTATCAGATGGTGGAGGCAGAGCATTTGTAAATTATAAATTTCCTGCTCATACTATTAATGTAGGTGGTACTGGTGATGTAAGTCTAGAGATTTTAGGTAGGAATAGCTTTGATGGTACATGGCCTACAGTATTTGAAGGAGGTGCATGGAGAATGATATGTACAAACCTATGTGTATTTGGTACAACTATTGCAGTATCTAAGCAACGTCATACTAAAAATATTAATTATGATAAGGGAGCTATGCAGGTAATGAATTGCTTGGAAGTTTTCTTAGATGAAACAGATAAATGGACTAAGTGGATTGATACTCCAGTAACAGACAAAGAAGCATTCCAAGCTATTGCTACTTTGTCTAGGAATAACCATGCTATTAGCCAATTAGATGATATACATTCAAGTAGGCAAAGTATTGCTGAGACTCTTGATGTAGCCACTAAGAATCAAGATGGTTCAACAAGAGCTAACAGTCCTCTTAGTACTTTATGGAATTTATATATCCATGAATACAGACCTTCATTAGGTAGTAATCTATGGGCTTTATATAATACAATGACTGATTGGACTAGCAATCATCTTAATACTAAGAAAGATGGTGGCATACATCATCTACGTGCTACTAAGATGGAAGATGTTAGGAAGTTAGTTAATCACAATCCAGTATTTAAGTTAGCAGCTTAAATAAAACCCTTGACAAGGCTGTACAGTTTGTATAGTCTTGTCTAGCCAACTTTAATTAAGGAGAAAAAATATGGCACTAGTTGAAGGTTTAGCTTATTGGGCTTCAGTAACCACACCTAATACTAAATTTGAACCTGTCTATTCTGTTAATCTATTGGTGGATGATTCTACAGCAAAAGAGTTTGCTAAAAGAGGCCACAAGATTAAACAGATGGATGAAGGGCCAAGCATTGTTATCAAGCGTAAAGCTAGAGATAAGAATGGTAAAGAACGACCTGCACCTAAGTTAGTGGATTCTAACAAACAACCTATTACCGATCTTGTTGGAAATGGTTCTAAGGTTAAAGTCCAATATCATGAATGGGAAACATCTAATCAGTTTGGAGATTTCAAAGGTTTAGATTTTCAAGCTATGCAAGTTTTAGATTTAGTACCTTATGGTGATAGAGCATCTGATGGAGCAGAGTTTGGTCTTGATGATGGAGATGAGTTCTAATGAGTGAAGTAGAACAACAAGCACCTAAAGCTGTATATCGTAATGAGGAAACAGATTACGATGTATCTAAACTAACCCCGGAAGCTCAACAAGCTTTTATGTTGTTGGCACAGCTACAACAGAATGAGTTACGTCAAGCTGAAATTATTCTTAATTATTATAAAGCAGCGCAAGCTCATTATAATAATGTAATAAAAGCAGGGCTAACTGAAGAGGCTATTGTTGGAGCTGAGTTTACTGAAGTTGAAGAAGAGGAGGTGAAAGCAGAATAGATGTCGTACTGGTGAAGCCCCTACGCAATGTGGGGCTTCCCCATTCCTTTATAAATAAATTAGGAGTTTAGATGACGTTTGTTAAATATCATGTAGCTTGTCCATTGTGTAACAGTAGTGATGCTGTTAGTATTAATGATGACGGATCAGCAAAATGTTTTAGTTGTGGAGAATTCATGCCAGATTTTGATAGTCCTGTTCAGGACACAGTTAAGAAAGAAAGTTCTAATGTAGTATATTTTTCTAGTGATGATTATGTAGGTGTAGTAGGTGCGTTGACTGATAGAGGTATATCAGAAGAAACAGCAGCTAAGTATGGTGTACGTGTAACCTATGATCAAGAAGGAAATATTGCTAAACATTATTATCCTTACTACAATGATAAAGATCTTGTTGCTTATAAAATAAGAACCATTGAAGGTAAAGGATTTAAAAGCCAAGGAAGTATTCAAGAAGGAAATTTATTTGGTCAGCAAGTGTTCAGCAAAGGTGGCAAGTATGTCACGTTAGTTGAAGGTGAATGTGATGCAATGGCAGCTCATGAAATGACAGGAAGCAGATGGCCTGTAGTTTCAATTAAGAATGGAGCAGAAAGTGCATCAGGAGATATCAAAAAGAATTTAGAATTTTTAGAATCTTTTGATAATGTAATAATATGTTTTGATAATGATAAGCCGGGAAAGGAAGCAGCTAATAAAGTTGCAGCTTTATTCAGACCTAACAAAGCTAAGATCATGAATATTCCTGAAGGTTATAAAGATGCTAATGATATGTTAAAAGCTAATCAACATAAGAAGTTTGTCGATTGTTTCTGGCAAGCT
>TARA_R100000808_G_scaffold19781_1_pt1 | contig 10545 bp, 13 predicted proteins | sample TARA_R100000808 | Tara Oceans TARA_R100000808 (sample SAMEA2622852) | marine metagenome | biome: marine biome (ENVO:00000447); feature: marine epipelagic mixed layer (ENVO:xxxxxxxxx); material: "saline water (ENVO:00002010), including plankton (ENVO:xxxxxxxx)" | depth 140 m | reverse complement strand
TGGTCGCTAGGTCTGGTTGGAGTTGCTTTGGGCGCAAGCTCAAACGTTAGTGATACCGCTGGTGATGTTTTTACATCACCTACTAATGTGGAATTTCAATCATGGGAAGATAGTGGCACTGGAACCGACCATGTCAATGACATCTTTTCTGGCCTGTCAGCAAATCAAACAGCAACTAATGCTGTAGATATGGCTGATTTGGCTATTGCAGATAGCGGTTCTGATGGTATTGGGATGACCATCATTCCCGGCATTGAAGTTTTTTCTCAACTGATTTTTGTATATGACAGAAACGCCCACATTCACCCTGACTCTTTGGCTAACGCTCTTATTAACTTGCATTATTGAGGCTCTTAGATGACAAATGGTAAAGGGCTACAATGGATAACGCTTGACAAGCTAAATTGGAATTCTGGCACAGTTGGCGAGTATTACGGTGCAACAGGAGATGTAATAACCCATGAACAATTGCAAGCTGACATTGACAGAGAAGATGTCGTCATGCTTATGGTTGACGGGTTTGAAAAAGTCCACATAAAAGGCTTGTGTAAAAATTTCGATGTCGGGTCTGCATCAACCAACGACGGAGCTGAAATATGGATTTGGGGCGCATTGGGATTTGGTGAGCCATATTCAAAAGTGTGGAATGAAAACCCCCTGCTCGCTTATCGCCTTGGTGGTTTTCAATGGAACAGAGGCAATCAAGCCGGTGTAAGCACCACTACTGCAATTCAAGGTCCAGAGGGTGAGACTTTGGGGGGTGCTGTACAAGACCATCGTATTCACGGTTCTGGAAATGGCTTTGATGGCTCGATGGGTTGTCATGATCATTTTGCGGGGTTGGCCGAAGGTAAAAAATTAGGCGTTGCAACTCCTGACGGTGAAACATTGATAAGCACTGGTGATAATGATGGAAATGGCGGGATGTTAAATCTTGTTGGCGTCGGCATGTTTCAGATGATTTTGTTTGTATTGTATAACCAAGACCACGTTTCTATTGATATGAACTTTGCTTGTGCAAGGAGTTAAAGTGCCAAAGCGAGGTCAATTTAAAGCTAACGCAAAAAAGGATTCAGTAAGACAGCGCGGCAAAAACCGAAGGCTGCAAGATGATCGCGTTGCTAGAAATAAAAACCGCAGGCAAGCTCTCAAAAAAGGGTCCGTCAAAAAGGGTGATGGAAGAGAAATTGACCACCGAGATGGAAACCCCAGAAACAACAGCAAGAAAAACCTTCGAGTTGTTTCTCGCAAAACGAATAGGAAGAAAGGCTAATGGCAGTAAGTCTGGCAACAATTGAAAGCGAAGTGGCCTACTTCCTTGGATACGGGTACAACACCAGCGCCCCTCATAGTGCTGGAAGTTTTTTAGAAAACATCGCGCACCGGGCAGTGCAACAGTTTGTGGTTCCGCCAGCTCTTCAAGGTGAGCAAGCATCTCACAAGTGGTCATGGTTGAGCAGCACAGGCACTATTACTCTAAATGACCCAGAGACATTTTCGCATACCTCTGCGGCTGGAAACAAACTTAACGACGATACTGGCGGAGAAATTTGCCCACAGGTTACCGCTGGGGTGGTTAATTTCGGGCTTGAAACAATTGCCAACTTTCCACAATGGGTATTCACGCATGATGGAAGTGGCGATGGGTCTGCTGGCGCAGATCAAGTTGCTGCGATAGTTGAAATTAGTGGCCTCGGCGCTGCTGACGGCTACCACATTCCTAGTAGTTTTTCATACCAAGGCACAGATAAGTTCAGAGCTAATCTTCACGACACTTCCATTACCGTCGCAGAAGCTGGCTCTGGAGTGTCTTTCACGCTCTATAACGCTATGGTCGCAGGCGCAGCAAACTTTGGTGCTGTCGATGGGTACATGACCCACGATTTCAATAGCGGATACCCCAACGTGCAAGTGATTAACCTTGGCGCATTGCGTGATCTTTATGCGGCAAAGACAATCACATCTGGTGCCCCTGAGTACGTCGCATGGGACGAAGCCCTGAGTAGGTTCTTGTTCTACCCGCTACCAGACAAGGCATATACGCTCAGGTACAGGTACACCAAAGACACGAACATAGCCGAAACAAGCCTTGATGATTTGATCCCACAAAAGTATGAGGCGATCATTATCAATGGCGCACTAGGTCTAGCTGAGAACTACGCGGACAACACAAACAACGCCAAGTTCCAGCAAATCTATGAAAGCCAGATCCGAACGGCAATCATGGAAGACCGAGCAAACTTCAAAGTTGAATACTTCGGCGTCAACGTGGATCGATCAGAGCGGATTGATTCATATGGGCGCAAAACTGACCGTAGTGATATCTACTACACAAACAGAAGCGGGACTCGATTCCCTAGCTAGAAAGGTGCATTAAAATGCCCGGACATGACGCAATTGCGAACCTTACACAAGATCAAAAAGGAACAGCTTTTGAGGGCGGACCTTTTATTACTTTTGGTTCTGGCACACCAGATGATGGAACGTCTGGCGATATTGGTGGTGGCAAGGGAGCTATTTACATCAATACTGCCGGAGGAGCAGGAACCACGATGTATGTAAACGTGGGGACTCTTGATACGCCTGACTGGAATGCAATGAGTTCTTAAACAAACCATGACTAGACGATCTGCATTTCCACCCGTAGGCATTAAGCCATACACTGATCGCGGCACCAGTGCTGGCGATGAGGGTGCATTTGAAAATGCGACAATAGGCTGGAAAGGCACTAAGTACAAAATCAAGGTCATGCAAGCCCAATTTCAAATGGGTTGTGATGTCATGGATATTACAGGCGAGAAAGCCGGGAATTTAGGCGGGACCGACGATGTAATAGTCAACACAGTCATGAAAAGCATGACCCAAATGAAAGGCCGAGTGACATTTGCTGGTCACATACCAACTTCACTTGGAGTTGGTCTAGCAAACCTAGAAGGGAATGCTGATCACTCAGCAAATGAAATTGATGTTGAGTTTATGCTTGGTATGGGTTCGCATGAATCCAACACCAATACCGCTAGTCTTAACCTTAAGTTTAGAATGGTCATGGAATCAATCACTATAGACTGGAATTTAGATTTGCCTTACATTGGGGTAACCATGACTGGGCCAACAACTGGTTCCTATGGAGACTCTACTGGCACATCAGCAACTGCTCCAATACAAGAAGTAGGCTAGGAAACATAGATGATTGAAGAAGAAGGAAAAGAAATAGATACGTCTAAGATGGAAGAAAAATTGTCCGAGCTAGGGCAAATTTTGAAACAAATACAAGCAGAGGTAGTTGAAATTGCTTCTGTTTTAAATAGGACACTGGATGGGTAATGGCGGCTGAAATTATTTCATATGACATTGCTGGGTCCAGCTATACCGGTTATTTCGGTGAAGCTAAAGACTATCGCAAAGAGCGAGCAGTTCGTCGTTTTCTTGTGAATGGCAATGACAGAAAAGGCAAAACTCAAATACTTGAAGATGTGGCCGCGTTAATTGATGATAGCGATAACAACAAGCTATACCCGGTGGAAGCTGTTTATACGAATGGCCATATTCCGTTACAAGAAATGAGCATACAGAGAGTTGGCAGAAGCAGCACAGACGAAGGCGCGTTGCTGTGGATTGTGGAGGCGGTGTATTATTACCCGTTTTAATTAATTATGGCACTTACAGTAATTCAAAGTGACGTTATTGGTACAAGCTATACCAGTAGCCAATTTGATTACTCTAGATTTAGAGCTACTCGTAAACTCATAATCAAGAGTACGTCTACATCTAGAACAGATATTATCGCCGAATTAACTGCCAATGACGCGGGATGCTCAACTGCTTGCACTACTGCATTAGGGCCTCGTATTACCGGTGATTTTGATTATGATGATGCTCTGGACAACAATAGCAGCTACGCCATTGTTCACCCAGACCGAAGAGATTTGCCTCTTCAAACAATTAATATCGCCACACTTGGGGATCAAAGATTTTTGGTTACTGCGGAATATTTCACTACTCCGGGAGCTAGCGGGGGTGGAGCTAATATTCCGCAAACCTTAAGTATGAGGACAGAGATAGCTTCAAAAAGAAAGTTTATAACTTCTAAGTCGCCGTACGGTGGCGGCACTAATTACATTGACATGTTGCCAGCAGGCTTAAACTCTCGCGCTGATACGATGAAGTATTCGTATCTAACTACAGTGCAGCAAATAAGAATTCGCATTCCATTTACAAGCGTTGACCCGCCAGATGTCGATGGTCCGCTTCTCTATTTAAGTGGTGTTAATAGCACTGCTGTGCAACTGCTTGCAGGCAACCCAGCGTTCGCTGCGGGGACAATTAGGTTCGATGGAATTACTATGGATGAGTATGGGGGCCTTATTTCTGACGGGGTAAACACATACAGATATAAAGGCCACTACGAATTAACTGGTAGAGCGGATGGATTTCAAGAAGATTGTGTGGAACGAATAGGAGGGCAATGGATGGTTCAGCCCTGCTACCCAAGCGTTGATGAGAAAGCGGAATGGGCAAGTTTATGCGAGTTAGGGGTTCCGGGGTGGGCATACAGTGGCAGTGACTGCGTTCCAACTCCATAAGTGGGGAGAATAACAAAATGCCATACGATCGAGCCCCAAATCCAAACCCATTTAGCCGGGAATATAAATACTGGGTAGAAGATATTGCGCGTTCAGTAAACCAGCTAGAGCAATTAAAGCCACTTCTTCAATATGGCATACATGATTCACAAGGTGGGTCAAACGCCATTAACGTATTCCCTGCCTCAGTTGTTTCTCGTTATGAAGGCGGCACAATAGATTGCGGCAAACCATTTATGTACCGGTTTGACGAGATTAAAAACTTTTGGGATCACACTTCAATTTTTGAAAAGGAGGGCGAAGAGGGAGGAGGAAGAGAGGGTTTAGCTACCAATTTAATGGAATACAAGCTATGCACTAAGGATCATGCAGGAACTTGCTGCCCAGAACAAAGCAGTACCTTTTATGTTCCTCCCGGAACCGGCGACTGGTGTCTCGGCGTCCAAGGCGAAATAGATGAAGACCTTCAGTGGGCTGCATATCCAATTGGTGGTGGCCAAAGAGTTCCCACCATAGTCCTTATGGTCGAATTCTTTCCAGAAGAAAACATCGTTATCGAGAATACAAGCATTCAGGCTGGCACAGCTATGTACTACTTTTCTGTGCCACCTGCGTATTGTGTATTTTGCAGAAAAGACATTGACCCCTAATAATTACAAAGGATTAGTAAGGAATGTCGGGCGGACAAAGAGGTGGTGCATGTTGCTGTGATGGAGAGCTTTGCGTAAGGGGCAAATTGCAACTTTGTTCCTGCTTAGAGCCTGACCCAGAAAACCCAAGCGACCCGATTTATTATTGCATATGTCCTCCGTGTGATCCCAGTGACCCAGATTGTGATTGGGAAGAAAAAGGGTGGGTAAACCCTTGCCAATGGGAAGTTCATTTACTTAATGGACTTTGCTACGAGCTAACGTGTGACGGCGATTGTGATCCTAAAGATAAAGAGTGGCCGGGAAGCCTTCCTTTTCCAGAAGGATGCCAGCCTTGCTGTGACGAAGTTGAGCCGCCCGGAGGTGATGAATGTCTTTGGGACGAATGTTGCCCAGAGCTACCAAAAAACGCAATCACCTTTAGTATAAACGTTGAAGCTAGTTACATTGAACTTAGTGGTTGTGCTTGCGGTTCCCAAGGAAACTGCCTTGATAACGAAGACACACAATTAGAGTGTTTTGGTTCTAGAACTTTTGAATGGCAATTTTGTGATCCAGCAACAGATCCCGGGGGATGCGCGGGCGCAATTACGCCGGATTGTAGTTTTGGCCGCTATTTAACACATGTAATGTGTGCTGGAAATGATCAATGCCCGGGAGCTGGTGCACTTCCTACTGCTCCCGGAAACGGAGGAACGATTGGCACAGCGCCAAGTGTTAGTATTCCAAATTGCAGCGTTATAGATCAAACTTGTTGTGATCGCGGTTGGTTTCTAACTGATTACATAGATTATAACGCTGCTGGCGGGACCGCTCCCGCTCCCTATCGACTAAGTATGTTGCAATGTCCTAACGCATACCCAAGAGGCTGTAGTGGATATGGGGTAAAGCATACGGGAATATCGTTTAGTGAATCAGTGACTATCCCATGCGACGAAGAAACGGGCGAGTACAGAATAGAAGGGACATTAAGAGTGCCTGAATTGGAATTTGGGCACCGATGCAATAGCGGGATACCTAATATAGGAAATTGCCCAGATCCAACTTGCAGTTTTGGCGGGACAACCTTCTCTCTTTTAGAGAGTTATTCATGCGGCAACACTGGGGGCACAGTAGCCATCCAAGGCGTTTGGACCGCCGTTATTAGCTTTAATGGCGACTCTTGTAGTGTTGGTGAAGTTTCTGGTGGCGTAACATTCACACCAAACTATGAACAAGCCAACCCTGAACATAACGGTCTAGACTCCATATCTTGGGGTTTCCCTCCTATTCCCGGATCACATCCATGTAACTCTGGTTCTGCTACTGGTAAGTTTAATTGGGCACAAAGCATTGCTGATGCCGCAAGTACTACTTATGGAGAAGCCGTTCAGTATTTACAAAGTTGTGGGCCCGGAGCCCCAAGCAGTGCATTAAGTCCAATTCTTAGTACTGGCATATCAGGGGTATTAGATGGCAATGTGAGTTCTAGTAACTCAACAGGTAAAACTCTTGCGTTAAAAATAGGGCCGTGGAAAACTGCTGTTGTAGATTGTTGCAACGTATGGGGCCCTAGCGCATTTACGGGGCCAACTGAATCAAAAGGATTTTCTGGGTGCATACCTTATGCGCCCATACCGGGGCCACCTATTACCGGTTGTCCCAACTGTGGAGGAAATCAACCTATACCAATTAATCCACCCGGTGGAATTACTCCGGGTGCTTACGTTTATCAAAGTGGATGTACTCCCAAAAAAGGCGAGGTAAACAACACTATTACTTTTTCTTGGTAGGAGCGGCTGGTGACAATCGTATGTAAGCATCAATCGTCAGATTACAAGTGTTCATTGGGTCTATTTGGTGGAACCCCTAGTGCGCATGAATGTGCAACATGTAGTAAATTTCAACCAAAAGACCAGAAACACCCCGAAAATGACGATTTCAATAAAAATAAAGCCTCTCGTGGAGTAGGCGACACAATTGCAAAGGTTACATCTGCGGTCGGCATAAAGCCTTGTGGTGGATGCAAGAAAAGACAACAGATGTTGAATAAAGCATTCCCATACAAAGGTCATGGGCCAGAGCCAGAGTGCCCGACCTGCGGAGAAAAGGGTAATAAGTAATGGCGCATATTAGCTACCAAGCCCCCTTAATAACGACCAGAGAGGTAGCTGATATTGGTTTAGGAGGCTCTGTTCGAGAGATTCTTGCCAGCAACTACAGCGGTTCTGCTGTAATTACCAAAGTTTACGCCGTGCCAAACGAAAACGAAAGCTCAACAATAACAGATCACCTTATTTGGATTGTGGAAGTAGCTGCTAACTCAACAAGTAAGTTCGATTTACAAAACGCCATTAGTTTTGGCAAAGGGAAATACCGGCTTGAGGCAGAAGCGGCTTCAAATAGCGCGATTACTTTAACGGTTTTAGGACACTAATATGGCTATTACTTACACAGGCACAAATGGGTTGTTTACAAGGTTGGGAAAGTTGTTCTATGTCCGCAAACTAATGAATACTTTTCAAGACGACCTTAGAACCGAAATCGAAGATGTTTTGGATGAATTTACTGTAACGGACATGTATCAACTTGGAAGCCTGCCAGCACAAATAAAAACATTTGATGCTCCAATGCAGAGTATGCAGCAAGCCTTGGCTGGTATGGCTAGAAATATTATTGTTGAAACAGTTCGTGACGGACTAAGTAAAGAGCCAAAAGGCTTTCAGGATGCCATGGAAATGCTAATCATTGACATGGTAGCTAACACAAAAAGGGTAGAATCCGCTTCATACGCAGTTGGTGGCGTTGGAACAATTGCCGCTGGTGGAAGCAACACTGGCACCGGCACTGTAATTATTAACAACGCTCAACCGAGAACCCACAATACAACAGAAACCTCATGGCAAACAACACGACATGAAGTGTTGAATCTTGAATGTGAACAAGACCATTCAGGCGGATCAGTGCTAGGGAAAGAACAGTTTCGTATAACTGGCAAAGAAGCTGTTAGTAGTTTTGACGCTGATTGGCCAGCAGGAAGTGGACTTAACAAAACGATTAGGGTTACATCCGCTAAAGCACTTGGCACCTCAAGGACAACTACACCCGCACCGGGTGAAAACGCTCTTGTAAATAGTGATTTTCAATCATGGGCATCCTCCACCCTACCAAGCAGATGGGTAGATAACGGAAGTGGCTCGCACTCAGGAACCAAGCAAGAGAAAAACACAACTGCTGCATATATATGGAATTCAGAAAGCTCTGGAAACCTACAACTAAACGGCAATGGATCTTTCCAACACAAGCTGACTCAAAAACTTAAAACTGCAACTGGTACACCAGCATCAGTTCGAGGTGGTAAGAACTACATTATTTCATGTCGCATACGAATAGCAGCAGGCAGCGGCACAATCGGATCTGGAGCTTTGGAATTTAATATTCAAAGCTCTTCATCTGGATCAAAAGTTTCAGCGGCAACGAAAACCGTAGATTTGAGTTCAATCGGAACTTCGTGGGTCCATGTTAATCAAACATGGAATTTTAGTGAAACTGAAATCCCAAGCGACCCACTCTTCTCAATCGAATGTACCACTGCAATTGCTAATACTAAATCGTTGATTATTGACGAACTTGTAATGGCTGAAATCGTGCAGCATTATGCCGGAGGCCCCGGAATAATCATTGTGCGAGGAAATACTGACTTTAGAACTAAAGACACTTTTACTTCGACTTTTGCTCATAGTGCAACTCCACCGGGCAATGAAATGCAGATGATGTTCGATCAATTGCTTGGCATTTCATCGATGAACTTAAATCTGCCGTCACATACATCTCCAGAAATTGCAGACTCACTCATTGCTTGATTGAATAGTTATGGCAAAACAAGAAAAACAGTTTCCAATTACAGAAGATCCTTCAATTCAACAGGTTGCTTTGCCAGAACCACCTCAAGAGCAGCCCCATGCATTTAACAGGGTTTTAGAAACTACTGGCGGCTTTATTGGAGACATGGCGTCAACTTCTATAGGCGCATTGGGGAACCCTGTTCTAAATCCGGCTTATGGCTACCTCGAAGGCATCTGGCCAACGACAAACCAAGGCAATTGGACGAACATCATTCCCGGAGTTAAGTGGGGGTCAGATGTAGTTGGATTGCTAGATTCGCTAGATCAAGCAGAACGGGACCGACGAACTGGTGGCTTAAATCCAGAACAACTTGCAGCACAAAAACGACAAACTGCTTTTGATAATGCGCAAGGTTGGAAGCAAGAGCTTCAAGAAGAAGAAAGAGGCATTAAAGATAGGCTAGCCGAATATGATGCTGGTCGCCAACAGCAACAAGAAGCGTATGAGCAGGAATTAGCTCAAATAAGGCAAACGGGGCAAAACCAACAACAAGAACTTGTAGGGCCACCCGCTGATCGAGCGGAAATAAGCCGACGTATGCACGAAGAATGGCAAGCAGAGAGAGATGCTATTACTGCACCGTTGCCAGACCCCGGAATTGGGCAAGGTCGCAGCTTGGAAGATATTGAAGATCATGAATGGGATATTTTTATTGATCGCGAAAACCGTATATTGGATCGAGTAGAAAGCGGTGAGCTTACGGAGGAACAAGGCCAAGCATTAGTGGATAAGGCAAAACGGAGACTCGACCAGTTCTCACCGCGCCGCCAACAGCTAGAAGAAAAAACTTCTTTAACAGAAGAAGAACAAGCAGAGCTGGAATATGAACGAAAATGGGGCGGCCAGACAATAGGGGGAAACGTATATAATATATATGAGTGGGATTTCGACCCACAAACCAAACTCGGAAGTGGAAGGCACTCAGAGTCAATTATAAATTCTTTGCGTGGTTCTGGTAAAGCAAGAGGCATTCGCAACGCAGACACAATGCCAATTGGTGAACTGGCCGTAGCTCTTGGTTATGAACCCCGGCAAATTTTAAAGGCTACACAGGCAGCCGGAGAAACTCCTCGCCCCGGCATGACTGTAGAAGAAGCTAGGGCTGCGGATATGGCTGATGTCGCAGCGGGAGAAGAAGAGCGCCGTGGCATGGCCATGGATCGGCCAATGAATGAGCGTGAGCTAGAGCAGTTCAAAAAAGAATCTGGCATATATAGGGGCAGGGTTGAGAAAAGACGAGAAGACGAAAAAGCATTTTGGGAAGGGCAAAGGGAAAAAGAGCGTACTCGACCACAAAGAGAACGTGAACAAATAGAAAAAAACCGCGCAGAAAGAGAAGCACGAGGCGCTCAAAAACAGTACGAAATTAAGATGAGAAAATGGCAGCGGGACGCGCAACGCGCTGAACGTAGAGGTGAGCCGCCACC
>TARA_R100000808_G_scaffold22556_1_pt1 | contig 10546 bp, 7 predicted proteins | sample TARA_R100000808 | Tara Oceans TARA_R100000808 (sample SAMEA2622852) | marine metagenome | biome: marine biome (ENVO:00000447); feature: marine epipelagic mixed layer (ENVO:xxxxxxxxx); material: "saline water (ENVO:00002010), including plankton (ENVO:xxxxxxxx)" | depth 140 m | reverse complement strand
ACAGGCTAAAAGGCGTAAAAAGATAGCAGAATGGCTAAAACCTAGCGAGGTTGTAGATGCAGTAGTAGTTAGGGAAGATCGTGGCGAATCCTACATTATAATTAGGCTTGAAGAATTCTGTGATGATTATGCTAAATTCCTTAAATGGAAAGAAGAAAATGAGCAACTTTAAAGAAAGCTTAAAAGATGGACAGAAAAGCGAACAAGCTATCCTGTCTATAATACAAAAAAAATATCCAACTGCAGAAATGATGCAAGGTTATTATAAATACTACGATATTTTTGTATCTGAAAAAAATATAGGTGTTGAAGTTAAAAAAGATGTTAAATCTCAGGAAACTGGAAATCTGGTAGTTGAAGTTGAATTTAATGGTTATCCATCTGCATTGTCTACTACAAGAGCAGATTATTGGGTTTTTGATGATGGGGAATCTTACATTTGGATAGAAACAGACAAATTAAGGCATATTTGCAGCGAATTTAAAGAGATTAGAACATTTGTAGGTAATGGTGATACTAAGCCAAAAAAAGCCCATTTAATACCTAAACATATTATAAAGAATTATTCCTGCCTAATTACCAAACTTCCATAATTTTCATACTTATATTATATGTCTTATATGCCTTCTGAGTTATTTTAAAACTCTTTTGATCTAAAACGCATATTGCAAAATCAGATGGATTTGATGAATCATTATTAGGTTGGAAAATAAACCTCTCACCGTTTCCTACAAAATTCAATACTTTAGCTATAAATGATGAATCATCCTCAAGAGTATATTGAAATTCACTACCATTATCTGTTAAATCATTGTTAGTATTATATTCTGTGTTTGTTGAATTATAATTAAGATGATTGTTAGACATGTAGTTAGATGCAAATAACTGATTGTCACTAATATAGCTAAATTTAAGATCCCAAATACGCCTTCCATTTCTAGTTATACTTCCTCCAGGTTCTCCAATTTCCCAAGGATTATATTCCCCCCATTTAGGAGCACCTTTATATCTTGTTCTAGTTAATGTAGAACCACCTAAAGTTTTAATAGAGCTATATCCATCGAATTGTATTTCCATGTTTAGAGCTAAATCTGGAGATATGGGCATATCATAATAATGTCCAAAGCAAAGAGAATTTACAGATGCATTCCCGCTAATGCTTGTTAAGAACGCTTCGTCTTTAAACCAACCCATATTAAAAGAGATTCTATCACTTTTTATATTATCGGGATCGGTAATTTCTACAACATCGCCATTTTCATCGTATTCATGGGTTGCCCCGTATGAAAAATCTGTTCCGAATATAGAAAATCCTGAATTTGGAAGTTGTGCAAAAGTTCCTTCTTCCCCTTCAGTATAAGCTCTTTCTGCATTTATAATCGAGGTAGGGCTTACTAAAGCTCCTCTCCATAGATGACTTCCTAATTCAGCATCATCGCTTTCTCTTTTCATGAAATTAATCCTAACAGATCCAGGATCAGAACCGTCAAAGGTTTGATTTATATTATGTCCTAGTATACCTACATAATTCATAGAGTCTAAACTTTTTCTACTTATAAATGATTCCCAAGCTAAATCTATATATAAAGCAGTTCCTCCTAGAACATTTTCTGTATTCATAGATACTTCACATGGTAGAGATGGGTCTAATCCCACAAAGCTTCCTTTTTCTATATAAGTTCCCACTCCCTGATATCCATATATTTCTTTTATCAATCCCAATGATTCCCAATATGATAGGTAATCTATATAAAATCTTGGGGTTGCTACATTTTGATAAGCCATTATTTAATTCCTTTCTTCTGCCAACTTTTACACCAACCTTTATTTTGTATAGGAGCTTGCCAAAGTTCGCAATATTTATTCTTCCAATAAGAGCATGTTTGGCAAAATTGATGCATTTCTAATTTTTCTGAATAGTCAATATAACTTTCAGGTAAATCTTTATTAATGATTCTATTTAAATTTGTATAATTCCTTTTCTTAGCAGGGATTAATGGAGCTTCTGTTTCTAATTCATCTGGTTCTATCAAAATAGTATCATCTTCAAAATTAGTTTTTGAATAATTCGTATATAAATCTGTCTGATCGTATTGAATAAATTTTGGGGATAGTACCTTCCCTTTCCAATTATGTATTTTTAATGATTTTACCAATTTTAGATTACCTGTAAAGCTAAAAATTAAATCATTTTCAAATTTACAATTAGGGGGAAAATCAATAATTACTGAATTGCGAGAAGAATAATGTCTAAATTTAGCCCCAATGATAGATTTAGATAGTGATATATTTATATATCCATCATATTTAAAAGAAATTGATTTTGGATTTGTTTCATTAAATTCTAGATGAAATGTTCCCATTCTACGAGATTTTGAGGTATTATAAAAACCACCTGAACTAGAATTTACTTGTATAATATTATCTAATATATTTTCATCTTTTATCATTGTGCACTTTGTTCTTGCTGTGTTTCTTTAGTTAATTTAGGAGCTTTTCTAAGCCTTTGGAAATATCTTTCTGAATCACTCCAAGGATAATATGGAGGTGTTGCAGACAATCTCTCTCTATATAAAATTGAATCTTTTAGAGTAACGCTATTAGTTCCATTAATATCCATTTGCTTTATTTGCAATCTTGTATATTCTGAATTATTATAATAATAATCTTCAATATTAATCCAGTCTTGGTCATCAAAAGGAAACCCTTGATATATATTAATTCCACCATCCCAATGATAGAGCCTTCTTGTATCTCCACATGGAGGCGGAAGATATTCAGGAGATAATTTATGAAGCTGTATACAATTTAATTTAACCGCTTTGTCTGTTTTTGTTATAGATTCAATTAAAAATAAAGGATAAATAACTTGACCATTTCTAACCTGAGTTTTTGTATAATCTTCTCCAAAAGCCTTAACATTATTTATTAACTTATCAAACTTAATAATATCTCCAACTTCAAGATTTAAATATGTAATATCTAAATCTACAGATATTTTTGTATGTTGATTACAATACCACATTGATAAAAATTCCTGTAGTTTGTATGCAGTTTCTCTATCTTTTATATATTGTGCTTCAAATATTAATTTAGTGTCTTCTTCATTTAAATTAAAATTATTTAATCTGTAGCCATATTCCCCATGTTCAGGATGAATAAATCCTAAATCACCATCTCCTAAAAAATCTTTGCAACTAAACCATCCTGTATTATCTCTAAAATTATCTGTGGCATAATCTTTATTATACATTACCATAACTTTAGTTTTCAATTCATCAATTTTACTTCTAGTGAAATTATACTTTAATATTCTAGTATGTTCTACTATTCTAGTATAATCTACTGTTTCGTCATAATCATCTTTTATAGTAATAAGCCCTAAAGTATTCTGACCATTGATTCTTGGAAATATTTTTGTATTAGTGCATATTGCTTCTATAAGCCTTTTAGAATCAATTTTATTCGTTACCGAAAACCCTAATTTAAAGGAATTATTTTCAGAAGTTGCTGTAGAAAACTCAGAAGAATTTATGCTTTCTGCAGGCAGATTTAATTCAGTTATCACTAAATCTTTTATTACATCTGCAGGGTTTTCTATAATCTGAGATCCAATCATTCTACCTTTTGTAGATAGGTAAAAATCAGAATCTGTTAAGTTTTCAAAATCTGCAACATGCCTTATGTAATTTTGGTATAATCCTATATTGCATACAAAATCAAGTGCAGATGAACTATCTTGTTTACTGGTATGTATTAAAACATTGAAACTATTAAAATCGCCAGGCTCTCCCCATATAAAATGTTGGTCATCTAAAGAACCATCAAAAAGGCTAACATCGTGTTTAGACTCAAGAGAATCGTATGTAGTTGTTTGCCCTTCATATAGGATAGTTGGATCTAAATTAGAAACATTATCAAACAATAGAGGGGTTGTATTGTTATCATTTCCAGTTACAGTTACATCATTAAATGTTTCTTTAAATAGACTTGTAGTGGTTCTTAAATAATCACTCTCATTGTCAGAGTTATATTCATCTTCATTATAATCATAAGCACTTGCATACATTTCAAAATAATTACCATCGCCTGAATCTCTACCTTCCTCAGGTTCAAATTGGGTAATTTCAACTTTTCTCATCCAGTATGCATGATGAGCTAAACTTATGTTGTCAGATATATCTACATCAGGGAGCTTAAACTTAAATCCAATTCTTTTTCCTTTAGCTGTTTCCTCATCTATTTTAGCTCTCAGGGATAGAAAATCGTTATCTGTTATAAATGTGGTTTGAGTACCTTCCCCAAACCCTATGTGCTGCAATCTATTGGATGAAGGATTATTTACTTGATCTGAACATAAACCATATAAAGGTTGTAAAAATCCTGCTTTTGTATAATTATGTAAACTTTTTATACTTAAAGCAAACCATCTATGCTTACCTCCATCATACCACTTACTGCTATTTTTCATAGAGTCCATACAAGCATATCTTCCATTATGATTTTTAAGTAAAGAATTTCCATTTTCTTCTATTCCGTTCCAAAAGGCTCTATATGTAGGCTTCATCCAAGTGCTGCTATCGCCATTAAAATCAAATCCTGTTCCTTGTCTTTCATAAGGAATGTATAATGGAAAACCACGAAGATCAAATAATTCAGATAAAGCATAATGACCCTTTACGCCAGAAACCATTCCTGTTTCTAAATCTTGAAAATTTTCTCTTTCTATAGTTTGATCAGTAAAACTACCAGTATTCATGTTAAGAGTGGCATCATAAGTTTCTGTTGCTATTCTATCTAATATATAGTCAGGTATTGTTCCACCTCCATCAGGTGCACCGTCACCTGATTGTGGGGGCATCCATTGAAAAGAACCCCAATCCATAGCATTTGGACAAAATGTAACAGTAATATATCTAAATATGCAATGAGATGCCTTTGAAAGTTCTATTCCAGTACCCCAATTTTCGTTATTGACATCATTCCAATCAGCATCTTTATGTTCCTTAACTCCAAATATCCAAATAATATTTCCATACGGGCTAACACCTGTTATTGGTGGCTGAATTGTATATGCTCCTGAATTCATATGACTATAATTTGTTAGGCTGGCTGTACTATAAGATTCTTTCCCGTTCATTTTCCAACCCTCTCCAAGAATCAAGATACTATCTTGTGCAAAAGTAAATCTATAAGTTGGGACTGCATACCTTACTTGTGCACTTCCACCATTTCCTGCATATACTGACTCACTATAAATAGTTATATAATTATCTTCTGCTGATGCACAGTTATTATATTCCCAATCATTTGATGTTAATGGAGGGTCAGTATAATGTGGGTCAGATGTACATTCTATATTTTTCCATTCTTCTTCAGAATCAATATGCCCTCCACTTATTGCATATTCTGGGTCAACTATAGCTTTGTCCATTTGAGGATTTGTTATTCTGCATTGATTACCATAACAACTCCAATCATCATTTGTATAAGTAAAATAATCAAAGTCAATAATTCCAAGATAAGCCATCCTTTCCATAATAGTTTTAGCATCAGGAAGTTGTATAAAGGCTAACCCAATCTCATCTGCATGTAAATATTTAATTCTGTTTAGTGGCGATTGATAATCATCTTGAAAAGAATCATATTCGCTTGGAGTTTTCCATCTTCTAACCGATCCACCACTACCAGTTGCAATATGAACACCATTATTTGTTTTTGTAACTACTCCAAGCTGCTTAGATTGCCCTGATTCACATCCATTATAATCTGGTTCGCCATCACTATCATAAAGAGGGTAATCGTGAACTTTATAAGTTAAATCACCACTTCTATACCCTGTCCAATCTATTCCTCTATCTTGACCTGCATACCAAAATTTTTCTGGATGTCCATCGTCTGGAGCTTCGGGTATTCCATAGGGAACATTCTCGCCATTAACTTCATCAAAAGGATATGCATATCGTAGCCAATTTGAGCCAGTCGCCTTACCTTTAAATCTAACAGTTTGTAAATCAATAGGATCAAAATCAAATATATCACCACCAACAGTAGTTTGTCCTCCATTAATATTAGGTCTTTGAACAGTTTGTGTATGTAGATTAGTTAAAGCATACCATTCATTTAAATTTTCTTCTTTCCAAGTGCTCCACTTATCTCCTAAAACATCTTCTTCCCCTATATAAATATCGCTTTCTTTATCGGCATCAGGGATTTTAGAAAAAGTATTATTCGCAGATACTCCAAATACATTATCTCTTGTATCAAAAGAAGCATTAGGGTTAGATATAGTAATGTCGCCTGCTATATTATCGTAATCACCACCATCTATATCAGATGTTGGGTTTTCATCATACCAGTCCCAATATGCACTACTTGAACCAGTGGGAAATTTACCATCCTTTCCTGTGAAATCCATAGCAGAAGGGTATCTATAAAATTCTCCTTGAAATTCATTATTGGAAAATGGGTTTGAAGGCATCGTGCTATCAAATATTAATTGGCATTTTATATGAGTGAAATCATCTGAAATGTCATAACATTTTGTTTCATCAAACTCTCCTGGATTTAAAAAGCCAGTTTCCGTAGCATCGTCATAGATATGAACATAGCTCCCTTTATTAGCTCTTAAACTTATAATTCTGTTATCAATATTTTTTTCTTCTTTTATCTTATTTTGAATTGCTGCCCTATGTTCTAAGCCTGTTATATTGTGAATATCATCACATATAACTTGGAAATCTAAATCATCTGGTGTTGCTTTCCATAAAACAGCAGGAGCATAATCATGGTCACCATAAGTAATAGGTATATATTTATTTATATATTTTTTACTATAGACAAATTGTGTATCAGCTAAATTTGCTACAGGGACATCTTTTTGTAGCTTTTCTTGTGTGCTATCTTCTAGTTGTATTTTAATAGTTTTGTCATCGTGAGTAAATCGTCTAACATTAGCCCTGTAAACATGAAGACAATCTGCAAGAGTCTTAGCAGTTTGGCTTTTCCAATAAATATCTATAGGCATATTCATTAAATCTAAAGTAGATAATTTATCACTTAAATCTTCAAGATTGGATAAGGTTATAGACACATTACTTATTTTAAACTTCCTCGATTCAAAATCTATGGATTCTTTTATATTTGATACCTTAAGATTATGATCTTCAAAAATCTGCCCATCAAAAGATTCTTTATACTGAGATATAAACATCTCATCGCCTATACTTATAATAGGATAAACATTTATATTTCTACCCTGTATATCTTTTTGAAAAATCTCTGGTAATGTTTTCATTAATTAACTCCTAGATCTCCACCTCTACGAAGTGCTTCTTTTATCTGAGGAACAGCTTCATCTTCTATAAAATCTTTAGATAAAACATTTCCTTCAAAAACTATATTTATAGCTCCAGGAGTATTTCCTTCATTAATTCTATTCATAGTTTCAAGCCCTACTGAATTAACAGCATCTCTACTCATTACAAATTCACCTCTTTCTGCTTCTATCATAGTTCCGCCCTGAGAATGTAATTTTCCTCCAACAAGACCACCTTGAGCCATTTGAGGGGGCTTTTGACTTAAAATCATTGCAATTTCAGCAGCTCCAAGAACTCCAACAACAGCAGCTAATGCAACATTTGGCAAAGCTTTTGTTATAGCTTCAGATACATTCATAGTTGCTTGAGCTATATTTATCGCTTGTTCTACCCTGAATTGTTTTTTCATTAAGTCGTTTGCTTTTTTTGCAGCAGCCTTTTTATCAGCTTCTCTCTTAGCTTCTATCTCAGCTTCATCTTTCGCAAGCTTGTCCATAATTTTCTTCTCATAATCAGCCTGCTGTTTGGCAGTCATTCTTTGCCATTTTCTAGTCTTTTTCTCTTCGCTTATGGTTGCTTTAGCTGCATTTCTTATTATTTCTAGCTCTGCATCTGCTATTTCATTGATACTATCTATATGTTCTTGAGCAGATTCTCTAGCTGCGTTAGCTAATTGGCTAAATATACTATTTAAAGAATCTAAGCCCATCATAAAAGCATCAATCTCTTCATTATAATTTTCTAAAAATTCTTGAAGAGCATGCTCTGCTTCTTCTGTGTTTTTATTTGTGGTCTGTCCCCAATTTTTAATAGCATCTTCTAGTGTAATAACTGCACCTTCTATCTCATTATATTTTGCCTCTATATTTGCAAGGTGATCGCTAGATTCTTCCATTAGCATCTGCTCTATCATTAAAGCTTGTATTAAAGCCATTTCAGCTTGAAGGACTTTCAATTTAGCTTTTAAGGATCTTAGACCTGCATCCTCATGCATATCGGCAACATCATCTAAAATTTTCTGTAAGTCTTTTTGTCTTCTTATTTCAGCCTCTTCTTCTTCTTTTAAAAATTTCAATTCTTCTTTTCTAGCTTGTATAGAATTAAATAATTCAATCTCAGCAGCTGTTAATCCGTATGTTTCTAAAGTATGATCTCTTTTTAATCTTATTGCCATTCTCTGAAGGTCATTATCAGCATTTAATAATAATAGTTCTTCTTCAAGAGCATCTATATTATCTTCAACAGATTTTCTATATTCTTCATTAGCTTCGTTTGTTTCGAGTACCTTTCTCTGATAGTCATCTAAAGAATCTGTAGCTTCATCTTGAGTAAAAACAAAGTTATAAAAGGCTACAGCTAACCCTGCAACTGCTGCTGCTGCAAGAAAATATGGGTTTGCAAGTAAGGTAAGAGTAAATTTAGCAGCGGCTGCTGTTGCTGCTATAAACCCTGCTGCAACAGTCTTTAAGGCTACTGCCATTGTAATTGACCCCATCATATATGATAATGTTAGAGGAATAAGGGGAGCTAGAACAGCTGCATTAAAAATGTAAGCAGCAGATAAAGTCGCCACAGCTGCGGCTAAAGATTTTATCATGCGAGCATTTAAAACATTTGCTACTTTTACCATAGCGGTAGCTACGACTTCTAGAACAGGAGCTAAAACTTCTCCAAAAGCCCTTGATAATCTAGCTGTAGCTACCTGTAATTGTGCAATCGAAGCATTTGTACTTAATACTTCTATACCTAATTTCTCTAAAATCTCTCCAGATTGAGATAAAGTTTCCTGATTAAAGGCTTGTTTCTTTTGAAGATCGGTGAGAGAATCTGCAGATAGATTGTTAGCCCTAGCATACTTTTCATAAGCTTCATTTGTTTTAACTATAATACCTAAGTTATCAAGCATGAGTCTTGATTGACGACCCATACCCGTAACAAGAGATTCAATAGAGCTTACAACATCTCTGCCTAGTGCTTGTCCCATTCTCTGAGCAGCATCAAATAGTTCAGCCATTTCTTCTTCACTCTTAACAATACCAAGCATCATAGCATTGTTTGCTTGTTGCATCAACTGCATATCATCTACTGTGTTATTTGTAGCTTTTCTTAATTTTTGCAAAAACTCTGAAGATGAGTCTATAGATCTCCCTAAATTATTAAAACCTCTTTCTAAATCTTCAAAATCAGCAAACTTTTTAACTGTTTGACCTACAGCTGTGCCAAATAAACCCATTGCAAAGGATGCAAGAAGCATTTTATTTCTGTAAACTGATATTACGGCTTGTAATCTTGTGAATGCTGTTGAATTAGCTACAACAGCTTTAGTATTTGCGGAAACTCTTTTACTTACGAGGTCTTGTGTTTGAGCAACTCTAATATTGACTTTATTAAGCTTTCCTAATTCTCCGTTAAGTCTTCTTGTTGCTTTATCTAATTCTTTTATCGCTTTTACTAATGCGACATTACCCTTAGGTATAAATTTTATTTCAATTCTTTCTTGTGCCATTTTGTTTTGCCTTATTAATTTCTCTTGATTCTAACTTAGCCAGGTATTTTCTGATTAAAAATGCTTTTTCAATCCAAAGGCATGGCTGTTCTCCGTAGTTTCCATTGTAGGGAGCAGTATTAAACTTTTCACAATATAAATATCTCTGTACATCTTCCTGTGCACTTCTATTTAATAATATATTCCTACATGCAAAGAAAGGTATTTGAGAAACTACAGATTCAGATATATCAAAAGTCTTATCGTTTTTTTCGTTAAACTCTTTTGTTTCTGCTATAATCAGATCTATAACTTTCCAAACATCTTCATCACAGGTAAATTCCCAAGTTTCCCTTTTTCCATCTATCATTACGGGAAGTTGGGCTTTATAAGGATAAGACTCGTAAGAACAGCCTCCACAACCGCCATTTAAGACATTAAAGGCTATTTGGAGGCTTTCTCTTCCCCCAAATTCATACACTCTGTTTGAATTTTAGTAAATATATCTGATTTATCTTTAAAGGTAAGAGATTTAAGAAATTTATCAGAAACATTTCCCTTTACTCCTATTCTTATAAACTTAGTCATAGTTGAGTGCATCATCTTAATTTTAAGATTTTGACCCTCACCTTCCCAAGTTACTGAATCTAAAAGTTCATCTCTTTCATCTATAGATAAATCTTTTAATTCCAATTCCTTACCTGATTCTAATTTAACTTTCATACTACTTGCCCCTTCTTAG
>TARA_R100000808_G_scaffold22796_1_pt1 | contig 10603 bp, 17 predicted proteins | sample TARA_R100000808 | Tara Oceans TARA_R100000808 (sample SAMEA2622852) | marine metagenome | biome: marine biome (ENVO:00000447); feature: marine epipelagic mixed layer (ENVO:xxxxxxxxx); material: "saline water (ENVO:00002010), including plankton (ENVO:xxxxxxxx)" | depth 140 m | reverse complement strand
GGGTTGGACGAAATCCTAGAGCCTTCCGGAGGGTTTGCCGATTATGACGACATGCCCGGGCGAGAATGGGACGGAGGGTTCACGCACAAATACCACGAGAGCTAGCCGAGCGCCCCGTCAGGCGATCTTTGGGCCGGTACCGGTGGACTCACACCGGGCCGGCCTTTTTCTTTGCTGTGGACACGATACAGCGTGAAAGCGTAGCGGGCTAACAACAGGATGGCGACAATCAGAGCCGCCCGATCCCATGCATCAAGGTTGCGCTGAACCGCAGCCAACGCCCTGTCGCCTGGCCATCCTGCGTTTGTAACAAGGTGGTCGTACAGGTAAACGCGAAAATCCGTAGATATTGGAGCCTCTCCGATAGTCGATGCGAGGTATCCAGCGAATAGCGTCCCCCACCTTCCAAGAATCAGGGCAAGGGACGAATACAACAGCATCTCCCGCCAATAACCGGCCAGTATGACCTCCGAATGGTTGCCACCGCGCCACTTAACCGAATTGTGGGTGCGCTCGGTGATGGTGTAGCCAAGCTCCCTGGCGGCATCGACGTGGAATTGCTCATGGATGGGGCTCAGGGCACCTGCCCGCTCCAGAGCTATGCCCACCAAGAACAGGCCGAACATAACGGCGACGGTTGGGGCCAGCCGCATTACCGCAACGCCTCTCGCAGCTGGTCAGGGTCCATGGCAAAGCCGCCCATGCTGTCAGGGTTGTCTGGGTTGTTGGGCTCAAGCACAAAGTGCTTCTCCCAGACCTCCGGATCACATTTCTCCCACAGGGTCAGACCAACTGCGTGGTCACTAATGGCCGACCATTCCCCGGACTCCATGTAACGACTGTCTTGGTTGTAGTCGGTCCATTCGGCCGGGTAGCTGGGTACACAGGCCAGCCGAACATCAACCTTGGGGAGGGCGGGCTCATGACCGCGACAATCCCAGCTAACATGCACCGGCACCTCTCTGGGCACCTTGCCTGCCAGCCAGTACAGGTCGGGTCTGCAAGCTATCTTGATGTGGGCCACACCATACGTGAGGGCGACGTGCAGGCTCGCCTCATCAAATACGCTGGCAGCCAGCTCCAGCCCTTCGGTTCGGCAAAGGGATGCTAAATGCTCGAAAACCTCGTGGCTAAGCTCTTTGTTCGGAGGGATGTTCTTGAACAGCTGGGGCTTCAGGATAACCCGGTGGCGTCGGGAGTTCAGGCTTGCCACCATGCCCACCACCTTCTCCGCTTCCTTCTTCGTCGGCAGGCTTGCGCCACTTCCAACGTCGAGCACTACCGTCTTCCTCAATGACATACGGACCTCCCCTTCTCACGAAGGCTTCGATTTTGCGGTAGAGCGAGGGCCCGCCCCGTTCCACCATGCGCGTAAACTCGTCCATCCGCCAGAAAGCAAACCGAACAAGCAACTTCTTAAAGATGGACATGCCGGTCTCGTTGGCCGTCTCTACATGCCTCTGGCTTCTGACAATGTGGATGCCCCGGTACTTCAAATACGTCTGAGCCCTGCGGTACACCTCCAGCGGGGCAGGGTACAAATCGGTAAAGCCCTCACCCTGCTTCTCCACCACCTCTTTGATTGGCACGTTAGGCAACTCGCTTAGCGTGCCTCTCGAGCATGAAATGATCGGCGGGCACCCCAGCCCGTAAAAGATCATGAACGAGTACTTGTAGAAGCATGAGAGCTCGTCTGTGGTGACTCCGTTGTTACCGGGGAAGACAGGTCGATCAGGCGGAAGCATGGGCTGATCGTCAACCCACTCCTCGCCCTCGCGATAGTAGTTGCGGAATCGACGTATACCGTCCGGGTATCCCAGGTCGTAGCCGCAGAGGAAAATAGGTCCATAACCAAACGCTTGAGCGAGTGCGCACATCGCGTTGGCGACACATCCTGCGTTGAGTACGTAGCTCTTCAGCCACCTCTTCTCTTTGACGTTGATGCCGCCATACATGGCCGGCAAGTACTTGGTGCTGAAGTCATCGCCCGGATCGTGCATGCGGAAGAAGTAGACCGGCCCGCCCCATGCCTCGAGCATCTCCCTGGGCATGCAGGGATGGGTGATGAGGATGGTATCGTGGGGCTCGCGGTACTTCTCGGTGATCAGGAAGCCCTGGGAAGGGTCAGCGTCGATATAGACGCACACCGTGGGCTCCACCTCGTGGTACTCCAGCCATGACAGCTGTGAGGTGGAGCACCACACGTCCCCCTCCCAGTCCTTGATGTGGGGCGACAGGTCATCCAGAGAAGGACCAGAAGCCAGAATCAGCACCGGCTTATTGGCCTTCCGGGGGAGGGCCAGGATGTCCACGTCCCTCTCCTCCATGAGCTTCTCGATGAAGGAGTAGTTGCGAGCGGCGTTGCGAACCCAGATGTTCTGCCAAGCCTCCCGGACATCGTTGTTGTACTTGATCGGATCGACCATGTGCTCGGTGTGCCGAGCTCCAACTATCTGTTTGACTTTGTCACTCATAAAGAAAAAGGCAGCGGGTTTGTTTCAAGAGGGGAAAGGAAAGGAGCACTCGGTAAAACCCCGTCCGGAGATCTCCTCCGGCACCATACCCCGCCGCCTATGCATGCAGTAACTCAACTCCCCTCATCCTTACTCTGATCGGAAAGCCCGTGTCCTTCACGATAGCTCTGCAATCAAATGATCTGCACTCATCTGGCCTGTCATCATATACGGTGCATCCTTCCTCTCCAAGGTAATAGCAGTCACCGTTGGGCTTGTTGGCCAGGTGCACGTCCCCGTCTTTCCAGTAGGTCTTGAGCTCGCCGGTGTAGTTCTCGAGGACCAACTTCCTGTTTGGGCCCCTGCAACACTCTGTGCAGCCGTTACAGGGAACCGACATCGGCCATTGCCTTTATCACAGGGAAGACTTGCTGAGGCACGACCGCGTTCCCAAGCGCTCGCAATCGGTCCATCCTTCCGGGAACCCCATCATCCATTCCCAGACTGGTATCAACTTCCTGCCAGACATCCATATCTGGAAACTTGCGTAGGCCGGCCATTTGCTCATCGAAGGCGCGAGAACGTTTGCCTTCGCCGTAGGAGTGGGCAGCCAAGAACCAGCGCGTCCTAAGATGCGGCGCACCCACCGCCGCTGCGGGGATGCGGAGTAGTGCACTTCGATACCCCAGCTGTGCGAGCTCTTCTGCCGCACGGGCAACAGGCTTGCGCTGTACATTCTCCCCAAGGAAATAGGTTGGTCGAACACTTTCCAGAATGGAAAAAGTCTTTGGCCAGAGGTCGGCAGCAACATTTCGACCTCGAGCAGCGGTACTGAAGGGCTGACAGGGCCACCCAGCCGAGACGAGGTCAATGCTCGCTCCCTGGATCTCTGGAAACAGACCCACGTCCTTGATCCTCGCCGCGCCTGGCCATCGGCTCGAGAGTATGCAGTTGCACAGTTCGTCCTTCTCCACCTGTAGGATTGTCTTGAACCCGGCCCACTCGGCAGCCAAGTCAATGCCGCCAATGCCGGTAAATAAAGAGACGTGGGTTTGTTTCATCAGGATGAGTTGCTTCCCGTCACAGGATCTCCCTGCACACCATTCCCCACGCCGACCAAGGTCATTCTTCTATGGGCACCACCTGGGTGCCAGTGCCCTCCACGTAGGAAGCATGCCCAGGACACAGATATTGCCTGCCGTGGGTCTTGCCTCCAAGGCTATTGCCGGGGCTGAACACGGCCATGCTCGAGTTCTTGCCACACTTGCGGACAGAGTAGCTCTCCTGGTCAAAGACTCCAAAGACGCACAGGTACTCTTTGTGCCCTGACTTGAGGTGGTCGTTCTCAGTTGCGCTTCTCACGCGACCTCCTTCCGATAGGTCATGAGCCAAACAGCCTCCTTGCTGCTACCTCGTCCTCGCCCTCGATCTTGCGAGCTGCATCAACCGCCTGTAGGACTCGTCGGTAAGACTTTGCCTCGGCATGTACTTCCTCGTACTTGCCTCGCCAGTGGTCAGCCGCGAACTCCAGTCTCTGAAGCTTCGACCTCGTGTCTGCTCGAAGATATTTGACTCCATTCTGCTTCCACCATCTCTGAGTACGGACCACGCCGAGTTGGTTCCAGACCCAGGTCCAGACCACGAACCCACCTCCGATCCAGAAAAACGAGAATGGAGATATCGCCGTAGCCACCTGCCAGAACGGAGTCGGGTAGACAACTTGGTTGTGCGCCCCCGTGATGAAGAAGAATACGGCGGTCGGTAGTGCGCCAAGAACAAGGCAACCGACTCTGGCAAGTGTTCTGATAGCTCGGTTCTCATCTGGCCCTAAGCGCTTCGTGGTATTCGCCAAGGACGACCCCCCTAACAGACCCGGCCATCAATGGCTCGGATCGCTCGCGGAACTTCAACCATAGGACTTCGTCCTCCAAGGCGGCAACTTTCTCCATGGCACTTGCCTGCTCCCTCGGTCCAATGCCCTGGCGCATCATGTGCGACATGGCTGCCAGCGTATCCTTAACTCCGCGAGCATAGGCAAGTTGCTCCGCGGTGGACCAGTGGTATCTGAACTCCACCCGCTCGGTAACAGCCCACAGTCCCGCCACAACGCAGAGCACCAGGGCGGCCACTATGGCCAACACGCTAACCCTCATCTTGGCGCGTAATGGCGAAGTAGGTCGAATCAAAATACTTGCCATCCCAGTACTTCCTCTTGGGCAGCTCGGCTGTCTCCGCATTCCAGAACTCGTAGACCTTGCGCCAGAAGTGGCGGCCGGGGTTGCAGTGGTACACCTCGCCGTAGATGACGTGGAGGTTCATGTTGTGGAAGCCCTCGTGGAGCAGGAGGCGTACAGACTCCATGCCTACCCCCCTCCGGCGCTGGTCGGGGTCAACTATCAAGGATATCTCCGCCGACCTGTTCTCTGGGCTAATAAAGGTCAGGCCGCCAAAGGCAACAAAGCCACCCTCCCCGACAAAACCCCAGTAACGATGGACGTTAGTGTCCAGGTTAAAGAACCAGTTTGACTGGCTCACGGGATCGGACATGGTGGGCGTCCTCAAGCTGCCCCTATCCTCGTTGCGCCATCGCGACACCTCGGCATGGTCGACATCGTCGATATCAACAGACATCCAGAGCTCAGGCACGCTTCACCGCCTCTACTACCCGGTCGATCTCCTGGTCTCTCATGCCCACCCACATGGGCAAGGTGAAGCACTCCTGCCAGTACTTGAAGGACTCCGTGTTGCCCCTGGCGACGGGGCTCTCATTAGTGCCCTGAATGCTAAGCGGCTTGTAGTGCTTAATGAACTGGATATTGGACTTGCGGAACTCGTGCTCGATCTTGCTGGCTCGAGGGGAACGAACAAGGAAGAGGTGCGGGTTGACGGACTGGTCGCCCCAATATTGAAAGGTGACCACGCCCTCCAGTTTCTTTCGGTATTCTCCGACGACAAGCAACATCTTATATGCCTGGTCATCGTCCAGCCGCTTCATCCGTGACAGCCCCAGCGAACAGGAGAGCTCGTTAGGGTGAAAGTTAAACTCCTCATTGCCCATGTCACGGCCCATGTTCCTGATGTCCTTCATGATCAGGTGGCGGTGCTCATCATCAGTAGCGGCGAACCCGCCCTCGCCTATGCCCAAGTTCTTGATAGCGTGCAGAGATCCCACAACCACCTGGGCATCTTTGCCAACCTCTGGGTTGCCCAAGGAGTGAGAAGCATCTTCGATGCTCTTGTAGCCGCCAGGAACAAACCCGCCCATGTCGTTGATGACCGCCGGTGGCCCTTGCTCATATGAGCAGAAGTGATCTGGTTCTGTCGGCTCCGCCTCCACCGATTTGCCCGCTTTTCGTAGGGCGTTGCGGACCGAGATGAACGTCACATCCGAAGTGTTGAACGCCTCGTCTGGGTAGGTCTTGGCCGCCGCGTAGATCGCCGCCGTACCGTTGCAAAAGGCCAAACAGAAACGCTTGCCCACCAGCGCAGCAAGCTCTTCCTCGAACTGCTCAGTGAGTGGGCCACGTGTAAGGTGAGAGGACCGTAGGGCTTTCTCTACGGATCTCACGTCCTCGTCCGTTACTGGACTGTGTTTCGTATAGGGAATGTAGTCGCTCATTGATCTCCTCTTTCGATAGCCGCCAGCTCCCATTACTGGTTAGCTCAATTCCTTCATGCCCTCCAATCAGCGTCTCGTGTAACTTCTCCCCCTGCCTTATTCCCACCTCCTCAATCTTTCGCTGTCCAGCCATCACCTCTGCCAAATCATTCACCCAGAACCCTGGGTGGCTGCCCACTATCAATCTGCCAGGGTTATCAAGAGCGTCCTCGATCAGCCATACGGCCTCTATTGGCTCCACCCAAAAGCGCGTCATGAGCCTGCTGGTAATCTGGAGGGGCTTGTCCTCCGGCCAGTCACGCCACAGCGGCACTACCGACCCGGTAGAGCCCATGACGTTGCCGTAACGCACTGCAGAGAAGAGGCCAGGAGAGTAGGCGTTGTAGGCCAAGGTCATATGCTCGGCCAGCGCCTTGGTCTTGCCGTACAGGTTAACCGGCTCCACCGCCTTGTCGGAGCTGATGAAGACGGTCTGGGCGTTGTGGCGCCTAGCGGAGTTCAAAACATTCAGGGTGCCCACCACGTTGATGCTGTCAGCATCTGCCGGGTTGTACTCGCACATCGGCACGCTCTTCATGGCGGCAGCGTGGACACAGATGTCGGCATGCTCCATCGCCATGTCCAACCTCTGCTTGTCCCTGACATCCCCGACAAACGGCCTGACATGCGGATGCGTCCGCTGCATGGCCTCGTGCTTGTGCGGGTCACGGGCATAGCACAGAACCTTCTCGGCCTTATCTTTGAGGTAGCCGGAAAGGAACTGGCCCAAAAATCCGGTCCCACCAGTCAGCAGTACTGTTTTGCCTGACCAAATACTATTCATTCGCAACCACATACTATTCATTCACTCCCGTCCCAGACCATGAACCTGATGCGGTCCAAGTCCTTCCTATTAGCCTTGGGGGCGGTATTGACGGTGATGGTCCTTACCTGCTTGTCGTTCCCGATGACCCCGCACGATTCCAGGGCGTCCAAAACGGGCTTCTGAAGAGCGTCAATGTCGTGGTTGGTAACTTGATGCAGGTCAGCCGTCAAAATGCCCTGGAGAGGGGCCGGGGGAGTTTCCGCGGCATTTATGGCCCAGCCCAGGGACTCCTTAAACGCCCTGTACTCAGGGGTGAGCATGAACTTCCCATGCTTGGACCTCATCAGCCGTTTGTTCACTCCCGCGGCCTTGCCCTCCCACCCGAAGGAGAAGGTCATGGGTTAAGCGCCTTGCAGATCATCGGGTGTCTCGCCAGGAATGCTTCGCGGCGGTCGCATTCAAGAAGGCTCCACCGGGGCCAGGGCGCCCAGCTCGGCCTCTCCATGTGAGCTCGGTGACTCACCGCCGTAAGGTTCCACAAACTGTCTATCAGCATAGGATACCTCTTCCGGTTGGGCTTGGTGTTGTGAAGGTGGGTGTGATGTAGCTCCTCCACCATTGCCGCCCTGCCGGCCATCTTCGCTATAGGACACCTGTTGTTCTGTCGCCTGGCCAGGATCAGCATCCTAGCTCGGTGTTGTTCGCTCGTCACTCCATTCCTGTCCGTGTCTATGCATTACGTGCCGTTCCTGCCGCGCCTCGCCACGCCTATGCTTGCCTACGCGTTCCCATCCACTTCCGATCCATTCCTCTCCTGCCGCGCCTCCGCGATCCAAGCCCAGCCTGTCCTGCCGATCCGCTCCAGAGCGCGCATCTGCATGCCCGTGCGGGCCTCTGCAACCCCTACACTCCTGCCTAGCCACTCCCCGCCTCACCGTGCCGTCCTTTCCTGCCGCTCCATTCTTATCCTCGCCACTGGACGCCACGTCGTGCCCGGCGGCTCAGGCTATATGCCTGTCTATCGCATCCCAGATGTCGGACAGCTCTACCAGCTCCCGGTACCTCTTCTGAAGCCCAGCAAGATCCCGAAGCGCAGCCTCCAAGAACTCGTCTCGTTTCTGCTCGTCATCCATGACATCAACAACGGCCCGGTAGCTGTCACCAGCTTCCCGATCAGAGGGCAGGCTGACATACCTGCTAACTTTGACCGTCTCGCCGTCAACCTTGGGAAGCAACTGAACCCTCACTCGAATAATCCTTCGGATCTGCTCAAGCCGGTACTGCTCACCGGCTATCTCGTCGTTCCACTCCAGGCGAGAGTGAAGGGCTGAGTCCTTATGCTCCTTGGCCCACTGCAGGGCCTCTTTCGGCCGAAGCACTCCACCGTTCTCTTGGCGGACCTGCTCCAGCTCCAGGTCAATCACCGTCTTCCTCATCCAGGTCTATGCGAAATGACCCCCAGCCCATGCCGAAGGACTTCTTGCTGTTGTGCCTACCCTCGCCAATGCCGCACTGCTCTCCCGATATCCACAAAAGGTTGGTGACGTCCTCGAGACCGAACATGTCGGCGTCATACTTGACCGTTATGTCCATGTCCCACTCGTCAAACATGGGCCTGGCTCTCAGGTCGATGACGCCGGTCTCATTGCGCACCGGCATTACCGTCATGCGCGGCTCTCCGTTTACCCTCACCAAAGGTGTGCCGCTATCCGCTTCATACCCATCAGCCTCTACAAACACCGCCAGCTTCCCGCGAGTCATGACAAAGCCAACGATACGACAGGCGTCTATCATCGCGTTCCTGAAAGCCGCAGCTGGGTGCCCGTACCATCCATCGCTCGACACGTGAAACGCGCCCTTGTAATCGGCCTCGAAATCCCTGGCTTCTCGGGTCTTCTTGCTGGCCGCCCTACCGCCAGCCTCTTGCCTGGCCTTTATTTGCTCCTCGGCTTTCTTTGAGAACTTCAGCTGCACCAAAGGAGAGGTGCCGACAATGTGGAACTTGGCGTACCCGAAGTTAGGCCGAGTTATAACTACCGACTTCTGATCTACTTTCTTCTCTGTCTTCTGTCCGTTCAGTACTTCCGCGCTCATCTTCGATTCTTCCCTCGTCCTCCATAAGGACTATGTCGTTGTGAAATGCAATCTCATGCAAAATGTCTATCAGCAGTCCGAACTTTCCCCTGTCCACCTCCTTGTGCGGATCTGCCGGAACTTCCACCACCACACCGTCGCTCGTTGCGGCCTTGCGGGTAGGCCAGCCTCGAGCCATGGCCTCACATAACACCAACCACTCCAGCTCCTTCATCTCGTAGCCGAGCTCCGGCGCTATTTGCCGGACATGACCCTTGAAGTGGTTGAGCTGGGAGTGCTTGCCGGTGGTCCTTGTTTCCTTAGCCTTCTCCAGCAAAGCGCGCTCGAAGTGCTCCCACATCATCTTGGGCAGCCCCGCCTCGAAATAGGCCCGCTGGGCATCAGCTACGCTGAAAACTCTCACGGTTATCCCCCTCGGCGTACTTCATCATCTGGTCGATCCAGCACAGCCGCTTGTAGTCGCAGTAGTTGCACTGCCAGTCGGTCTTGTACTCCACCTTTCCCCTGACAAACTTGTCCTTGACCTCCCCGTTGACTATTGCCGCCTGGAAGTCTCGGGGCGGCATGATGCCCTGGTCTATTTGGATCTCCAGCCCCCTGAGCCGCTCAAGCATAGGATTGAACTGGTTGTGGGCGGTCTTCTCGTTATAGCCAGTATCCGACTGGGCATACTTGGCTACACCGTCCTCAAGCCACACCTTGAACACCGTCCGGTAGGCGTTGTCCCTGCCGAAGTAGAACAGGTTGATCTCCTCGATGTCGGTGAGGGACAGGTAGCAGATGCACTGAGCCAGGTGGTCGTCCTTGGGCTCGCCCAGCTGCTGGATGTTCTTGATGCCACGACCGAAGGAGGTCTTGTTCTCGATGGCCTTCTTGACGCCGTTCTCGGTGTAGACAATGTCTACATAGCCTGAGATCAGCCAGGAGCCGAAAGTCCTGCTCTCCCAGTCCTCATCATAGTCCTCGTCCTTAGCTCGAGCTGCCTTGCCCAGGTTGGACTCATCAAGCTCGGCGGGGAACTTGTCGTAGAGCTGAGCCTTGTCGGACGAGGCGACCAGCTTCACTTCGGCCTGGGCGTCAGGGTCTATTTCGGCCTTGACGAACTCATATATTTTCTCGTGGAGGATGTTGCCCATCTCCATCTTCCACAGCGCCCCCGCCTCTATTTCCTCCGAAGGCTCCTCGTTGGTCTTCTTGTAAAAAAGTTGGCGCCCACATTTTAGCAAGTCGGTCGCATACCAACGTTTCTTTGTCTTCCTCTTCGGCTGGCCAGCCAGGTAGGCGTCCAGCCTTTCGATTAGATCCATTCAGCATCCCTCCGATTAGTGGCGATGTGGCTTATTGCCCCCTGCGTAGATCTCCTTCTCGGCGCCGAGCTCCAGCGCTAAGAGCAACTGGTCAATGTGCTCGCGAATGTCCTCGAGCCGCATACGGGTTTGGTTAACCGAATCGGTCTCCTCGTAGACGTGGTCGAGGGCGTCGAGGATGTTCTGTATCGTTGGCCTCATTTTTGATCCTCCCAAATTGCCCCCAGATATCCCCCTGGGGGCACGGGGCTATGGCCTCTGGTTTTGCGCCGGTGTCATACGTCATGGCGGACCAGAGAAACCGCACTAAATTTCCGGTAGGTCC
>TARA_R100000808_G_scaffold1373_1_pt1 | contig 10645 bp, 11 predicted proteins | sample TARA_R100000808 | Tara Oceans TARA_R100000808 (sample SAMEA2622852) | marine metagenome | biome: marine biome (ENVO:00000447); feature: marine epipelagic mixed layer (ENVO:xxxxxxxxx); material: "saline water (ENVO:00002010), including plankton (ENVO:xxxxxxxx)" | depth 140 m | reverse complement strand
GTCACCGGAAAAGATGCTGGAACTTCTTGACGCGCAGAAAGATGATATCCTTGGAAGTGTATCGAACTTGAATAACGATTCTTCGGATTATTCCGTGCGAGATGAACTAGAAGCTATAAAGCAGGAAAAACGTGCTGAACAGTTCTGGTCATCGTATGGCGAAAAAAACCCGGAGGTCGAAAACCCAAGGGATGTACATAACAAGCTCGTCCAAAGTTGCCTTGATCGTGGCATGTCAGAGGAATACGCGCAGGCTTATGCCCACGGTATGCTTGACAACACGGTCACTCATCGCCGCAAAACGGGTTCTCCTCCTAAAGACGGTGAAACAAAAGACCCGCCCAAGTCCAAGTCCCAGGATTCCACCAGTGGTGCTTCGGAAATGACTCCAGGCGCTTCGGGGAACACTACCCTTGCTGGAACCACTGATATCGAAGACGGTGTATTTAACGACGGACTTCGCATATTTAAACCGGGGCCACAACAGTAGATGATCCGCGAGGCGTTTCCGATAAGGAGCGCCTCTTATGGCAATTAACTTTGACCAAGCAAACTCTTGGACTAGACAGCTTATTGAAGCCGAACTGAAAAGTTCGTTCGGCAAAACTAAACCTCTTTTGACATTCCTTGCCGGTCAAACCGTGGCCGACTTTGGTTCACGTCTTGGCGATCCCAGTATGGGAACCGTCCTTGGTGGCAAGGCTGTTGGTAAAGCCACACTGCGTTCGCAGCTTGGTTCATATCAGCATCAAGTTCGTTACCAATCTTCAGAACCAGATGCGGCAAGTGCCGTTCAGTTGGACGATGCTACTCCGGTTGCGTCAGTCTTTGCTGATGATCTGGTCAAGCAATTCGCAACTCGATGGACAGAGTTCGATTCGCCGTTGCGTGTTCGTGAAGATCGTGTAGAGCAGGCGCAAGGTGAACTCCAGGTTCGCGCACTCTTAGAAGAGGCGTTGGACATGGGATTCAACAAGCACCTCAAGAAGCACCAGTCCAGTCTATGGACAGGAACGCTTACCGAAGCACAGCAAAGTGCTGAAACGTGGCAGGACTATATCGGCATTGACCATATGACCGATGGCTCCGGCTCCGATTTCTACGGTGGTATTGACCGTTCGGTAGAGACTGTTCTTCAAGGTAACGAGGTAACTGGTACTACGCTGACATCTGCTGGCGTGTTAACCAGTGATGTCATCAACCTTCGCATGATTCGTGAAGTAATTACCAATCCAACCTATGGCGGTATCGGCAATAAGATGGCCGGTGCGGGCAAGTTGGTTATCACGACTCCTGCATTGTGGAATACCCTTGCAAATGAAGCCGAAGGCAAGCATCGTATCAATCATAGCACGGAAGGTATTCCGGGCATGTTGACCGATACAAGCACCGCCTTCCCAATCATTCACAAGGATACATCCTCTATCGTTTACGACGAGGATTGCCCAGCGGAATGTTGCTACGTTCTTACCCCCGAGGTCATGGTGTTCGAGATCATGCCGGGCAAGAACTTCTCAATTGACCAATGGCAAGCCAAGTGGCGTAACGATGAGGGTGGAGCCAAGTATTGGTACACGCTTATTCGTGCCAAGACTCGCTTCACATGCTATCGACCTGACTTGCAGGTCAAGATCACAACCTTGGACGCAAGTTAACACTCCTCCATCTGTGGTGTAGGGCCGTCCTTCGGGGCGGCTCACACCCTTTTTTTATAAGGACGAAAAAATTATGTCTTTCGACGGAACAGCACAATTACCTGTCGGGTCTAGTAAAGCTAGACATAGCCTTTACGAATCGTTTGATCGCACGGTTGCACTTAATGCTGACATTTTGAACTCTGCCGAATCAACACGCATGATTGCAAATGCGAACTTTGAGCTTCTCGGAACCAACGCAAGTACTGGCGACGTTACGCTTGATGTTGACGGCGGTATCAAGTGCGAAACAGATGGTGCTTCAGGTGATGAAAATATCATTCTTCCCCACCTTGACTCCGGTCAAACAACGTGGACATCCACGACTTGGGATACCGAGGATGAACTCGGTTGGGGATGCGTGATCAAGACTGGATCAAGCATTGCAGACACAACAATTTGGGCTGGCTTGAAGCTGACCAATACTGATGTGATTGCGACTGACGCTGATCAGGCTTTCTTTCGCTACAACCCAAGTGAAAACAGTGGTAAGTGGCAGCTAACAACGTCCAACGCAGGAACCGACACAACTCGGGCAGTTGGCCCGGCGGTAGCTGCAAGCACGACGTATTACCTGTCAATCAAAATCAACTCGGCGTTCGACGTGTCCTATACGGTCAATGAAACTACTGGTATCGCCAGCACTGCCGTGAGAACCGGCATCGACCTTATCCCCTACATTGGGATTTCGGCTGAAGCTGCTGCTGCCAAGCATTTTTATGTCCGAAAAACATGGATTAGCAAGGCTTATTAAACATGCACCGGTTTCGGTGTCCCAGTCGGAGTGGCCCCAACGGCGTCACTTCGGCTTTTAACAAAGGAGTTTTCTTATGAGTACCTTCGGGAAATACGGACTAGCATACAGGGACGCCGCCCCTCTTGGCAGATATCGGTTACATGACCAGTTAACCCAGATACCGCAGTTGAATGCGAACGTAGACAATCCCTACGCGCATCGTTATTTGGAACTACAGGGAACCAATGCGGCAAACTCGGACATCACCCTTAACACGGGTGGTGGAATCAGGGTTAGAACTGCTGGCGCGTCTGCCGATCAAGCAGTTATTACCGTCCACAAGGACACGGGCCAATCAGCGTGGGACGGTACTCGATGGCAAGTCACCAAGGAAATTTCGTTTGGATGCGTGTTCAAGACCGATAGTGATGTTGACAACCTGATTATAAACGCAGGTTTCAAGGCCAGAGAAGCCGCGATATCCGGTGCTGGTGAACTTGCAACGGGTCACAGTAACCACAAGGCGATCTTGTTTTACGATTCTGAATCTGACGGTGGACGATTCCAGTTTGTATCCAGTATTGGCGGTGCTGATACTGTTGCCGATGTTCCCTTGATGAAGGTTGCGGCGTCAACAACGTACACGTTTGGCATCGTTATCACTCCTGATTACGAACCTGTGTATACGATCATGGATGAGAACCAGTCGATCACCTACAAAGGCCCGGCGATTGACTCAGGAAATACTCAGCCGTATTTCGGGATGGAAGCTCAAGAGGCTTCGGTGAAGACGACGTACCTCAGAGAGATGTGGATTTCCCGAAAATACTAGGGGGTTGTTATGAATGTCGGAGAGTTGGTTACTAATGTTCGTCTTGCGGCAAACATGGACGAGAACCAGGCTTCCAAGGCTGACATCATGACCGCCGCGAATTATGCGGGTAACGTGTTTGTCAATGAAACTCGGTGCGTCATAACGTCATTTACCAAGACTCTTACTCAATATCTTTCGGAAGTTGACCTGAGCAATATCTACGGACTCCGCAAGGAGTTCCTGATCAGCATAGAGCTTGGCCTTAAGGATCGAAGTTCGTGGTCTGACGCAACCGATTACATTCTGAGGGATCTTGTCCAAGGCCGTGGCACTGGTGGAACCCCTGCCACAGCAGATACATTCTTTTACAAATGTGTTAAGGCCCATAGAAGTTCTGATAACACAAACGAGCCGGGAAGCACTGCTGGCAATGAGTTCTGGACTAGGGTTCATACGAAGATTGGCGATCCGATGGAAGGCCCGATCTCGTTTGAGGAAATGCGACGAAAGTTCAACGGCTCAGGCGTAACGGACGAACCGTCGTTCTATGGCTTTGATGATGCCGATACGCTGCATGTGTATCCAGCACCTGATGTCGCCTATGAACTTAAGGGCCGGTTCTACGACGACTTCTCGACGGTTGACTCCACCTCGTCAGATGGTTTTGAACTAAATATCCCTGATCGTTATATCCAGCCGGTGGTATGGGAGGGAATACCAGCGTTGCTGGCGGCAGGGTCGCCCGATGCGTTGGCGAGTGATCCGCTGTGGCTTCGCTTTACAAGGGAGTCTATCCCACGGGTCAGGAACAGGGTGCATAGCGGGCGAAAGTTCAGACGAAAGATAGATCAAACTCCCTACTTTTCTGGTGGACGATTCGGCAGTTACAGCAGGCGCGAGTTTTTTAACGAGGGCAAATAAGTATGTCTATCTCACTTGTTAAAGGATACAAAGCCAGGATAACGTCCCCCATTACTGGGGTACGATGGCAGCAAGCAAGAATAAATACGAATAGTCCAATATTCGATGTGTCTGGAACAAAAGATTCGTCCCGATCTGGAACTCCTATGCTGATTTCGGGGCTTCCTACTATAGACGTTACCCTTGCTGGTGTCGCCAAGCATTCAACTACTGCAACGGAAACGTATGGTAGGGGATACAATACTGATATTAAGCAATACGATGGATCAACGGCATTAGCAAGCCCACATATCAAGCCTTACGAATGGACGTTGCGTCGTGTATGGAATCTTGAAGATGTAACTGGCGCTGGCGATCCAACCGCTGATGCCGCAGCAGGTGCGCGTTCACGAAGTTTCATGTGGTCAACGCCAATAACATATTTGACTATGAGTGCATGGTTGAAAACTGCTTCGTCATCTCCAAAGCATTGGCTTGCAAGTCCAATGGGGTTTAATGCAAGTTTGGATAATGTTGGAACGCTTAAGGTAAACACGACTGGGTTGGGTGGCGCAATTATTCGTTCCACTCCCACATCATTTGATACGCGAAACGGTTTTGTAAATATGCAAATTGATGCCGTACTGTCAGGGTTAATCGAATATACTGGAGGGAACTCCGATTACGGTGATATCTTTGAGGATACAGAAAATGCAGTTAAAGTGCCTCCGCGAGGTGCTACAACCATTGACTTTGCCACGGACGATAGCGGTGAAACTTTGGGTGGTACAGCAATCGTGTATGACGTGACATTACGGGGATCTCGTAAACAGGACGCACTGATCAGGGTCGAAGCAAGGCATCGTTATGACAGTCTTGCATCTTAGGGGTTTGTAATGGCTAACGCTGATCCTGAATTTGATAAAAACAGGGAAGACTTGCAAGAATTGCAAGATTCTAGTGACGAAGTAGATGTTTTTGTGGAAAACAATTCCATTGTTCAACCTGGAACCAACGTCGATATATCTAACGACAGCAGTGATACTGGGACGGCTAGTCAAGGTGTAGTGGTAAGCAAGCTCGACGATTTGCTTCGTAATTCGACTGATCATCACCGCGAATTTATCGAGAGATTTGACAATATAGATATGAGAATGCAATTGTTGGAGGATCGGATTCAACGGCAGGATGAAACATTGAATAAATTATTTGGGGTTATTGAGCTATTAGGTGAAGAAGATACGGGGACTTATTTCGTATGAACGATCCAGGTAATCCAAAAAATAGAGATGACACTCCGAATCTTGGCAGGCGAATACTTGTCAAGCATGACTTTTATAGTAAAGACCGAAGCCGAGCTACCAGGGTCAGGCATCGTGTGTCAGTAAAAACCTTCAGTGACGTTCTCAAATTAGCTTCTCAAACAGATGATCGTGAAGTTGCTATCGGTGGACAGCATGGAACTCTTGGCCTTAAATCACGAACGGTTGAATGGCTCGATGGGCAACGGGCCATTGTTATAGACGAATACGGGAATACGGATATTAGCGGAAAGGCCAGAAATAGATCCACCCAAAAGGCAAAGGATTTAAATAACAGCGTATTCACTATTACCCCCAGAAGAATGGACGTTCCATGGTATACGATTACTGATACCGCAGATGTAGTTAAGATATCCAAGCCAGTGCTTCCTGCCGACGCAAGGATTCAGGAGCGACCGCAGAATAATTCTGGTTATCGGAGGCAGTTGCATTATTTTTTGATACGAATCCCTTTTTCGTTGTCAAAAACGCCTCTTACCCCAGAGGTGATGAATATGGTTGGGCATACCAATACGAATAAATACAATATCGCCGGTGTCAAATGGCAGCCGTATCACGTTATTTTCAATTTAGGCGAGGTAAAGGTTATTACTGATCCCGCAGGTGTAAGGAAATTTACAGGCGAATACATTTTCCAATGTATGTCAGATACGACATTTACAGGTCAAGAATTAGATAAGGAAGCGAAAAGGGAAGTGCTATTGAGAAGCCCAGAGGGGTTTCGGAGATTGGTATGCACAGTGATTGAGAAAGACGGTCTTAATAAAGTGAGGTACTACAAAGTGCCAATAGTAGAGTCGCTTAAATATGCAGATTTGAGAACGTAATGAGTTTTATTGATCGTACTATACTAGACCGTATTGGCAACGAGGAAGTGGAACTTCGTGAAGCTATCGGTGCGATTAGGGATGCAATATTTGATTTGGATGACGCCATTGCTGAAGTTCGTGACCAGGGTCATAGTGGTGAACAGCAACTTAGTCAATTCCCGGCGTTGATTACCGGCAGCACTTTAATTACTGGTGCTGATGCGCGATGGGTGTATGATTTTCAACAGGTATCTTTAACCAAAACCGGGAAGGTAGAGGTTCTAACTGAAACGACTCGTAAAGGAGGAATTCTTGGCGATGTCGTGCAGGGGAAGGCGTACAATATTTCGGAATCTACGAACACTCCAAAGCCGACAACAGTAACGGAGTCTTGGTATGTAAGTGGCGTAGATGTTCACGGCGCGTCTTATCGTGGAACGAGCTTTCAGCCAAGGCCGATTGGTTTTAGTGTCTTTGGTGACGTTGTATTGATGATGGCTTGGAGTGTCGGAGAACACATTTTGTATTTGTTTGATCGTCCTAATCCTCACGATGGTAATTGTTCGGGCGCATAATGAGCGGAAACATTGTACGGATGGCATGTTGTTGCAAGATACCAACGGAAATACCGTCTGGCGGTGACTGCGATCCTTGTAGTTGCCAACCGGATGTATTGCAGGTCAAGTTAAGTGGTATATCTTATTGCAAGGGGGCGAGTGATAATTTCTGGAGAGTCGGTAGTACCGGCGCAGGCGCTTCGGACAGTGGTTATGTTTTTGAATTGGATTCGAGCCAAATAAACTCTACCTTCAAACTTGATAGATATGCCACAATATCAAGACCCAGCCATTCAAGCCATGGCGTGGCGTTATACAAAGGCGTTTTTGAGGGCAAGTACGGGACAATAATGAATGATGCCGGAAGTCTAGGAATGAGTGATGTTGACACATGGAATAGAGTAAAAAACGAACTGAAGTTTGGAGTAGAAGCGTATGCAAAAAAACATGATATACCGTATGGTATTGTCGAAAGTACCATGCCGCCCAATCTTATTAAACTCCGGACAGGGCAGGGACTCGAAGAAGAAATTTGGATGTATCTCGATCCCGTGACACGTCTACCTTGGGTGAAAGAAAGCACTAATCATGGGCCGCCATGCGGGCATTTGTTTACTGGTGACGGGATTGTAGTAGCCAATATTGGGGTATTGGAGATTGATGTAGGTCTTAACCCTGACTGTAAAACTATATACGGAATTTCGGCTGTGGTTCATTTCGGTGAATCCTTTTTCCCGGGGCATATTGCGGGACACCCTGACGACGATTGGGAAAGAAATGGTAGTGAAATTCCGTTTTTTGCTGAAGCAACGGAAGAGGACAGTGGTGCTGGAGCGCCATATGACTATTCTTATTATTCTGAAATTGTTGATGTCGCAACGGGAGAGAAAAGTGAAAATCAAGAACCTTTAACTAACTACGATACTGGGAAACGAGAACATAGGTTTGCTTATATATTCAACAATAACGTGATACATTATTCGAGATGCGGATTTGCATCACGGTCAGGCCCGAAAATCGATGGTGAGTTCGAGAGAAGGAAAGGATCTATTGAATCGATGCAAGGTGACACATGGCCTATACCTCGTTATGGGGCTGCAAGAATATTTAGCTACAGCAGTATTTCAAGCGGCGCTCCAGCCGTATTAATTGCTCAGGACGCAACCAATACTTTAAGTTTAGATGACTGCAAGGATGGCACACGAAGCCAAAAATTTGGAACGGTAGAAAAGATACCGACGGGGACTTCTTTTGCTTATCCAGATCCTCCGTTTGGTGATGGGACAGCGAAAGTTCTTCAATTCAAAGATGAAACCCATGCCTGCAAGCCTGCAAAGGTAAAGGTGACGTTCAGTTCACGCACTGCATGTAGTTCATGTTTCATTATTGACACAGGCAAATGGGCCACTGTAAATACGGATTACCTTCCCGGTACTTATACGCTTTCCAATAGGGTTGGTTTATCAACTGATAGTTGCACCAAACATGTATATAGAACGGCATCTGCTGTGAATTTGTCTAAGCTGAATACGTTTTCCGATACATGCTCCACTCCTACATCCCCGGCAACAGCTACGGAAACTGGAAATATACAGGTATCTTTAACTTGGGACGAGGAGGATAATGAGTGGAAAGTTAACAATGTAAAAGTGTACCAGAAATCCTGCCATTTTAATACTGGTACGGGAGATTTCGATTTAAATACTCCTATACCCAACGGGTACGACTTGTCTGGCGAGGTGTGCGTTATTGGTTGTAGTGCTGGCTACTACGCTGGAACTGTGACGGTGAATTTGGAGCCAGCGTAATGGATTTTCTTGTTCGTGGTGACAACCAGGAGCTTCGTCGCGTAGAGGTAAAGGACGAATGGGGTGACGGGTACGCAGTGTTCGACTGCGAAAAGGAACAGGTTATAGAGAGTTTTATTAAATGCAAGACCTTCGAGCCGAAAATTCCAGAGCCAAAGGATGAAGTTGTAGATGAGGTTGTAGATGAAGTTGTGCCGAAGGCTCCAAAGCGAACGGTGAAAACGATTGTCGAGGGTGCTGCGAAACTGATAAAGGCAGAGGCGAACATCGGAATGGCTTCCCATGAAATTGTAACCGATAGGTATTCAATATGTAATTCATGCGATACCAACAATAATGGTCGTTGTGAAGGTTCAGGTGGCTGCGGATGCTGGATAGCACCAAAGATCCGACTATTAAAAGAAACATGTCCGAAAGGTAAATGGTAATGGCTATTAGAACTTGGCAAGGCGATGTTACTTCGGTGGCTCATGTATGGGCAGGTGAAATTAACACTTATGCGGAGAACAACACTTTCACTATTACTCTTACTGATGAAAACAACAAGACCCATGCGTTCACCCACACCGTTGCGGCTGGTGTTGCCAGCACTGCCGTAGTGGCTACGAACTTTGTGTCTGAATGGAATGCTTCAACTACCACTGAAATCAGGGCATTAACTGCTTCGGTAGATGGCACTACTACGGACAAGGTGGTCTTAACCGGGGAAGCTGGTATTCCTTATACCATAGCGGATAGCGTAGGCGGCAGTGCTGCATGGGCTAATGAAGGGGATGTAACCACCGGCACTGGGCCGAATGATTGGACGAATCCTGCGAATTGGCTAGAGGGAGCTATACCTGTTGATAATGATGAAGTTCATATTCCTTCTGGATCTTCATCTATCCTTTACAACTTGGATGGCTTGACAAATATTGACTTCAATGAATTTCACGTTCACCCCGGATACACGGGGAATATCGGTGGAACTGCTGGTCAATACCTGCATGTGATGATGGACGCAAATAAAGCACCGATGTTCGCGGGTACAGGTACGGCGTATATCTATTTCAGAGGTGAAGCCGGATCATCAAATACGGTTAACTTGTCTGTATATAACACTGCTACCCCATCAGAAGGAAATCACGGCTTGTATTTAATGGGAGAGCAGTATGAAAATATATACGTCTATAGGGGATATGTTGGCTGCGGTATTGTTCCACAAAACGGCAATTTTGAGGCTGCGACAATACACGTTGGCTATGTCGATGATCCTGTTGGCGATGCTACCGTTACGATTGGCCGTGGAAACTACGCATTAGATGGTTCGTCCGGCGTGATCATAAAGCAGTACGCAGGGACGGTTGTAAATCAATCTAGTGCTGGCGTATGTGTTATCAAGGGTGGTCGTTATATTCAGGACAAGTACGGAACCTGGGAGAATGGTACTGAGATAAGCGGTGACGCGATTGTAGAATTGAATGCACCGCCTAATGTTCCCGGTGCTTCCACAAAGATCGGCACGTTCACGCTGGACGATACAGCCCAGTTATTAAACGAGACAGACCCTTCCACTAAGGCGATGGCTGGCAAGGTTGTTGTCAAGGCTGATGGCGTAACGATTAAAGATCCTAACGGTCTTATTTCTTGGAATACTGATTCTGGTGTTGATAGTGGTATCAGTCTCGACTTTGCTGGTTGCAATATGTCGCAAACGGTATTGGATATAGGTCGAAATAAACAAATTATAATTTCAGATAGTTAGGAAATAATCATGGAGACTTATGGCTTTAAACAGCGTGGGAGCAGTAGACAGGCTACTTATCGTCCTGTTAGAAGTAAAAAACAGCAGGAAGACAGTGCTAAGCTTCGTAAGAAACGACAGATAGAAAATGAAAATAGAAAAGCAGAGCAGCGGTTAATTCAACAAGCCAGGTTTACATTTGATAACCAGCAAGGCGATGTCGAAGTTCCTATGAATGCGAGAGACAGGCGTAGGGCTGTTCAAAAAATAGCCCAAGAAAAT
>TARA_R100000808_G_scaffold20286_1_pt1 | contig 10665 bp, 13 predicted proteins | sample TARA_R100000808 | Tara Oceans TARA_R100000808 (sample SAMEA2622852) | marine metagenome | biome: marine biome (ENVO:00000447); feature: marine epipelagic mixed layer (ENVO:xxxxxxxxx); material: "saline water (ENVO:00002010), including plankton (ENVO:xxxxxxxx)" | depth 140 m | reverse complement strand
CGCAACACTGACTCGATACCACAAGAACCATGCCAGGATACTGAGTACTCCGAACTGCGCAATAACGGATTCAAATCCTGTAAATGTTTCACCAATCATACTATTCAAAACCAATAATGATGTTGCACTTATCACCGTTCGTACCGCTAACGTCGATCGCTTTCACTGTTGAGCTCACTACTGCCTGATTAGAACCCAAACAAGTGAAGCCAATCTTGCTATTTGGTGGAAGCACAAGATCATTCCCAGCACCGAACAGGGTATAGCCATTCGTCACTGTTGGATCGATCGTGATGTTTCCGTTGTTCGTGCTCGGAGCTTCGGCTTCGAAGTGGAAGAGCTTGTTGCCTGTGAGATCTTCTGTCGCAGCTGGTGAGCCACTTGAGTCAGCTCCAATGATCGGAGCTGACTCAAGATCGAAACTGTAGGGAGAAGCTCCCAGCGTGATCGCTACAACGAGAGCTTCAGTTGGCGACGGTGTTGATCCTGTTCGCAGAATCTGATCGAGCCCATATTTCGTGCTGTGAATTGTGCGCTGCTCGTCTTGATCCACTCCAGGGAAATGATCAGTAGGGAGCACAACAGCGAGCTCACTGCGATTGAGAATCGAGATTGTGACTTTTTCTGCGCTCATAAGATCACGGGTTGAAGAGTCCAAGAACAGCGACAGTGAGCTTGAGATCCGTTCAGGATCCCTCCAGTGCCTTTGAGAATGCTCCTGATGCTCGTTGGAGTCACAGCGAGCACATGGAAAGCATGGCCGTACATGGCTTGTGAGAGCCCTGCCCAAGTGACGTTCACTGCTCCCGTACCAATCAGCAATTGATATTGGCGATAGAGTTGCTCAGCATCTTGAATCGAGATCGCATCTCGCAAGCTCACCACTTCGAATGGTTGTGATCGCTTACCAGTGCGCGATAAGAAGACTCCGTTCACACCTGGCTTGCTTCTCACAATCACCTGCTCTGACTCGAGCAGAGGCGGTCTGGAAAGAGATACAAATCGGTGAGCTCCAATTTGATTAAGTGCCATCTATCGTCTCCCTCGATTCATTTCTCGAGAAGAAGACCCTCGATGATTGTCTCGGTTGCGCATCTGGCTGACTTCGTTTACCAGTTCTCTCAACTGAGAAGTATTTGCATTCTGCGCCTCAATCAAGATCGTTCTCAATTCAGACAAAAGTGGTCGAACAAATTCAGCCCGACGAGGATCGATATCTGTACCCTCTGTTCTGACCAGTGCTTCCCTTAACGGATCAATGCGAAGCATGTCTCGACGAATGAGGGTATCAACATTCTCAAAAGTTCGAGAGATGAAATTTGAGATTGGATGTGATCCAGTGCCTCTGATTTCTTGAGCAAGTGAGATCGCTTCCTGGCTGAGAGCTAGTTTCAATCTTTCAGGATCAGATGCTAAGCCTTCCCTGATAGATGCCATCCCTTTTACAGCTCGATCATGAGCAAGCTCTGGCGTACCACGATTGACGATATCTCGCAGTTTCTTTACTGCACCTTGATCGGGTTTGATGAGCCCCTGGTTCGCTGCAAACTCTCGAGCAACCTGTGAATTCGGATCAGTGAGCAGAAGCTTGATCACGCCACCAACTTTTTTCTCGAAAGTGGCTGGACTGATTCCCTCTGTTGTATCGCCCTGAAAGAACTGTCTCTGCAATTGCACATTGCTCTGAATCGCTCTGATTCGATCAGCGAGCGTTTTAAGTCCTGTTCCTCTGCGAGTGATGTCTCCACTGACTCCGATCACATCCTTCTCGGGCAGCATCTTCTCGAGCTGCACAGCAAGAGCAGTGGATCCAGAAGCAATCGACGGGCCTTGAGGATCTTTCGTCCCTCTCGATAAAGCAGATTGCAGAGCCAGGGCTTCGACCACTTGCCCCTGACCTTGCGGCCCGACAGTCGCTGCAATGTTCGCTGTGCCTCGAGCGAATGCACTGAAGAACGGCATGCTTGTCAGTCGCGCTTGGTTCATCGCTGAGACGATCAATGAGATCGATCGTTCTGATCGCCCCTCACCCTTGAGCATCGTTGCCACATCACCAGCTGCACCCGCTGCAACCTCCAAACCATCTTGGTTTGATCTGAAGAATGGAGCTAAGTCTTTGACCAGGTTCTTCGATAGATCTCGATCGCCAGTCGCTGAAACAGTTGAGCCAAGAGCTCGAGACAGCTTGTTCGCATCACCGAATCGAGTCGTGACGTTCATTCGTCGAACATCAGCACTGACTGCGCCGAACTGCCCTCGATCGGTGATCCCGAGATTCATCGCCAGAGCAGAGTGCCCTGATGCAAGTCGCTGAGCAGCTTCGCTCGCTCTCATCGCTTCATCGTGATGAGTCCGCATCGCTGCAGTAGCAGCTGCGATCGCTCCAGCCATCCCGAGATATCTGGTGAGCATCGTCTGAGCTGCACCAGCAGCCTTCGTAGTGAGCCTTGTTCGAGCGTCAAGAGCTCGAGTCTCAGCGCGATTTGCTTTGGTCGATTCTCGAGACGCTTTCTGACTTGTACTCGCAAGCTTGCGATTCTGGTCCTCGAGCTTGACTACTTTGCGCGTGAGCTCTTCGTAGTCTCTCTTGACCTTCTGAAAGTCAGATTCGCCTCTGAATCGAACATTCGCCATGACACTAGCTCAAGATCTGGGAGATCTCTATTGCGCTCCTACTGGGTTGATAGTTGGGGAGTCTTCCTGCACACCAGGTGAGGCACTCGTTGAGCTTTGCGCTTCTTCGGTGCTCACTTCCTTTTTTTTTGACTCGAGTGCTGAATCCATCTCTTGCATCAGATCGTGATCGATCAAACAGAGAAGAATGGTCGGCACCGTGTCTCCATTGAGCAGCGATCGCCCAATCTGATGGAGAACATTGATCTCAGCGCGGTCGAGACGATAGTTGAGACTCAAGCACTGTAAAGCTGCTTTGATCTGCCAAACATGATCTCTCTCGTTTCGTCCTTTGAAGTGATCCATCACTTCAGCACTGAGCTTCCACAGCTGTTCGTATTCAGCAAAGATCTCACTCTTCACCGATCCGTTGTTGTCGCCAAACGTGTAAGCCGTTGGAAGCGAGCTCGCCATGATGTTGCTCGAGCGAGCACATGGAACCTTCCAGAGACTCTCTTGTTTGTCTTTGACCGAGTAATCTGCAAATTGTTTCTTGCGCTGCAGATCTTCTGGCCCTGGTGGTCGATCAGTTTCCCACCCAATCCATCGATCGACGGTCTTAATCCATGTCTGAGTGTCGAGATTCAATCGCCAATCGAGGGGAGATTCAGTCGCTCCCTTTGGGTAGAGACAGCATCCCTCAGTGGAAGTGCCGTCAGGGCTCGTAAAAGCGTCTGTTACTACACAATCATCAGGAGCTGAGCGACAGTCTGAGATTGCATTGCGTAAGCCGAGAGGAAGCCTCTCGAGCTTGAGCAAGCCATTCTCAACTATCTTCTCCTTGCTCATCGGCAGGTAGTGAAAGAATCCTGGCATCGTCCTTTATTCCCATTGCTTTGCGAGCTTCTTCAGCTGCTTTTTTGGCAACTAGTGCTCTCGCCTTTCGCCGTTCTTTCCTCGCTTCAAGACTCTTCTCTCGAGAGTCAGCTAACTTCTTCTCGTAGTCTTCCAAAATCGGTTGTGATGGTTTCTTTTTAGCCATTACGTGATTGCACTCGCTGTATTGACTGTGAAAGCGTCAGTTCCTGCTGCTGGCTTCTCGAGCAAGACAACAATTTGAAAGCGTGCTTTGTTTCCTGATCCTTCTGTGGCAAAGATCGATCCAGCACTCGCTGTGATCTTAATATGTTCGGCTGTCGCATCAGCGATAGGGCCACTCGAGCCTTTGCTCATCTTGCGGAAATAAAGGTTCATCGAAGTAAGAGCAACACCTTGCTCACCGTAATCATCAAAGATCGATACATCATTCGTTTCAATTATCACTCTGGGAGACGAGTCTTCGATCTCTGCATACTGAGGAAAGTCGTTCCCATCAGCATCTTCTGGAGTCACAGTGAGATTGTTTTGCAAACTCGTCGATCGAACTGAATCAATTGCAGTTCCATTTAGTTCGATCTTGCCCATGGTGTATAGGTGCGAAACTGCTGATGATGCCGCTGAGAGCTCTGCGGAACCGACATGCAAGATCGGCGCAGTCGATCCATCTGTACTGATTCCCATGATTGTGCAATCCATCTCAGCAAAGCCTCTTTGCTCTGCGCTGAGTGACTGCCAATACAAGAATGCACTGTTGAGCATGTCGAATCGATCGTGTACCGTTGTTCCAGCGTCAACGGCCTCTCGAGTGCCTCGATTCTTTCCTTTGCGATAATAAAGGATCGTCGTTCCAGATGTGTAAGCTTTCGCGATCGCAGTATCAGTACACTCGTCGAGAATGTCTTTGATCTGACGACTGCCAAACTCGATCATCGGAGTCGCACCGAAAGCACCTGTGTGCTGCGGTTGCACTTCGCTCGTCGATCGCTCCAAGAACTCTTGGAATTGATTGTTGTATCGAACATCAGTGAATTGAGTGATGTATGTGGAAGCCGGAAGCTTGATCGCATGCGGCCTGTGTATTGCGGGGAATGCCATTAGATCGCTCCTAGCTTTTTGGTCGTTTTGTTTCTCGCTCGAGCGAGACGATCGATCATGGTCTTCTCGAAGATTCTCGCCAGCTGTCGCTCTTCACTCGGAATCACTTTTGTGATCTCTGCGACCATGTTCGGTCGCCCATTGCGTGGTCTGTTCGTGACATAGTTCGCAGCTGGCTTGACGAGTGTGAATCGAGTCGGGAAGACTCGACTGATGCCACTTCGTCTCATCTGCTCTTCAAGCAAACCAGAATGAACCAGAGCGACTGATCCACCCTTCTTTGCTCTCCCTCTGCGAGCATCTCTGCGCTTTCGCTTCTTCGTGCTCGCTGCTCGCTGCTGATATCCGTACTTAGCAGCTGCGAAGGGTTGAAAGTGCAACGGCAAGATCTTCTTCTCCCAACGATCAGAAACAGCTGACCAAGACTCGCGCTGCATCTCATTCCATGCACGCTTGCTCAACCAACCTTCTCGCTCGATCTGTATTGAGAGTCCAAGTCCCACTAGTTCTCTTCTCCTTCATTCCAGCCGATTAAATAAGATGCTTCCCAGTAGTCGTTGTTGTCTGAATCTCGTTTGCGCCGCATAGTCCTTTCGGGCATCACGATCATTCGCTCATGCTGAATCGGAAAGCTGTCACCAACTCCAGACGCCAAACGAAGATCGTCCATCACTCCATCGCAGAAGTTCACAAAATCAAGGAGGCTATCGTTGTGGTCTGTCTGATGATTCGCATCATCCTGAAACACCAGAGAAAGCTCGCCAGTGACTGACAGATCAATTCCAATGCCGTCTGAAACAGCACTACTTCCGATCCCTACGATTTGAACAATTGCTAGAGGTCTTTGGTTTGTGAGACCTGTGTCATCTGTCACAACTCCATAGTGAATGAACGCGAGTGCTGCTGCGGCGTTCGCTGCTCCCGTTCGAGTTTGGAAAGTGCTTGACTCACTGACAGTTGTTCTGAGTTGATCGCATACCAGAGCGAGAGGAGATGTCGGTGTGACTGGCATCAGTTGCCACCTCTCGCTGTCTGCTTGAATCTCCAGTACACCAGCACATGCTTCTTCTCAGTTTCGCTCTTGATCATCCCACTGAAGACAAAGGGCCGATCGTCATGCTGAAGCTTCTTGTCTCTGGTGAGCTGATCTCCAATCGTTGGTGTTGCGATTCCCAATGAGCCATGCTTTCTCACTGACACATTGAAGACTTCTCGTTCCTCTTCATCGCCCTCATGATCTGACAAGAGATCCACTGTCAGCTGCTCTGCTGGAGCCCAAGCTGCTGTGATCTGCCGGCTTGTCGATGCTCCAGATGCTTGGAATGCACATCGCTCACCCGTGTTGTCGAGCTCAAAGCTCAGCGCAGCATCAGTGAGTGATGAGAGTCGAGACATCAGGAACCTTTAAAGGGGTGGGGGAGCAGAGGTAACAGACTCTGCTCCCCCTGGCGATGGCGTGGCAAGAAGCCAAGCAGCAAGCTTCACTAGGTCGTGATGTTGTCCAGGAGCTCACCCACGGTCGAATAGATGATCTTTTCATCAACATCGTGGCGAACTCGAACAACATCGCCGCGAACTGTTTCGTCGCGGTATGTTTCAATCGTCCCCCCTGGTTGCGAACCATCTTCGGACCAATGGAAAGTGCGACCGAGACAAGTCTCTCGAATGTCGTTTGAAGTGGCCACTTTAGTGATCATGGCGTATTCATCGGACCACACAGGCGAGAGAGATGCAGCTGCACCTTCGTTCGCTGTGTTCTTCGTCGTACCACCAACGATGATTCGATCAAGATCGAAGATCGAAGCCATCATTGCCTCATTGATCTGCGAAGCTCGCACATCAACGAATCCTTGGCTCTTGAAGCGATCAATGATCTGTGAACAGAGTCGCAAGTTACGGAACACTTTGCGATTGATGATCAGAGCATTTGGCCAGACGCCAGTGGCATCGTAAACCGTTTGCACTGCATTCTCGACATCGGTGATGGGAGTTGCGTTGGTAGCATCATCCCATTCATTCGTGACACTCGTGGCAGTCCAAGTTGAAGTATTGAACACGGCATCAGCTACGCGCTGCTCTTGTGCTCGCAACACTTGCTCGAAAGCTCGCATTGCAGACACTTGCTCAGCATCGAAGTAATCCGCATACATCTGCGATTCACGATCATCAACGGGCTCTTCCCAACCATGCTCATTGCAGGTGTAGGTCTGAGTCTGGAAAGTCCAGTCACCGCGACTGTAACCAGAACCAGGAGCTCGCTGTGTCTCTCCGTCTTTCAGCAACTGCTCGATCGGCAGAACACCGAATGAGCCGGTTTGCTTGGGAGCATTGAATACTGGAAGCACTTGGTTCGCAATGTAACCGCGCCGCTGCATCTCGAGATCAAACTCGGCAAAACTTGCACCGAGATCAGGCCTGAGCGTAGATAGTGAGGCTTCTGGTCCTGGCATCGTTTATTCCTTTGCAAAAATTGAAGTTTCAGTTGATCGACACTAAGAGTTGGCAGTGTCGCCGTGATTGATGCGAATCGCTTCGATGATGTCACCATCAGCGGAGCTAGCTTCGATGGCCATACCGTACTCGTAGCCTGTAGCAGTCGCCGTATCACCGACTTTGCCACTTGCTTGAGTGTGCAGAGTGCCACCAACAGCAACAGCTTCAGAAGCGATAACCTTGTGCGTACCAGAAGCTGTGCGGAGCCTCACAGGAATCTTGTCACCAGCAGCGAAGGCTTCGCGCTCTGCGGTGCCGATGTCTTTGGCTGTGAGTCCAGCAGTCGTGACTTTGCCGTCTGCATCGAGCTGAACTCGAGCGAACTGAGCAATCGCACCATCTGCTTCAAACGTCTTGACATTACCGTCTACAAATTGGGCCATGATTCAAACTCCTGCGAATCTCTTTTTTGGTTTCTGTTTAGTTCTGAAGGCCTATCGAGAGTTGGCTTCTGCAACCAGTGCTTCTCGGAGCTCCGGTCGTCGCTTGACAACTTGACTCACTGCCCGAAGGCGAGGTGTGCCAGCTTGAGTCAGCTCTTGAACTGCAGACTCAAACTCATCTCGAGCATTGCTGCTCTCAGTGGTTCGCTCAGTCACAGTCTCGAGAGCTTCGACTCCGACAGTCGATGCTGTCTCTTGTGCAGCTGCTTCAGCTGCGATCTGATCTGCTTGCTCTTTCAGAGCTGCTTCAACTTGCTGATCAACTGCTTCTTGTGCGATGCCGAGTCGAAGTGATTGCTCTTGCATCCACTGATCCTTGGCTTGCTCGAGAGTCACTCCATTCCGAAGCAAACTGCAAGCGAAGTCTGAATCGATACCGTGACAAGCAGCTTCGATCTCTTGGATGGTTGCAGCTTGAGATTGACTCATCTTCAGTTCTCCTCTTATCTGAGAAATGGTTGCGCTCTCTTTCTGAACTGCATCGATCAGGCCGAGAGCTCGAGCCTTCTCTGCTCCAAAGACTTGACCATCAGCAGCAGCTTCCATCTGCTCATCAGTGAGGCTTCTCCCTCGCTGAACAGCAGATACAAACTCTTGCTGAAACAGATCCACAATCCCTTGGAAATAAGCTTTGTGTTCTTCAGTGACTGGAGTGCCGAATTCACCTGCTGACTTGAATGCACCAGTATCGATCGGGATCACTTCGATTCCAGCATTCGAGAACATTCGAGATGCATCGATCAGCTGTGTGCGAGTGCCGATCGAGCCGATGAGATCGACCTTGCTGTTCGCGAAGATCTGCTCAGCTTGGCTTGCCAAGTGGTAAGCAGCTGAAGCAAGCATGCCGTTCACTTGAGCTGTGATCTTCTTCTGTTGGTTCGCTTCGAAGATTTGCTCGCTGACTTGCTCGAGCCCCTTCGCTGAACCACCTGGGGAATCGAAGAGCATCACGATCTGCTCGATCTTCTCATCAGCGAGGGCCATGCTGATGGCATCACTGATCTGATTCAGACCAACTTCACCGAACCACGATGAGAACACATCAGCTTCAGGGACGATCACCCCCTTCACTTCGATATGCGCAACACCACCCTCGGATTTGAAGATGTCTGCTCCAGATGGAAGAGCCATACCAGCAAATTGCTCAGGTGTTTTCGGTTGTGATTTAACTGACAAGTAGGACTCACAAGACTGTCTCTCGATCGCCCAGATGTGATTGGTGTGCATCATCAGTTGAGGCTTCCCCTTGCAAAGAGTTGCTCAGTTGCATTCCCATTCGCGCTGCCGTTGTTGTCGCTGTCGTGACTCGTCGAAACTGTCACACCGTCTGGAGTGGGCAAGCTGAGCAGATCTCTCCACGAGATCTGTGCTGTTGGGTTCTGTCTGTTGAGCTCATCAGCTCGCATCACTGCCTTCTCGATGGCGGATGCGTTGTCTTCGATGATCTCAGTGCTCACATCGTCCCAATTGCGATTGCGAGCAGCTTGGATCCTTCGCGGTGAGTTGAGTGCGTTACGCTGCTGCAGCAGATCAGCACTGGCATCTTTGAGCGGCTCGATGTATGGGAAGCTTGGTGGATGCCACTTGTGAGCTGCGACTCGCACACCAGACTGAGCTGCCATCTTTTTGATTCCAGAATCAGTCTCGATCCACTGGCGAACTTTCCAGCGATACACTGGCGAATGAAATGAGTTCACAAGCCATCGCTGAAGCTGTCTGAATCTCATTTGAGCTTGATCGATCGCACCTCGCCAACCAGAGAAGTTAGTCTGAGTTGGATCGAGCAGGAACACTTGCAGAGGCAAGTCGAGATTGAGAGCGATGAAGCTCAGAATCAGTTTGGCATGCTCAAAGAATTCTGGATTCGGCACGTTGGGCGAGAATGCCTTGATCGACTCACCAGGATCTCCGAAGATCTCGATGCCACTGGAGAGCTTCTCTGTGAGTCGACCTGAAGTTTTTTCTTTTGTCTGATCGCCCTTCTTCTGCTCACCAAAAGGCTCTGCATTCTCGGTGTATTCATGGATCAGAGCGAAAGCACTAGCCACTTGCGCCTTAACCAGCTGAGAAAACTCGAGATCATCGTGCATTGTCACCATCTCGCTCACTGGCGAGAGAGCTGATACACCTCTTCGCTGAGAGAATCGATTGGCATGATACAGATGAAAAACCTGACGATATCCGCTCTCATCTCGAGCTTCATATTGCTGAATGTCCGAAACTTTGGTGAGTGCTCGAGTTGGTGAGAGATCTTCTCGAGTGAACCAATATTGCTGCCTTCTTGCATCACGGCCCAGCAAAACACCGTGAATCACATCCCGCTTTGTGTTTCTCGGTGTTCGGCAGCGGTGAGCTTCGACAAACTGAAGAAAGCCTTCTTTGCGTGGCAAGATGAACAGATCGCCATCGACTGTGACAGTCTGTGGGATCAGAGATTCTTGCTGGACAAAACTGAGCTCACCTTCGCTGTGACACAAGTCAGCATCATTGGTCCACTGCTCCCACTTATCTGCGAGAGCTTTATCGAGAAGATCATCACCTGTAGTGACATCGAGCCTGAACCCCTCCTGAACGAGATTCGCAGCAAGCCTTCTGACTCCCTGCCCAACGACTGGATCATTTCGCTGATAATCTCGAGCTCTCTCCATGATGCGGAGATAAGCCATCTCTGATGCATAGTGATAATCAGCACCAGAACCGAGCGAGCTCACACCTGTGAGCTTCCGAGTGAAGCGAGTGTTCTTTGCTGCGCGATAATCAGAGCGCAGCTCATCCATCATGTGCTGTGCTTTTTGCTCGATGTATTTGGCTTGGTTTCGCATCAGTCTCTAAACCCCGACACATCGAGGTAGCGGACTGGTTGGCGATTCCCTGTGGTATCTCGAGCGGAGACCCACCTACGAGCCTGCTGAAGCTCATCCTTGATCGAGTCAGCATCAAACTCGAGCTCGCTCACTCCGTCTGTTCTGACTCGCTTGGGACGGCGACGGAGCAAGATAAGGCAAGCCGTAATGAAGCTCTTAGCATTCGCTACAGAATCGAGCTCTTCATAGGCTGCATTGTCATCGAATGCGTCCCACACTTGCTGGTCTGTGCTCTTAGAGTTGAGTGCCATGTCGAGAATGATATCGAGATGGCACTC